>Ga0209707_1000079_pt1 | contig 63091 bp, 67 predicted proteins | sample EN4Hudsemesocosm_FD_184630 | JGI IMG/M metagenome (GOLD analysis project Ga0209707, IMG submission 184630) | Methane-oxidizing microbial communities from mesocosms in the Hudson Canyon - EN4B Hudson Canyon (SPAdes) (version 2) | ecosystem: Environmental > Aquatic > Marine > Cold seeps | place... | reverse complement strand
CTTTATTAAAAAAATCAACTATAGCTAAATTACTTGAGAATGTGAGCCAAAGTTCAATTGGCTTGTTAACGGTTGTACTTGATGACCCCAAAGGTTATGGTCGTATTGTTCGTGCGGATAATGGCTCTGTATTAAAAATTGTTGAAGAAAAAGATACCAATGCAAAGGAAAAGCTAATTACTGAAGGAAATACGGGCATTATTGCTACACCTGGTAATTTGTTAAAACAGTGGCTATCAAAACTTGAAAATGGTAATGCCCAGAATGAGTTTTATCTCACTGATATTATTGAAATGGCCGTTAATGATGGTGTTGAAGTTAAGACCAATCAAGCCGAAAGCATGGATGAAGTTTTAGGGGTAAATGATCGTAGTCAGTTAGCACATTTAGAACGTGTTTATCAATTAGAGCAAGCGCAAGAATTAATGGCTCAAGGTGTAACGTTACGCGACCCATCAAGAATTGACGTGCGAGGAAAGTTTGAAAGTGTGGGTCAAGATATAGAAATTGATATTAATGTCTTATTTGAAGGTATAAACAGCATTGGTAATAATGTAACTATTGGTGCAAATAGTATTTTAAAAAATGCTGTGATTGGTGATAATGTCGAAATCTTAGCAAACTGTATTATTGAAGATGCAACGGTTGGTGCTAGAAGTAGAATTGGGCCTTTTGCTAGATTAAGACCACAGGCTGAGTTAGCAAGTGATGTACATATCGGTAACTTTGTTGAAATCAAGAAATCTACAGTTGCTACAGGGAGTAAAGTAAATCACTTAAGTTATATTGGTGATGCGACTATTGGTAGTAAAGTTAATGTAGGTGCAGGAACAATCACGTGTAATTATGATGGCGTTAATAAGTTTAGAACGATTATCGAAGATGGCGCTTTTATTGGCTCAGATACTCAGCTAATTGCGCCTGTAACAGTGGGCAAAGGGGCAACGATTGGTGCAGGGTCAACCATTACTAAAGATACGGCAGCAGAACAATTAACTTTATCAAGATCGAAACAAATTTCTATAAAAGGCTGGCAGAGACCTGTAAAAGAAAAGTAGTCTTTTCTTTTTTAAAAGGGATCTCATTAAGTTTAGCGTTGTAGTTTTGGTTAAATAAAGTGCAATCTAGGTTTTTTATGAATCCTTTGATTTCGCTTCACTGCATCAAGACTACATGCTATTTTAAATAACATTAAGAGACTTTTGAATAAGAACAATGATAGGCCCTGCTATAAGGTAATACATTGATTTCGGCCATTTTCCTTGGCACTATACAAAGCTTTATCCGCCCTATTAAAACACGAGTCTACTGTATCCATAGCGGTTAGCTGGGTGATGCCACAAGACATTGTTATTGATATCTTTTTTCCATTATAGTTAAATGCTGTTTTTTCGATTATTTTACGGATGTTGTTTGCAGACTCTAATGCTGATTGTGCCGTTGTATTTGATAGCAGCATAGTAAACTCTTCTCCGCCAAAGCGTGACACAAAGTCAGTTTCTCTACAGTACTGTGAGAGTTGTTTGGCAATTAATATAAGGGTCTTATCCCCTGCTTTATGTCCAAAGGTATCATTAATTTTTTTGAAAAAATCGATATCCCAAATAACGAGAGATAAAGGCGTTTGGTAACGTTTCCAATTGGCCATTTCAGTTGTTAATCGTTCGTCATAAGCTAAACGATTAGGCAAGTTAGTCAGAGGGTCGTGTGTTGCCCTATGGTGAGCCGATTTAAGCTTTTTGTTTAATTGTGATGACTCTTGCTCCATGGCGTCTATTTTTTCCGCTAGATAATCCAATTCTTGATTTGCTTTGTTGCGATCTATTTCTTCTTGTTTACGTTGCTTTTGAATTTGTTGGGCAATATTTTCTAAGCGTGAATGAATTAGTTGCTTAAGGGGGCCTAATTGGGTTGCATTTTTTGAGCTGGTTTGTAACTCAAGCATTTGTGTGGAAACCGATTTATCCAATAACGTTCGTTTGTTGTTGTTGGAATTTGCTGTTGATTTTACACCAGAAGCTTTTATTCCGAGGTCAGTCAGTTGTTCTGTTAACTGACCAAGAAACAGTGTCATTGCTTTTTGCTCTAATTGATGATGTTTTTTTATTTCAAATAAAAGAGCAATGGTTTCATCAAGAATGCTGGAAAGAGAGGGGTTGCTACTCAGTTTTTGTTTTAAAGCCTCTGTTTGTGCCTCAAATTTTTCTGGTATTTCGGTGCTGTCTAGTAAATGATGTAACTGGCTATTGATCAACCGAGTATCAATGCCGTCGGTAGGGATAGGGTCTAGTTGAGAAGCTTGTTCTGGTAAAGGTTCAATATGTTGAATGCTATCAATGAGGTCATTAATAGCAATAATAAGATATTGGGAGTTAGCATAGCCTTTTTTTTCATATTTGACTTCGATATGTTGAAGCGATATTTTTTGCTCAGGGAAGTGATGAAATAGAAACTCAAAGAGCAGGCTGGCATCGGGTAATGATGAATCGGGAAGAATGTCTTCTAGTGTCATTAAAGCACTTGAAAACTTATCAAGCTCTAGTTTAATACGATCACTAGTTAATCCACTCTTGAGTTGTTTTCTGATGCGTAAAAGATGAGGATCAAGGTCTTTGTTTAATCCTGACGTTGCAAGCGAGAGTCGGATAATTGTCTTACAGAGTAAATCTTCTTTAGTTTTATGCGTCTTTTCAAGGCTTTCGTTATCATCTAGTAAATCAAAATATTTATTTTTCCATTTATCAGGATTGTTATTGTTACTCAATATACCCATTGCATCGTCCTGGAAATTACAAAGATAAAAATGGATGTTTTTCCATTTTGAAGATTAAGAAGTTGTAGGGTGAATAAGGAACACCCTACAGAATATGGCGAACTTAAACTATGTATAGATTATTTAAGCTGGCTTTCTTGTTGGATTAATTGGTCAATGACTTTAATCATATTTGGATATGTTTTAGCGAGAGAACCACTTGTTTTATATTTACCATTAATAATGATAGTTGGAACGCCTGTGATACCGTAACGAGGGGGAATAGCTTTTGATTGGCGCAGTTGAGTATCAATAAGAAAAGAATTATAAGTGCTTCTAAATTTAGCTTCATCAACACCATGCTCTACAAAAAATTTAGCAAGTTGATCTTCTGATGATAATTTCTGTTTTTTGACATGTAAGGCATAAAAAAAGTCAGAATGAATTTTATCAGTTACGCCCAAAGCTTCGGCAACGTAATAAGCTTTTGCATGTTTTTCCCAAACAGGGCTAAAGACAACAGGTTGACGAATAAACTCTACATTGGCTGGTTTGGTTTTTAACCATTTTTCAAGAATAGGGTCGAGACTATCGCAGTGAGGGCAGGCATAGCCAAAGAATTCAATAATTTCTATTTTATCTTGGTTTTGTGTTGGTTGTGCTGGTGTTAGAGTTTCGTAGCCAAGAGACTCTGCTTGTGCAAGTGATGTGAGTGAAAAAAACAAAAAGAAAATAACTTTTATTAACATTTTAAGGTCTCTGTAAAATTGAATGTGGAATTAATATAGAAAGTACACCCTGTTTATACTTCACACGGTCACGACTGCCTGAAGTATAGCTACTCTTAAAATATAGGGTGAATGGCATAATTAAGCATTTTAAATGACATTTAATACTAAATATAGTTCAGCTTGATGAATTTAGGCTGAAAGATTAAGATATTTTTAGATGATATTTTCTTTAGCTTTGGAGGGATATTATTTCTTCGGATGTTAGGTAGTTATATATTCACAGAATAAAAAATATAACTACCTAAAATGACTTCAGATTTATTACTTCATCATAGATATATGATAAGACACTGCAGTGATTTCTTTGTCAGACATTTTTTTAGAAATCATGTGCATCATATTGTCAGGGGCGTTACTACGCGCACCTTTTTTGAAATCAGTTAAAGCTTTGATTAGGTAGTCGGCATGTTGGCCTTGTAGTGATGGGAATGATGCTGGTTTAACACCTTCCCCTGCAGGGCCGTGGCAAGCAATACAGGCTGAAACTTCAGATTCAAGGTTACCATTCCTATATAAATCAGCGCCTATAGCCATAAGTTTGCTCAATTCTTCTGCTTGTTGCTCAGACGTTATTTCTTCATCTTCATCGTCATCAGAAAATAATAATGGAGGCTGGTTTGCTGATGTTTTTTTAGAGGCATAATAAGCTGCAATATCTTCAATTGAATCTGCATTAAGTCCCATTGCTAAAGGCGCCATCATAGGTGCATTCCTCTTACCCTCTTTAAATGCGGTAAGCTGTTGAGCTAGGTAGCCTTCGTGTTGCCCAGCCAATTTCGGAAATGTTGCAACCATGCTGTTGCCATCTTCACCATGACACCCTGCGCAGCTAGCTGCTTTAGCTTTACCTGCAGAAATACTACCTTCTGCCAGACTAGTGCTAGGTAAGGTAGAAAATGCGAGAGAAATTGAAAGAACGAGCAGTTTTTTTATCATCATAGTCCCCTAGGGAGTGTGTGTTAATTTAGGCTGGTTTTTTAGATAGCCTATATAATAGCCGAATTCTACATTCTAAGCGAGAGATCGATGAATCCAGTTTATCATCAGGCAAATTTTATGTTGAGCGCATCTAAGGTCAGTGAGGCACCTAAAGACCAAGGGAAGGAGGTTGCGTTTGCAGGGCGATCAAATGCGGGTAAATCAAGTGCATTGAATACATTGACTAGGCAAAAATCATTGGCTCGAATTAGTAAGACTCCAGGGCGAACACAATTGCTTAATTTTTTTGAAGTTAATGAGCAATGTAAATTTGTAGATTTACCTGGTTATGGTTATGCCAAAGTCCCTTTGGCAGTAAAAAAGCAGTGGCATAAAATGATGGAAAACTACTTACATGAGCGTGAATCACTTTGTGGAATTGTGTTGGTTACTGATGTGCGGCACCCTCTTACCGATTTTGATGTGCAAATGATCGAGTGGTGTGAATATTCAAAACTGCCATTACATATGCTTTTAACTAAAGCGGATAAATTGAACTATGGAGCGGCAAAAAATACGTTGTTAAAAGTGCAAAAAGAGCTTCAGGACCGGGATGCTGAAATTAGTTTACAGCTTTTTTCATCGTTAAAGAAAACTGGGATAGATGATGTTCACCAAGTGCTTGATCAATGGTTCGATTTAGAGTCTTAAGGAATCTGACAAAGTTGCTTATAATTTAGAGGCAGTTTTAGTCAGCTAAAAATAATTGGACTTGATCAGAGAATCCTTAAGTAAAGAAGTCACACCCTTCTTTTGCTAATACTATTTCAAAATCAAGGTTTGGATTTTCTTTCTTTAATTGTTTGTAGATTGCGTCAAGTTGATCGTCTGTACGTGTTGGTTCGTGGTGGGTGAAAAATAACTTTTTAACATTGGCTTCTGTTGCAAGTTTGATAGCAGAAGCATAGGTTCCATGTCCCCAGCCTTGTTTAAATGCATACTCTTCAGTGGTATAGGAGGAATCAATGATCAGTACATCAATGCCTTTAATCGCTAAGGCTATCTCTTGTTGTTTTTGGTCGATAAATGATTGATATTCCTCATATTCGCTATCTTCAGGCAGATAGATATTGAAAATCGGTTCATAATCACCTGTAAAAAACAGCGATTGACCATGGCTGTCAATACGATAGCCAAAATTGAGAACAGGATGGCTAAGGAGGGTGGGGGTTATTTTTGTCTCCTCTATAGTCACTGCATTTCCAGGTTTTATAGTACTGTAATTAATACTGGCATTAAGCTCGGCTTCGCGAATGGGGAAATAACTATATTGAAGCTGTACACCTAATGCACGTTCAATCCCTTCATTAGTGACGGGATCTAAGCCTCCATATATATTTATTTCGTTACCAGGAATAAAAATGGGAGGAAAAAAAGGCAAGCCTTGAATGTGATCCCAATGCGTATGGCTAATGAAAATGTGTGCTTTAACGGGAAGTTTTTTAAGCAGTGATTGGCCTAAAGGATGAATACCTGTGCCTGCATCTAAAATAATCAGATCATTATTTTCTGTGGTTATTTCAATGCAAGTGGTATTTCCCCCGTATTTAACGGTTGCTGGTCCTGGTGTTGGAATGGAGCCTCTAACGCCCCAAAACTTAAATTTCATAGGCGTTCTTTATGAGTTAATAAATGATAATGCTTCTGATTTTATGGGGGTAAGGTCTCCTAAAGATACTATTAAGTCCTCTAAGGTCAGATTAAATCGAGGAATAAGTTCTTCAGAATTTTCTTCTATAATAGGGTTTCCAGAAAAGCCAAACTGTAATTTTTTACTGATTTGATTGGCTGTGAAAATACAATCTTTTAACTGGGAATTGTTTTTAGAATTATGGTGGTTCTCTATTGCATCAATAAGAATCGGGTCAAGTTCCCACCTTTCAGCAAGAATTTTTCCAGCCTGAGCATGGCTTATCCCCATAAATTCAATCTCAGCATCATGTAGAGAGATATTTTCTTCGGCACTTTTTTCTAAGGCAAGTTTGAAATTGTCAGGGTCAAATTCAGCGAATACAATTTTGCCAAAATCATGTAGTAAGCCTGCAACGAAAAAATCACTACATTCTGATGACTTAACGTTAAGTTTTTCAGCAAGTAAGCGACAGATTGATGCGGTTGTTAATGAATGAAGAAGAAAGTCTTGAGTGTTAAATTCAGCCTTATTTGTCGGTTTTAATACACCCATTGCCGCAACACTTAAAGCTAGGTTTTTAATAGTATTTAGGCCTATATGAACAACAGCTCGTTGAATAGAGGTGATTTTCTGAGGCAAACCATAAAAGGCAGAGTTGATGACTTTTAATATTTTAACAGTCATCACAGGATCACTTTCAATGACCCTGACAATTTCTTTTGCTGGTGCGTTGATATCCGAGGTTAGCTGAACAACCCTTTGTACGCTTTTAGGAAAAGCAGGCATTTTTTCAACAAATGCTATTAATTCTTTATTATGGATACTAGGCATTAAAATTCAATCTTGAATAAAATAGTGTTGTAACAGCTTGTGCTGAAACAACTACAAATGAATAAGGCTATGGTTGAGCATAGCAGATAATATATTAATTGTTCCGAAAGTTCTTGCAGTCAATTCCACCCTTCCCCCTCAAGGGAGAAGGAGTTATATGCGAAAAATTTTGCAACCATTAATATTAATGTGCTTCATCCCAATTGTTGCCAGCACCAATGTCGACAATTAAAGGCACATCTAATTGAGCTGCTGAGCACATAATATCTCTGATAGCATCAGAAAAACTATCAACTTTTTCTTCTTCAACTTCAAAAACTAATTCATCATGAACTTGCATAATCATTTTATTGTTTGATTGATTATCTTGTAACCACTGGTGACAATTTAACATGGCTATTTTAATGATGTCAGCCGCTGTGCCTTGCATTGGGGCATTAATAGCTGTGCGTTCAGCGTATTGTCTGCGTGCTGCATTACGGGAATGAATCTCTGGTAAATAGAGTCTTCTTCCGAATAGTGTTTCAACGTATCCCTGCTCCTTGGCTTGTAGGCGAATATTATCCATATAGTTTTTAACGCCAGGATAACGGGCAAAATATAAGTCAATATACGATTGTGCTTGTTTTCGAGATAAGCCTAACTGCTGAGCAAGTCCAAAAGCAGACATGCCATAAATTAGTCCAAAATTAATGGCTTTGGCTGAACGGCGCAAATCCGTGGTGACTAGGTCAACTGAAACATCAAAAACTTCGGCCGCTGTTGCGCTATGAATATCAACGCCATTAGAGAAGGCGGTTAACAAGCTTTCGTCCGCAGATAGATGTGCCATGATCCGCAATTCAATTTGAGAATAATCAGCTGCAATTAATTTATAGCCTTCTGGGGCAATAAAGGCTTGTCTAATTTTTCGACCTTCTGGGCTGCGAATAGGAATGTTTTGTAAATTGGGATCGGAGCAAGAGAGTCTTCCGGTAGCAGCAACGGCTTGATGATAGGAGGTATGTACTCGCCCTGTTTTATCGTTGACTTGCTGAGGTAGTTTTTCTGTATAAGTCGATTTTAATTTACTCATACTTCGATATTCAAGAATTAGCTTGGGTAAGGGGTATTCAATGGCTAATTCTTGCAGGACGGATTCTGCTGTTGAAGGCTGACCTTTGGGGGTTTTCTTTAAAACTGGAAGGTTTTGTTGTTCATAGAGTATTTCCTGAATTTGTTTAGGTGAGCCTAAATTAAAGATTTGTCCCGCTAAATCATGGGCATGTAACTCAATAGAAGAAATATGGCTGGCAAGTTCTAAGCTTTGCTGGTCTAGCATGGCGGAATCAATTAATACGCCATTTCTTTCAATGCGAGAAAGCACAGAAATTAAAGGAACTTCGATTTCCTCGTATAGTTTTTGTAATAAGGGCTGACCTTTTAGCTTGGAGGACAGAGTTCGGTGAAGCCTTAAAGTAATATCAGCATCTTCAGCTGCATAAGGCCCTGCTACATCAAGGTTAACTTCGGAAAAACAGATTTGTTTGGCACCTTTGCCTGCAACATCTTCGTAATGGATTGTGTCTACATTCAGATATTTCTTGGCCAAATCATCCATATTATGTTTGGTTGCTGTGCTATTAAATACATAGGATTCCAACATGCTATCGTGTTTTATTCCTTGTATTTCAATGTTGTAGTTAGCAAGCACATTGGCATCATATTTAAGGTTTTGCCCGAGTTTTTGTTTGCTGGGGTCTTCAAGTAATGGTTTTAGACTATTTAAAACCATTGTTCTATCAAGCTGTTCTGGAGCATCGGGATAATTGTGAGCCAGCGGTATATAAGCTGCTTTTCCTGCTTCAATTGCAAAAGAAACACCAACAATCTCTGCATCAGTGTAATTTAAGCTGGTAGTTTCTGTATCAAAAGCAAATAACTCTGCCTGATTTAATTGATCTAACCAATGATTAAACCTATCTTGGGTTAGAACAGTTTCATAGTTTGTTTTTATTTCTGCTATTGATTCTTCTATGATTGGTTCTGGTGTGGTCGATTGAGTGGGTGTTGCATTAAGCATACGAACCCAAGTAGAGAAACCAAGTTGTTCAAGCTGTTGTTTAAGTTCTGCTTTATCTTGTTTTTGGCATTTTAAGTCATCTATCGTATAACTTAACCCTAAGTCACATTTTATTGTGGTTAAGGCTTTAGATAAGGGGAGTTGATCTAAACTTGCACGTAAGTTCTCCCCGACTTTACCTTTAATTTGATCAGCATTTTCAACTAAGTTTTCTAAGGACTTATAGATTCCTAGCCACTTTGCCGCAGTTTTGGGTCCAACTTTAGGAACACCAGGAATATTATCCGCAGAGTCTCCCATTAAGGCGAGATAATCAATAATTTGTTCGGGGTTAACGCCAAATTTTTCAAAAACACCTGTAATGTCCATGGTGGTATTTGACATGGTATTTTCTAAAGTAATATTCTCTGTAACCAACTGAGCCATATCTTTATCACCCGTAGAGATTACCACATTAAAACCTGATTTTTCGGCGTCTTGAGCTAAAGCACCTAAAACATCATCGGCTTCAACACCTGATTCCATAATTAAAGGGATGCCCATGGCTTTAATTAGATTATGTAGAGGTTCAATTTGAACTCTTAAATCATCAGGCATTGGTGGGCGGTTGGCTTTGTATTGATCATACATGTCATTGCGAAAAGTCTTGCCTGGCGCATCAAATACAACAGTAAAATAATCTGTTTTATGAACTTCAATTAATTTTCGTAGCATATTGGTTACGCCATGAATTGCATTGGTGGGCAAGCCTTCAGGGCTAGTTAATGGGGGGACTGCATGATAGGCACGAAATAAAAAAGAAGAGCCATCGACTAAAACCAAATGTTGTTGTGCTTGTTCGGACATGGAGGTGAATTTTTTTCAATAAGGGTGTGATTGATTTTATCAAGAAGGGAGCGGAGACGAGTTAATTTTTTGATGCTGGGAATATGGTGTTTTTAAATGCCTGAATAATAAGTGTGAGCTATTGCTCTTTTTAATGAAGCAAGTTGTTGAAAATATTGTAAAGCTGAGGTGTTGGTCTAGCCTTGAATTAGCTGGTAGCTTCAGTTGAATCTTTGTTGGCTAACTAGAACTACAGCTATAAATTTTAATGCAAATAACTTGGAAATTAACTTATGAAAATATTTATAGTTTTATTGGCTGTTTTTTCTTTTAATGCTTACGCTGCCCCAGTTAATATAAATAAAGCAGATGCAAAAACAATTGCTGAGTCTTTAAATGGAATTGGGATAAAGAAAGCGGAGGAAATTGTTAAATATCGAAAAAAACATGGAGCCTTCAAAAAGCATAAAGATTTAATGAATGTTAAAGGAATAGGTGAAAAAACCTTAAAAAAGAATAAGTCAGATATTCAGTTTTCTAAAGTAAAAGCAAATAAAAAGGCAAAAAAGCAAAAAAAGAGTAAGAAAGAAAAGTAAAGTAGAGGCTTGTATAGGAACGTGCATGAAACAACTTACCGACTTCTAACTTGTCTTTTTGCTGCAGATGAAATGATCTCATTCGTTGCGTAGCTTGTATCCGCCTCATGAGATCATTTCATCAGAAACAAAAAACCTACGTTATAATTTCGGGAAGTTATTCCATACACGTTCCATAGCAAAAAAATTGGCATTTTCTATTGACTTTAAATTTGATTGTAAATATAATTAACCAGATAAGTTGATTGGCAACAATTAATTTGAAAGTCTTAGTCCCCATCGTCTAGAGGCCTAGGACACCGCCCTTTCACGGCGGTAACGGGGGTTCGAACCCCCCTGGGGACGCCAAATTTAACCCGAGTACTAGTTTAGTGCTCGGGTTTTTTTGTGTCTGTTGTTTTTTCTGATGTAGAATACGAATAAATAATTTTAGACAGGAAGTGAGAGCATGAAAGGTATTATTTTAGCTGGTGGGTCAGGAACGCGTCTTTATCCGTTAACGAAAGGTGTATCCAAACAGGTTTTGCCAGTTTATGACAAGCCTATGATTTATCATCCTTTGTCGGTGTTAATGCTTTCAGGAATAACGGAAGTGTTGATTATTACAACAGCTGAAGATCAAGCTGGGTTTATTCGTTTGTTAGGTAATGGCTCGGATATAGGTTTAAAAATTGAATATATTGTTCAGCCTTCACCAGATGGTTTGGCACAGGCTTTTATTTTAGGAAAAGACTTTATTGGTAAGGAGGATGTCTGTTTAGTTTTAGGTGATAATATCTTCTATGGGCATGACTTTAAAAGTCTGCTGGCTTCGGCTGTTGATAATGCCAAACAAGATAAAGCGACAGTATTTGGTTATCGTGTTGCAGATCCTGAACGCTATGGTGTTGCAGAATTTGATGAGAAAGGTAATGCGATTAGCTTGGAAGAAAAACCTTTAAAGCCAAAAAGTAATTATGCTGTGACAGGCTTATATTTTTATCCCAATGATGTTATTAAAAAAGCTGAAACTATTGAGCCTTCTGACCGAGGAGAGCTTGAAATCACAACGGTTAATCAGCTGTATCTAGATGAAAACAGATTGAAAGTAGAGTTGTTGGGGCGAGGGTACGCTTGGCTGGATACGGGGACGCATGAAAGTTTGATGGAAGCTTCACAATTTATTGAAACTATAGAAAAAAGACAAGGCTTAAAAGTCGCCTGTATTGAAGAGATCGCTTTTGAGCAGGGGTATATTAATAAGGAGCAATTGATTGAGCTGGCAGAGCCATTATCTAAAAATCAATATGGACAATACTTATTAAAACGTGCTGCAGAAGGGGTTGATGGATGAGATTTATAGCACAATCAATTCCTGATGTTATTTTACTGCAACCCAAAGTGCACGGCGATGAACGAGGCTATTTTGTAGAAACATTTCGCCAGGATTTGTTTGAACAGGCAGTTGGGCATGCAGTACATTTCGTACAAGATAATGAGTCGAAATCAGTAAAAGGAGTATTAAGGGGCTTGCATTTTCAGTTGCCACCTCATGCCCAAAGTAAGTTGGTTCGAATTATTTCTGGCACTGTTTTGGATGTTGCCGTTGATATTCGTGTGGGAAGCCCAACATATGGGCAGCATGTGGCGGTAGAGTTATCTGAGCAGAATAAACATCAACTTTTTGTACCCAGAGGTTTTGCTCATGGCTTTGTCGTGTTAAGTGAAACAGCAACCTTTGCCTATAAAGTCGATAATTATTACTCGCCAGAGTGTGACAGAGGCTTGGCCTATGACGATCAACAGTTGGCTATTGATTGGAAAATAGCTAAAGCCAATTTACAGTTATCAGAAAAAGATACAAAACAGCCGCTGCTAACAGAAGTGGATACTGGTTTTGATTATCAGACAAATTATTATGCCTAAAATTAAAACAATTCTGGTGACAGGGAAAAATGGACAATTGGGATGCACTCTAAAATCATTGGAATCACAGCATCCACAATATCAATTTACCTTTACAGGCAGGGAAGAACTGGATTTAAGTTGCTCACAAAGTATTGTTACATTTTTTGAGAACAACAGATTTGATGTGGTTATTAATTGTGCTGCATATACAGCCGTAGATAAGGCCGAAGAACAACAGGAGCTGGCTGATGCTATTAATCATTTAGCCGTTAAGCAACTTGCAGAAATAGCGCAAAAAAATGGTTCAATATTTATTCATATTAGTACTGACTATGTTTTTGATGGGGAAAGCTATAAGCCGTATGTGGAAAATGACTTAATAAATCCACAAAATATCTATGGCTCGACTAAGCTTAAGGGTGAGCAAGCGATTCAAGATATTATGAAGGGCGCTGTCATAATTAGGACTAGTTGGGTATATTCTGAATATGGTAATAATTTTGTTAAAACCATGTTGAGGCTTGGGCGTGAACGTGATCAATTAAATGTAATTTTTGATCAAATTGGCTCGCCAACATATGCTAAAGATCTAGCGCTAAGTATTTTGGCAATCATTGATTCTATAAGTGATAACTTGACTGATTTTCAGAAAGAAGTAACAAGTGTTTATCATTTTAGCAATGAAGGCGTATGTAGCTGGTATGACTTTGCTAAAGCTATTTTTGAACTATCAGATATTCAATGTGCTGTGTCTCCGATAGAAACTAAAGATTATCCTACCCCAGCGAAACGCCCTCACTATAGCGTGCTCAATAAAGCAACAATTAAACAGAGCTATCCAGTTAATATTCCTTATTGGAAGGATTCCTTGTCTGAATGCTTAAATAAACTTCAAAAATGAGTGACAAAATGAAAACAATTTTAGTGACGGGTGGTGCTGGATTTATTGGTTCTGCAGTGATTCGCCATCTTATTAATGCAACTGAGCATCAGGTCGTTAATGTTGATAAGTTAACCTATGCTGGAAATTTAGAATCATTAAAAGAAGTATCCGAGTCCGCGCGATACAGTTTTGAACAAGTTGATATATGTGATGCAACTGAAATTAAACGAGTACTTGAACAGTATCAACCCAATATTGTTATGCATCTTGCTGCAGAGTCACATGTTGACCGCTCAATAGATGGACCTGGTGAGTTTATTCAAACTAATATTGTTGGTACTTATACTTTGTTAGATCAAGCAAGGCATTATTGGTCTCAATTAGAAGAAACAAAAAAAGCAGGTTTCCGTTTTCATCATATTTCAACGGATGAAGTGTATGGTGATTTGCCTCACCCAGAAGAAGGGCAAAGTGAAGATTTGCCATTATTTACTGAAACGACTTCTTATGCGCCAAGCTCACCTTATTCAGCCAGTAAAGCTAGTTCAGATCATTTGGTTAGATCATGGCAACGGACTTATGGCTTGCCAACATTAATCACGAATTGTTCAAATAATTACGGGCCTTATCATTTTCCTGAAAAACTAATTCCACTCATTATTCTAAATGCCTTAGAAGGCAAGCCTCTTCCTGTATACGGAAAAGGCAATCAAATTAGAGACTGGCTATATGTCGAAGATCATGCGCGAGCTTTAGTGCTTGTCGCTACAGAAGGCGAAATAGCAGAGACCTATAATATTGGTGGGCATAATGAAAAGCAAAATATTGAGGTCGTGAATACTATTTGTGATTTATTAGATGAACTGGTTCCTAATAAACCATCAGGTATTAAAAAATATAATGAGCTTGTTACCTATGTGCAAGATCGTGCAGGACATGATTTAAGATATGCCATTGATGCCAGTAAAATTCAGAAAGAGTTAGGCTGGAAGCCGCAAGAAAGTTTTGAAAGTGGTATTCGTAAAACAGTAGAGTGGTATCTAGCAAACCACGAGTGGTGTGCAAATGTGCAAGATGGAAGTTATCAAAGAGAGCGTTTGGGTACAACGGTTTAAAATATAGAGTTCACAGGAACAGAGGTTTATAAAAATAGGGGCATATTCAATGAGAATAACGGAGCAACAAAAGCAAGATATTCTAACCGTTATAGCGATATCGGCTGGGGATGCTGCGCAAGTTAAACTATTTGGATCTAGAGTCGACGATACTAAAAAAGGGGGCGACATCGATTTGCTTATAACTTTGCCCGATGTGGTGGAGCATCCCGCTCAGCTTGCTGCAAAAATAAGTGCTCAGTTGATTAGATTGTTCCATGGGCGAAAAGTTGATGTTTTATTGTCTGCACCTAATTTAAAAGATTTACCCATACATGCTATCGCTTTACAAAATGGAATTACATTGTGAAATTGGGTTTAGCTAATAAAGCCAAGTTAGAGAGGTTAAGGTTTTTAAGACGAGTCGTAGAAAAAGAAATTGTCCATTTAAATTACTCAGCAAAAAAAGTCTTTGACCAGCCTTTTACATATAAGCGAGCCGTTTCTTTGGAAAAGGATGCTGAACTTGCAGAGCAGGTAGAGGCTTTTTCTAGTCGATTTTGCCGGCTACAAGATACCATTGGTGATAAATTATTACCTGCATGGTTAGATGTTTTGGGAGAAAACCCAAAAATAGCGATAGAAAACTTAGATAAGGCGGAAAAAATAGGCGTATTATCCTCTGTTGAATTATGGCTAGAGTTGCGCCAATTAAGAAACCAAATGGTTCATGAGTATATTGAAGACTTAAGTGTTCTGGCTGATGCGTTGCAAACAAGCTTTGAGAATCTTGAATTTATTGTGGGGGTGGGTAACGCTATTGTTAGTGATCTTGAAAAAAGAGGATTAACAGTCTCCTAGAGATAAGTGCTACCTAAGTAAGTTCAAATCCAAAGAGAATATAGTTTTCATAGATTATTTTGCTGGGTAGGAGGGGCTTCTAGCCGCGACCGATAGGAAAGTGAAAAAGGCATAAATGTTTATACCGATAATTGTGCCTTTGAGGAATATGCTTTACATGGGAAATACAGAGATAAGCTACCAAGAAATAAAAATTAAAGTCATCGCGTTAGCAAAAGAAAATGATGATATTGAACTGTTGTGGCTATATGGATCCTATGCAAAAGGAACTGCTCACGAACAAAGTGATATAGATTTAGCTGTTATTTTCAAAACATGGGAAGGCGATATTATTGAGCGGAGGTTACGCCCAGAGTTGCTGGCGCTCGATTGGCAACAGCAACTAAATTTAAAAGAGGGTAAGTTAAGTATACTGGATATGAATATAGCCCCTATTCCTATTGCTATGTCTGTGCTTAAAAGTGGCCAGTTATGGTTAAGTAAAAATAAATCTAGGCAATACCAAGAACAGCAGCGCATTATGTCAAAGTGGGAAATTGATTACCTATATCATTATCAGCATCAACAGGCTATTTATGGATGACACTTATTTGTTCTCAATGAAAGAGCAGTTATTGGAGTTAAAAAGTGAATTGCAGGGATTGACGGATATTATCAAGCAGAGAGACTTAAGCCGGTATGAATATAGAGCTGCGGAAAGAACCTTACAAATACTCATAGAAGCTTGTATTGGTATTGCAAAGCATTGGGCATATGCTTTGAACAATGTTGCCCCAGCTGATGCATATTCAGCTTTTGAAATATTATCTCAGCAGGGTGTAGCTAGTATTAATAAGCTGGCATGGCGTAAAGTTATTGGTATGAGAAATGCTTTAGTACATGATTATCTTAATATTGAACCCGAAATAATTAGAGTTGTTATAAACAAAGCAACATATTTTGAATTATTCGTCTTTGCAGATAATGGTCTGCTCGCCTTAAAAGAGCTAGAGTTAAAAGAATAAGCCATTAAATATAATTAGGAAAATAATATGTGTGGAATTGTTGGTGGAGTCGCAGAGAGAAATGTTGTTCCAATTTTACTTGAAGGGTTAAGACGGCTTGAATATCGCGGATATGATTCCTCTGGTATTGCTGTATTAAATAGGTCGAGTGAATTACAGCGAGTTAGAGCAATAGGTAAAATAAAAAACCTAGAGTCAAAAATCCAACAAGATAAGCCTATTATTTCTGGATCTATAGGTATTGCGCATACACGTTGGGCGACACATGGAGTGCCTTCAGAAAATAATGCACATCCGCATATTTGTAATAACAAAGTGGCTGTTGTTCATAATGGCATTATTGAAAACTATCAAGAATTAAAAACGGATCAAAAAACAACGGGTTATCGATTCACCTCAGAAACAGATACAGAAGTTATTGCTCATGCAATGCATCAAGCATTGGAACAGACTGACGATTTACTCAAGGCTGTCAATTATGCAATAAAGCATTTAGAGGGTGCTTATGCATTAGGTGTAGTTGCTACTAATAATCCTGATACTTTAGTGGTTGCCAGAAAAGGTAGTCCTTTAGTCATTGGTGTAGGTATTGGTGAGCATTTTATTGCTTCAGATGTCTCGGCATTATTACCAGTAACTCAACGGTTCATGTTTTTAGAGGAGGGTGATGTTGCTAAAGTCACTCGAGAAACCGTTGAAATATATAATGCTAAGGGCGAGCAAGTCGAACGACCAATAAAGCAATCAAGTTTAAAATCTAATTCAGTTGAACTGGGTGATCATAAGCATTATATGCACAAAGAAATCTTTGAGCAGCCACAATCAGTCAGTGATACTTTAGAGGGGCGAATTACATCTGATCAGGTTTTAGTCTCAGCTTTTGGCCATCAAGCAGAAGAAATTTTTAATAAGGTTCAGCAAATACAAATTATTGCCTGTGGAACAAGTTTTCATTCAGGCTTAGTTGCAAAATATTGGTTTGAAGATGTTATAGGCATGCCGTGCCAAGTTGAAGTAGCCAGTGAATATCGTTACCGAAACCCAGTTATTCAAGATAACACTTTATTTGTAACCATTAGCCAGTCAGGTGAAACAGCCGACACATTAGCAGCTTTACAGAAAATAAATATCACCCGAAAAGTAGAGGAAGATGGTTTATCAAATGTGCCTACACTCACTATTTGTAATGTAGCCGAGTCTAGCTTAACTAGAGAATCAGACTTAACGTGTTTAACGCATGCAGGGCCAGAGATAGGTGTAGCATCAACAAAAGCATTTACTACTCAATTAGTGGTTTTGGCTCTTTTAGTAACCAGTATTGGTAAAGTAAAAAAACGTATTTCCGTTGATGATGAAAACCAGGTAGTAGAAGAGCTGCAGAAGTTACCCAATCTTATTAATAATGCTTTAAAGCATGAAGAAACTATTAAAGTCATTGCAGAAAGTTTTACAGATAAACAAAATGCATTATTTTTAGGTAGAGGAACAATGTACCCTATCGCCATGGAAGGCGCCTTAAAACTAAAAGAAATTAGTTATATCCATGCAGAAGCTTATCCAGCAGGTGAATTAAAACACGGACCTTTAGCATTGATAGATGAAAATATGCCGGTAATCGCAATCGCGCCACTGGATGATTTATTGGAAAAGCTAAAATCGAACTTACAAGAAGTAAAAGCGCGTGGCGGTCAGATGTTGGTATTTGAAGATGAGAAGTCAAATATTAGCTCAGAAAAGGACTTTACTGTGATAAAAGCAGCTACTAATGTAGGACGAATTACGGCACCAATTACTTTTAATATTGCATTGCAGCTTTTAAGCTATCATGTGGCTATTATTAAAGGGACTGATGTTGATCAGCCTAGGAATTTGGCCAAGTCTGTTACTGTTGAATAATGAGCGAACAATTTATTCAAGAATCGAATTTAAAAGAAATAGTAAAGATAGCAAAGAAAAACTCTGACGTGGACGTTTTATGGTTATATGGTTCCAGAGCGCGAGGGAATGAGAATGAGAATAGTGATTATGATCTAGCCATTGCTTTTAAGACATATATTAAAGATCCAATTGAACAACGGTTGCGGCCAGAATTACTGTCATTAGAATGGCATAAGCTTTTAGGGGTGGAAATCTCTATCGTTGATATTAATCAAGCAATATTGCCTTTGGCTTATACGGTGGTGCAAGATAATACGGTGCTTTATAGTCAGAATGATTTTCGTAGAATGACAGAAGAACAAAGAATTATGTCTAAATGGGAATTAGATTATTTATACCATAGGAAGCACTATGCTTAATATGTATGTTGATGCAATCCAGCAACATGTAAATGAAAGTGTGGAAGATTTGGATACACTTTATAATATATTAACTGAGCGCACGTGGACTAGGGTTGAAAGAAAGGGGGCAGAACGATTATTACAAACTTTAGTTGAAGCATGCATTGGTATTTCTAAGCACTGGTTAAAGCAACAGAATAAAGTTTTACCTGTAGATGCCTATTCAGTCTTTGAGAAATTGATGGAGTTACAGCTAATTTCTGCTGAAGATGCAAGTGATTGGCAAAGAATCATAGGGATGAGGAATGCCATTGTGCATGATTACCTTAATCTAGATGAAAAAGTGATAAAAGCCGTTGTTGTTAATAAAATGTATTTAAAATTACAGGCTTTTGTATTGGATATAAGTGATAAGTTAAAAAATTGAGCTATTACATATTATGGCTATATGCTAGTTCCAAAAGTTTTCTGATATAACTCCTTCTCCTGCTGGAGAGGGTTGGGGTGAGGAGAATAAAATCAACTTCTTATCTTTGTTCTTTATAGAGAAAAATACCTCTGTCTTGAGAGAGAATGTTGAGGGTTAAAGTGACTGTAAGAACTTTGGCAAGAATTAATATCAATTGAGGCAGCCCTTAATTTGCCAATGATTATTTGAAGTAGATATAAAATAACTCCCCCCTTTTTGTACAAGTAAGGAAATAAAATGGCGTTAGCACAAGAAGATATAGAGCAGATACAGCAATTGATTAAAAAATCGATAGCAGAAACGCCTGAAGTCGTAAATGCAAATGTTCGATATGAATTGGATTTGCGAGAAAGAACAATAAGAGTGGAAGAAGAGTTAAAGCATCAACGGGAATTGATGTTAACGGGATTTTCACAGATGGAAAAGCGATTTGAACAAATGCAAGTAGATATGAATAAGCGTTTCGAACAAGTTGATAAACGGTTTGAGCTCATGCAAATTGATATGAATAAGCGTTTCGATCAAGTTGATAAACGGTTTGAACACATGCAAATTGATATGAATAAGCGTTTCGAGCAAGTTGATAAACAACTCGAAAAGCAAAACCAGGCAATCATGGGTATACACCAAGAAATAAAACTTCAAATGCGCTGGAGTTTTGGGGTGTTGTTAGGCGTTGGTGGCTTAATTGTAGGGGTATTAAAATTAATTTAGCAAGGGATATGGGAAAGGAATCTAAAAATCATATAATGTGTTATCAGTGATTGTGAGTGCAATTAGGGCTTTGATCTTTTTACTTTTGGCCTCGTGATTGTTTACTTGAAACTTGCGATTAATAGTAATGAAAATAACAAATTAAGCGATCTCATTCTCTTTGATCGAATAAAGGAAATAAAATGGCACTTGCACAAGAAGACATTGAACAAATAAAGGAATTGATTAAAAGCTCTATCCAAGCAACCCCAGAAGTGGGGAATGCCAATGTTCGCTATGAACTAGACTTGCGTGAAAGAACAATTCGTGTGGAAGAAGAGTTAAAACACCAAAGAGAGCTTATGTTGTCAGGTTTTTCTCAAATGGAAAAGCGCTTTGAGCAAGTAGACAAGCGTTTTGAGCAAATGCACCTCGATTTAAATAAGCGCTTTGAACAGGTTGATAAAGGCTTTGAACAAGTGGATAAACAACTAGAGCGAATGCGCAAAGATTCTGACAAACGTTTTGAGCAAATTGACAAACGCTTTGAGCAAGTTGATAAACAGTTTGAAAAGCAAGGGCAAGCCATTATGGATATACATCAAGAAATAAAATCACAAATGCGCTGGAGTTTTGGAGTGTTAATGGGCGTAGGTGGGCTTGTTATCGGTATAGTGACATTAATGGGCTAGTCCTAATGGGGCGATATTATTGTTCTTTGGTCTTTAGTTGGTGATGCCATGCTTACTTATTTGATGGATAACCACTATCACGTCGTTGTTGAAACCGTGGAAGGGAATTTATCTAAGGGGATGCGTCAGTTGGACGGCGTTTATACCCAGTATTTTAATCGACAATATAATCGAGTTGGTCGTGTCTTCCAAGGGCGGTATAAAGCAATACTTGTTGAAAAAGAGACTTATTTATTAGAATTATCACGCTATTTATTAGCTCAGAAAAAGATTTTACGGTGATAAAAGCCGCAACTAATGTAGGTCGTATTACAGCGCCTATTACCTTTGATATTGCATTGCAGTTGTTAAGCTATCATGTGGCTATTATTAAAGGGATTGATGTGGGTCAACCTAGGAATTTGATTAAGTCAGTGACTGTGGAATAAATTTTAAATAAATTACTCGATGTTTATCCATCCTCGTCAATGAATTAGCAGATAACTAGTTTCATCTTTGTCTCTTGCTTTTAAAAAAAAGGATTCTTAAACAATTATGAATGGGCTTTAAATGACATCAATACTTTCTTTAATCGGTAGAGAGAAAGAGCTACTTTCTGCTGATATAGATAATAGAAAAACAGAGTTAAAAAAAACTGTTTCGACCTCCTCTTTTCTTGTTTTGGGTGCAGCAGGAACAATAGGCCAAGCAGTTACTAAAGAACTTTTTAAATTAAACCCTCAAAAACTTCATATTGTCGATATTAGTGAAAACAATATGGTTGAGCTTGTTCGTGACTTAAGAAGTTCATTTGGCTATATTGATGGAGATTTCCAAACCTTTGCACTTGATATTGGCTCTGTAGAATATGATTTTTTTATTCAACAAGATGGACAATATGATTATGTGTTAAATCTTTCGGCATTAAAGCATGTTCGTAGCGAGAAAGACCCATTCACTTTAATGCGGATGATTAATGTAAATATTCTTAATACCGAAAAAACATTACTTCAATCTATAGAAAACGGTACAAAGAAATATTTTTGCGTTTCAACTGATAAGGCGGCAAATCCTGTCAACATGATGGGGGCAAGTAAACGTATTATGGAAATGTTTTTGATGCGACGTAGTCTTGATATTGATATATCAACCGCTCGATTTGCTAATGTTGCTTTTTCGGATGGGTCGTTATTGCATGGGTTTAATCAACGGATTCAAAAACAACAACCTATTGTTGCTCCACAGGATATTAAACGCTATTTTGTCACCCCACAGGAATCAGGTGAACTGTGCTTAATGAGTTGTATTTTTGGTAAAAATAGAGATATTTTTTTTCCTAAATTAAGTGACGAGTTACACCTTATTTCTTTTGCTGAGATAGCTGTAAAGTACCTTGATCAAGTAGGCTATCAACCCTTTTTATGTGAATCAGAAGATCAAGCTAGGGCATTAGCCAAAACATTACCTGAACAAGGTAAGTGGCCCTGCCTTTTTACTGACAGTGATACAACGGGTGAAAAAGATTTTGAAGAATTTTTCACCGATAAAGAAACGCTTGATATGAGTCGATTTACAAATCTTGGTATTATAAAAAATACAGCTAATTTTAATGGGCAATTACTCAATGAGTTTGAAGACACGATAAGGCAGTTTAAACAGCAAAAGTTATGGTCAAAAGAGCAGGTTGTAGAATTGTTTTTTAAAATTATTCCAGATTTCGGACATAAAGAAACAGGTAAATATTTAGACGGGAAGATGTAGTGCTATTTTATAGTTATCAATTCAATGAATTTTATGATTATATGCACCCAACAAATGAATACCTAAGTAGAATTAATTTTAAGCAGTAGACTTTAATAATGAAGATAGAATTAAAAATGTTTAAAGAAACTATTCAATTTATTCAAAAATCATTTAACAGCCAAGAATATATTCCCTTGCACGCACCTGTTTTTTTCGGAAATGAAAAAAAATATCTTATTGAATGCATAGATTCGACCTTTGTATCTTCGGTTGGGAAATTTGTAGATCGATTTGAACAAATGGTTGCTGAATATACTGGTGCTAAATATGCAATAGCGGTAGTTAATGGTACTGCAGCATTAGAAATTGCCTTAAAGCTAGTTGATGTAGATGAGAAAAGTGAGGTCATTACCCAACCCCTTTCTTTTATAGCTACGTGTAATGCGATTAGTTATTGTGGAGCAACTCCTATTTTTGTGGATGTAGATAGAGATACCATGGGGTTAAGCCCTACTAGCTTATTAACTTTTCTTAGCGAGCAAACAGAACAAAAACAAGGCCGTTGTTATAATAAAGAAACGGGTAAACGAATTGCCGCAGTGGTTCCTATGCATACTTTTGGTCACCCTTGTCGAATAGTTGAAATTGCTTCTATTTGTAGGCGATATAATATTGCACTAGTGGAAGATGCAGCCGAAAGTTTAGGGAGTTACTATAAGGGTGAGCATACAGGTACAGTAGGGGATATAGCGGCTTTTAGTTTTAATGGTAATAAAACCATTACTACGGGAGGTGGGGGAATGATTATCACTGATGATGAAGCTTTAGCAAAAAGAGCAAAACATATAACCACCACGGCAAAAGTTCCTCACCCGTATGAATTTGTGCATGATGAAGTGGGTTATAATTATCGGTTGCCTAATATAAATGCGGCATTGGGCTGCGCCCAAATGGAATCATTAGCGATCATTTTAAAAAACAAAAGGGAACTTGCTATTCAGTATGCAGAATTCTTTGTTAATCAGTCGATAGATTTTGTACAAGAAAAGCCTGATACACATGCAAATTTCTGGTTTAATGCGGTTATTTTAAAAGATAAACAAGAACGAGATGCTTTTTTGCAAGCAACAAATGAGGCTGGAGTAATGACACGCCCAATTTGGCAGTTAATGACCAAGTTAGACATGTTTAAATCTTGCCAAAAGGGTGATTTAAACAATGCTTATTGGTTGGAAGAGCGAGTTGTGAACATTCCAAGTGGAGTGCGTTTATGAAGAAAAAATTAATTTTACTGGGTGGTGGCGGTCACTGCAAATCATGTATTGATGTGATAGAGCAATCAGGACGCTATGAAATAGTGGGTATTATTGATCAAAAAGAACGGTTTGGGAAGTTGGTTTTAGGGTATAAAATCATAGGAACGGATGAAGATATTGAATCATTAGTGAATAAAGGGAATGAGTTTTTAGTCACTGTTGGACAGATAAAAACAGCAGAAACTAGAGTAAGATTATTTAATCAATTGCGACAATATAATGCAAAAATTGCCACGATTATTTCACCTCGGGCATATGTTTCGCAACATGCAAAAATAGGTGGCGGTTCAATTATTATGCATGATGCATTGATTAATGCGAGTGCGAGTATTGGAAAAAATTGCATCATTAATACTAAAGCGTTAATTGAGCATGATGTCATCATTGGAGATCATAGCCATATATCCACTGGCGCAGTTATTAATGGTGGCGTAGACATTAAACAAGGAACATTTTTTGGTAGTAATGCAACAAGTAGAGAGTATGTTGCTAGTTTAGAAGTCGACTTTATTAAGGCAGGGACAGTATACAAGGGGCTAAAAAATGTCTAACATATTTATCATTGCAGAAGCCGGTGTTAATCATAATGGCAGTACTGAACTTGCCAAAAAATTAATAGATGTTGCCGCCGAAGCGGGCGCAGATGCGGTAAAATTTCAGACCTTTAAAGCTGAAAACTTGGTCAGTAAAAACGCTCAAAAAGCAGACTACCAAAAACAAACAACAGACAACCAAGAATCTCAGTTTGAAATGATAAAAAAACTAGAGCTAGATATTGGTACACATCAAGAGCTTATGGCTTACTGTGCTGAAAAAAACATTCTTTTTTTATCCACGCCTTTTGATCATGACAGCATTGAGTTACTCAATAAACTAGGGTTAGAGGTTTTTAAAATCCCCAGTGGTGAAATTACCAACCTACCCTATTTAAAACATATAGGCTCACTTAATAAACAAGTGATTCTATCAACAGGTATGGCAAATTTAGGGGAAATTGAGGATGCGTTGAATATATTAGTAAAAGCAGGCACTCAGCGACAAAATATTACCGTATTACATGCAAATACTATGTACCCAACCCCAATGGAAGATGTTAATTTAAAGGCTATGCAAACCATAGGGCAGGCTTTTGATATTGCCTATGGTTATTCTGACCACACGTTAGGGATAGAAGTTGATATAGCTGCTGTTGCCATGGGCGCAAGCGTCATAGAAAAGCATTTTACCTTAGATAAAACCATGGAAGGCCCAGATCATAAAGCATCGTTAGAGCCCGATGAGCTTAAAGCAATGGTTAAAGCTATTCGTAATATAGAACTTGCATTAGGCTCCCCCATTAAACAACCCAGCAAAAGTGAGTCGCCAAATATGGTAGTTGCAAGAAAATCGCTCATTGCAAAAACAGATATAAAACAGGGTGATAAGTTTACGGAAAACAACCTGACTATTAAAAGGCCGGGAATAGGTATAAGCCCAATGCGTTGGGATGAGGTGATTGGTCAAACGGCACAAAAAGATTATAGTGCGGATGAAATTATTTAGGGAAAGGTAATGAGTATTATAAAATTTGAGAATATAGAAAATATCATTATTAACCTTAGAAATGAAAAAGTATTAATTGATCAGGATGTTGCGCATATTTATGGCGTAGAAACTAAGCGTATTAATGAAGCTGTAAAAAACAATAGTGATAAATTCCCTAATGACTATTTTTTTAAAACAACAGATGAAGAATTAGATGTTTTGCGGTCGAAATTTTCGACCGCAAAATTTGCAAAAACAAGAACAACGCCCAGTGTATTTACTGAAAAAGGTTTATACATGTTGGCAACCATTTTGAAAAGTAAGCAGGCAACAGAAACAACTTTTGCGATTATTGAAACATTTTCTAAAATTCGTGAACTTTCTAGCACAGTTAAAAAATTATCAACCTTAGATGATAAAAAAGATCAGAAAAATCTAATGCAAAGAAGCGGAGAGCTAATTGCGGAAATATTAGATGATGACTTACAAACCAGCGAAGCTGAAACCACAATAGAACTTAATTTTGCCGTATTAAAATTTAAGCATACGATTAAGAAGAAAAGCAATGACTAGAAAAGTCTGTATTGTCACTGGAACTCGTGCAGAATATGGCCTTTTGTATTGGTTAATGAAAGAGATACAAGCTGATGAAGCGTTGGAGTTGCAAATTATAGCAACAGGCATGCATTTGTCACCTGAGTTTGGGTTGACTTATAAAGAAATAGAAAACGATTTCAAAATAGACAAGAAAGTAGAAATGTTATTGTCTTCTGATACGGCTATAGGTATATCAAAGTCTATGGGATTAGCACAAATATCCTTTGCAGAAAAGTATGAAGAATTAGAGCCAGATATAGTGGTTGTCTTAGGCGATAGATACGAAATCTTCAGTGCGGTGAGTGCCGCGATGATCGCAAAAATTCCTATTGCACATCTTCATGGCGGAGAAACTACAGAAGGTGCTTTTGATGAGGCTATACGGCACTCAATTACTAAAATGAGTCATTTACATTTTACTGCAACAGAAGACTATAAAAATAGAGTGATTCAATTAGGAGAGCAGCCGAATAGAGTCTTTAATGTGGGAGGGCTGGGAATTGATAATATTGTTAAACTCAATTTATTACCAAAACAAGAGTTTGAGAAATCTATTAACTTTAAGTTAAATAAAAGCAATATCTTAATTACCTTTCACCCTGTTTCCTTAGAAAAGTCAACGGCTCATAAACAATTTAATGAATTGTTATTGGCGCTTGATGAGCAAAAAAATACTACACTTATTTTTACCAAAACAAACAGTGATACGGATGGACGCATTATTAATCAAATGATTGATGGGTATGTGCAAAAAAATACTGATAAAGCGGTTTGCTTTACCTCATTAGGGCAATTACGATATTTAAGTGCTTTGCAGTATATGGATATGGTTGTGGGTAACAGCTCCAGTGGATTAATAGAAGTGCCCACCTTTAAAAAAGCTACCATTAATGTTGGCGATAGACAAAAAGGCAGAATAAAAGCCAGCAGTGTGATTGATTGTTTGCCAATTAAAAAAGAGATATTAAAGGCCTTTAAAATAGCATTATCAAAAGAGTTTGAGGGTGTATTGCAATATGTTGAAAACCCGTATGGTGGCGGTGGCGCAAGTTCAAAAATAAAAAGTATTATAAAGAATATAGACTTAACTGGTATTGTAAAAAAATCATTTTATGATTTATCAATAGGGTAAGGAATCTAATTATGCCATATTATTTGTAATGATCAATACAGCCAGATAAGAAATGATAATTAAAATATTAAGGAAAGAGGTGGAAAGCATTCGGTTAATTATTCTTTTTGGTAGTGCGCTGAACTCGTATTTTGAGCCAAATAGAAGTGATATTGATATTGTCTTCTTATCATCAAAGGAAATAGTTAATGTGCAAAGGTGAGAAATACAAGAAAAACTTGTATCCTGTTTAAATAATAATATAGATTTAGTCGATTTAAATAATAGTAATGATGTTTTACGTCTTGAAGTAATTTCAAAAGGTAAAACTCTTTTTATACAGCCATCTGATGAAATAGAGTATTTTTTAGATAGTATCTATATTAATTATATACAGCTTAATGAAGATGAAGCAGAAATAATACAAGGTTACAAATGATTGATGACATTATTTTAAATAAAATAGAAACGATTAGACTTTGCCTTGGACGTAATTAGAGATGAGTATATTAATTTTGACGATAGGCTTAAAATAACTATACCAAGCAGGATCCTATTATTTTAAACATACAGAGAGCAACTCAGGCAAGTATAGATCTTTCTATATATATTATAAGAATTAATAAACTGGGAATGCCTAAAGCATCAAGAGATGTTTTTACGCTACTTGAAAATAGTAATATTCTTTCAGTAAAAATATCAGAACAAATAAAAAAATGGTTGGGTTTAGGAATATTGCTGTTCATGATTATTAAAATATTTCACTTGATGTGGTAAAAAACATATTAGATAAGCACTTGATTGGTTTTGAAAGTTTTATTCAGGAAATTATAGTAGCAAAAGAACAGCTGCATTAAGTAAGTCGAGAAAAAATGGTATATGAAAAATTTTGATAAAATCAAGCTCAAAACCAACTCAACAATAAAACAAGCACTAGGCATTATTGATTCAGGGGCAATGCAGATTGCTTTGGTATTAGATAAAGACAATAAACTGCTAGGCACGGTAACAGATGGTGATATTCGTCGAGGTCTTTTAAGGGGGCTAACACTAGAAAACTCTATTGAATCTATTATCTACAAAACACCAACGGTTTGCACGATTAATGATTCTAAAGAAGATATTTTAAAAATTGCGGTTGAAAAAAAGCTGTACCAAATCCCCATCGTTGATTTAGAGGGTGTATTAGTAGGGCTTGATGAGGTGGATGATTTATTAAAACCAGAAGAGCACCCGAATAAGGTTGTATTAATGGTGGGAGGCTTGGGGTCAAGATTAAGTCCTTTGACAGATGATAGGCCTAAACCTCTACTTAATGTTGGTAATAAACCGATACTTGAAACGATTATTACCAACTTTGCTAAGTACGGCTTTAAAAATATCATTCTCAGTGTTAACTATAAATCTGAAATGATTGAAGAATATTTTGGTGACGGCTCAGCTTTTGGAACCAAAATTGAATATGTTCGTGAAAGCAAAAGAATGGGAACAGCAGGCGCACTCAGTTTAATAAAAAATGAATTAACAAAACCCTTTTTTGTAATGAATGGTGATTTACTAACCAACATTAATTTTGAACATATGCTTGAGTATCACAGGACGAATAATTCCGTGGCAACAATGGGAGTCCGCGAATATGACTTTCAAGTTCCCTATGGTGTTGTCAATGTTAATGACCATCTTATTAGCAGTATTGAAGAAAAACCAGTACAAAGATTCTTTGTAAATGCTGGGGTTTATATATTAAGCAGTCATGCGCTAAAAACAATTCCAGATGATAGTTATTTTGATATGCCTACGCTATTTGAGAAACTAATTGCAGACAAGCAAACAGCCGTCTCATTTCCTATTCGAGAATATTGGTTAGATATTGGGCATATGAGTGACTTTGAACAGGCCAACAATGAATATCATAGAGTTTTTAATTGAAAATACTTATTATTGGTTTTGGCTCGATTGGAAAGCGACATTTTGAAATATTAAATGCTTTAGTCGTTGTCTCATCTGTAAATATTGTGAGTAAACAAAACATTCAGATTAAAGATACTGTTGTATATGCAACATTAAGCGATGTAACAAAAATAACTGATTATGATTATTTTGTTATTGCAAGTGAGACTAGCAAACATTATCAACAACTGAAATATATTTCTGAAAAGGTTAGCGGTAAAAAAATCATCGTAGAAAAACCTCTGTTTGATAAAGAATATGAGACGATTGAATGTGATAACAAAGTTTTTACCGCATATAATTTACGGTTTCACCCTGTTATAGAACAGCTTAAACAATTCCTTGAAAATGAAAAGGTTTATTATGTAAATGCTATATGTGGGCAATACCTCCCTCTATGGCGACCAGAACAAGATTATAGGCAATCATACAGTGCAGATATTAACCAGGGCGGCGGCGTTTTACGAGATCTCAGTCATGAGCTTGATTATTTAACTTGGCTATTTGGTGAGTTCAAAAGTATAGAGGCTATCAATACCAAAGTCAGTGATCTTGATATTAGTTCCGATGATATTTTTACAGCCATTGCGGTGACTAAAAGCAAAGTTATTATAAATGTAACTGTTGATTACATCAGTAAAACCCCCATAAGACGATTGATTATCCATACTCTAGAAAATACGCTTGAAGTTGATGTTATCAATAATAGTATTGTTATTTATGATAAAAAGTCTAACAAAAAAGTGATTGACGTTAACAAAGAGGATAGAAACTATTCTTATACAAAAATGCATAAATCAATTATAAATAATCATTTTAATACTGCCTGTAGTTTTGATGAGGGAAAAAACATTGTCAATATTATTGATAGCATCTCATTCAAGGAATTGTAAGTGAGCAACTTTAAGGTTTTATGCACTATCTGCGCTCGTGGCGGATCTAAAGGTGTCAAGAACAAAAATATCAAATTAATCCATGGAAAACCTCTTATTGCTTATACAATAGAGCAAGCCATACAAAGTGGACTATTTGAACATATTGTTATTAGTACAGATTCCGATGAAATAGCAACTATCTCTCAACAATATGGTGCTGAAGTTTTTTTTAAGCGAAGTGCCGACATGGCCAGTGACACCGCTGGAAAATTAGATGTTATTAAAGATGCATTTAAAAAAAGCGAACAGCATTACAAAGAAAAATATGATTATTTAATAGATTTAGATGCGACAGCTCCACTACGAGAGGCTGCTGATATAAATGATTCATTCCAGCAATTTCTGGATAATAACAATGATAATTTAATTACCGCCATGCCGAGTCGGAGAAGCCCGTACTTTAATTTAGTTGAAGTTGGTTCTGATGGCAGAGTAGAACTATCTAAAACCTTAGATAAAAATATAATTCGAAGACAAGATGTACCCAAAAGCTTTGATATGAATGCTTCTATTTATATTTGGAAACGAGATGTTATTTTATCTGAAAGCTCTCTTTTCTTAATGAATACAGGGCTATATGTAATGCCAGAAGAACGCTCTATTGATATAGATAATGAATTAGATTATGAATTTGTAGAATTTATTATGAGTAAAAACCATGCTAAAAGATAATGTTGTTGTTGTAACGGGAGGTGCTGGCTTGCTTGGTCAGGCATTTGTTACAGCCATTATAGAGAATGGAGGCATTGCTATTATTGCTGATAATAACCGTGAATTAGGCATTAAAGTAAAAACAGAACTATCGGCAGCATTAAATACTCAAAATATCAATTTTGTGCAGATGGATATTACCTCAAAGGAATCAATACAAAATTGTATAAGCTATTTATCCAATACATATAAAAGAATTGATGCATTAGTCAATAATGCCTATCCAAGAAATAAAAACTACGGAAAACATTTTTTTGATGTGGAATATGATGACTTTATAGAAAATACAGGGTTGAATCTCGGTGGATATTTTGTAAGCTCTCAGCAATTTTCAAAATACTTTAAAGATCAAGGACAAGGAAATATTATTAATATCTCATCCATATATGGCGTAGTCGCACCTAAGTTTGATATTTATGAAGGAACCCAAATGACAATGCCTGTAGAATATGCAGCCATAAAGTCTGGATTAATACATTTAACAAAGTATATGGCTAAATATTTTAAAGGCATGAATATTAGAGTTAATGCTTTGAGTCCTGGCGGTATTTTAGACGGTCAACCCGAAGCTTTTGTAACAAAGTACAATCGAAACAGCCTAAATAAAGGTATGTTAGATAAAAGTGATTTAACGGGTTCACTTATATACCTTCTTAGTGATATGAGTAAATGTGTTAATGGGCAGAATATTATCGTTGATGATGGTTTTGTATTGTAGTTGGGCTTAATTGCTATATTTTATTGTAAAAAAATGATGTTAGGGATTTGATAAAGATGACAACGCGAATAATTGTAAAGTTGGATGTAAAACCTCCATATGTAGTTAAGCCCGTACATTTTGAAGGATTACGAAAAATAGGGACTCTTTGTGATTTAGTTAAAAAATATTATGAACAAGGTGCTGATGAGTTGATTTATATTGATATAGTTGCATCCCTTTATCAAAGAGATATATTGTTTGATCAGGTTGAAGCAGCTGCAAATGAAATGTTTATTCCTTTTGCGGTTGGCGGGGGCGTTAAGACAATAAATGATTTTTCAAAATTATTTCATGCTGGGGCTGACAAAGTTGTAATTAATACTTTTGCAGTTCAAGAAGATCCCAGCATCATAAATCAGGCGGCTGAAATTTTTGGAAAGCAGGCTGTAGTTGTAAATATAGAAGCAAAAAAATGGGATAACTATTGGGAATGTTATTCTGACTGTGGAAGAATTAGGAGTGGTAAAAGGGTTTTAGACTGGGTTACTGAAGTAGAGCAAAGAGGAGCTGGTGAAATTGTTTTACAGTCTGTAGATACTGATGGAAGGCAAAGAGGTTTTGATATTGATTTGGCTAAACAAGTTGTTGAGGCTGTGAATATTCCTGTTGTTATTGCTAGTGGTGCAGGATCTTTAGACGATATAAAAAATTTGATTTTACAAGCTAACCCAAGTGGAGTAGCAATATCAAGCCTACTTCATTACGATAAAACGACTATTTTAGAGATAAAAGAATATTTACTAGATAATGGTATAGAGGTGTCTCTGTGACTAATATTATTGGTTTAATTAATTATGGAATCGCTGGAAATATCCATAGTATAAAAAAAGCAATTGAAAAAGCTGGTGGTAATGTTTTGATTATTGAAAAGCCTGAAGACTTTAATCAGGTTGATAAGATTGTCATACCAGGAGTTGGAAGCTTTAAAGATGCAATGTTTGAACTTGAAAAAAACGACCTTCTTGAGTCATTGAAGCGGTGTGTATTAACTAAACCCACTCTGGGTATTTGTCTTGGAATGCAAATATTATCAACCCTCGGATATGAATATGGAAAAACTAAAGGGCTTGACGTTATTAATGCGGAAGTAAAAGAAATAGTAGTTGATGCTAAAGTACCTCATGTTGGGTTTAACAAAATTGAGGTGATAAAAAGTAACAAATTACTTGAGGGAGTAGAAAATAAAGAGTTTTATTTTATGCATTCATATGAGGTAGTCAATTATACTAATATTAGCTCTCTTACAGAATATTGTGGACATACTTTCGTCTCTTCAATTCAAAAAAATAATATTTATGGCGTCCAGTTTCATCCTGAAAAAAGCCGTGAACCTGGTGTCAGAGTGTTTAAAAACTTTATAGAAATATAATAGAGGAAGGTATGAAAGAAAAATTTGGTAAATATGGGTTACCTTTAGATGTTAAGTTTTGTACAAAATGTACGATGAATAACCAAAGACCTTCTTCTACAGTAGAATTTACTCAAAAAGAAAATGAAAAGAAACGAACTTTAGCCATTGCTGAGGATGGTATTTGTGAAGCTTGCAGGTATGCGGAAAAGAAAAAACTAATTTGTTGGGAAGATAGACATAAGCAATTAGAAGAACTATGCGATAAATATAGGCGAAATGATGGCCGGTACGATGTAGTTGTTCCTGGTAGCGGTGGAAAAGATAGCGTTCAAGCAGCTCATATTCTTAAGTATAAATATAATATGAATCCTATTTTAATTACATGGCCTCCAGCTATCTATACTGATATAGGACGAAGAAATTTTGATGCTTGGTTAAATGCAGGGTTTGCTAACTATACATATAACCAAAATAAAAAATTACATCGCTTTTTAACAAGAAATGCATTTTTAAATTTGGGACACCCATTTCAACCCTTTATTTTAGGGCAAAAAAACTTAGCTCCAAGATTATCTGTTTTACTTGATATTCCGTTAGTAATTTTTGGTGAAAACGAAGCTGAGTATGGAAATGCAATAGAAGATAATGAAAAGCCAACAAGAGATCCAAAATATTATAGTGCTGAATTAAGCATAAAAGACTTGATATTGGGAGGTGTTCCAGCCGAAGAGCTAATGGATAAGCACGGCTATAAACTGTCTGATTTAGAAGCATACTTTCCTGTGAGTCCATATGAGATTCAAAAAACAAGAACTGAAGTTCATTATTTAGGGTTCTATGTGAAGTGGCACCCTCAAGAAACATATTACTATTCAGTTGAAAATAGTGATTTTATGCCAAATGATCATGTAACAGAAGGCAGTTTTAGTAAATATAGCTCATTGGACGATAAAATAGATTGGTTGCATTATCACACGACGACTATTAAGTTTGGAATAGGAAGGGCAACTTATGACTCAGCTCAAGAAATTAGAAATGGTGATATTACCCGAGATGAAGGCATTGCATTGATAAAAAGATTTGATGGAAAATTTCCTCAGCAATATATAGGTGATTGTTGTGCTTATATGGGGATTAGTTTGCAGCAATATCAAGATGCAATTGAAAATTTTAGGTCTCCTCATTTGTGGATAAATAGATATGGGCGCTGGGAACTAAAACATCCAATTTGGAAATCAAAATAAATTGACGGAGTTAAAGTAAATGAGTGGTTTTTGGAAAAGTTATTAGAAAGTCGCAAAGATAAAAAAGTTATTTAATGGGGGGGCAGAAGATTGGATGACAAAAACTTTATCAAAATACCTAACTTAAAATTAGAGTCTACTGAGAAATTATAACATGTTGAAATAACTGAAATATAATGAGTATTTTGGTGGAATGGTGTATGAAAAATGACTAAATGCTATCAACCCCATGCACCTATGATCCGATCTTATAGCTCAAAACAACTGACGATTACTGAATTTGACTGGCCTTTTGAAACTGCTCTGAATGAAAATAACCGTTGGGTTGAAATGAGTTGATATAAATGTATGGGATGTACCTATCATTATAGTTTTATTCAAAAATCTGATACGTCTAAGGAATCTCAACGTAGACAGGCTTTAACTCTATATCTGGAAGGTCTTGGTTTTCGATCAATAGGTCGTATACTAGGGTTTAGTCATGTGGCGGTTATAACTGGATTAAAAGTTTTGGCGAGCAAATTGATGGCTTGAGACAAGAAGAAGTCACCATTGTAGAAATGGATGAAATGCACAGTTATGTGGGGAATAAAAAACTATTGCTGGATTTGGATTGCTGTTGATCGACTTGGACACCACTTCAGCCATGCTGTCACTGACTCAAGGGGGCTTGAAACAGGACAAAAACTCTGGGATGGTCTCGACAACACGGAAACCCTGGAGTTAATAGCAATAGATTACTGGAAAGCTTATGAAACAATTGATCTACGAGGAAAACATATACAGTCCAAAGCGGAGACTTACACTTGTAGATAGATATAATGGTTTTTTCGACACTTTTTAGCCAGACTGAGAAGAAAGTCAAAGTGCTATAGTAAAAGTGAAATGATGCTCAAGCATTCTGTCATGCTCCTTATGACAAAACATAATGGTAAGCTTGAAAGTATACTAAATTAACAATGCCGATAATAGATAATTAAATGAATCAAATTGAAAGTGTTATCACAGATAGTTTCTTTAAAGAATTAAGTTTTTTTGATCAAAGAGAGAAGAATGTGTTTTTAGAATATCTTCAAGCTTTTTCCTTTCTTTTTTATAACGATGATATTAAGCAAATAGTTGAAATTGGTGCGGGTCATTCGACTCTAATCTTTTCATTTCTGGCAAAAAGGACAGGCTGCAAAGTAAAAACGATTGATATGAACCCTGACGCTATAATTGGAAAACTTCGTGATCAGTCATTAGTAGATAGTGTTGTTAATAATATTGAGTTTATTCGTGGAGCATCAGTTTCTTGTGATGATTTGATGTCATATTATGAAAATGGTGTTAGATTAATAAATGGTGTTGACGTAAATGAAGTGGCAAAATATGTTGATCCATATATTGACTTACAAATGGATAATAGGAGAGAGCTTAAGGTTAAGCTGGCCTTAGGTATAGATAATCTAAACTCTCTGGCACTAACAAAATATTTTGATGCTGATAAGTTATTTTCTAAAGAATTTCTGGAGATATACAGAACAGAATTTGATGAATTTTCTTATTGCAGCAAAAATAGTGGTAGTGAAGGTGTGTTAGAAGGTTTGCTGGAAGGTGAGCAAGTGGATATGGTCTTTTTAGATAGTGGCGAATTTGTTTCTCTAGTTGAGTGGGATGTTGTATCTAAGCGACTGCGTATAGGTGGTTATGTTTATTTGCATGATATTTACTTTCCAAAGTCATATAAGAATTGGTTGGTCTGTGCATCAATAGAAGCCAGTAAAGATTGGGAGGTTTTATATGTAGATACTACCACTCCCCAAGGGATGATGCTTGCGAGGAAAATTTTATGAATAAAAAAGAAAATAATGAAATGGTAAAGTTGTTGTGTGAGCAATTAAATAGTTTGCCATTGTCTGAACGAATTGATGTTATAGCTTGTGTTGATAAGTGTACTATTCTGGATTATGACGAAGAAGAAATATCAATTATCTGTAATTCTGAAACTGAATTGTATACAAGATCTAGATCTTGTTCAAAAGAGCCAGAAACAGTTGGTTGGCTGAAAAAATATTTCAAGAATGATAGTGTTTTGTATGACATAGGGGCAAATGTTGGTGCGTATTCATTAGTTGCAGCCAAGATGAATGACAGTGGGTCAATCTATAGTTTTGAGCCGGGTTATGCTTCCTTTTCAAGTCTTATAGCAAATATTAATATTAATAAATTGACCGATAGAATTATGCCAATATCTATGGCTGTTTCGAATAATGACAGTTTAGATTATTTTAACTATGTTACTAATGAGTCCGGCTGCGCTTCTAACTCTTTCGGAGAGTCAATAGATTATCTAGGGAATCATTTCGTACCTCAGTATAAACAAATGATCCCAAGTATGGCACTGGATCACATAATAGATTTTATTGAGCCTCCAACCATGATTAAAATTGATGTTGATGGTATCGAGGATAAAATTGTTGAAGGTGCAAAAAAAACGTTAACGGAAGGAAAGCTTGAGACGGTTCTTATTGAGCTTGTAGACGGCGACGATGATAGGGCTAAAAGTGTTTTACACAACATGGAAGTATATGGATATGCAATAGAGTCAGTACATCCCTATAAAGGAGTGTCATCAACTAGTAATTATATTTTTATTAGAAAATAGGTTTTATATAAGTATGGGTTCTCGTTTAACAAAAAAAAACACGTTCAAAAATGACGTGATATTTATAGACGGATTATGGGGGACTGGTAAATCAATTATTGCTCCAATAGTCGGAGCTATGGACGGAGTAGAAAAGCAGAAAATAGAGCATATATATGAGTACTTATGTGTTCTTATTCATTTGAATAAAATTGAAGCAGATGCTGCTGACTCTCTTTTAAAAATTTATGCAGATTTATCTCAATACAATAATCTTGTAGGTCGAGAGGTGAATTTCCGTTGGCATGATGATTCAGGCCCTCGTAATAACCCAAATTCATTGAGGTATATTCAAAGAATGTTTGGCAAGGAGGGGGATATAGTTGTTGACGATATTAATGAACAAAATCTTGCCTTAAATGTAATGTCGCACATGATTGCCCAAGTATCTGAGCCATTGGTAAAGGCTTATGGCAGCAGGCTTAAAATCATAGAAATGGTGCGGCATCCTGTTTATATGGTGCGGCATTGGTATAGCTACTTGTCAAAATTTGATGGAGAAAGGGAGTTTACACTTTCGATTGATTATGGTGGGCAAAAGGTGCCTTGGTTTGCTTCGAGTTGGCAAGACAAGTTTGTTGAGATGTCTGTAATGGATAGATCATTACATTCAATTATATTTTTATATGACTTGTTGTTTAGCTCATTGAATGATTTAAATAAGCGAAGCGCTAATATTATGGTGATGTCTTTTGAGTCTGTTGTTATGAATACCGAGAATGAGCTAAAAAGGCTTCAAGAATTTTTAGGTCGATCACATAGTAATAAAATCAAAAAAATTCTAAAGCAGCAGAAAATTCCAAGAAAGCAGTTGTCTCAAGGTAAAGGGCATGCTGGATATGGTTGGGAACAGAGTGAGGCTGATTCTGAAAAAGAAGAATACGATAATCAGTTAGAATTTATTCGTGGAAAAGCATCAGGAAATGCTCTACTTGAATTTAACATATTAATTAAAAAATATAATGAGAAATGGCCAAGCATACTGAATCACTACCATTAATAATTGTGGCTGCTGATTTTAAATTTAAGCCGTTTGACTATGATCGCTTTGAAATTGATTACCTTAAGCAATATTCTGATGTTGTGATTTGGGATTTGTCATATTTGTCGTCTAAATCATTTCATAAGGCAATATCTTCTGCTCAATATGATGGAGATGATTTAAAGTCAATAAACTCATATAGACAGTTGTTTTCAGAGATTTTGTTTATAAAAAGAAATTACAATAAGAAAGGTATTGTTGTAATGAATTTTGTAACACCAAACTCATTAGCTTCATTGTTTTTTTTAATAGCGGTCAAAAAATTAGGTTTAAACTCAGTTAAATATTATAACTCTGGCGTACCAAATATATCGAGTACAAACAATAATATTACTATTCGGTATGTCACTAAAGCTCTCAAACGTCGATTTTACCTTTTGCTATCGAAAGCATTTAATATTTTTCCTACGCATTACATTTATGCTGGTGATTATTGGAAACAAAAATATGGACATATAGTTCACAAAAGTGGGGGCAAATGGCTAGGTGGTAATACTTGGGATTATAGTAATGTTTTATCAAAAATAGAGGATGGTTCAAAAAAGGAATTGGATCAACAGAAAACTGCTGTTTTATTGGATGGCGCAGGCCCGATGTTTGGCTCGGATGATGTGAATATAGGGAAAAAAACTTATATAACGAGTGAAGTTTGGTACCCAGCTTTAGTTTCGTTTTTGGAAAAAATAGAAAGAAGATCAAATACAATAGTGAATGTGGCTGCGCACCCTAAAGCATCACACTATTCTAATCCATCATGTTTTGGGTATAGAAATGTGTTGTATGGAAAGACTAAAGAAATGGTATTTAATTCAAGTTTTGTAATCACCAGAGGGAGTACTGCGATATCATATGCTGTTATTTATAAAAAACCTGTAGTGTTTATTTATAGTGACCAAATAAAAGAAGATAAGCTGGGTATGGCAAGTGTGAACGCAATGTCTGAGTTGCTAGGAACAACGCCTATAAATATCGATGGGGATCTGAAAGGTATATCAGATTATTTGGAAGTTAATGAGTTTTATTATGACTTATATAGAAAGAATTATTTGTCATCTTCTGATGGTTTGAGAACAAATGCACAAATTTTATTAGAGGATATATTGTTTATTCCAACAGAAAAAATTAAGCATTCTGATTCTTTCTCCAAGTAGTATTTGATGTTTTAAACACGCGCTGTTTGAATGAATAAATCGAGTAAAGACATAGGTGAGTAATGATTTTAAGTGAATTATGGAACGATTAATAGTAATGTATTTAGTTCTTTTGCCGAAGATATATAAAATGGGACCTTTGCACGAAACATTCTGCCTAATTTGGTAAAATTAAGAGTATATCAAAGGATTAATCAAGAAAAACATTATGGTCTGGAAAAATTTAGCTCAAACTCATTTAAGTGATGCACTTATTCAACATCACGAAGCCTTAGAAGAATTAGATGGCATTAATGATCTAATTATTGGAAGTTAAATTATCAGCTATTCATGCTAAAAAATGGGGAGAATAAGCTTGGCCACCGTAGATGATGTTTAAAATACTATTACTGCAAAGCTGGTATAACCTGAGTGATCCAAAGCTTGAAAATAAATTAGCCCGTGATTTGATGTTCAGACGATTTATAGACCATAGCTTAAGTGAAGGCGTTCTTGATCAAAGTACCCTCTGGCGTTTCCGTAATTTACTGAATAAACAGTCTTTATTAGACCGCAGAACAAGACCTATTTATCAAGATGGGCGAGATAAGCATCATTGATGCAACAGTAATAGAAGCGAATCAAAGCCGATCCCGTAAAAATAAGGCCAGTGAAAAGACCCAGAAGCAGGCTACAACGTTAAAATTGTAGCCAATGGGAAAAAGACAGTCACTTGCGTCTATAAAGCGCATATTAATACAGAAGAAGATGGCTTTATAACAACAATTGATTACACGGTAGGCAATGAACATGGCTCACTTTCAATGAAAAAACTGCTGATATTGAAAGAAAAAGAACTCTATGCGGATAAAGCCTATGCCAGTAAAAAACATGATCAAGGGCTAAAAAGAAAAGGCATCGTTAATCGTATTCTTCATAAAGGAAAAAGAAACCATCCTCTGAGTGACAAACAAAAAGACCAAAACAAGCAATGGTCAAGTATACGCAGTACCGTAGAACGTGTTTTCGGCGTGTTAAAGCTGCACCATGGCATAAGAAAAGCGCGTTATTTAGGCCTAGAGGGAAATAAAACAAGCTTCGTGCTGACGGCAACGGCTCACAACATTAAACGTGGAGCCAATATTAAGGCAGGAATCTATGTATAAGCAGGATAAATCCGCCCAACGAGCAGAAAACAGCTCATCAGTGGCAAAAATGAGAAAACCAGATGAATAACCGTGTTTTTTCAGAAAATATGGCTCCGTTAAAGAGCTATAAATTTAAAAAAATAGGCGATGATATTAAGGGGGAAGTATTTGCCTCTTTGTGCAAAGTTCTCAAAATATTTTTGATAAAAAAGTAGTAACAAGCCCATTTATATACTTGGCTAATAATAATGAATTATTTATATGAAGAATAATATAAAAATAGATTTTTCAACTGGCTTAAGTATTTAATGGAAGCCTCTAAAATTATTATAAGTGATTATTTTATTCAGAATTTAGTAATAGAGATATCCACTACAAAAAATATAATTTTTTTTAAAAATTTTCCGATTTTTTTACCTGAGAGATTCTTTCCTGATATGGAAAAAATGTTTATTCTTGTTAATATAGCCGAAGACTTACAGGAAGTGATTAATGACATTAAAGAAATAAGTGAAAATAGAATAAGGTACGATGACATTATAGAGATTTACTCATCTGAAAAATGTGATATCAAAAAACTAGTCTCTGAAACTATAAAAGTCGAGCTGGGTAATGCCTGAGAGTAGCTTAAAAAGACGGTATTTAATTAAGCTTCTTGCAAGTTTTGTTAGTGGTGTTGTTAGTATATTGTTAATTGCAATTGTTCCTAAGGCATTGGGGCCGATATTCTATGGGCAGTTTTCTTATCTTCAACAATTTTTTACAAAAGTAATAGGTTTTCTTGATGCAGGAAGCTCTATTGCCTTTTTTACAAAGCTATCAGCACGACCTAAAAGAAAAGAGTTAATTACTTTCTACTTCCTCTATGGTGTATTTATCTTGGCGATACTTGTATTGTTTTTTTATAGTATTCGTGGTGCCGGATATATGCATCTACTACTACCTAATATTGATGATAGGTATATATTTTTAGCAATAGGGTTCTCATTTTTAACGTGGGCTACACAGGTTTTGATTAAAGTGTCAGATGCAAATGCGTTAACTGTTTCTGTGGAATTAATTAAAATTATGCATAAAATATCGATGCTTTTTTTGCTACTTTATTTAGTTAAACTCAGCTTTTTTGATTTAACTGTATTTTTTTATTTCCATTACATATCTTTAACTTCATTTATATTTTTTATTGTTATCTTTTTTTATAAAAGAAAAATTTTAACGGGTTTACTTCAGGTCTTAAAAATAGATTATAAAAGCATATCACTAGAGTTTATTTCATTTTGTTCCCCTCTCTTAATTTATAGTGTATGCGGGTTATGTGTGGGGTTGTTTGATATTTGGCTATTACAAACACAATATGGGGCGACACAAACAGGTTATTATGGATTGTCTTATTCTATTGCTGCAATGTGTTTTATCTTTACTGGTGCGATGACTCCAGTTATAACTAGGGAGTTTAGTAAGTCATTTGAAGAGGGCGATATTGAGGAAATGGGTATTCTTTTTAAGCGCTATGTTCCTATGCTATATAGTTTGGCTGCTTTTTTTTGTGTATTTATTTCTATCCAGAGTGAAAATGTTTTAGCTATATTTACAGATGAGAAGTTTAGTGATGCTTTTTATGTACTGGTAGTTATTGCTTTTTATCCTATTCATCAAACATATGGGCAATTAAGTGGCTCAATATTTTATGCCACTGGACAAACGAAGTTGTATCGAAATATTGGCTTTGTTTCTATGACAATAGGTGTTGTCTTAACAGGTGTTTTAGTTTATATATTAAATCTTGGAGCTGTTGGATTAGCACTAAAAATGATTATTATTCAATTCATTGGTGTAAATATACAGCTTTATTATAATGCCAAGTTTTTAAAGTTAAACTTTAGGTATTTTATTCGGCATCAAATTTATGCCATTGTTTTCTTTTTAATACCCTCTCTAATATCAGCCTATTTGGTATCTAAAATTGAAGGTTCTATTTATTCATTTTTAGTCGCTGGATCCATATATATAATATTGGTTTTGATTCAAACCATGGCATTTCCTCAGGTATTTACTTTTACTCGAGTAGAGTTACACCGCTGTTTTCATCAGGTTGGTGTAAAGCTGAAAATTATAGCCTGAGCTGGTTATCAACTTAATTTAATGCATAGGAAAGTTTTTCCAAAAAAATGATATGTTTTCTACAAAATTAAACCAGAAATTACTGCCTATTTTTAATGATGCTTCCGTGTATGAAATACATCCTCAAAGTATAGAAACGCCTATAAATCAAGAGGAGCTTCGTCAAGTAGTAACGGATGCGGTCTCTGCGAAGTTATCTATTACACTTCGTGCAGGAGGGACATCTCTAGGGGGGCAGGCTATTGGTTCTGGGCTCGTTATCGATATTTCACAACACCTAACTAATATTATTAGTATTGATAATCATGAAGTGACGGTTGAACCCGGTGTTATACAGGATGATTTAAATGATTTTTTAAAAAAATCAGGAGTTCATTTCCCTCCTGATACTTCAACATCTAATAGAGCTATGATTGGGGGAATGATAGGAAATAACTCTTGCGGTTCTTATTCCATCTATTATGGCTCGACGAGAGAACATATAAATGCTTTGGATGTTATCCTATCTGACGGATCAGAAGTTACCTTTTCTGGCCTATCACCAGAAAAGCTAGCAGAGAAAAAGAAATTAACAACCTTAGAAGGTAATATCTATCGCACTGTTATTGATATTTTAGAGCATTATGGCAATAAAATTCTTGAAAACTACCCAGACCAAACGATAAAAAGAAGAAACACAGGCTATGCTTTAGATGTGTTGTACAAGGAATACCAACCCTTTAACCCAAAAGGGAAGCCATTTAATTTATCATCACTTATTTGCGGTAGTGAAGGAACACTAGCTATTGTCAAACAGGCTAAGCTGAATATAGAATCGTTACCAAAAGAAAAAGGCTTAATTTGTGCTCACTTTAATTCAATTAAAGATGCATTGGAGGTTGTTTCTGGGCTTTTAGATTTTCAACCTGCAGCTATTGAGTTGATTGATCGGGTTACCTTGGAGTGCACTAAAGAAAACATTCAAATGCAGAGAAATCGTTTTTGGATTGAGGGTAACCCTGAGGCTGTTTTAATTATTGAGCTGTTTGAAGAGACAACTTATTTATTAGGCTTAAAGCAGGCGGAAATTCAACAGTACTTAAGAAAACATAAGGCCTTTGCTACACCTATTATTCAACAGAATAATGCCAATAAAGTCTGGGCAATTAGAAAAGCGGGGCTGGGTCTTCTCATGGGGAAGGTGACACGAGAAAAAGCTGTTGCGGTCATTGAAGATGCCGCAGTACCGATAATGGCACTGAGTAAATACTATCATGATGTACAGCTGCTTATGGCAGAGCTGTCAGTTAATTGTATTTATTATGGTCATGCTTCTGTTGGTGTGATTCATATTCGGCCTGAAATAGACATGCGGTCAGAAAATGGTCGTTTACTTTTTACAGAAATTGCTAGTCGTCATGCACAGATAGTTAAAAAATATAAAGGAGCTATTTCTGGTGAGCATGGGGACGGGAGAATAAGGGCTCCATATATAAAAGAGCAGCTTGGTGCAGAGGTATATAGTTGCTTGGTTGCATTAAAGAAAGTATTCGATCCTAAAAATATATTAAACCCTGGGGTTATTATTGGTCATGACGATATTACCAATAATTTACGAGCATACCGTAAAGTGCAAAAATATCTTGATGGTGGATTTAATTGGAAAAAAGATATTAGCTTGTTTGATGCGGTTGAAAAATGTAATGGTGCCGCCGCTTGCCGAAAATCTGCTGGAAGAGGAGTCATGTGTCCATCATACCAAGTGACACGTGAGGAAGTTTATTCAACGCGTGGACGAAGCAACCTACTGAGATATGCTTTGACAGAAGCAGACCCAAAGAAAAGTTTATCAAATAAGCAATTACAAGATTCTCTTGATATGTGCCTTGGATGTAAAGGGTGTAAATCAGAATGTCCTGCAAGTGTAGATATGGCACGGTTAAAATCCGAAGTATTATATCAAACACAAAGTCCATTTAAGTTATCTCGGTTAAGTATTAAATATTATGCTTCAATTTTAAAGTATTCACAAATGTACCCTCTGGTGAGTAATTTTCTCCAAGATTTGCCATGGGTAAAAAAGCTTTTGAAGATTGATGTTAGACGATCTTTACCTATTAACTATTCTAAAACAGAAGGGTTGCAGTATTGGTGGAGTGAATATAAATACAATAATGGTCATTACAATAAGCAAAAAATATGGGTGTTATGTGATTTATATAGTCAATATTCTGAGCCAAAAATAGGAAAGGCCGTCTTAAAAAGTTTAATAAGAATGGGTTTTTGTATTCATCCCATTTTTATGACAAATTCCCCTAGAGCTCTTATTTCACAAGGTCTTTTGAATGAAGTTAAGAAGGCATTAGTAGATATAAATAATATTTTGTCGAGTGTAAAAAAAGACGACTTAATTGTTGGCATTGAGCCCTCAGAAGTTTTGGTTTGGCGAGATGAGGCCGATGACCTAGTCTCAGGGCAGAATAAAATAAATGACATATATTTATATGAAGAATTGATAGTGTACCTACAGAATAAAAGAATAATTCCACCATTAAAAAAACTTATTCTAAACGTAAAATTGCATGTACATTGTCATCAAAAATCATTGGCAGATCCAAAAGAGACTGTGGAAGCGCTTTCTTTTATTCCAGGGGTAAATGTTGAATTACTAAAAACAGGATGTTGTGGGATGTCTGGTGATTTTGGATATAAACATTACGATGTCTCAAAAAAAATTGCAGAACAACAACTTTTACCTGCAATAGCCTCTATTGAAAAAGGTGACGTACTTGTTGCAACAGGGACTAGTTGTCGCCATCAAATAGCTGATTTTTCAGAGCAAAGAGGCTTGCATGTTGCTGAGTTATTTGCAATGGCTGTTTGATAGCTATAATGGCACACTAAAATTTTAGATGAAATCAATTGCATTAACGGTATTATTAATGACATTAAAAAATAAATTACAAAATAACGAATTAACACTAGGATCTTGGATCACCATTGCTCATCCATCAGTCGTAGACATTATGTCATCTGCAGGGTTTGAATGGTTGGTGATTGATTTGGAGCATACCTCAATTGACCTTACTATGGCTCATAACTTGATAGCTACGATTCAAGCTAATGGAATGAAGGCCTTAGTGCGAGTGAGCAAGAATGAAGAGGTTATTATTAAGCGAGTGTTAGATATGGGGGCTGATGGTCTTGTTGTTCCTATGATTAAATCAAAAGAAGAAGCACTAGAAGCTATTGATTATGCAAAATATCCACCTGTTGGTAAACGAGGAGTTGGCTTATTTCGTGCTCAGAAATATGGGTTGGGCTTTGATGAGTATAAAGAATGGGTGAATAATGACTTAGTCATCATCGCCCAAATCGAACATATTCAAGCAGTAGATAATATCGAAGAGATTATTCAAACAGAAGGAATTGATGGTGTTATTATCGGTCCTTATGACTTATCTAGTTCTTTAGGGGTTCCAGGTGAGTATCATCGAAAAGATGTGAAAGATGCTATTAAAAAAGTATTAGATGTGTGTGGAAACCATAATTTTCCATCAGGGTTTCATGTAATAGAATCAGACCCTACTCAGCTGCAAAGTAGAATCGACGACGGATGTACTTTTTTGGCGTACAGTTTAGATTTCTTTTTCTTAGGAGATAGCGCAAGGTCTGGAATGAAAATAATAAAAAAAGGGTTAGAATAATGAATATCGTATCAATAATACCTGCGCGTATGGGATCTAGTAGGTTTCCAGGTAAACCAATGGCAAAAATACTTGGAATGCCGATGATAGGGCATGTCTATAAAAGAGTGAAAATGAGTAAGCTTCTTAAAGATGTTTATGTTGCAACATGTGATGTGGAAATTTACGATTATATTGAATCTATTGGTGGCAAAGCTATTATGACCAGTGATTGTCATGAACGATGCTCTGATAGGTGTGCAGAGGCAATGCTTAAGATAGAGGAACTAGAAGGTGAACAAATAGATATTCTTGTTATGGTTCAAGGTGATGAACCATTGACTTTTCCTGAAATGATTGATGAAGCGGTTCTACCAATGCTTGATGATAACGAAATTGTTATTACCAATTTAGTTGCTGACCTTCATTCAATTAAAGAGTTTGAAGATCCAAATGAAGTCAAAGTCGTCATGGATAAACAAAGTAATGCTATATATTTTTCAAGAGAGCCAATACCTAGTAGAAAAAAAGGGGGTTTGGACGGGCCTATGAAAAAACAAGTCTGTGTCATTCCTTTCACACGAAAATTTTTACTAGAATTTAACGAAATGGAACCAACACCATTAGAAATAATAGAATCGGTAGATATGATGCGAGTGATTGAAAATGGTGGAAAAGTTAAAATGGTGCCGACGCAGTACGAAACCAAAGCGGTTGATACTCGGGATGATTTAAATCAAGTAGAAAAAGTTATGGTAGATGACGTTTTATATAGGGTCTACGGCTAATGTCAATAAAAAAGAATGTTTTTAATGTAACCAAAGCTATTTATTCAACTCTACCTAAAATTATTCCAGGTTATTTGGGGAAAAGATTTTGTGCTGAAAGCGCTGAATCTCTTGTTGTTATTGATGAAATAGACACTAAATATGGAAAGTTAAAATATTATTGCATGGGATGGATCCCTTTATGGCGCTCGCAGACGTTATTTAAAAAAGAGCCCGAAATGATTGAGTGGATTGATAAAATGGAACCTAATCAAACTCTTTGGGATATAGGAGCGAATGTTGGTTTATATTCAGTATATGCAGGACTAAAAGGAATGAAAGTTTTTGCTTTTGAGCCATCAGCATTAAATACATTTTTAATTTCTAAGAATATAGAAATTAATGGTTTGAAGGAGAGTGTTTCCTTATTTCCTATTGCAGTTTCAGACAAGAATGAATTTGGTTTTTTAAATATGACCAGTACAGAGCTGGGAGGGGCTTTGAATGAGTTTAATGAGGCCGATATTAAAACTGTTGGTGAAGGTAAATATCAAGAGGAAGTAGTATTCAAACAAGGTATGTTTGCATACTCCGCTGACGAACTAATTGAAAAATATGGGTTTAAAATCCCAGACTATATTAAAATTGACGTTGATAGTATTGAAGATCTGATAATTTATGGCGCAGAGAAAACGTTATCAAACCCTAAGCTTAAAGGCATTTTTATTGAGCTTGATGAAACTGAAGAAAGAACTCAAAAAGTAATAGACTTTTTATTTGAAAGAGGATTAGTACTTAAAGAAAAAAGGCAGTCAGAATACTTTAAAGATAGTAAGTTTAAAACGCAATTTAACTATATATTTGAGAAAATAATATGATCTACCTTGTTACTGGTGGAGCTGGCTTTATTGGCAGTACTTTAGCTTCTAAGCTTCTTGCTCAAGGAGGTGAAGTCTATATCCTCGACAATCTAAGTACAGGTTATAAGTCCAATATTCCTAAAGAAGCTGTCTTTATAGAAGGTGACTTCAGCAGGGATAAAACAATATCAAAGTTGAACAATATAAGATTTGATGTGGTTTTTCATATTGGAGGACAATCTTCAGGTGAAATAAGCTATGAAGACCCTGAATATGATTTAAATACTAATACCTTATCAACACTGAAGTTACTGCAATACTGTGTTAAAACAGGGTGTAAAAAATTTATATATGCCAGTACTATGTCTGTGTATGGAGAAAGAGATAGTCAAGAACAATTTTCTGAATCAGATAATGTGAACCCTAAATCATTTTACGCTGTCGGAAAACTAGCCAGTGAGAAGTATATGGATATTTTCTCCAAACAATTCGGAATAGATTTTGTTTCATTGAGGTATTTCAATGTTTATGGGCCAGGACAAAATCTAGAAAATTTGAAGCAAGGGATGGTTAGTATTTATTTGAAGCAGTTTTTAGATAGTTCTTTTGATGCGGTAACAGTAAAAGGAAGCCTAAATAGGTTTAGAGATTTAATTTATATTGCTGATGTAGTTGATATAACCTTTGAATCGGCAATTAATGATAATTTTACAAATAGAGTCGTAAATATTGGTACTGCAAAGAAAACAAGAGTACATGAAATATTAAGTTTAATAAAAAAATATACCTCAATAGATAAGGATATAATCCTTGCTGATGGAACGCCCGGGGATCAATTTGGAATATATGCAGATAACCACCTTTTATTAGATATTTATAGTAAGCCTCTGGTTTCTTTTGACCGAGGACTAGAACTAATGCTTAGGTCTATTCTAGATGAATAGGTTAGGAGAATTTACTGATATATCTAATACAGCAAAAGTTGTTAATTCAGAGATGAAATTTTATTCTAGAATAAAAGACTATGCTGAGTTGCGCGATAGTGTTTTGGGAGAGTATAGCTATATTTCCCAAAGTAGTATTGTTAATAAAACTAATATTGGTAAATTTGTATCTATTGCAAATGGGAGCTATATAGGGCTGTGGGAGCATAATACAGAGGTTTCAACACATTCATTCTATCTGTACGAACACTGCGGAGGGTTTGTTAGTGGCTACACTGATTATGACAAAGATTATATTGAAACAAATATCGGTAATGATGTTTGGGTTGGAAGTAATGCTGTTATTTTGAAAGGTGTGAGCATTGGCGATGGCGTTATTATTGGGGCTAGTGCTGTTGTGACTAAAAGTGTTCCTCCGTATGCTATTGTGGTTGGAAATCCAGCAAGGGTTATTAAGTTCAGATATAAGGAATCAGATGTTAACTGGCTTTTAAGTCTGAAATGGTGGGACTTTACACGAGATGAATTAAAATTCCTAATTCAAAAAAATGCCTTTAAAAAATTTAGTGTATTTAAAGAGCTGATAGAGAAAATGAAATGAAAATTTTGGTTACGACTGTTCCCTTTGGGGATAAAAACCGCTTACCCTTGGAAATGTTAGAGGCCAATAATATTGAATATTTGATTAACCCATTAAATAAAAAGCTAACTGAAAATGAGCTAGCAGAGTTAATCACAGATTTTGATGCGCTTGTTGCAGGGACAGAGACTATTTCTGAGTATGTGATGAGCAAAGCACCTAATTTAAAAATGATTTCACGTGTTGGAATTGGTTTAGATGGCATTGATTTACTCGCGGCCAGGAAAAGAGGTATTAAAATATCTTACACTCCTGATGCCCCCGCACCTGCTGTGGCTGAGTTAACAATGGGATTGATGTTAACTCTTTTACGTTCAATACATATCTCAAATAGCGAACTGCACCGTGGAGAATGGCAACGGCATTTTGGCTATCGAATTGCAGAGGTCACTATTGGTATTATTGGTTTAGGGCGAATAGGCCACAGAATTTTAAATCGGATTAGTGCTTTTGGTTCGCCACGATTATTGCTCAATGATATTGCTCCTAACCCGGAAATAACAAAAAAATTTAAAGTTGAGTGGGTGCCAAAAGAAACAATTTATAAAGAGTCGGACCTTATTTCTTTACATATCCCTCTTACATCACAAACGAAAGGTATGATCGACCGATCCAATCTTGAAATGATGAAAAAAGATGCCATGATAATCAATACTTCAAGAGGTGGCATTATAAATGAGCAAGATTTGTATGATGTAATGAGAGAAGGACATTTATCGGGAGCAGCTATTGATGTTTTTGAGAATGAACCTTATTCTGGCCCTTTAGGGGAAATAGAGCGCTGTATTTTAACGGCTCATATGGGATCAATGTCTGTGGATTGTAGGACACGAATGGAGATTGAAGCAATGGAGGAGGCAATTCGGTTTTGTAAAGGAAAGCCTTTACATGAGGAAGTGCCAGATGAAGAATATGAAATGAGATTATAAAATATCTTGCTATTACACATTTATGAAAGTAAAGAATGCTATAGAAAAATATTCATACTATTTAGATAAGGTAAATAGAGACGCATATAAACATATCTATATGCTATCTAACCCAACACTGAGCAAAAATCCTTATACAAAAACACGGTTTTTACATAATATTATTAGTGGAAAGAAAGAGAAAAATAATATTATCAAAAGTTTTTTTTTATTTTATATAAGAAATATTACTCTTTTTGCCTTGTTACTACCTGTCTTTGTTTATTCAAGAGTTTTTTATAATAGATCTAAAAGAAAGAAGAAAATAGGGCGCGAGATTGTCTTAATAGATAGTTTTTATGGGGAATCTGAGCTAGGTTCAGGAATTTTAAAAAAAGATAAATATTTTAAGCAACTTTATGATTACTTCGACCAAGAGGGGATAAGCTATTATCTAGCACCTAAATTTTATGGATTTAAGAGCCCGTTAAAATATATCTCTTTCTATAGTATCTTTAATAGGGATGAAGCAGATTCGTTTGTGGATATCTCGATTATTCAATGGCAAGATCTTTTGAAAGTTATTCAGTTTATTGTGGTATACCCTTTTAGTGTATTGTCATTAATAAACGCAGTACGAAACCGCCAGGAAATCGATAAAACCTATAAGCAAGATTTAATTTACTCACTTACTGGAACAGATTTTTATCCTTATTTTAGATATATATTTGGTAGAAGATTATCTAAAATGTTTGTGGGAAAGCGAGTCAAAGTAATATCTTGGTGTGAGAACCAAGTAAATGATAAAAATTTTTATAAAGGCCTCCGCGTTTATTCTAAAGAAGTAAAAATTTATGGGGCTCAATTTTTATTTAAATTCCCAACCTATGCATGCTTGTATGTTCCTGAGCAAGATAAAAAATTAGGCATCTCACCAGACATTTTATTAGTAACTGGAAAATATTATATTCCAGCAGATAGTGTTTATGAGTACAGGAGTGGGCCAGCATTTAGGTATTCTAAAATTAGAGATACAGAGTATAAAATAGAGACTAATCAAAAAATTATTGTCATGTTACCTTATGTTCAAAAAGATGCATTTAACATTATTAATATAATGCAGCGTAGTACTGTTTTCATGGAAAAAGAAATTCATTTCAAAGTACACCCCATTTTTAAAGATATGAAACCTAACTATTTATCTGAAATGAAAGGTAAAAAATGGGAGCTAATTGATGAAATTTCTGAACAAGCGAAATATAGTTTTGTCATATCATCTGGTTCAGGAAGTTCATTGGAGTTTTCTTGCTTAGGTTTATCTGCAGTCATAATTTCCTCAAACTCTGAATTCACAACTAACCCTATGCCCGAAACAGGAAAGCGAGAAAATTGGGATATAGTCAAAGATGCAAACGATTTAGAAAAAGTGTACAAAAACTTGTTAAACTTTAGAGTCAACCAGCGACCTATTTTTGAGAAAAATGTAATTTTTTATAGAGATAGTTTTTTGTCTGAAATAAATGATGAAACTATAAAGTTTAATTTTGATTTTAAATAAGTTAAATTTAAAATAGGTATTGTGTGCAATATATAATATCTTTATGAGTATGAAATTGAATAATAAAACACTAGTATGTAAAAAAGTCATTTTTTGGGATTTTGATGGTGTCATTAAAGATTCTGTCGCTGTGAAATCAGATGCATATGAGCAGTTATTTAAGACATTCAGGGGCGATGTATCCAATAAAGTTAAACTGCATCATGAAGCAAACGGTGGAATGTCTCGGTTTGACAAGTTCCCCCTTTACCTCAAGTGGGCTGGAGAGGAGCCCTCTCAAAAATTAGTTGACCAATACAGTAAGAAGTTTTCGAATTTGGTTAAACAAAAAGTCATTGACTCTGCATGGGTACCTGGAGTAATTGAATACATTGAAAAAAATGCCCAAGAACAAAAATTCTTTATTGTGACAGCAACGCCTCAATTAGAAATTGAGGAGATACTCGATTCTCTAGATATACGAAAGAACTTCCTTAAAATAATTGGAGCACCGACCCCTAAAGAAAATGCAATCCGGCAGTTACTTGTAGGTTGCCCCAATGTTGAGCTACATCAGACAGTTATGATTGGTGATGCAAGCAGTGACCATAAAGCTGCTGAGCTTAATCAAGTACCGTTTATATTGCGTCGAACAGATTTAAATCATGAGTTACAACGGACACTAGACTGTCAGATGATTAATGATTTTTATGATCTAAACTAGTGTTAAAATAAATAAGACTAGTTTTTTACAGTATAATTTTTTCAAGCATATATAGCTATATATTCGTGCCCTTATTCAAATAAATCGAGTGAAATAGGCAATACAAACTTCAGAGTTAATTAAGGTAATAAATTAGTGAACAATATAAAAGCAGTAATACTTGCTGGTGGTTTTGGTACTCGATTAAGTGAAGAGACGGATATCAGGCCAAAACCAATGGTGGAAATTGGTGGAAAACCTATATTATGGCACATTATGAAAATGTACTCTGCATACGGTGTTGGTGATTTTGTCATTTTGCTTGGTTATAAGGGTTACTATATTAAAGAGTTTTTTGCTAATTATTTTTTGCATCAAAGTAATGTGACGTTTGATTTAAAAAACAATGAAATGACGGTCCATAATAATCAATCAGAGCCATGGAAAGTGACACTGGTAGAGACAGGTCTTAACGCAATGACAGGAGCTCGAATCAAGAAAGCAAAAGACTATATAGGTAATAATCCTTTCTTATTGACTTATGGTGATGGTGTTGCAGACATTGACTTAGAATCTTTATTAGCCTTTCATAAAACACATGGAAAGACCATTACAATGACATCTGCCCAACCAGAGGGGCGTTTTGGTGCTTTAAATATCGAAGGGAACATGCAAGTAACTGACTTTAAAGAAAAGCCTAAAGGTGATGGTGGCTGGATAAATGCTGGTTTTTTTGTTTGTGAACCTAAAGTGTTTGATTATATCTCTGATGGTGATGAAACTGTTTTTGAACAGGCTCCTTTACAAAACTTAGCAAAAGATGGTGAATTATTTACATTTCAACATCATGGTTTCTGGAAACCTATGGACAGCTTAAAAGATAAAAATGATTTAAATACTCTTTGGGATCAGGGTAAAGCAAGCTGGAAGGTTTGGTAAATGTTTAATAATCAATATCAAGGTAAAACAGTATTAATTACTGGCAATACAGGCTTTAAAGGAAGCTGGCTAACAACATGGTTGTTAGAACTAGGTGCAAAAGTGGTTGGGGTTTCTAAAGATATTCCTACTAAGCCGTCAATGTTTGAAAAGTTGAATTTAGCTGATCATATAAAATATTATCAACAGGACATTCGGGATTTAGCAAAAATAACAACCATTATTGCCAATGAAAAACCTGATTTCATCTTTCATTTAGCTGCCCAGCCGATTGTTTCAACCTCATACTCTGATCCAATAGAAACTATATCATCTAATGTTATGGGGACAGCAAATGTTCTTGAAGCCCTGAGAACAGTTAATCATAAATGTATAGCTATTATAATAACCAGTGACAAGGCATATGATAATGTCGAACAAATCTGGGGCTATAAAGAAGATGACAAAATGGGTGGGAAAGACATTTACAGTGGTTCAAAAGGAGCTGCTGAGCTTATTATTAAGTCTTACTTTCATTCTTTTTTTAAAACAGAGCAAGCTAATGTAAAAATAGCTATTGGTCGTGCAGGTAATGTTATTGGTGGTGGTGATTGGGCAAGTGACAGAATTATTGTTGATTGTGTAAAAGCCTGGAATAAAGGTAATAGTGTTGAAATAAGATGCCCAAAGGCAACTCGGCCTTGGCAACATGTACTGGAACCACTTAGTGGCTATTTAACTTTAGCAAATAATTTGGCAAATGATCATAACTTACATGGAAGCGCTTTTAACTTTGGCCCTCAAGCAGAACAAAATAGAACGGTTCTTGAGTTAATTAAGGACCTGTCTTTAAATTGGGAAATAGAAGATGCTTATACAATAACCGATAATATGCCCTTCCATGAGGCTTCTTTATTAAAGCTAAATTGTGATAAAGCACTTGCCTATTTAAACTGGCATGCTTTGATGGATTATAAAGAGACTGTAAATATTACTGGTGACTGGTATCAAGATTATTATCAAACAGAAAGCAATATGTTTGATAAAACAGTTCAGCAAATCAAAGGGTACCAAAACTTAGCATTGGAGCGAGGGCTCAAGTGGACGGATTAATACTAACGCCCCTTAAAAGAATTTCACATGAAAAAGGTGATATTTTTCATGCCATGAAAAAAAGTGATCATGGCTTTGATGAGTTCGGAGAGGCTTATTTCTCAAGTATCAATAAGAATGATATAAAAGGCTGGAAAAGACATAAAAGAATGGTCATGAATTTAATTGTCCCTCAAGGTGAAATTAAATTTGTATTTTATGATGATAGGCCCAAGTCAGACACTCAAAACAAATTTTTATCCGTACATTTATCTATTGAAAAATACACTAGAGTGACGGTTCCACCCAATATATGGACAGCCTTTCAAGGGATAGGCAATACTAACTTGTTACTAAATATTGCAAGTATGGAACATGACCCTGACGAAGCTGAGAATATAAATCTAGATAAAATTCCTTATGAATGGTAAAAAAGTTTTAGTGACGGGGGGAACTGGATTTATAGGACAAAGGTTAGTTAATGAGTTAGTTGCTAACAATTACAATGTTGCTGTAACCGTTAGGGACATTAAGGCAGCAAAACAATTATTTAACTCCACTGTTTGTTATATTGATTATAAAGACTCTAACCTATTTAAAACAAACATTGAACAGTTCTCTCCTGATATAGTTATTCATTTAGCCGCATATTCAACCAGTCGGGATGATTTAGAAGCAATTGAACAATTAATTGAGTCAAATATTATATTTACCTCCCGTTTACTCGATGCATTAAGGCCGTGCAATATTGAGTTATTTGTTAATACGGGGTCATTTTCAGAGTATTCCGAAAATAATGGGAAATTAAGCCCTGCCTATTTTTATTCTGCTACAAAAACATCAGCTCGTTATATTATCGACTATTTTAGTCAAGTTGGTGGCTATAAATTTGTTAATTGTATCCTTTATACAGTCTACGGAAAAACGTCTAAAAATAAAAAAGTAATTGACTATATTATTGATTCACTTGATATTAAGTCACCTGTCAAGATGACGGCCGGCGAGCAAAATTTAGACTTTATTCATGTTGATGATGTGATTAACTTTTATTTATTATTAATAAGTAAATATGCTGATATTAAACCGATGCAAACAGAATACTTGGTTGGAACTGGGCAAGGTTGTAGTATAAAAGAATTGTCGGCCTTAATAGAAAAAATAAGCGGCTATAATGCAAATATCAATTGGGGAGCTATTGATTATAGGTCTCTAGATATTATGCATTCGGTAGCAAATATTCAAAAAACTAAAGCTGAATTAAACTGGCAAGCATCAATTTCTTTGGAAATGGGTATTAAACAATATTTGGCTGAAGTCTTACCTAAAAGCAGTATAAAATGATAAAAAAATGAAAATTTCCGTTATTTTACCCGTCTATAATTCTGAAGACTATTTAGCCGAAACAATAGAATCTGTTTTAAATCAAACAATGAATGATTTTGAATTTATTATTGTTGATCATGCAATTACAGATGGCTCAAAAGTAATAATTAATAAATATGCAGAAACTGACCATAGAATTTCTGTTATTAATTTGGGTTTTAATAAAGGCGGGCCTGCATACCCTAGAAATGAAGGGATTAAAAGTGCTCAAGGGGAATATATTGCTTTTATTGACTCAGATGATGTCTGGTTACCACAAAAGTTAGAGCAACAACTTCATTTTATGGAGAAAAGGGACTTAAACTTTTCAAGTAGTAATATATATGTCATAGATAAAAACTCTAAGCAACTTCTATTTTTATCTTTCTTATTTAGAGTTAAGCTATTTTATAGAAGTTTTTTTCACTCACAAAAAGCCTTTGTGATGAATAATTTTATTGTCTTGGCCAGTGTGATAGTTAAAAGGGAGTTGATTGAATTATTTAATGAAGATAAGGACTATATAGCGGCTGAAGATTATGATTTATGGCTAAGGTTATTAGGTAATGACCGCATTTTCTATGGATTGGACAGGACTCCTTTAATTAAATATAGGTTTATGAGTAACTCCTTATCAGAGATAGGGGGCTATCAACAACAAGCTAGAGCATTGCATAGTACCATTGAATATATTTTATTAGAGAATAGGTTGGAGTTGTATAATTGTATCCGAGTAACTTTGACAAAAAAGATGATTTTTTCTTGGCTATTGAGTGTACGGAATAAAATCATAGGTTAAGAAAATAAACGAATATAAGGGTATCTTATCAATATTTTAATAACAGGTGGTACAGGTTTTATTGGTAAAAGACTGGTTAAAGCTCTCGATAAGAAAGGGCATGCTATTAGTATCATCTCTCGAAAGGGGAAATTAGAATTTTCAGAAAATGTTAAGGTGATTAAAGCAGATTTAACATCGAAGAACTGTCGATTTGAAAAAATAGTAGAAAGCTGTGATGTGATATTTCATTGTGCTGGCGATATTCGTAATAAAGATGCTATGAAGCGCTTGCACGTTGATGGAACTCAACATCTGTTAAATGCAATTATCGATAAAGCAAAAAAAAACAACAAAGTTATTCATTGGGTTCAACTTAGTAGTGTTGGTGTTTATGGCGGGCCAGAGGGCAATGCAAATAAACAGCGAATTGTTACTGAAAACTCAGCAATTAACCCTCAGGGTGAATATGAAACTACCAAGGCTATTGCTGATGAATTGTTGATTAAAGCAAGCAAAACGGGGTGGGTAACGTACACTATTTTAAGGCCGTCCATTGTATTTGGTGAAACCATGCCAAATAAATCTTTACGTTCATTAGGGTGGATGATTGCTAAAAAAATGTTTTTTTATATTGGTACACCAGGAGCTGTAGCTACTTATATTCATGTTGATGATGTGATAAATGCTCTTGTACAGTGTAGTATTGATTCTCGAGCAGAGAACAAGGTATTCAATATCTCAAATGACTGTTTACAAGAGGAAATGATTAATAGTATTGCCTACGCCTTTTCTGTCCCGACCCCGAAAATAAGAGTGCCTGAGCTACTTATTAGGTCAGTTGTAAGTCTTCTACCATCATTTATTGACTGTCCTCTAACAGTGTCTCGTATTGATGCTTTGGTGAGTCGAACATATTATCCATATACTTTAATTGAAAACACTTTAGGTGTTAGTCCTAAAGAGTCAGTCCCCAGGGCAATCAAAAAAGTGGTTTTAAAAGAGAGGGGGGGAAAGTGAAAATAATTAGCTTGATTAATAAGTCAAATTCATTCATTTTATTATTATGGCTAGTGTTTTTTTGCTATGCAACTTGTATGGCGTTGATTTTTCAAAACCTTATTGTACCTGGGATTCCATCCTTACAAGGTGTTGGAAAGTTACTTCCAAATGATGCTGTCAAGTTCGATTCTGAAGCATGGCAACTTGCAACAGATATTAAACTTTATGGATGGTCGAAATGGACGCTTTTTTCTTCGGCTAGTTCTGTAGGAAATGTATCTATTGTTGCTGCGCTTTATGCTATTTTTGGACACGATCCTTCATTAATTATTCCAGTCAATGCAAGTTTCCATGCATTAGGAGGGGTATTAATTTTCTTATTAGCAAAAGAACTTGCTCCAAATAAGGTTGTCGGTAATTTTTCTGGGATGATTTCTGCGGTTTTTTTTATTATATTTCCTTCTTCTCTCATGTGGTATGGGCAGCTACATAAAGATGGTTATGCAATAGTTGGAACATTATTGTTACTGTTAGTCTGGGTGAAAGTTATTGCAAAGCCTGAGAATAAGAATGACTGGTTAAAATTGGTTGCTGGTAGTTTTTTTGGTGTTTTTTTCGTGGGAATGGTGCGCCCCTACGGGTTGACATTGTTATTGGTTGCCGCTGTTGGAGCAATGTTTTTCACCTTAATTGTTGGAGTAATTAATTTTTCAATAAAGGATGTGCTTAAACAACTTATGTTTTTTGTTATGACGCTTATAGTTCTATATTCTGGAATTGTCATGACAAAGAATAGTACAACTCAAATAAATCTTAATAGTAGAGCTGTTGAGAGTACTGAAAAAATAAAATGGGAGTGGCAAAATACTGAAAGAGTACCAGATATACTGGATAGATATATGGCAGCAGTAGCAACCGTAAGATTTAATATGATCCTTTCAGGAACGGCTATAGGTGCGCGTTCAATGATTGATACGAATGAAACACCGCGTAATATTCAAGAGATAGTGTTATATCTTCCTAGAGCGTTTCAAATTGCTGTTTTTTCCCCTTTTCCAAATCAATGGTTATCTCAACCATCTGCTATGAGATTAATTGCTGTTGCTGAAATGCTTGTTTTTTATATATGCATAGTGGGTATGTTTTTATTATTATGGTTCCAAAGCAGCTCTAAAATATGGATGGTAATATGTTTTTCATCAGTATTTTTACTTATTCTAGGGTTTACTATTGCAAATATGGGAACTCTTTTTAGGCTTCGCTATGCCTATTTACAAATCTTGATGATGTTGGGTCTTTTGGGGTGGGTTAATTATCTGGATAGACGAGGTATTTTAAATAATATATGTTTGTTTTTTAGGTTAAAGGCAGATGTATCTTCTGAGGAGGCTTTCTTTCATCACAAAGCTAGAGGTGTAAGGAAAAAAGCAGTAGGCTCTGGATTGTATGTCATGTGTCTAACTTTTATAGGTTTTTTGGGTTTTTTTTATCGTGATGTATTAATGGCTCAAGTTTTTGGTTTAACGTCTGAGTTGGATGATTTCTTTATTGCGTTATTGATTCCAATGACAGTAGTAACCATTGTTTGTATACCAATAGGCACCGCATTTACACCTGTTTTTATGAAAGAAAAAATAGGCAATACGAAAGAACAGCTACGTAACTTAATTTCTACCGTATCAGGTGGAATAACATTCGGTCTCTTTTTTATTTGTATTACTTTATATTTTTTGTGGCAATATTTTTTACCTTATTTTCCTTTTGAAATTGAAAATATAGGACGAGTAGAAAATTTGATTTTGTTTGCTTTGCCACTATTATTTTTTAGTGGTTCTGTCATTTTAGGTAATGCCATACTAAATGCTGAAGGCAAAGTGATTATTACAGGTGCAGCTCAACTAGTAGTACCTTTTGTGGTCATTATAGTGTTAATGTTTTGGGGGGATATTAGTGGTGTAAAGGCAGTCATGTTCAGTATGGTTATTGGGCAGCTAATAAACTTGGGTATTGTTCAGTTTTTTTTGATTAAGCTTGGGTATACTTTGAGACCTCAGGTTTTCTTTAAAGGAAAAGTTCCTTATTTTTCTTTCGCCTCTCAATATTTTCCTTTAGTTGCATCCGCTTTTTTTGTCAGTATGACAATCTTAATTAACACTTTACTTGCTATGGGGTTGCCCGAAGGGGGGGTTTCAACTTTTAATTTGGGAAATAAAGTTGTTTTGTTAATAACGGGCCTTATAGGAGCAGTAATATCAACAGTAATGTTGCCATATTTTTCATTACTCATTGAAAGAAATAACCTTTTTACTGCAAGAAAAGAATTGTCAGTATTTGTATTGTTCTTGACCTTTTTTTTCATCCCAATAGCTGTGATATTTTTTGTCTGGGCAATTCCGATTACTAATGTGATTTTTGCTAATAGCCATTTGACTTTTGAGGATATAGATCAAGTAGCAAAAGTGATGCAGTATGCGGTTATACAAGTTCCATTTTTTGCGTGCAACATTTTATTGTTAAGGTTTTCTGTCGCAATGAAACATGTTTATACCATAATGGTTATTGCCTTTTTAGGCCTAGTAGTGGATGTTATTGCTGTTTTAGTTTTGATGAGGTTTTTAGGCGTTGCTGGTGTTGCTTTGGGAGCATCAATATCTATTGTTATAACAACAATATTTTTAGTGGCTAGTTTGGTTTTTTATCGACATATTAGCTTAATGGATTTTGTTGTAATAATTGTTAATTGGCTATTATTTATTACATTTGTACTGAGCGTGTATTTTGATAGTAGCTCTGGGATGGTTATTACTGGGGGAGCTTATTTCATACTTTTGTATACATATAGTCAAACACGGTTGACTTATTCATCTGAAAAAATGGATCGTGTTTCTTTAAATATTTAAAGTTTGTTTAACAGTGGAAGGGTATATATTGAATAGTAATAGGTTAAAAGGAGTGGAAATTGTTATCGTGTCAACTGTGCCTTTTTTTTTGGTAAATCAGTTGGCAAGTCATATCTATAACTTAAAAGAAAAAGGGATGAAAATTACTTTAGTCACATCAGCTGGAGAGGAGTTGCAGCAATTTTATGGTGATAAATTAATTAATGTCAAAGTTGTTGAAATCCCAAGAAAAATACAACCTATCGCAGATATAAGCGCATTATTTATTCTCGTTAGGCTATTTTATAGTAAGAAATTTACTATCATGCATTCAACTACGCCAAAGGCGGGATTGCTGTGTGCAATAGCAGCTAAATTAACCGCTATACCTGTGAGACTGCATACGTTTACTGGTCAAGTCTGGGTGACTAAATCGGGGGTGATGAAATGGATGTTGCAATCGATGGATAAAATTATTATTAGTTTGAATACTCATTGTTATGTGGATAGTCCAAGTCAGTATCAGTTTTTAATAGACTCGGAAATTGCTAAAAAGGAACAAATTTCTTCTTATAGTAAAGGATCTCTTGCTGGCGTTGATTTGGAACGCTTTTCGTCCCAACGATTTAACGTAGACTTTAAAATAAAAACAAGGTCTTCTTTAAATGTTTCTGAAGGAACTTGTGTTTTAACATTTATTGGGCGGTTAACAAGAGATAAAGGTATTTATGAATTGTTGGCATCTTTTGAGTCGTTACAAAAAAAGAATCTAAATATTAAATTAATATTACTAGGGCCAATGGAAGATAGAGACAGTTATTTTTTAGCCGATAGAATAGAAAATCTAGAAAATGTAATTTGGATGGGAAACGTGTGTGCGCCTGAGAAATATTTATCAATAACGGATATTTTGTGTTTACCAAGCTACAGAGAAGGTTTTGGTACAGTTGTTATTGAAGCTTCGGCCATGGGGGTTCCAACAGTGGGAAGTAATATACCAGGGCTGATTGATGCTATTGATAATGGAGTGACAGGGATACTTGTGACCAAGAAGAATGAAAAAGAGTTTTCTCAGGCGTTGGAGGCATTGATTCTTGATCAAGAATTATTGACGGAAATGAAAATAGCTGCCCAAGAGTTTTGTGCTTTATATTTTGATTCCAAAAAGGTTAATGCTAGTGTTGAGAGGGAATATATTAAATGGTTAAATTTAGCTAAATGAATTCTAGAAATAAGGTATTGATAACAGGTGCTACGGGGTTTGTTGGTAGAGCATTAGTAACGGAATTATTAATTCAGCAGGCTAACATCGTTGTTGGTGTTCGTGAGTTTTCGACGAAATTGCCAAAAGAAGTAAAGCAACAAGTTGTAGGTGATCTGTTAGAAAATACTAATTGGCTTGATACGATACGGGATATTGATGTAATTGTTCATGCGGCTGCACGTGTTCATGTGATGAATGATAATGTTCTTGATCCTTTGGCTGAGTTTAGGATGGTAAATGTTGATGGAACAGTTAATTTAGCAAGACAAGCAATGAAGAGCGGTGTGAAACGTTTTGTTTTTATTAGCTCAATAAAGGTAAATGGAGAAATGACTAAGCCCGGCCAGCCATTTACTGCTAATGATAATATTAATGTAACTGATCCTTATGGCTTGTCTAAATATGAAGCAGAGCAAGCTTTATTGGCGTTGACTAAAGATAGTGAAATGGACATTGTTATTGTTCGCCCTCCTTTAATATATGGGCGTGATGTTAAGGCTAATTTTCAGGCTATGATAAGGTGGGTTGCAAAAGGTATTCCTTTACCGCTGGCTTTAGCTAATAATAAGCGATCTTTTATAGCTATAGATAATATGGTTGATTTTATTATCTGCTGTATTAATCATCCTAATGTAAAAAATGAAGTTTTCTTAGTTTCTGATGGTCAAGATATTTCTATTGCAGAGCTTCTACAAAAAATTGCACGTGCTTTAAATAAAAAATCAAGGTTATTCCCTGTTCCTATTTGTTTTATGACAATTTTAATGAAAGCTATTGGGAAAGGTGATGTATCAGATAGGTTGTTTGGTTACTTGCAGGTCGATAGCTCTAAGGCTGAGAAGGTATTGGGTTGGAAGCCTGTAATAACAATGGATGAACAATTAAGGAAAATGGTGGGGTAGTGTTAAATGAAAAGAGTGTCTGATTTATTATTGGTTTTATTTGTAATGGTTATTGCTTTTGTCCCTATTATAATTGTGATTATTTTAATTAAGTTAACGTCAAAAGGGCCTGTTATCTACTGGTCTGAGAGAGTAGGCCAGAATAATATTATTTTTCCAATGCCTAAGTTTCGAAGTATGCATGTGGGAACTCCCACTGTAGCAACACACCTATTACAGAATGCTCAAAGTGTATTAACACCTATTGGCGGTTTTTTACGTAAATCAAGTCTGGATGAGTTGCCTCAATTATGGTGTATATTGAATGGTTCTATGAGTTTTGTGGGACCACGCCCTGCTTTATTTAATCAAAAAGACTTAATTAACTTGCGAACAGAGCTGGGTGTTGATAAGGCTTTACCTGGTTTAACTGGGTGGGCACAGGTTAACGGAAGAGATGAGCTACCTCTATATAAAAAAATTGAATTAGATAAAGAATATGTACAAAACAGGTCGTTTCTGTTTGATATGTATATTTTATGGCTTACTCTCGGTAAAGTGGTTTGTCGAAATAATGTGTCACATTGATAACTCTATAAAGATAGAAAAATGAATAAAACTGCTAGTTGGTTCCTAAGGCTTCCAAGATCTGTTAAAGCAAGTATTTTGATAAGTACTGATGGGGTCTTTGTTATTTTATCATTGTGGGTGGCATTTTCATTGCGACTGGGGGAGTGGTTTTTACTTGAAAAAAATATGTGGTTTTTGTTTTTTATAACTCCTTTCTTGGCAATCCCTATTTTCCTAAAATTTGGACTTTATCGGGCTATTATTCGATATATTGGTGGGCGAGCACTATGGACTATTTTTCAAGCTATTTCAATCTATGCATTAGTTTTAACTTTTGTTATATTTTTAATTGGCTCTGAGATAGACCTTGTCCCAAGAACAGTGCCTTTTATCAATTGGTTGGTTCTTCTTTTATTGGTAGGGGGGAGTCGGTTTATTGCGCGTTGGGCGCTATCGGATACTTATGCGAAACTTGGAGGGAAAGTATCACAAGAGCGATGTGCTAAATCTGTTGTTATTTATGGTGCGGGGCATGCGGGAGTGCAGTTGGCCTCTGCCTTAAGTTTTGGACAAGACTTTAACCCTGTTGCATTTATTGATGATGATAAAGCCTTGCAAAAGCAAAAGGTTAATGGTTTAAGGA
>Ga0209707_1000078_pt1 | contig 63253 bp, 49 predicted proteins | sample EN4Hudsemesocosm_FD_184630 | JGI IMG/M metagenome (GOLD analysis project Ga0209707, IMG submission 184630) | Methane-oxidizing microbial communities from mesocosms in the Hudson Canyon - EN4B Hudson Canyon (SPAdes) (version 2) | ecosystem: Environmental > Aquatic > Marine > Cold seeps | place... | reverse complement strand
CGTAAAAAGGTGTTGCTTCGTATTCACCAGCATCCATTGTTTTTAGATCAACTAAAAGCAATTTTTCTGGAAAACGTGCTCTTAACTCTGTTACTAGAGCAACGCCGTTATGTTTGATGCATGGTGTACCGATTTCAAAGATGTCAACATATGGCGCTACTTCTTCTGCCAATGCTACAGTTGCGTTGAAATCTAATGAGTCTAATGCCATTTGAATTAATGGTGTTGCCATGTTATGTACTCCAAATTGTTTATATTTTTTTTATTGAAAAAATTTTTTTTCAAGCCGCACTCTAAATCAGAACATAGTTACATGTCAATTTCCCCAGCCCACTGACAGTTTTCATGCGTGACAAAATGCCGCAGAAAAATAAATAATCCATCAATAAAAACAAACACCTACCTTACATTATCGATAACATTACTTTACGGTATAAAAAAAATATTTATAAAAATGAAAGCCACAATTTATCTATGTTTTTTTACAACATTGTTTGTTTTTTACCAACAACCTAGACAGAATTATCTTTTCTATGCCATTCTCTCCACCCTGGCATTTATCAAAAAATCACTTATGCAAGCATATACAAATATTCAAGCCCTTATCATTGATATGGATGGCGTTCTATGGGAAGGGAATAACGCACTAGCAGGTTTAAATGATTTCTTTAATCTGCTTAGGCAACAAAAACGCCCTTTTATACTTGCTACAAACAATGCAAGCCTTACTCAAGATCAATATATCTCTAAATTTCTCTCTATGGGTGTTTCTATTTCAGCCGATGAAATTCTTACATCTAGCATGGCGACAGCTCATTATTTATCCGAACAAGTTGACCCTACTTCCACACAGGTACTTGTTATTGGTGAAGATGGCTTACGCCAACCACTTATTGATAAAGGTTTCATATTAATTAACTCACCGTATAACAAACAGAGCAAGCCCGCTGATTTTGTCATTTGCGGCCTCGATAGAAACTTAAGCTGGGACAAACTGGCTGAAGCCTCCTTACATATCAGTGCCGGTGCAAAATTCATTGCAACCAACGCTGATACCACCCTCCCCACTGAAAGAGGCCCAGTGGTTGGCAATGGCGCCATCCTTGCCGCATTAGAGGCCGCCACTCAAACTAAAGCCATGGTTATTGGTAAGCCTGAAGCCATCATGTATCAACAAGCCATAAAAATATTAGGCGTAAAACCTGAGCATACTATCGCCATAGGAGACCGTTTAAATACCGACATTCTTGGCGCCGTTAATACCGGTATTAGAAGCATTATGGTTTTGACTGGCATATCCAAAAAAGAGGATTTATCAACTATCGATTATCAACCCACCTGGATATTAGCTGATTTACCTGCCGTTATCCGTATTCTTAGAACAGCCAATGAGTAGACTTGCATTTTTTTTAACTCATGCTAATCTGAGCAAACATAGTTTTGTCAAACATACAGTTGCGGAGCAATATTCATGAAAAAATTTATAAATAGTATTGATACTCTATTAGATGAAAGCCTACAAGGGTTTGCTAAGGCTCATGCAGATATTATTCAACTCAATACGCAACCTACTTTCATCAGTCGCAACTCTGCAACAGCTGCTAACAAAGTAGCACTTATTTCTGGAGGTGGCTCTGGACATGAACCTCTACATACAGGCTTTGTTGGCAAAGGTATGCTTGATGCTGCCTGCCCGGGACAAGTCTTCACCTCGCCAACCCCTGACCAAATGATGGCTGCAGCTGAAGCTGTTAACAATGAAGGCGGCGTATTATTCATCGTTAAGAATTATGCCGGCGATGTAATGAATTTTGAAATTGCCAGTGAAATGATTAGCTGTCCATTTGAAACGGTATTAATTGACGATGACGTATCTCTTCCTAAAAACCACAGCACTGGACGCCGAGGTGTTGCCGGAACTTTAATTGTAGAAAAAATTATTGGCGCCGCTGCTGAAACCAGTATGAATCTAGCTGACTGCAAAGCTTTGGGTGACAGAGTTAATGAAATGACAGCTTCCATGGGTGTTGCACTTGACTGCTGTACGGTACCAGCTTTAGGTAAACAAACCTTTGAATTGGCAGACGATGAAATTGAAATGGGCGTAGGTATTCATGGAGAACGCGGGCACGACACCCTTAAACTATGCAGCGCATCTGAAATAGTTGAACATATTGCCAATGCTATTAATGAAGACTTAAAGCCACTGCAGGGACAAAAAGCCTTATTACACATTAATGGATTAGGCTCCACGCCATTAATGGAGCTGCATTTGATTTATGATCTAGCTGCTCAGTACTGGGAGAAGCGTGGCATAGATATATGTCGCTCACTGGTTGGTAACTATACCACCTCACTTGATATGACTGGCTGCTCAATTACTCTCACTTTACTGGATGAAGAAATGATCACTTTATGGGATGCACCCGTGAATACAGCCAATTTACGCTGGGGCTGTTAACCCCCTTTAGAAATGTTTCATACATCGTGACACCTTCAATTAACTTAAAAAAGGTACCTATACGTACTAGCCATTAACTAAACCTATAGTTACATGCTTTTTTTATACTACTAGCTAAGATAACAAACACTAGACTATCTTCAAATATTTAAAGAGGGTCTAGAAAGTTTTTATTACATATCCATAGCAAATCTAACGCCTATAGGCCTCTTATTATCCATATCACTAGAATAATATCTATAGCGCCCATAACCTCGTATAACATGGGTGTAGCAGTCTTTAGATAACCAAGCACTGCCATCTACAGGAGCACTCCGATAGTTAGGGTTAACACAGTCTTGAGTCCACTCATCAATTTTATTGTCTAAATCATAAATACCATAATCATTTGCTTTATACTCTTCGGAATACACTTCTTTCCCCCCCTCATTTCGTGCAACATAATTCCATTCAGCTTCAGTCGGTAGGCGATATTTTTTCCCAGTCTGTTTATTAAGCCATACGAGGTACTCCTGGATATTATTCCAAGAGAGGTTTGTCATAGCTTTACTATTTCTATTTTGTTTTCTATTAGACGGGGTTACAAGCCACTTCAAATATTCCTGTGGATCATTCCATCGTGAATTATCCCTATAATCCCCTGTTAATTTTTGATTAGAATACGATTGAATATTATGAATATAAAGCTCTTTGCACCCTCCTAAAATAATGCATGCATACCATTGGTCCATGGAGACTTCATATTTAGACATAAAAAAAGGCTTTATATTTATTTGGTGAGCAGATCTATCACCTGAACGGTTTTTATGTTCAAAGCTCCCTGATGGAATAGCAACCATCTCGTGTTCAAAGTCTTCACTGATAAATGATTCACGCAAACGCGATTGAATTAACTTTTTTTCATCAAACAATAACTTATAGACACTTTCTGGAAGCCCTAAAGAAGGGTTCTTTAAAAAATAATTGTACTCGTAAAATTGCTCTTCTCTTGAATGAAAATTAATGGCCGGAATAAGACCTGAAATCAGTTTATCTAATAAATAAAAGCGTTCAATATCATTCAGTGCTGGGTGCTTACTAATAATATCTATGTAAGGAGTAATAATTTTTTCAATATCTATTTCTATATCTTTAAAAATAAATGCTGTTTTAGACTCTCCTCCCGAGATATGTTTAATATAATTAAATAAACCGAAAAATTGCTGATGCTTTATCTTGTTCGTTAAAAAACAAAAAGTATCATTCTCACTGCAACTATCTATTTTATTACTATTTGCAATTATTTTTACACCCTTATTAACCATTAAGCCATTGATATTAATTCTTTTTGTATGCCTAATGCCTTCAGGATAAATATTAACCACCTCATCAATTTCTGGATGCGTTAAAGTAATATCTATACTGTTTCTATCACCATAAGTATTATTACATCCCGTCCCTAACACGCCACCTTTAAACTGTATTTTTTTATTAGATGAAATGAGCTTTGTAGAATAATAATCTATTTTATGAGAGTTACCTTTTCCATGAACTGGACTCCAGTTCTTAATGCATTCAGAGATTCCAAAGTGTGAAACCTCAATAAGAATATTATTGAGTGGCTTTGTTGTTATTACCTCTATATAAAATTCATCAAGCGTTGTTTTCTTTACACTATCTACACACCCTATTAGTAACAAGCTGATTAGGGGAATTTGAATCATACCTTTTAAAAAATTAGTCATTTTTCTATGTCTATAATCATATTGAAATATCTAGCCATACTTTAAGTTAATGGCTAGATATACATAAACGCTATTAATAATTGATAGCACTGAGCAGACTTCAGCCCACTATGATTTAGCAATAAAGACAGTCAAAACCCGCACAACAACAAGCAAACAAAGTGCAGCCAGCTTGGGGCTTTTACGCTGAAAACACCCCTAAACCCCCTTGTTTTTTGGGCTAAAGATGTTGTTCCAGGTATTTCTCAAACCCCTCTAACGGCAAAGGTCGAGCATACAGATAACCTTGAGAATATTTACATCCCTGCTCAAGTAAAAACGTCTGCTGCCTTTCATCTTCAACGCCTTCGGCAATCACTTCAAGCTGCATACTTTGAGCGATTAAAATAACGGCCTTTACAATAGCCTCATCATCACTATCCCCAGGAACATCTCGAACAAAAGACTGATCAATTTTTAGTTTTTTAACAGGTAACCGTTTGAGATAAGCTAAAGAAGAATAGCCTGTACCAAAATCATCAATTGAAATTTTAGAACCCAAATCTCTAATTTTTTCCAGTAAAACAATCGCTTGTTCCGGGTTGTTCATTGCATAACTTTCTGTTACTTCAAATTCGACCCATTGAGGTTTACATTTCGTTTGTTTAAATGCATCTTTAATCGTTGAAATAAGTGATTTGTCATTCAGCTGTTTTACCGACAAGTTGATTGAAATGGTTTCAATCTCCAAACCATTTTCTCGCCATTTCTTCATATCCTGCATTGCTTGATAAAGCACCCAGCGACCTATTTCCAAAATCTGTCCAGAGACTTCAGCTGCCAAAATAAAACTATAAGGCGTAATAATGCCTAACTGCGGATCATTCCAGCGTATAAGTGCTTCTGCCCCTACTACCCTTTTACTAATCGCATCAATTTGTGGCTGGTAGTAAAGTACAAATTCATCATTATTTATCGCTCTACGCAGATTATTTTCCAGCAGGGCTCTCTCGAAAGCTTGATTCGACATCGCTTCCGTATAAAATTCATAACTGTCTCGGCCATTTTCCTTGGCCTTATACATTGCTATATCAGCAAATTGCAACAAACTCTCAGGGTCTTTACTATCATTAGGGAAAATTGTAATCCCTATACTGGTCGTCAAATAAAATTGATTATGATCAACAACTATTGGCTCCCTTAAAACCTCCAGAATTGTTTGAGCCACACAACTCGCATCTATGGGTGAATTAATTTGCTCAAGTAAAACAGTAAACTCATCCCCTCCAAAGCGGGCAAGAACATCTCCTTTCCGTAAAACACTTTTTAACCGTTGTGCAACAATAACCAGCACCCTGTCTCCAACCGGATGACCTCGGGTATCATTTATTTCTTTAAAACGGTCCAAATCAATAAAAAGCACCGCACTATTAAAACCACATTGTTCTCGCTGCTTAGTGACTTGTTCCAAATACTCTAAAAACAAAGTCCGGTTAGCTAACCCCGTCAAAACATCAAAATGCGCATAGGCTTTTAACTGCTGCTCTCTTACCTTATGTTCTGTAATATCACGAGATACACCAACCACCCCGATGATATTGCCACTTCCATCTCGCATCGGTGTTTTGATTGTTTCAAACAAACCAGTATGACTATTATCAGCAAATGTCAGGCATTCATTATGGCGTGAAGGCTTTATATCACCTTGTTTAAGTTGCTTTCCCCTGAATAGGGTCGCATTCTTAATGTTAATAAAATCAAATGAAGTATGTCCAATAATGTCAGCCTCTTTGGCACCAACAAACCGCTCAAATATGGTATTGCAGCCTAAAAATCTCCCTTCAGCATCTTGCAACCAGATTAAATCGGGAATAACGTCAAAAACAGCTCTTAGAAAATTGCGTTGGGTTAATAGTTCTTTTTGAAGATACTTTATTTCTTTTAAATCAATATCAACACAATACATTTCATAATGTCTGGTATCGACTTTTATCATTATATGCTGGGAAAAAACATTAACATCAGCCCCTTCCTTATCAACCAGCGTTAATTCAGTTGACGGAACTGCGACCCCCTTAGACAGCCAATCTTCTATTCCCTCATGTACAGCCTGCCGCATAAATTCAGGGATAATAAGCGATTCTAATTTCTGACCTAAAGCTTCTTCCGCACTATAGCCATATATTCTCTCACTGGCTTCGTTCCAGTAGATTACCTCATGCTTTTCATTGTATCCTTGAACCGAGATAGCTTCAGAATTCTCCATAATATGCTGAAACATTTTTTTCTGATGTTCCAATAACTTTTCAGCTTCACCCAACTCTTGTTCAAGTTGAATCTCCCGGGCCTCCAAAGTGTCATCTATAGTGCAATGATAAGTGAATACAGCAATTAAACTATCGGGTAACTTAACGACTTCATTCTTTTGCCATTGTGTTGTCTTCTGATCTACGCACAAAGTTGTTCTTACAATTTCAGTCATTTCAGTCAGTTCAACTCTAATCATGGCATCAAAAAGCCCTGACTGTTTAACCTGTGGAATTAACTCGGTTATTTTACGACCTTTCAGCTCATCACATTGATTCTTAACAGTTTCTTCAGCAGCTTTATTAAAGGCAACACAAACAAAATCATTACTGTCCTTTTTGTAAATAACGACATTACAAGATAGTAAATCAATATCAAATCTAAAAAATGACATATCTCAATTCCTTGTCCAAACTTAATACATAAGACTAGTTTTCTATGCGCTAAAAACTCTACCGCCCATCTTAAGTATACATACGTATTAACAAACCACCACTTATAAGTTATTTTTACTTTGTTTCTCAAGACTGTCAACAGCAGGGGTTCTGTCGACAAGACTACGAGGGTGTATTTTCGCCGTGCCTTGTGAGACACAGCGGAGTCAATCCGTGGTTAGTCCATAGCCCTGTCAGTATCAATCGTTCCAAAATTTTGTAACGCCTTAATCTCCTGCTTATAGAAAGAAATAGACTGCAAGCGCTTTTGGAACACCCCATCCTGAACTAAATTCAATTCAGTAACTTTTTTATTTTAATTATTCTAGTAATACACCCTGAATGCACACTGTATTTCATTAAACTCATGCAAATAGGGGACGGCTACTTCATGGTCGTTAGCAATCACCACTAAATCATGCGAAAAAACAGAAGTGTTGTACCAGTTAAAACTACCGTCAATCACAATTTGATCATCAATAATGCAATATTTTGAATGAATAGGCGAATAAGGTACATCATGATCATCCTGCCCATACACCAACCCAACCTTCACTCCGGCAAACCTTAATTGATCGACAGCAGGTAATAACGGATGACTTAACTCTTCCTCCATAGAACGCATGACTCCGACTTTACCTTGTCTGGCAACATGACCATTTAATAATAAGTGCACATAGACCCCTCTGTTTTTAGCATTAATCAAAGCATCAATGACACTGTCATTATGCCCACCCAACAGATCGCCAATCAAAAACAAAGTGACTTTGATTGAATGTTGCGCTCGATTAATCTCGCCTAAAATAGCATGGTGGGGAAGATAGTTCTCACCATTTTGTATAGTGTGCTGACCATAGGTGTAAAGTAAATTAAAATGACTGTGCGGATCAATCCCGTACTGCTGAATCACTCCACCACGTTGACTCTGAAAGATATTATCTAGCAATCGGCAGACCCCTTTGGAATGGAAAGTCATACCTGATTCCCAGTTTGCCCACCAGCGATCAAAGGTAATATTAAAAGAGCCCATAATACAATCTTCATCATTAAAAATAATGAATTTGGTATGCATATCTGGCTCAACTTCAATCAAATGATGGTCAGGACTACAAACCACACCAATTAATTCAATACCTGCCTGTTTTAAACGCGCATAACATTGGCTATTCGTCAGAGTCATTTTTCGCCAATCAACGATACATTGCACCCAGACACCCTGCTCGCTAGCATGAATTAAATGAGTCACAAAATCAGCATCATCAATACAATCCACACTGACTTTAATAGTACATAATCGATCGTGATCCTGACGCTTGCATTGCATCACCTTATCAATCAAATGATGGATATAACTTTTAGGGTGATATGGATGATTTAACTGTCCTTTGGTAAATTTAGGTACCAGTTCCAGTGATTCAAAATTTTGATTAAACCAGTCAACATCGCATTGCAGTTCTCCAGCATCTAACTCATAAGTTCGATAATGATTATCCGTTGCATGTTCAGCAGTAATCGCGCGAAATTGTGGCTCATCCGGATTTGCCTGTAATTGAGGCCAATCCATAAAAATATATTCTTTTTCCGATGGGATAGATCGCCCATCCTTATGCACAATAAAAGAGAATTTAACGCAATTCACTTGCCCATAAGTACTGGAAAAAGGATGGATATAAAAATCACGTGTTCTACGCTTATGTCGGTTCCATTCAATATCATACGGTTCAGTATCTACAATATAAGTTTCACTGATACCATCATTACTAAAAACTTGTAAGATCACCTTAAGATTAACTTGAGAGCCATGATGCACATCAAAATCCATCCTTCCCCAGCGCACAAAAAACTCATGGTTAAAGTCATTTACTCTTGCAAATGAGCCACCTAATTCACCATGATAAGGTGTAGCATAATGTTCTGCTATTTCCATTTCAGCCCTCTTTTTTTATTATTTTAGGTTCAAAAGTCATAAAGTAACCACAATGATCTGACACTTTCCCATAATCATCATCAGTAAATAAAATCTTTGCTGAGGTTACTTGTAATTGACTAGTTTTATTCATAAAAATATAATCGATACGATAATCTTCGGCCAACAAATCTTGCCAGTGCGCATCATTTACTCTAAATACCTTTTCAAAAATACCGTGTTCATTGGCCGCTAAATACTGGTCATCATATTGGTTAGAGTTAACCACATATTCATAACCACTAGTGCCTGCTGTAATGTTAAAATCTCCACATAACAGGGTCGCTTGAATGTCATCTGACTGTGCACTTTCAGCCCATTCATGTAAATGCTGAAACTGTTGTTGAAAGCCGTCCTCTAACCAGCTCAAGTGTGCTGAAAACACATTAATCGGCCCAATGTAAGGCACATGAGCTCTGGCCATTACAACTTTTCTGGAATGAATACTATAAACATCATGACTCTCTGATACATATCTAGCTTCATGATGGGATAAAGGATATCGACTTAAAATCGCGACCCCTTCTTTAAATTGATCAAACCCTAAATGTGACCAATCTGTGTGCAAATGAAAGGGGTTTGTTAACCGGTCATTGATGATTTTAGCTGAATTAGACTCCCAATCTCCCTGGCCATCACGCCAATATTCAGCCACTTCCTGCAAGCAAACAATATCGACATCCAGTTCATTGATTGCATTGGCAATTTGAGTGAATTTCTGATCTTGATTATCTTCCTGATAGCAGTGTAAATTGAGAATTAAAACCTTTAGCGTTTCCCTTTGGAAAGAATAATTATTCCCTTCATTATTCTCCCACAGCACCTTTCCACCACGCTCGCAACAAATGACATATTGCAACCTAAAGGCATCACCACTATTAATTTGCCCTGTCCAAAGTTGAGTACCATATTGGTTCGGGTTTCGGGCATTGCTTTTGAATTGTTGATTCCAATAATCACGGGCAAACTGACACGGTATTTTTTCTGTCGTCGCCCAATTATCAGTCGTCCAGTGAATAGTTACTTTTTCAGCATTAAAAGACTGATCAACTGCAATAGAAATGGGAATTTGACATTGCTCATCTTTCAGGCAATTTAAAAAACTAACATTTTGTACAATCTTTTGATGTGCTAGCTTTATGCCCGAATCAGCCTCACTATGATAATTTTGTCCTTGATTATTATCCCAGTGTTCTTCACCAAAACTTCGATAACGGATACCAAAGTGAATATTCCCGGCAAGGGACTGATGATCTGTTGCTGTTAAATTAACTTGAGCTTGCCAATACTCCTTACTATTTCCTAACATACTGTGATATTTAGCGGCTAAAGTGTGCCAAGCACCATCCTCTCCAGACCAAACTACATCAAGCTCTTTGTCATAAGCAACATTCTCTACCTGCATAAAAAAGGTCAATTGCTGTTGCACTTTTCTATTTTTTCTAGCGATTACATTTTCTACGTAGAGTAATTTGATTTTATCCATCGTGCCCGCTCCGTATATATTGCCATGTATAGGATAGTCCTATAGGTTTTCTATCTATTCAGCTGTTTCAATCAGAGTAATCCCTTTTGCATCAATTGAAATAATACGTTTTTTATACAAACCGCCAATAGATTGCTTAAAAACCTTTTTACTCACACCAAATGCCTTATAAATTACATCAGGATGGCTTTTATCATTGATCAAAATAACCCCTCCTTGAGACTTAAGTTTAGCCAGAATTTTTTCTGTTACGGCATCGACTTTTTCAACATATTTTTCTACCTGCAAGACAAGGTCAATCTTCTTATCATCTCTGATTTTTTTAACATAGCCTTTAATTTTTTGCCCTATTCTCAGCTTTTGAAATATTTCATTTTTATATAAAACACCCCAGTATTCATTATTAATAATTGCTTTCATACCCAAATCGGTTTCATGTGCAATGATTAAATCAACTTGCTGACCTTCTTTTAAATAAAAAGCTTCATCCTCTATAAAGTCTTCCAACAACATAGAAGCTGCAATCAGATTGTCTTCATCTAAAAATATTTTTACTAAATAAGAGCGCCCTTCAACAACTTTGGTGGTTTGTTCACTAAAAGGAAGCAATAGATCTTTGGCTAAGCCCCAATCTAAAAAAGCACCTGCATGACTTTCTGAAATACACTTTAAATAGACCACATCATCCACTTGAGCATGAGGTATTCGTGTTGTCGCTTGCATTTTATTTTTTGAATCCAGATACACAAAGACATTCAGTTCATCACCTGACTTGCTGTCTTTTGGTGCATCAGCTGGCAACAACTGAATTTCACCAAATTCTCCACCATCAAAAGTAACATTTCTGCCTTCTGCAGTGACTATCTTCAGCTTGTTAAACTTGCCAATTTCAATCATAAACTTTTTATTTATTTATTAAGTAATTTAAAATCATTCTATCTGTTTCTGATAGATTTACAAGAGAGTACGGCTTTGAATTCATGCCATTTCCTGACTAGCCAGATAGTCATCATAAGTCCCTTTAAAATCGACAACACCCGTAGGTGTTAATTCCAAAATTCGAGTGGCCAATGAAGAAACAAACTCACGATCATGACTCACAAATATTAAAGTACCAGGGTAATTTTCTAAAGCCAGGTTAAGTGATTCAATTGACTCCATATCCAGGTGATTAGTCGGTTCATCTAATAACATAATATTTGCACGCAGCAGCATTAGCTTTCCAAAGATCATTCGACCTTGTTCTCCACCCGAAAGCACGCCTACTGTTTTATCAAGATCATCCTGAGAAAATAATAATCGTCCCAATGTACCACGAATCATCTGATCATCATCAGTCGGTTTACGCCATTGTTCCATCCACTCAATCAATTTTTGATTGCCTTCAAATTCATCAGAATGGTCCTGAGCATAATAACTAATATCAGAATTTTCTGACCATTTAACAATGCCGGCAGAAGGAAGCACTTCCCCCATTAAACATTTTAATAAAGTTGATTTACCAATACCATTTGGACCAATAACGGCAACTCGCTCCCCAACTTCTACCATTAAATTTAGATCTTTAAATAATTCAGTTTCGTAGCTTTTACCCAGACCATCTAATTCTAGCGCTAAACGGTGAAGTTTTTTATCTTGCTCAAAACGGATAAATGGATTTTGACGGCTTGAAGGTTTTATCTCCGCCAAATTGATTTTTTCAAGCTGTTTAGCACGCGATGTTGCCTGTTTAGATTTTGAAGCGTTGGCAGAAAAACGACTGACAAAGGCTTTAAGTTCTGAAATCTGTACTTTCTTTTTAGCATTTTCAGATTGCATACTTTCAATCACCTGAGTCGCAGCCGTCATATATTGATCATAAGACCCTGGATAAATACGTATTTCTCCATAATCCAGGTCGGCCATATGACTACACACGCTATTTAGAAAATGGCGATCATGAGAGATGATAACCATGGTGCAGTTACGATCATTTAACACCCCTTCCAACCAACGAATGGCATTGATATCCAGGTTATTAGTTGGCTCATCCAATAACATGATATCGGGTTCAGCAAATAAAGCCTGAGCAAGTAAAACCCGTAATTTCCAGCCTGGTGCGACTTCACTCATCAGGCCATAATGTTGTTCAACTTCAATCCCTACACCCGCTAACAACTCACCCGCACGCGCCTCTGCTGTATAACCGTCCATTTCGGCAAATTCAGATTCAAGCTCTGCGGCACGCATACCATCTGCTTCAGTCATTTCAGGATTGGCATAAATGGCATCACGTTCAGACTTTACAGCCCATAATTCCTCATGCCCCATAATAACCGTATCAATAACCGCATGCTTTTCATAAGCAAACTGATCCTGTTTCAATTTACCAATACGCTCTTGAGGCTCCTTTGAAACATTACCTGCAGAAGGCTCCAGATCACCCCCTAAAATTTTCATAAAAGTTGATTTACCACAGCCATTAGCCCCAATGAGTCCATAACGATTCCCATTACCAAATTTTACAGAAACGTCTTCAAATAATGGCTTGGCGCCAAATTGCATAGTGATATTTGCGGTTGCGAGCATGTTTTATTCCAGGTAAAAGCATATCAACAGAGACACAGATATATCATAATTAAGATAACCCCATGTATGTAACTGCTGATTTATTGTGTAAAGTATTTTAGAGGGAGCATATTCTACGCGCTTTCTATCCGTCTAGCAGAATATTTCTTATTATTCAATGATGTAACCCATTGAATAATGCTCTTTATTGAAAACTTTTTCAAAAATGAGCAATTATGATAGGCTGAACCCGATATTCTGAGGATAAAATTAATGATAAATAGAAAAACCTTAAGTTCAGCCATACTCTTTTGCTTCGCCACCACCCTGCCACTTATTGCTTCAGCGGCTCCCAAAGCAGAGAATCAGCTTCGTATACAAACAGGAACACCTAAAAGAACCAATGAAACAGCCTTTTCTTCCATGGTGGTCTGGAGAAAAGAGCAAGCTAATGTTAATAAAGCAAATGGCTTAACCTTTATCCTCGGCTCAAAAGCAAAAAAACCAACCACAGACGTTGAGGCAGCGCGTAAAATTGCCAGCGCTTTAAATGGCGGAATTAATTACGAAGCCCCTCATGACAGAGGGACAGTTGCTGAATTTAACAAGGGTAAAGCTGAAGTTGTTGTCAGTAATAGAGCGGGCTTTAATATAATTAGGTTCACCACCAGAGACTATACTAATCAAGAATTACAGTACAACCTTCCTGGCAAAAGCTTTAAAGATGCATCAGTTGATGTTGCTATTGATCTGGTTTATTCGGCGGCAGTTGAATACATTGATAACTTTGCCTCAAATATCAGCCTAAAACCAGCAGGTGGCTCTGTAACTGTTACCATCGACAATAACTCACCAATAATAATAAAAACTGATGGCAAAACAACCAGACAACTAGAAACCGAGCTGGCAAAGGCACTAGGTTCTATGGCTAATGTTTCCTCAATACCTATTTACCCTAATTTTACACAACTAAAATCCAGAAACTACAAAGCCTTTGATGGAGGAGAAGTTCAATTACCTCTTCTAAATGCTAAATCAATTACCATTGATATTAACGACTCAGGTTTAGGTGTTTTAACCAAATTTAAATTTCCGGATATAAATAAAGCAGAAAATGAATCTGACAATATGCTTTATCTTATGATCTTGTTAATTGCAGCGAGCTTAGGCTATGTTTTGTATTCTCGTAAGACATAAATAATCAGCAATTTAATATAATGCGATTAATGTTCTTGATTTCCCATAAGCTTCAGTCATAGACAACACACCAGGCCCACGCCATACCAGCAGGGATTGCTGGTATGGCGTGTATAGAGATGTAAGTATCAAGACATAATTAATTTAACATTTTTGTAGGCTTGAATAAATTTTAACTTACGAAAATCTCACAAATTTAAGAAGGGACCGATTATAACTCATAGGGTGGGCAGATAAGCGTTGCCCACCCTACTTTTTTATGATCTGCACCGCTTTAAGTTAGTAACCTACGAACGTATTATATAAATTAGACGAATTATAAAAGTGTTAGTTTAATTTTACGCTGGTACTTACGACCTGAATAATTAGCAGATACTTTTTATACAATCAATGAACTACATTATTGTTACTTAGAAAGTTTATGTTTATATAGGGTGCACAAGCATCTCTTGATGCCTGATGCGCTTCCTAAGTGTCGGCACATCCTCTATTATTAACTTATCTTAACGATTACTGAGCCCAGCATTTGCCATGAAAGCCATAAGCAACAGGTTGCTATCATTTATTTCATTTAAAAGTTTGTGCCGCTTATGCTTAAATACTGTCTATATTTAGATTCACAACACTCACCATAATCTATGCGAAAACATATCAAAAAATTCATATTGATTACTTTCGGCCTGCTCTTTATTGTGCTGGGTGTTATCGGTGCAGTGTTGCCTATTTTACCAACCACCCCTTTTCTGATTCTTGCACTTGCCTGCTTTGCAAACAGCTCGCCACGTTTTCACCGCTTACTTCTCAACAATCGTTGGTTTGGTAGTGCTTTACAGCAATGGGAAGATAACCGTACGATTACCCGAAATACAAAAATTAAAGCCATGCTGTTAATTATCCTTAGCTTTGCAATCTCTATTGGCATACTGCATGGAAGATTACAGCTACAACTGGGTTTATTAGTCTTGTGCTGTATCCTGCTGTTTTTTATGTCGCGCCTGAAAGAAGCCAGAAGTATTCCAGCACCTTTAACAAAGAAAAGTTAATCCTTATTTTATTTTTAAAATAAGGATTACAAGCGACCTCTTTTCAAGGGCAAAAAAGACTAAAGGCTCTTCCGGCCTCCACTACCCAGAGCTTTTATGTAATTAACCCGCTCAAACTCATCCGGGTTAACAACATGTTTATGACTCATTTTCCCTCTAATTTCATTGACCGAGGCATAATCTCTTACACTCAGCCAACTGTCCAACTCATCAATTAAAACCTGCAAGTATTGAGGCCCATGCCTCATTAAAGCAGATGCAACCATCACTACATCAGCACCAGCAAGCAAATACTTAACAATTTCAGTTGACGACTGCACCCCACGACTGGCAGCAAGTGAAGCGCGAACCTGATCATGCAATACCGCGATCCAAAGCAATGGCACCCGGATTTCTTCCGCCGATCCTAAATGGGCTCGTGGATCAACCTGTAAAGTATCAAGATTAAAATCAGGTTGAAAAAAACGATTAAATAACACCAAACCATCAGCCCCCGCCTCATCCAGCCTTTTGGCAAAATGACCTGTAGCACTAAAAAAAGGACTTAATTTAACCGCAACAGGAATTGATACTGATGATTTTACTGATTGCAAAATATCAAAATAACGTTGCTCTACATCAGCACCTGATTGAGTAATATCTGTTGGAATATAATATACATTTAATTCCAGCGCACTAGCGCCTGCCTGCTGAATTTGTTTGGCATAATCAATCCAGCCCTCATTAGTAATACCATTTAAACTACCAACAATAGGAATATCAGTCGCAGCCACAGCATTACTTAATAAATTTAGATATTGCTCTGGCCCCTTTTCAACATCATCTATTTGAGGAAAAAAGTCACTGGACTCAGCAAAACTTCCAGACGCTGATTCCATTAAATTATCAAAAGCTTCATTTTCACGCCGAATTTGTTCCTCAAATAAAGAGAACATCACAATGGCTGAAGCACCAGAGTCTTCAAGAGTCTTAATACCATCCAGTGTCTCTGATAACGGACAAGATGAAACAACAATAGGGTGCTTTAATTTTAACCCCATATAATTACTAGACAAATCCATTCTATATACCTCTAATCAATTAATGTTGCATCAGGTTGAAACTGACTACCCGTTTGTGTTGCCATTTGTTCGTATATCCCCCATTTCAGATCAATGCCTTGTTGAGCCAACTTAAGCATCTGTTCTGCTTTTTCAGGATTGGTTCTTTGCAACATCTTGTACCGTAGTTCGTTGTAGGCATAATCTTTAAATTGAACTCTGGGTCTTGGGGAATCAAGCACAAAAGGGTTATTCTGCGTTTGTCTTAACATAGGGTTGTATCGCAACAAAGGCCAATGGCCGCAGGCAGATGCAAGATCCTGCTGCTTCAACCCATCATTCATATTAATACCATGCGCAATACAATGGCTATAAGCTAAAATCAACGAAGGGCCAGGGTAGGCCTCGGCTTCTCTCATTGCCAGCAAGGTTTGTTGTGGATTGGCACCCATGGCAATTCTAGCGACATAGACGTTACCGTATGAAATCGCCTGCAATGCAATGTCTTTCTTTGCCACTGGCTTTCCGCCAGCTGCAAACTTTGCCACCGCACCCAATGGAGTAGACTTGGACATTTGCCCCCCCGTATTGGAATAAACCTCAGTATCCATCACTAACACATTGACATCTCTACCACTGGCTAATACATGATCAAGCCCGCCAGAACCTATATCATAAGCCCATCCATCCCCACCCATCAGCCAGATACTGCGCCTAACCAAATGATCAATCACTGACATTAACTCACGAGCTTTAGCCGTATCCAGCTTTAATAGCTTAGCCTTTAACTCTGCCACCCGTTCTCGCTGTTTATGGATTTGCGATTCAGTTTCTTGCTTTGCATGCAATAAACCTGACACAAACTGCTCACCAAGCTGTGGCTGCATATCTAATGTCAATTGACTCGCCACCGCTTTATGCTGATCTGCAGTTAATCGAAAACCCAAACCAAATTCTGCGTTATCTTCAAATAAGGAGTTAGACCATGCAGGTCCTTTGCCTTCAGCATTTTTAGTCCAGGGCGTAGTCGGTAAATTTCCACCATAAATGGAAGAACATCCCGTGGCATTGGCAACCAGTAATCGATCACCAAATAACTGGGAAACCAGTTTTACATAAGGCGTTTCACCACAACCAGCACAGGCCCCTGAAAATTCAAACAAAGGCTGTAAAAATTGCGCACCACGAATAGATGAAAAATCCACTCTGGCTCTATTATTAACAGGTAAGGTTTCAAAAAAATCAATATTGGCTTTTTCTTGTTCCAGTATCGGCGCTTTCGGCCTCATATTAATGGCTTTAACACCACTTTCCTTCAGACTCATGGCTGGACAAACTTCAACGCACAGATTACATCCCGTACAATCTTCCAGATAAATTTGCAGGGTATATTTAATATCAGGAAAACCCCTGGAACTTATCTGTGCTGACTTAAATAAATCGGGTGCTGACTCGAGTCGTTTTTCATTATAAAACTTGGCTCGAATAACTGAGTGTGGACAAACAAAACTGCAATTACCACATTGGATACAAAGGTCAGGTTCCCATTCCGGCACAAATTGCGACAAATTACGTTTTTCCCAGGCCGTAGTCCCTGAAGGATAAGTACCATCAATAGGCAATTGACTGACTGCAAGCTCATCACCTTCACCTGCCATCATCTTAGCGGTAATGTTACGAACAAACTCAGGAGCCAGACTTGAGACAACCGCTGGTTTTTGCAGCGTACTAGTCACAGTTGCAGGCACTTCAACCTGATACAAATACGCTAAGGTTTGATCAACCGCGGCAAAGTTCTTTTTAACTATCTCTTCACCTTTTCTACTGTAGGTTTTTTTAATCGCCTGCTTAATTTTTTCAATCGCTACATCGCGCTCCAAAACCCCAGACAAGGCAAAAAAGCAGGTTTGCAGAACGGTATTCACCCGATTCCCCATCCCTGCATTACGAGCTACTTTTGCTGCATCAATCACATAAAAAGCAATATTCTTATCAATGATTTGTTGCTGAGTATTTGCGGGAAGTTGATCCCATACCTGATCAACTGAATGTGGACTATTTAAAAGAAATACCGACTTATCTGCCGCTAACGCTAATACATCCGTCTTATAGATAAAATTAAACTGATGGCAACCGATAAACCCTGCACTTTGCACCAGATACGGAGCTTTTATAGCGTGAGGTCCAAAGCGTAGATGTGAAACCGTCTGAGAACCCGATTTTTTTGAATCGTAAACAAAATAAGCCTGGGCATAAAATTCATCCAGATCACCAATAATTTTAATGGTATTTTTATTAGCCCCCACTGTTCCATCAGCACCTAAGCCATAAAACAATGCTGAAATAACCTTATCAGATTCAATATTAAATGTCGGATCATAATCTAAGCTACTATGGCTGACATCATCATTAATCCCAATGGTAAAATGATTCTTTGGCTGAACTTTAGCTAACTCATCAAACACGCCTTTGACCATTGCGGGTGTGAATTCTTTGGAGGAGAGCCCATAACGTCCACCAATAGTTCTAGGTATTTGACTTAATTGCCCCGAACTATACGCTTCAGAAAAAGAATAAACCACATCATGAAATAAAGGTTCACCAGTGGCACCTGGTGATTTGCTACGATCTAGCACGGCAACCTTTTTAATACTACTAGGCAAACTTTGTAAGAACAACTCATAAGCGAAAGGAAGATACAATCGCACATGGACAACCCCCACTTTTTCACCTTTAGCCTCTAATGCTTTAACAGTCTCTTTAACTGTTTCTGCAGCTGAGCCCATAATAACAATCAGCTTTTCTGCATCTTCGGCCCCAGTGTATTCAAATAGATGATATTGCCGCCCTGTTATTTCGGCAAATCGGTCCATAGTTTCCTGAACAATTTCAGGTACTTTTGCATAAAATGGATTAACCGTTTCTCTGGCCTGAAAATAAACATCCGGGTTTTGCGCTGTCCCTCGAATAAAAGGGTTATCTGGATTCAAAGCACGTGAACGATGGGCATAAACCAAATCGTCATCAATCATCGCTCTGATCTGCTGATCCGTTAACAGATTGATTTTATTGACTTCGTGAGAGGTTCTAAAGCCATCAAAAAAATGTAAAAAGGGAATTCGACTTTGTAGCGTTGCCGCTTGAGAAATCAAAGCCATATCATGCGCTTCCTGCACAGAACTTGATCCAAGCAAAGCAAATCCAGTGCTGCGTACTGCCATCACATCTGCATGATCGCCAAAAATCGACAAGCCTTGCGTTGCCAGTGATCTAGCCGCCACATGAAATACAGTGGGGGTTAATTCTCCGGCAATTTTATACATATTAGGGATCATCAACAACAATCCCTGAGAAGCTGTGAATGTAGTGGTTAATGCACCTGTTTGCAAGGCGCCATGTAAAGCACCTGCTGCGCCCGCTTCACTTTGCATTTCAGCAATCAGTGGAATATTTCCCCAAATATTTGGCTTTCCCTCATTAGACCACTGGTCTGTCCACTCAGCCATACCTGACGACGGGGTAATCGGATAAATTGCACAGACTTCATTAATTCTATAAGCCACATAAGCAACCGCTTCATTACCATCAAGCGTCACCATTTTATTATTTTCCATGTGTATCTCCTGCCTGATCTTCAACGACCATTTCTATGGCATGACAAGGGCATTGCTCAAAACAAACGGCACAACCAGTACATAAATTATAATCATATTTATAGCGTTTCCCCGGCCCTAATTTGATCACAGCCTTTTCTGGACATGCACCATAACAGCCATCACATTCAAAGCAGTTGCCACAAGAAAAACAGCGTTGCGCTTCAAAAGTCGCTTCTTTAACACTGACACCAGAAACAATTTCACTGAAATTTTGCTGCCGCTGTTCCGTCGTTAATGATTCCTGCTCAGTCTTATCTGCTTCGGTGACATACCAAAGATTTAACTGCTGATAACTCACAGAATCATGCTTTGCAGCAGGCAGGTAACGCCCTTTTTGTAACCAGGCATCAATATGTCGCGCCGCCTTTTTACCGTGACCAACGGCAGTAGTCACAGTGCGTTCGCTAGGCACCATATCACCACCAGCAAAAATTCCGGAAAAACCCGTCATCATTGCAGAATCAACAATCACCGTACCATCCGCCTGAAACTGGATTTCATCAACCGCTCGTAAAAATTGACTATCGGTCTCTTGCCCAACGGCCAGAATCAGTGAATCAGCTTCCAATGTTTCATATTTTCCTGTTGCTTGAGGTCGCCCTTCCTCATTTAGCTCCATAATCTCAACTTTTATCGAGCCTTCATCCATTTCCTTAATAGAACGTAACCAATTTATTTTCACACCCTCTTCAAGTGCTTCATCCGCTTCAAAACTATGTGCGGGCATATGCTCTCGATCTCTACGGTAAATAATCAAAGCCTCTTCAGCTCCTAATCGTTTAGCCGTACGTGCGGCATCCATTGCAGTATTTCCACCACCATAAATAGCCACTTTTCGCCCTAACAAAGGCGCATTTCCTGAAGCGGCATCATTTAAAAAACTAACAGCATCAAGCATTTTTGTGGCATCGCGCGCAGGTATATCAACCCGTTTACTTAAATGCGCGCCGATGGCAACAAACACCGCATCAAAATCGCCCTGTTGCTTATCAGCTAACAGGTTCTCGACTTTTCGGTTGAGTACAATTTCCACCCCCAAGCTTTCAATACGACTTATTTCCTGATCGAGTTCTTCCCGAGGCAAACGATAGGCAGGAATACCAAATCTCATCATACCGCCAGCAACAGGGCCAGCATCATATATCACCACTTTATGACCCAATCGAGCCAAATGATACGCAGCTGACAATCCACTGGGGCCGGCGCCAATAATTAAAACCCGCTTACCACTACTCTCTTTATCAGGCGTAATTTTCCAGCCTTCAGCTATCGCCTTATCACCCAAAAAACGTTCTACAGCATGAATACTGACAGAACTATCAAGCTGCTCTCGATTACATTTAGTTTCACAAGGGTGATAACAAACTCGACCATGAACCGCAGGCATCGGATTATCTTTCATCAATAATTGCCAGGCCTGTTGATGGTGTCCACTTTGTACTAAAGCCAGCCAACCCTGAATATCTTCACCTGCAGGACAGGCGTTATTACATGGCGGCAAATAATCTTTATAGACTGGACGAAAATTACGTACTGCTCCGGTTCCTCTATCATGAGAATGCAAATTTGCTGGATCAGTAATATCAATGGGTTTGTTGGTCATCGTAAATCCCTGTAGTGATAATAAAACACTGAGTCCCCAGCATACATAACTTCAATTCAACTATCAATAACATTACAAAAGAAGCGCTTATTTATATGGTTTTCTCGTTCCCAGCGTATTCGGTGGGAACGCATACCGTGCTGTGCCCCTAGGCAAGTATGTATTCCCACGCGGGAGCATGGAAACAAGATGGGCCCGTTTTTTGCTAACCTGTGCTTTGTTAATAGCCATATTAAAAATATGAGTGCTTATTTATAATAGATACCCTTCACTCTCCAAAAACATGCCTGATTTTATTATTTGGAATATCCAGATAACCTTGGAATCAAAGGCATAAACGAAAAATTAGTTCAACTTCTCAATCGCGGTAGGTTGGGGTGACGACAGGAACCCCAACGTCTTTACTACAGGTTGGATTTTGTTCCTCAACCCAACCTACCGAGCTATTTCAAAGGGTTTATATGAACAGACCCCACATGTCCTATGACAGTACAAATCAGTACAAATGATATGCTTCCAATAATATCTCTGTCATATTGATAGATTGTTATCTATGCCGTTGCAAAAGATTTACAGTAAAAAAACACTTTCCTTCTGGCATGTATTCATGTCAATAGTTGCTCATGATCTTTTATCTTTATGGCAACTGAGGAAATCATGCTGATTATCATGCGTCCGATTACGCTTTGCTAATCGGACCTACCGAGCTAGATAAACAACAGTTTTATTTGTTTCGGCTCCCTGTTATTAAAATTGCATTACATAACAAATATCATGCAATCGTTTATTGTTTTTAGTTGACAGCTTATTATCTAGTAAATAAAATCAGTTTTAACAGCTCCCCATTCTTGCTGCCAAGCCTCAGATTAATAAGGGGATTTATGAATCCACAAAAAACTATTCCCTTTAGCAATTTGACTGAGGATTAACTAAAACATCAAGGATTCGATAAGTTAGAAATTTAGCACAAGTATAAGAGCCAACCAAAAGGTATTATGGTTCAAATTCAATACCCGAATCTTCTTGGAAATAAACAAGAAAACATTAATACTATTTTCTAATTTAGCTAAGATCTGCCCCTTTATGTTTTAAATTGATAATGGAGAAATTGTATGCCTGATAAAAAGCGAGATTTAACTTTTTACAATAGAACAGAGCGCCCCTGGCTAAACAGGCTTGATCGAACATCTATTGTTGGGCATACCACGTCAAAAAGTAGCAAATTATGGGTACGACTTAAAAAGCAAGGCGACTATATTATTGTGATAGCAACATCGCCATTAAAAGGTAAGCTAAGTGGCCCACCTATTCTTACAGATGATGGTTTACATGCCATAGATTACGATAACAATAAAATTGAACTGTTTGGAAAATATGCATTCTCTGTTGATGGTCAGACGGACTTTACAGCCGTAATTGACACAATATTAGATGCTGTAAAAATTCAAGATTTTGAAGCAGATACGCAATATTATTATGCTGTATACAGTGTAACGGATAGTCGGTGGGAACTTGGCGTTGAAAACACCCATGCATTTAAAACACTGCCTGAAGATGAAGATAAGCCTTGGGATATTACTTTTGGTTTATATAGTTGTCATATGCCGTTTGATCCTAATAGTAGCTCAAAGGCTGATGCCAGTATGTGGAGCTTAATGGAGGATGAGTTAAAGTATTCAAACGCACGTTTTGTTATTGGTGGTGGTGATCAAGTCTATTGTGATGGTACAGATTATCTTAATATCTGGTCATGGCTTAAGAAAGTTAAGGAACATGATCCTTCTGTTGAAGATATGCGTTCCTGGTACAGAGATATCTATCGTGGATATTGGGGATTTAAAAACCTTCAAGCCGTACACCGACAATTTCCTAATTATATGATCTGGGATGACCATGAGATTATGGATGGCTGGGGTTCCTATGAAAAGGAAGAATTATCTGACCAGCTTGATAGCTTCTTTGAATGGGAAGATGTTGATGAAAATTTAAAATATGCCAAGCGCATGTTTAAAGCTGCAAAACTGACATATGATGAGTATCAACATTCTCATAACCCAGACACACCCGCAGGACAATATGATTATTCATTCTCAAACTGTGGAGCTGATTACTTTGTTCTTGATATGCGCGGTGTTCGCGACTACGAAAGAAAAAACAACTCAATTTTAGGCACTCAACAATACAAACGTTTTAAGACCTGGGCAAAACAGTTGGACCCAAAAAGACAAGGCCCAATATTTATAGTATCGACTGTACCCATGGTTCATCTTAAAGACTTTGTTAGCGATATATTAGAATGGGCCAGTATCTTTGGTTCAAGAGATGATGTCAGAGATCATTGGGCTCATGATAAACATGGCGCTGAATTCATTAACATTCTTGAAACAATTTTTTCATGTTCTGAAGCGACGGAAAGACCGGTGGTTATACTAAGCGGAGACGTACATATTGGTGGTATTTTTGAATTATTTGCATTAGGTAATAAATATAAAAAAGCACGTGTCTATCAGGTAACTTCTAGTGCGATAACCTATGCGGCATTAGGCCCTCTAAAAATGGGATTACTAAGCAAAGGGGTTGCTCGCAGTGGTGAAATAGGTATTAGCAAGGATGATAAAAATATCGGTAGTGGATTTGGTTTTAGAAATCACCTGATATTTCCACAATATAACTTTGCCTTACTTCGGTATATAACAGATGGTGTTAATACCACTCGCCTAGAGGTTGAGTTAGTAGGCAAATCCGAAGACAGCCGAGTAAAGGAAAGTAGGAGACTAAATCTTTTATCTTTACCTAAATAGAAATAGCATCTATACCAAACTTAATGGGGCATGACGGATTTATCTCCTGCCCCTTCTGATAAATACCCCAAAAACGTTCATTCATCTCTGGCTTTTAGTCATTCCTCATTACTGGCAATTACCTTCAGAAAAAATATTTGGGCATTTCCGCTGCCTTCAATGAAAATCATTTCATTTATAAAACACCGATAACATCACTTAAAAACACCTTATTTTGTCGCTATCTTATGATAAATCACATATATCTGGACAAAACCACACAAATTAGGCAAAATTACCCGATCTGACACTTTTCACACGATACAGTAATGGCAAAAATTACCATTCTTAATGGCCCGAACCTAAATTTGCTTGGCATTCGCGAACCCGGACACTATGGTAATAAAACGCTAGAAGACATTAAAAACACTGCAGAATCAACTGCTGCGGCCTTGGGCCATGATCTAGACTTTCAGCAATCGAATGCTGAACATGAGATTGTTGAGACGATTCATAATGCTTTTCAACTTCGCGTTGACTTCATTATTATTAACCCTGCTGCCTTCACACATACTAGTGTTGCTATTCGTGATGCATTACTTGCAACAAAAATACCTTTTATAGAAGTACACTTATCAAATGTTCATGCTCGAGAACCTTTTCGAGCACACTCCTATTTCTCAGATGTCGCTATTGGCGTTATCTGTGGACTTGGAGCAAAAGGATATGAACTGGCTTTACAGGCCGCTCACCAGATATTAGAAGAGAGAACCAACGATGGATATTAGAAAAATAAAAAAATTAATCGAAATTATCGAAGAGTCAGATATAGCTGAAATTGAAATCAGCGAAGGCGAAGAATCTGTACGCATTAGTCGTTATTCTTCCAGTGCTCCAGTAGCCGTTGCAGCTGCAGCTACTCCTGTTGCAGCCATTGCAGCGGCTCCCGCGGCTCCCGCACCTGCCGCAGCAACAGTAGAAACAGCAGCTGAAATCCCAAGCGGCCATATGGTTAAATCACCTATGGTTGGCACTTTTTACCGTGCAGCTTCACCTAGTGCTACATCATCTTTTGTAGAAGTAGGTCAATCAGTCACCGAAGGGGAAACGCTTTGTATTATCGAAGCAATGAAAATCCTTAACCAGATTGAAGCAGATAAAAGCGGTGTCATTAAACAAATTTTGGTGGAAAACGCACAACCCGTCGAATATGACCAACCTCTATTCATCATTGAATAAACCAGCTTAGGTAAACATATGTTCGATAAAATTGTAATTGCTAACCGCGGAGAGATTGCTCTACGCATTCTTCGCGCATGCCGAGAATTAGGCATAAAAACTGTTGCTGTGCATTCTGATGCTGACCGCGACTTAAAACATGTTCGCCTTGCAGACGAGGCTGTATGTATTGGCCCAGCCTCTTCATTAGAAAGCTATTTAAATATCCCTGCCATTATTAGTGCAGCAGAAGTCACCGATGCTGAAGCCATTCACCCTGGTTATGGGTTTTTATCAGAAAATGCTGATTTTTCTGAAAAGGTCAGCCTTAGCGGCTTTGCTTTCATCGGTCCTAAAGCAGAAACCATTCGCATGATGGGGGATAAAATTTCTGCTAAAAAAGCCATGTTAGCGGCTGGTATTCCTTGTGTCCCTGGTAATGGCGAGGCATTAACAGATGATAACAAGGCTAACATTAAAATGGCTCAAGAAATTGGCTACCCTATTATCGTCAAAGCATCTGGTGGTGGTGGCGGTCGTGGTATGCGTGTTGTGCATACAGAAGCAGCACTGGTCAACGCGATTTCTTTAACTAAAGCAGAAGCAGCTGCCGCATTTAATAATGACGTACTCTATATGGAGAAGTTTTTAGAAGACCCTCGCCATATTGAATTTCAAGTCTTAGCTGACAGTCATGGAAATGCTATTCACCTGGGTGAAAGAGATTGCTCTATGCAACGTCGCCATCAAAAAGTAGTTGAAGAAGCCCCTGCACCAGGTATTACAGATAAAGAACGCTCAGATATGGGCGAGCTTTGTACTAAAGCCTGTAAAGACATTGGCTATTTAGGTGCCGGAACATTTGAGTTCCTATACGAAAAAGGTGAGTTCTTTTTCATTGAGATGAATACTCGTGTTCAGGTTGAACACCCTGTAACAGAAATGATTACTGGTTTCGACATTGTAAAAGAGCAACTACGTATTGCATCTGGAGAACCTCTTTCCAAAACACAAGAAGAAATTGTTTTCTCTGGTCATGCAATTGAATGTCGCTTAAATGCTGAAGATGCTAAAACATTTATGCCTAGCCCAGGAACAATTGATCAGTTCCATATGCCTGGAGGACCGGGTATCCGTTGTGAAACCCACATTTACAATGGTTATAAGGTTCCACCTTATTACGATTCAATGATAGGCAAACTGATTGCTCATGGTGAAGATAGAGCCAGCTCTATTGCTCGTATGCAAACGGCTCTACATGAAATGGTTATTGATGGCATTAAAACCAACATTCCATTACAAGTAGATATTATGGCTGACAGTGCATTCCAATCGGGTCAACAAAATATTCATTACTTAGAAAAGAAATTAGGCCTTTCTAAATAACAGGCCCAAGGCTCAAGGAAGAGCCAGCTATTAGTCTTATACCAATCCCAATATATTTATACTTGAGCTGAGGGATCGTCATTCCTGCAGGCTCTTAGCAGGAATCTATCTGTGAGGATGGATTCCCGATTAAAGATTTCGGGAATGACGGTTATTAGCGTGATTATTTATTGGGATTGGTATTACCCTTTAGCTTTATTCCTTTAACCTTTAACCTGTTCTTAAATATCTATGGCCTGGCATCAACTTTCTGTTATTACTGACAAAAAAACTGCGACCGAAGTGTCTGATTTTTTCAGCGAACTGGGTGCGGTTTCTGTCACTTATATGGATGCTGAAGATAAACCTGTCTACGAACCGGCACCAGGCGAAACAAAAATCTGGAGTTTAACAAAAGTTATTGCACTTTTTGAACTAGACAGTGAACCAGAAATAGTAAAAACATTATTGTTTTCAAAATTCAAAGACACTATGTTAAATGACTGGTTTCAGGAGTTTATTGAAGACCAGACATGGGAAAGATCATGGATGGAACATTACCAGCCAATGAAATTTGGCAATTCACTCTGGGTTTGTCCAACAGATCAGGAAAAAACAGAAACAGGTACAGTCTGCATGACCCTGGACCCTGGCCTCGCTTTTGGCACAGGAACTCATCCAACGACCGCACTATGTCTGGAGTGGTTAGCTAATCACGATCTAAACAACAAGGTTATTATTGACTATGGTTGTGGATCGGGCATTTTGGCAGTAGCCGCCTTATTATTAGGTGCTAAAGAAGCCCATGCTGTTGATATAGACCCTCAAGCACTAACAGCAACCTTAGCAAATGCGGAAAAAAACAACGTTCAAAATAAACTAAAATGCTACTTACCAGAGCAATTTACAGCATTTGAAGCCGATCTTGTTGTTGCTAATATCTTAGCCCACCCTCTGTGTGAGCTATCAGAGTCTATAGCTTCACTAATCAAACCCTCAGGACAACTGGTTTTATCAGGCATATTAAATGAACAAGCTGAATTAGTAACAAACGCTTACAAGCAGCATAATATTCAAATTCAAGCACCGTCAATCCAGGAAGACTGGTGTCGGCTTGATGGTATAAAGCAATAACAAGCCAATGTATACTCAATGTCCCGAATGTAAAAGCCCTTACTCTGTTACTGCTGAACAGCTTCGCGCTTCTCATGGGGAAATAAGTTGTGAAGCCTGCTCTGCCATATTTGATGCACTTGAGTTATTGAATGAAGGCGCTATACCTAACGACATTGAAATAAATGAATTTCCCTCCTATTTAGATGACTCAATCAACAATTCCAGCTTCCCAAAACTGCAAGCGAAACACTGGGGACTAGGCATTTGTTTTTTGTTACTCGGCCTAACATTTCAAATCTATTTCTTTAAAGCTTATGCCCTAAGCCAGAATACAACACTAAGACCCTGGTTAGAAAAAGCCTGCAATGTAAAAACCAACTGTCAGTTGCCCCCTTATAAAAATCTAGATGAACTCACTATTTTAAACGGCTCTTTTGAACCAGTTAACGACCATTATCTTTTTAAAACAGCCTTTATCAACCAGTCCATTTTTGCACAACAACAACCTTCAATAAAATTAACACTACTCGACTTCACGGGTCATTCTTTTGCAGAACGAATATTTCATCCCGAACACTATTCAAAACAACCGCTTTCCCTATTAAAACCAGATATTCCTGTCGAAATAACAATATCGATTGCAACGCCATTAAAAAAAATTGGTGGCTATCGTTTTGAATTAATCTAACACTTTCATTTTATCTCTCCAAATTAACCAAGGTTTTTAGCCCCAATGGCACATCCAGAACTCTATTTAAAAAAGAACGAAGACAAACGTCTACGCAAAGGTCATCTTTGGGTCTTTAGCAACGAAGTTGATACTAAACGCACACCACTGGATACTTTTTCAGCGGGTGACATGGTTATTGTTAAAGATAGCACAGGGAAAAGTTTAGGCAGCGCTTATATCAACCCTAACACCCTGATCTGTGCACGACTCATTTCCAGGAAGTCTTCACAAAAAGTAGGCAAAAACCTATTCACTGACAGGATTTCAAGCGCACTCGCTTTACGTGAACAGTTATTTGACAAGCCCTTTTATCGTTTGATCTTTGGAGAAAGTGATGGTTTACCAGGCTTAGTTATAGACCGTTTTGGATCCGTTTTATCTGTACAAATAACCACTGCAGGGATTGAAAAGCACAAAGAAATTCTCGTCAATACCTTAGTTGAATTACTTTCCCCTGAAGCGATTATATTAAAAAATGATAATGCTCAAAGAGTATTAGAAAACCTCCCTCAGGAATCAGAAGTTATTTATGGAACAATGCCTGATACCTTAGTCATTGAAGAAAATAATACTCAATTTCAACTTAACGTGGTGGATGGCCAAAAAACAGGCTGGTTTTATGACCACCGTGACAGTCGTGCTAAATTAGCAAAATTAGCGAAAGGTCATCGTGTCCTGGATTTATTTTCTTATTCTGGCGCCTGGGGCATTCCTGCTGCAACTGCCGGAGCAACTGAAGTCACATGTGTCGATAGCTCAGAATCTGCATTAGCTTTAGCCGAAAACAGCGCCAAACTAAACAATGTGGCTGATACCATGAAGTTTGTACGTAGCGATGTGTTTGAGTTTCTTAAACAAGCGCGTGAAAACCATGAACGCTATGACATTATTGTGTTGGATCCCCCGGCTTTGATTAAACGTAAAAAAGACTTTAAAGCGGGTTATGAAGCTTACCGTCGATTAAATCATTTGGCCCTGCAAGTTTTAAGCAAGAATGGTATTCTTGTTTCTGCATCTTGCTCCCATCATTTAAGTAAAGCTAATTTACACGAAATTTTACGCTCTTCAGCACGTCATATAGACCGTCACATAGTCTTTTTTGCTACAGGTAGCCAAGGGCCTGATCATCCAATACACCCTTCAATTCCAGAAACAGAGTACTTAAAAACTTATTTCTGTTCTGTATCCAGCAGTTTATAATATTTATATGAAAACATTAGAACCCTGCCCACTTTGTAACCAACCTGTTGAAATTAAAGGATTCAGTTTGCAAACCAAGGAAGGGATTAAATATTTCTGTTGTGCTGGCTGTGTCAGTATCTACCAGTTACTTAACGAAGAAAAACTATTAACCCCAACTAACGAGAAGAAAAAATGAAAGCTTGTGAAAAATGTGCCGCCGACCGAGTTCGGATTGGTGAAAATCATACCAAAATGTCGGTACTGTCCAGAACAATAGGTCTAATATTTATCTATTTACCTATTTTAACTTTTCCGTTTATCGTGATGAGTGCGTACTGGACTTATTACAGCCTCATTCTGTGTGGTGCAAAAAATGTTAAAAAATGGAGTGACTACCTTCCAGAGAAATCATCACACCGCTACACAATGAAAAACCAGATCACTATGGATGGTTCATTCAAATACAGCCTGGCTCAATCTAAACTGTACTGGATTCTAAACTGTACTGTTTACTGCCCATACAGTGTAGCGCTATTTGAATGGCATTCTTACCTGGTTAAAGTAGTAGAAAACTGGTGGTGTCCGTTCACCCATGGAACTAAAGAAACTTATAAAAACGGTTCTATTGATAAATCTTTTTGGCACATTTATCCTGAAGATGCTGTAAAACTAAATGAAGAAGATAAATGTAACCCTATCTTCACTGATGAACATGATAAAGATTTGAAATAATTAAGAGCAGGTAAAAGGTTCAAGGTGAAAGGTTAAAAGAGCTAGATCAAGAGCAAAGAAACTCGGAACGCTCTTTCTTAGCCTTTAGCCTTTAGCCTTTAGCCTTTAGCCTTTAGCCTTTAGCCTTTAGCCTTTAGCCTTTAGCCAAAAACATCCCCGTTCCATCCCCATAAAAAATCCAACATGATTTACTATTGGATTTCATGTATTATATGCGGCCCTTCGTAATTTTCATGTCATGCAAATAGGCCCTTATACACTTCAGAACAATCTTATTCTTGCTCCTATGGCAGGGATTACTGACCGCCCCTTCCGCGAATTATGCCGGCAGTTTGGTGTAGGTCTGGCTGTGTCTGAAATGGTTGCCTCTAACCCTAGCTTGCAAAAACATAGGCGTACTTTACTTAAGACTGATTATACGGGGGAAAGTGGTTTGCGTTCGGTACAAATCCTAGGGACAGATCCTCAGCAAATGGCTGATGCAGCTTTACTTAATCAACAACGCGGCGCACATATTATTGACATTAATATGGGATGCCCTGCAAAGAAGGTTTGTTCTGTTGCCGCTGGTTCTGCTTTACTTAGAGATGAAATATTAGTTAAAAAAATTCTTGATGCCATCGTCAATGCCGTTGATATCCCAGTAACACTAAAAATTCGTACGGGATGGGATAAGGATAATAAAAATGCTATTAATATTGCTCAAATTGCCGAACAGTCAGGTATTTCAGCACTCACTATTCACGGCAGAACCCGCGCCTGTAAATTTAATGGCAATGCAGAGTACAACACCATTAAACATGTTAAACAAAGCGTTCAGCTGCCCATTATTGCAAATGGCGACATTACTGATGCAAAAAAAGCCAGGCAGGTTCTCGATTATACGGGGGCTGATGCGATTATGATTGGTAGAGCGGCTCAAGGTAAACCATGGGTTTTTGATGAAATCCAACAACAATTACTTGGTAATAAAAACTATAGCAAACCATCAACAAAAGACATTCAATTAATAATTAATAATCATTTGGAACACTTATATAGCTTCTACGGAAATATAAGCGGTGTTAGAATAGCTCGTAAACATATTGGCTGGTATTTTGATAATTTAGGCAATCTCCCTGTTGCCGATAAAAAAGAAATTTATCAAGCAGTTACCCCATCGCAACAAATAGCCATGGTTAACACAGCCTTTTCTAACACTGAGTTCTCATATCACTAATGTTCAGAAATATATGGAATTAATGCAACAAAGTGCAAAAGTCATTAACATTGACACAAAAAAAACACCTGTGCCTCTATCAGTTCATGTAAAAAAAACGGTAGAGCATTATTTTGAACAGCTTAATGGTCACGATACCAGTGGACTATATGCCATGGTGATTAGTGAAGTTGAAAAACCTCTCATTGAAGCCGCATTGGAATACTGTGGCCAGAATCAAACTAAAGCCTCAAAAATACTCGGTTTAAGTCGCAGCACACTGCGTAAAAAACTTGAGCTTTATGGCTTATCCTGAATACTACCCTATTATCTACATTTAATCCTTTTGAGGTTTTCATGAACAAAAAAATCACTCGCGCACTGATCAGTGTTTCCGACAAAACAGGTATCCTCGATTTTTGTCGAGAATTAGACCAACTGGGTATAGAAATTCTTTCTACTGGTGGAACTGCCAGGTTACTCGCTGAAAACAACGTTGCAGTAACTGAAGTATCTGATTACACGGGTTTCCCTGAAATGATGGATGGCCGAGTTAAAACACTACATCCAAAAGTACATGGCGGTATTTTGGGTCGTCGTGGAATTGATGATGAAGTCATGTCTGCAAACGGCATTAACCCAATTGATCTGGTGGTGGTTAATTTATACCCTTTTGAGCAAACTGTAGCAAATCCAGACTGTGATTTAGAAACAGCGATTGAAAATATTGATATTGGTGGCCCGACAATGATTCGTGCTGCTGCAAAAAATCATGCGGATGTTTCTATCATTGTTGATCATAATGATTACAATGCGATACTTGAAGAATTAAAGTCTAATGATACAAGTATTTCAGCAACAACTCGTTTCAACCTGGCATTAAAGAGTTTTGAACATACCGCAAAATACGACACAGCCATTTCTGTTTATTTAGCTGCTGCTAATAAGGTTCAATTCCCCGACACTTTAAACCTGCAATTTAACCACACTCAGGCAATGCGCTATGGTGAGAACCCTCATCAAAACGCGGCATTTTATACCGAAAAAAACCCAGCAGTAGGCACAATTGCATCAGCCACTCAATTACAAGGCAAGGAACTGTCTTATAACAATATTGCCGATGCTGATGCCGCTTTAGAATGCGTTAAGTCTTTTACTGAACAACCGACCTGTGTTGTTGTTAAGCATGCCAACCCTTGTGGTGTCGCTCAAGCTGATGATATTTTCACTGCTTATGATTTAGCCTACCAGACTGATCCAACGTCTGCTTTTGGCGGCATTATTGCTTTTAATCAGCCGCTGGATGAAAAAACAGCAGCCGAAATTATTAGCCGTCAATTTGTTGAAGTGATTATCGCTCCAGTCATTAGTGATGCAGCCAAAAAGGTGTTAGCAGAGAAGAAAAATGTTCGGGTACTGGAATGTGGCGTTTGGGACAACACGAACAAACCTGAACTTGATTTCAAGCGCGTGGCTAGCGGTTTACTGGTTCAAGATAAAGACTTTGGCCAAATTACTGAAAACGACCTTAAAATAGTCAGTAAACGCCAGCCATCTGTTCAACAAATGGCTGATATGTTATTTGCCTGGAAAGTCGGAAAATTTGTTAAATCAAATGCGATTGTTTACTGTAAAAATGGCCAAACCATCGGTGTTGGCGCAGGTCAAATGAGCCGCGTTTATTCTGCCAAGGTTGCGGGCATTAAGGCGGCTGATGAAAACTTAGTGGTTGCGGGGTCAGCCATGGCTTCTGATGCTTTTTTTCCTTTTAGAGATGGTATCGATGCGGCTGCAGAAGCTGGCATTACTGCGATTATCCAGCCAGGTGGCTCTATGCGCGACAATGAAGTGATAGATGCAGCAGACGAACATGATATCGCTATGGTGTTCACTGGCATGCGTCATTTTAGACATTAACGGTTAATCACCACCAAGGACTCAGAGCTAATACCACCAAGTTAAGGCGAAAATATTTTTTTAATTTCTCCTCACCCAACCCTCTCCATCAGGAGAGGGCTTAAGAGCAAAAGTTTATACTTTCAAGCCCTTAACTTAATAACCATGAACCCTGGGCTTACAAAGATGATCCTTAGGCTTTAGCATTTCTGTTTCCTTCGTGGTTTATCTTTAGAATCTCATAAACCTATTATAGTAACGAGAATTTCCATGAAAATACTTATTGTTGGTAGTGGCGGTCGTGAACACGCCCTTGCCTGGAAAGCCAAACAATCTTCAAATGTAAGCACTGTTTTTGTTGCTCCCGGTAATGCTGGAACTGCAATAGAAGACAATATTACTAATGTTGCTATTGCTGTTGAAGACATTCCAGCATTGATTAAATTTGCCAAACAAGAAGAAATTGCATTAACCATTATCGGTCCAGAAGTCCCGCTGGTGATGGGAATAGTCGATGCATTTACCGAAGCAGGATTAAAGTGTTTTGGTCCCTCTGCAAAAGCTGCACAACTGGAAGGCTCAAAAACCTATTGCAAAGACTTTATGGCAAGGCACAATATTCCAACGGCTGAATATCAGACCTTTACCGAAACCCAGGCTGCCATTGACTATATCCAGTTAAAAGGTGCTCCCATTGTTGTAAAAGCTGACGGTTTAGCGGCTGGAAAAGGCGTTATTGTTGCTGAAACCGAACAACAAGCTATAGATGCTGTTGAAGATATGCTATCGGGTAATAGTTTTGGAGAAGCTGGCCATAGAGTCGTTATTGAAGAGTTTCTAGAGGGTGAAGAAGCCAGCTTTATCGTCATTGCTGATGGTAAAAACGCTTTACCAATGGCCACATCACAAGACCATAAAGCACGAGACAACGGTGATAAAGGACCAAATACCGGGGGCATGGGTGCTTATTCCCCTGCCCCTATAGTCACACCAGCAATGCATAAAAAAGTAATGGATGAGGTTATTAACCCAACACTTAAAGGCATGCAAGATGATGGCGCCCCATATACTGGCTTTTTGTATGCAGGTTTAATGATTAAAAAAGATGGTTCTATCAAAGTATTAGAGTACAACTGTCGTTTTGGTGACCCTGAAACTCAGCCCATTATGATGCGCTTGCAAAGCAATCTGGTTGATTTATGTTTGGCAGCATTAGATAAAAACCTTAGCAACATGACAACTGAATGGGATAATCGCGCCGCACTGGGTGTTGTTTTAGCTGCAGGTGGTTATCCTGACAGTTATGAAAAAGGCGCAGTTATTTCAGGCCTGCCTGCTGAAGAGCAAGAGAACAGTAAAGTTTTTCATGCGGGGACTGCTGAAAAAGACGGCAATGTAGTGACCTCTGGCGGCAGAGTTTTATGTGCTTGCGCTTTAGGTGATGATATTGCCGACGCTCAAAATAAAGCATATGAATTAACCAATAAAATACACTGGGATAATGCTTTTTATCGCACGGATATTGGTTTTAAAGCAATAGATTAGCTTGGCTGTGTAGAGGCGCTGCATGCAACGCCTCTACAGACATTTTCATTCACTTGTCTGTAGGTTAAATTTATTCTTTGCGTTTTTATTTTTTTTGTTTTTGGTAATTCATGCCGCCAATGATGCTGAATCTCCCCCGCCATTAACAATAGATCACCATGACTTAGAACAACATCAAGCACCTCTTTACTTTCCTGGTGCCTAAACTTCAGTAATCGCTGCTCTCCCAAACTTAAAGAAGCAATAACAGGGTTTCTCCCCAACTCTTTTTCATCATCCGCATGACAGCCCATTGAATCGGAACCATCCCGGTATAGATTAGCCATAACGCTATTGAAAACACAGGGATAATACGCTTGAATTTTTTCTTTAATAGATACTAAAGGCTCAATCCATGGCAAAGGCTGATGATTTACCCCAGAGTACTGATATTCAGCCTGTTTATCACCATACCAGCACATCAATCGAGGGACTTTTACCCAACGTCCATAAAGAAAAACTTGCTCCTGCTGCCAGGCCAGACTCTGCAATAATCCAGAAAACAATTGATTTGCCATCTCTTGTTGATAAAAACCTCTAAGCAAATAGAGCTCCCCATCAACTGCTAATATATTTTTCAAAAATGAATAGTTGTTTCCAGATAAAAACTACGACTGGCAATAGGTAAATTATCTTTATAACTATTAACACCCTCCTCCTTACCCTGTGAATCAAAAGCATTACGCAAGGATGCTGAAAAATCTATCATGCCAAAAAATCGTTTGCTATTTAAAGTCACATCAACTGTTTCATAATCTTTTAATCGGTTATTTGTACTATCCACCGAATTTATCCTATGCCCAACCCAGTTTAATTGAGTTTGTATTTGCCATTGTGGCAAAAAATTCCACGCCACTGCGGCATAAACCTGATGCTCAGGGACGCCATTAACACGCCTATGAGTCTCTTCATCTCGAGCATATTGCCAGGCATAATTCCCTTTCAGGTTCCATTGTTCGAAGAATGCCCAATCCCATTCAAATTCAGTCCCATATCCCATTTGGCCCTCTGTGTTAGCAACTGAAGCCACTGCTGTTGTCCTAATTCCTATCTGTTTATCAATCTCGTAATAATAAAAATTACTTGCCAGCCTTAAATTAGATGAGGGACGATAATCAAAAGCCAGTTCAATGGTTTCAATAGTTTCTGGCTCAAGATCAGAGTTGCCTATAAACAACTGACTATTTTGCTGTTTCTGCTCTAAAAAGCTGGGTGCTCTAAAAGCACGTCCATACAGTATTTTACTGCTTAACTGCTGTGTAACTTCCCATACCAAAGCGACACGCGGGTTGATGGTCGTGCCAAAATCAGAATACTCATCATAGCGTACCCCCACAGTTAGCTGCCAATCAGAGGCAAATTGCCATTCATCTTGCAATGTTACAGACCAAATTGATCGGGACGAGTCAGGTAAAAAAACCAGTTCAGTACCTGTTACATCAGTTAGAGTTCCATTGACCGTTGCCTGGGTACCATTAATAATCCCTTTGCCGAAATTACGACTTTCCATTGTACGTATTTGCTCATAACGAAATCCCGTATTGGCTCTTAATATATGCTGTTCAAACCCTGTAAAAATAGCACCTACATCAAATGATGCAACCTGGTTTTCTATCCCTATTCTAGAAAGCATTCCATCTGGAAAACTGACCAATCCAACCGGTGTTGCACTAATATTACCATTCCCATCAATGGGCAATACGGTTCCATCTGGAAAATTATGAATATCCACATCGATATCAGTATGTAAATAACTGCCATGAGCCAACAACTCCCAGTCATCTATTGCATCTTCAGTTGAAAACTTCAGATCCGCTAAATAATTCTCACCATTTAAGCTACCTTCATCATCTAAAGCGCCACCAGCCCCTGCTCGTAACCCTGCATCCACTTCATTATAGGCCCAGAAATCGATATCCCAGTGTTTACGTTGCAAGTTCAAATGTGCATCCCAACTTTCTCTTGCAGTTTGCATTTCTGCTGGTGCTATTGATGCATTACTTCCAAAGTTATTATCAAGTGTGGATTGAGCATCTGAGCTGATAACCCTGTCCCCATCATTATTGTTATGAGCGTACTGTAGAGAAGTAGCAATATCCCAGCCCATCCATTCATTACTGTGTAATCCCCAAATACTTTGGGTATCCCATGAACCTCCTCGAATACCAATTTCAGTTCCTGCAATGTCTTTGGCTTTTTTTGTAATGATATTAATGACACCTGCAAAAGCATCCGCACCATATAAAGCTGAACCAGGTCCCCTGATCACTTCAATTTTTTGAATCGCCTCAACAGGTAATGTCATCCCCGTCATGGTACTGCCTTTATAAGGCACTGAAAAACGTGTTCCATTTAACATGACCAATACTTGCGCATTGACATCGTTACTAATCCCTCTCATCGAATAGACTGGATCATTAGTCACAGCTTGAATACGGACATGTAACCCAGGCACTGTTTCAAGCACTTGATGCAATTTCGTTGCCCCCATAGTCTTAATTTGCTCAGCGGTAATGACAGTGGTCACTGCCGCCGCCTGGTAGGCTGGTTTTGCTGTGCCTGTAGCAATACTCACAGCAATATTTGCCAATTGCTCTGGTGACATCTCAAAAAAATCATCCATTTCTTCTGCAACAGCAGAAAAACACATCGCTGATATAAATGCGATAGAAATGATATGTAACTGCAATCGTTTTAACATTTTGCCTATATCCACTCCAAACACTGGACTAAAAATGAAAATCTGCTTTAAAAAATACACTGGGCTCTACATCTGTTGATTGAGTATCCACTGTTGATTCGCGAAACTCTCGATGATTACCTAATAAATTTTGTCCAACAACTGATAATTGTACTGATGGGTCAAGTTGCCATGCCACTCGACAATCAACTGTCAAATAGGACTTAATGGGGTCTTTATCATCTATTCGCCCCTTAACAGCCCTAACCATGTCTACATATCGTAGTGTGGTATCCAATTGCCACTGTTCTGAGACTTGCCATAAAGATCTAAGGCTAAACTGATGATGAGGGGTATCTCCCTCATCTGCCTCTTCAGTCGTATCGCTACTGCTTTCGCTCAAATGTAGTTGCATTTGAATAAACGAATATCCACCATGCAAAGACCAGGACTGATTAACATGCCAACTGCCAGCAATTTCCACTCCATAGGTTTCTCCAATTAACTCATTACCTACAGTTAATGGAATAGTAGTTGAGACTAGCGCACCTTGTTCTACTGAACGTAAATTATCATAATCATTATAAAAAAGACTAAGGTCAAAACTAAATTTGTTCTCTAAAAACCGATAACCTAATTCATAAGCAATCAGTTCTTCTGCATCCATATCTCGGCTACCAAAAATATTAACTAGTAGCCCTGGAGCAATTCGCGCACGCTGAATAATACCATCTTGTTCACCTCGACTAGGGATCCTGACCGCACGTGAAACGGCTCCCCAAACACTGTGCTTATCAAAAGGTTTCCAGAGTAATCTTGCACTCGGCTGATATTCAAACCCGGTATAACTATTTTGCTCAATTTTAGAACCAATAGTTAATATTAATTGCTCATCAATCAAACTAATTTCATCCTGAACAAATGCACTATATATTTGATCATCACGCCGTTCTGGTACAGCTATCATCACTGCTCCAGGTGTAACTTCATCAGATATATAACGAAAGCCAAGCCCCCAAACCAATTCCTGTTGCCAAAATGTTTGAAACCGATGCTGAAAATCCAAATCAACTGTATCGCGCTTATCTTTAACGTAAAAATGATCCCGTTCAGCGCGGTCATAAAAAGTTTGAAAAGTTAAATCCGATTGATCCTCAAGCTCTCTATGCCAGCGAAATAAAACATGAGTACCAGAAACATCTGTCTTACTGGCATATGTACCAAAAGATTTAGACGATGCTCGCACTCCCTCTTCCCCAACATAAGCCTCTGTGTGTAAGGTTAACGAATCCTGTTTATTTGGCTCACTGTCCATTCTAAAGCCAGCTCGTCCCATACGCCAATCATCGACTCCATCTTCAGCCTCATCTTTTTCAAAACCTTTCGCATAAACACGATAATGAGTGTCGGCGTTAACTTTCCCACCATATCTAATACTGAGCTGTCCTCTTTCTTCATTACCCGCTATGGCACTCACATGTAACCCGGCACTATCCTTTGCATTTTTTGTAATAATATTGATCACACCATTAACTGCATTGGACCCCCATAACGTCCCACCAGGTCCTCGAACAACTTCAATACGCTCAACATCTTGTAATACAGTGTCTACAGTATCCCAATAAGTCCCCCCAAAAAAAGGAGAATAAACAGTGCGCCCATCCATTAAAACAAGCAGTTTATTTGAAAAAATATCATTAAAACCACGAATCGATATGGCCCATTTATTAGCATCTAATTTAGCCACCTGCACACCGGGTACCATGCGCAAAGCATCAGGAATGGTTGTTACTCCAGACCGTTGAATGTCTTGCTGGCTCAACACAAAAATTGATGATGCAGCCAAACTCAATTTTTGAGGTTTCTTGGCGACAGAAGTAATTTTAATATCAGACAACTGTTGCAGAGTTAAATCAAAAAAACTGTCGTCCGCTGTTTCACTTTTTAATTCAAAAACTAAACTGTATAAGCATAAAAAGGTGATCCATTGCAAAAACAATTTATATTCTTTGAGTCTGAAACAATTCATAACAACTCATCCAAAGGCACTGGTTTAGCAATTCCATAGCCTTGGGCATAATCGACTCCCAATTCATTTAACAACTCAAAAATATGCTTGTTTTCAACAAATTCAGCAATGGTTTTCTTCCCCATCACATGTCCAACCTGGTTAATAGACCTGACCATGGCCAAGTCTACCTGGTCATGAACAATATCTTTAACAAACAAGCCATCAATTTTCAAATAATCAACCGGCAAGTTTTTTAAATAGGCAAAAGATGAAAGTCCACTGCCAAAATCATCTAAGGAAAAGAAACACCCCATGCCTCTCAGATGTTGAATAAATTTTGTTGCATTATTTAAACTGCCGATAGCCGCTGTTTCTGTAATTTCAAAACAAATTTTTGCAGTAGGGATTGAATGCCGATCAAATGTTTCAGTAATAAAACTCAACATACTTTCATCAGACAATGAAAGCCCGGACAAATTAACCGAACATACATCTAGCTCTACCAGGAAATCTGGGTGAGCTTCTAGCCATTCAAACAAATGTTTGATAACCCACTTATCTAACAATGTAGCTAAATTATATCGCTCGGCTGCGGGTAAAAAAGCGCCTGGGGGAATTGTATTGCCTTTCTCATCCAAGAACCGAATGAGAGTTTCAAAATGCATCCCTTCTTTTTCTTCAGAGATTGGAACAATCAGCTGTCCATACAAAACAAAGAGATCATTATCAAGTCCATGTTGTATTTTCTCTACCCAACGCATTTCTCCTTGTCTTGAAGCGAGTTCTTCATCATCAGGCCTATAAACATGGACTCTATTTCGGCCATTTTCTTTGGCTACATAGCAAGCTGCATCAGCCTCTTTTAAAATTTCAACAGCATTGCCAGTACAGCTGTTTATTGATGCAATTCCAATACTAACACCAACAGAGAAACTCCTGTCTTCCCAGGCAAATTGGAAATCTCTAATAACATTTCTAAGCTTTTCACTTGCTCGACGTGCCTCGTCTAAGGTGCATTTTCTCATTAACACACCAAACTCATCCCCACCTAACCGTGCAAGTACATCCCCTTTTCTTATATGGCTTCTTAAAACATCACCCAACTGCCTTAACAGTTCATCACCAGCCATATGCCCACTGGTATCATTGACTACTTTAAATTGGTCCAGATCTAAATAACATAAAGCATGCTCCAGGCCGTTTTCAGCTGATTCTCTTACTATTTGCTGAAGAACACCATCAAACTCACTTCTGTTAGCCAACCCCGTAAGAGCATCATGGCTTGCTTGATACACTATTTTTTCTGATAACAACCGGGTTTCGGTTACATCTTCACAAACTAATAGAAAATTATAATCTTCTTCATTATTATTAATTGTTCGTATTGTTTCTCTTACCCAAATAACCCTTCCATCACGACAAACTTTCCTTAATTCTAATTTATGGACTTTATGTGGTGAAGCAATACATAAGTCAAATAACATTTTTGCTGCTACCTGGTCATCAATATGTACAAAGTCAAAAATTGAACGATTGCATAACTCTTCACTGGTTAAGCCTAATTGCTTTGCACCAAACCTGTTCACAGAGACGATACTGCCACCTGCACTCAGATGAAACACCATCGTTGGATTGTCATCATAAAGAGCAAGATAATGATTTTTAGCAAGCGTTAATGCACTATTTTGCTTTTCAACCGTTTCAATCATTTCATTAAATGCATCAACCAACTCACCGAGCTCATCATCATGGAGTTTTAAAGCCCGTTGCGAATAATCTTTTTCATTGGCAATATCATTCACTGTTTTTAACAGTTTATTTAAAGGCGTCGTTATGACCCGAATCAAGGGAGTTGTTAAAATAAAGGTGAGCACTGTCGCCACAAATAACACAGCAAAAAGTAAAACTATTGATTGAAGTTTTCTTAGAAATGAACCTTCTAAATTGGCATAGATATAAACCGTTCCTAATATTTCTTCATCTAAAACAATTGATTTGTAAACATAGAGAAATGTCCGTTCAAAAGACGTTGTTTGCCCCGAGTATTTATCTGGACAAGAAACACCTTGATAGTTTTGCACCTTAAAGGAAGTGAACACCTGCCCTTCTACATCATAAATACAAGCAGACTGGACCGTAGCCAATTGATTTAAAGAAGATAAATTCTCCTTAGCTAATCCAGTATCATTAAATGATAGAGCTGCAGTACTTCGGTTAGCAATCAACTCTGCCATTGTTGACAGGTCTTCTCGTGTTTTTTGTTTAAAAGTTGAGACTTCAAAAAACAACAGTAACAGAGCAGCAATCACTAAACCAAAAATACTAGAAAAAAGTAGAATTGATATTAATTTATTTTTAATGGAGAAATTTTGAAGCAGCCTAGTCATTTGACTCTCCTTCATAAATCTCTGCTACTTCTAATAACTTTGCACTGATTTCTAAACCACTTCGACGTAGTACCTCAAGGTTAATATGTAACTTAACCCTGCCGTCTCTCTGAAAAAAAGCAATCATACCTCCCGCTTCAGTAAACTGCTTTGACTCGCTTACTGTTAGCGCAGGTATGCGTGAACTGACAGTCAAAACGCCTGGCAAATATATATTTTCTGGAAATAACGGTGACAGATAAACAATATGGCAATGCTTCACCTCATCTGCCACCTGTAAACGATATAAGCGTATTGGCTTATTCTTTACCGTTCTTTTTTCAATGGGATTAATGATAGAACCAAAGGGGTCTTCACCAAGAATGCATAAATTAAAAGTCTCTGATTCATTCTTTGGCCAAGTAATGAATTTGGTAAAGTTATAAAGATAACCCGCCTTGATTTTATATTCAATACGGCTTGGCTCTTCAGCAAACGACTGACTAAAAACAAACAAACCAAGAGAAATAACAATACCGCTCAGTAATAAATTGTTTCTTTTTTTGTGGGAAGAATACTTATTCATATTCTTAGTAAAACGCAAGGTAATCCATATATATCGAGTCGAGGAATCTGTCCATTATGCAGCGCATAAACCTGATTGAAAAAAATGTGCAGTGAATGATCAAGTATAGTTCAGAGTTGAAAAAAAACTATTGTGCTAAAAAAAAAGTATTTAAAACCTTAATCATGTAACCATGGTCTTCCACCCCTGCGCTTTCCCTTACACTGTGCATTGCCCACATTGGGTTCCCAACATCAACAGTTCTAATACCCAGTTTTGCAGAGGTCATTGGCCCAATAGTACTTCCACAGGGTATATCTGTTCGGTGTGAATATTTTTGATACGGTACATCACTCAACTCACACCAACGAATAAACATCGCCTCAGAAATACTTTCAGAACTATAGCGATGATTTGCATTAATCTTAATAACAGGCCCTTGGTTGACAGTCACCTTATGTTCCGGCTCATAAGCACTCGGAAAATTTGGCTGATATGCATGAGCCATATCCGCACTAATCATAAAGCTTTGAGCTAATGCACGCTGGTAATCTTCTTTATCAACATCCGTTGCATAGGCTATACGCTGAAGAATGTCTGGTAAAAAACTACCATCAGCACCTTTAGTGCTTTCACTACCAATTTCTTCATGGTCGAAAAAAGCACAGACTAAGGTGTTATCAGCATTCAAGGTATCTTCGTCCAACATGGCTTGCACGCCTGCATGACAGGATGCCAGATTATCTAATTGACTATTAGCATAAAACTGTTGCTCAGCTCCCCAAAAAGTCCCTTTTTGTGTGTCATAAACATTTAACTCCCATGACAAAATCTGCTCAGAATCAATACCTGCAGTTTTTGCCAGCAACTCATGTAAATATTGCTCAGAAATCTGCTGTTCAACAGCTGTTGATAAAATCAAAGGTAACTCAGTTTGTTTATGTAACTTTAAACCTTCCTCATTGACCTTTCTATTCATATGAATAGCTAAATTAGGTAATCGTAGCAACGCTTGATCAAATCGCAGCAACTGACAAGCAACATCACCAGAGGTCGTTTTATAACTGACTCGCCCAGCTAAACTTAAATCCCTATCGGTAAATGTAGCCAAAATAGGTCCTCCATAAACCTCCACCCCTAATCTAACTAGACCATCAGTCGTTTTCACGGCATTGGGTTTTACTTTTAATCCTGGAGAATCGGTGTGTGCACCTAATATTCTATATCCGGTTTCAGCTAATGGCCTGGAACCCTGTACAAAAAAGATAATGGAAGAATCGTCTCGAACAACAAAATACCGCCCCCCTGGCTTTAAACTCCATTTTTCAGTTTCATCTAAAGCTTCAAAGCTAAATGCACTCAACTTCTTTTTAATATTTTCAACCGCATGATACGGGCTTGGACTATTATCAATAAAATCCAATAAATCTTTAACTTGTTGTTGCGATGTCATCATTTTTGTTTTAACTCCAAAGAAACTGAATTGATGCAATATCGTAATCCTGTAGGTTGAGGCCCATCTTCAAACACATGTCCTAGATGTGCATCACATGAACTGCAAGTTACTTCAACCCGTCTCATTCCATGTGTTTCATCTACAATTTCATTAATATTTTTATTATCAATCGCTTCCCAAAAACTTGGCCACCCTGTACCTGAGTTAAATTTAGTATCAGATTCAAATAATTGATTACCGCAACAAGCACAAAAATAAGTCCCGTGCTTTTTACAATCATTATATTCGCCTGTAAAAGGCCTTTCCGTCCCTTTTTTCCTACAAACATCAAATTGCTCAGGCGTTAATTTTTCTTGCCATTGTTGCTCTGAATATTTTTTTTCCATCATTATGACCTCAGCATTTATACTCCTATATTTTACACAGGACATAAGTGATAACAAAACTTAACTTATCTAAGGTATTTAACCGATGCTCCACAGATGGAAGCATTGATCTATATGCCTCCGCGTTAACGACTTCACCCTCTGATAGCCATAAATAAATTTATGCTATAATGACGCGATATTTGTTTCTAATAGAGAATAATCATGAACGAAATGATGAGTTCAGGCATTGAGTTGATGCTAATTGGTATGGTAATAGTGTTCGCCTTTTTAGCTTTGCTAATTGTTATGGTTAATATCATGACTACAGTCATTCAGCGCTTTTTTCCAGAACCACCAATAAATACAATAACCCCTGCATCGGCTTCTACTAGCCACACTGATGCGGGCGTTATAGCTGCAATAAGCGCAGCAGTACACCAATACCGGAATAAATATAAATAATATTTAGGAAACTTAAAGCCAACCCACAAAGTGTGGCTTTATTAAAACTGACCCAAAAAGGTCACAGGAGATAAACCATGGCAGAGGTTAAAAAACCTTTAGGCATTACAGAAGTCGTGTTAAGAGATGCACATCAATCAATCTTGGCTACCCGCTTACGCATTGAGGATATGCTCCTATTTGTGAAAAATTAGATCAAATTGGTTATTGGTCTATCGAATCTTGGGGTGGAGCAACATTTGATGCCTGTATCAGATACTTAGGCGAAGATCCCTGGGAAAGATTACGTTTATTGAAAGCGGCAATGCCCAATACCCCACAACAAATGTTATTCCGTGGGCAAAATATTTTAGGTTACCGCCATTACGCTGATGATGTGGTCGATAAATTTGTAGAGCGCTGTGTTGTTAATGGTATGGATGTATTCCGTATTTTTGATGCAATGAACGATATGCGAAATATTGAACAAGCCGTCAAAGCAGTACTGAATACTGATGCACATGCTCAAGGTACTATCTCCTATACAACAAGCCCATTTCACACAATAGATAAATGGGTTATTCAAGGTAAACAAATTGAAGATATGGGGGCACACTCCATTTGTATCAAAGATATGGCAGGTTTGTTAAAACCTTATGATGCATATGAATTAGTCAGTAAATTAAAACAGGCGACTGACATCCCTGTACACATGCATTGTCATGCAACAACTGGTTTAAGTGTACCTACTATTATTAAGGCCGCTGAAGCAGGTATTGATAATGTCGATACAGCCATCTCATCCTTAAGCATGACTTATGGCCACAGCCCTACCGAAACTATTGCAGCTTGTTTAGAGGGTCAAGACCGAGATACAGGCCTAGATTTACTTAAACTAGAAGATATCGCTCACTATTTTAGAGATGTCAGAAAAAAATACGCACAATTTGAAGGTAGCTTAAAAGGTGTTGACAGCAGAATATTAACATCTCAAGTTCCTGGCGGCATGTTAACTAACATGGAAAGCCAACTAAAAGAGCAAGGTGCTGCTGATAAGTTTGACGAAGTACTAAAAGAAATACCCAAGGTGCGTGAAGATCTGGGGTTTATTCCATTAGTAACACCTACATCACAAATCGTTGGCACACAAGCCGTCCTTAATGTGATTTCTGGTGAACGCTATAAAACAATTACCAAAGAAACTGCCGGCGTATTAAAAGGTGAATATGGTGCCGCTCCAGCAGCACTAAATAAAAACCTACAAGATCGGGTATTAGAAGGCGAAGAGGCAATTACTTGTCGCCCTGCTGATTTGCTTGAGCCAGAAATGCATAAGCTAGTTGCTGAAGTCAAAGAAAAAGCAAAAGCTGAAGGCATAACACTTGCCAAAAATATAGAGGAAGACGCTTTAATTAATGGACTTTTTGCTCAGGTTGGCTGGAAATTCATTGCAAATCGAAATAACCCTGATGCCTTTGAGCCAGCACCAAACCCTGAAGCATTTGCTGCAGCCAATGCACCATCAACAGACACTCCAACAGAAACATACTCAGTGAATGTTGATGGCAGAAGCTATAATGTCGCAGTAGGCCCTGGCGGTTCAAATATCAGTGTGCAACAAAGCAGTAATGCACCCGCCACAGTCTCTAGCGCTGGTGAAGAGATTGAATCACCAATGGCTGGCAACATTTTAAAAGTTAATGTTAACGTGGGTTCTCACGTTGCCCAAGGTGATGTGGTTTTAATTATGGAAGCGATGAAAATGGAAACAGAAGTACGCTCCAAAATTTCAGGAACTGTCAGCGTGGTTAATATTAAAGAAGGTGATGCTGTTGCTGTAGGTGAGGCTTTAATCACACTATAACGACAATATCAGAATCTGTCGCTTTATTCCTATCCATAAACAGGCTAAAGCGACACTTTTTTATTGCTTTAAGTATTAGCAATTTATAAATGATTCCCCCAAACACACTGATGCCAAGTCAGCGCAATAAGCGTCACTCGGCAAATTTTTAATTTATTGGGTTACGCTTTTGATAACCTGACCAACAAAATAAAAATGCTCTATGGAAAATCTCATTGCCCTATGGGAAAGCACTGGCCTGTATAACTTTACTGGCCCACAAGTATTTATGATGCTAGTGGGTTTTTTATTACTTTTTCTGGCCATCAAAAAAGGTTTTGAGCCTTTACTTCTGTTACCCATTGGTTTTGGTGCAGTTTTAAGTAATATACCTATTGCTGGTATTGCCGAAGAAGGCGGTATTTTACATTACTTATATTTTGGAATTAAATCTGGCATATTTCCCCTACTCATTTTTATGGGTGTTGGAGCAATGACCGATTTTGGCCCTATGCTAGCTAATCCTAAAACATTATTGTTAGGTGCGGCAGCTCAATTTGGTATTTTTGCCACCTTGTTAGGTGCATTGGCACTCAACATGATTCCAGGCATGGAGTTTTCTTTAAAAGATGCTGCAGCCATTGCTATTATTGGTGGTGCCGACGGTCCAACTGCAATTTATGTTGCCTCAAAACTAGCCCCTGAATTACTTGGTGCTATTGCTGTTGCCGCCTATTCCTACATGGCTTTGGTTCCATTAATTCAGCCACCCATTATGCGTGCTCTGACAACAGAAGAAGAACGTAAAATTGAAATGCAACAACTCCGTGTTGTCAGCCCAATGGAGAAAATCGTCTTCCCATTAATGCTATTAACACTGAGTGCTTTATTGCTTCCATCTGCCGCCCCACTGGTTGGTATGTTTTGCCTTGGCAATCTGATGAATGCTTCTGGTGTAGTGGAACGATTAAGCAAAACAGCACAAAATGAATTGATTAACATTGTCACTATTTTCCTAGGTCTTGCTGTCGGCTCCAAGTTAAGTGCTGATGCTTTTCTAAAAGCAGAAACATTAGGTATTTTAGCTTTAGGTGCAATTGCATTCTGTATTGGGACAGCATGTGGTGTCATTATGGCAAAAATAATGAACAGGTTTAGTAGCACTCCGATCAACCCATTAATTGGTGCTGCTGGCGTATCCGCTGTACCAATGGCGGCTCGAGTAGCCAATAAAGTAGGTTTGGAAAGTAACCCTCATAACTTCTTACTTATGCATGCAATGGGACCCAATGTTGCAGGCGTCATTGGTTCTGCTGTTGCTGCCGGGATTTTATTAAGTTTGGTTAAATAATCTTTGGCCCTGTAGAGACGTTGCATGCAACGTCTCTACGTCATAATAGATTTTGACTACAAACAATATATTTCACCGTGTCTTGACTGAATGAAAGCAACTGGCGGTTTGTTCATAGTCATCTAACAAATTAATCTGATCTTAAATAGTCTCTCGTTAATTTAAAGATAACAGGGCTCAACAAAACTAAAGCAATCAAATTGGGAATGGCCATTAAACCATTCATCACATCAGCCAATAACCAGATAGTACCTAGCTTACCCATTGCTCCTACCGGGATAGCACATAACCAGAATATGCGATAAGGCCAGATCACTTTTACTCCAAATAAAAACTCGGCACAACGTTCACCGTAATAGCTCCAGCCCAATATAGTGGTAAATGCAAAGACCACCAAACCAAAAACTACAATATAGCCACCCCATCCAGGTATCGCTGTATTAAAAGCCAAAGTAGATAAAGCAGCGCCAGTCTCCCCACTTGACCAGGCACCGGTTATTACAATCACTAAAGCAGTCATAGTACATACAATCAACGTATCAATGAAGGTACCCAGCATTGCAACCATACCCTGTTGAACGGGGTTATTAGTCTTGGCAGCAGCATGAGCAATAGGCGCACTGCCTAGTCCAGCCTCATTAGAAAAAACACCTCGAGCCACCCCAAAACGAATAGCAGCCCAAACAGCTGCACCGGCAAAACCACCAACAGCTGCTGTTTCGGTAAAGGCACTGGAGATAATTAACAATAACGCATCAGGCACCTGCTCGATATGCGTAATAATAACAAATAAGGCACCTGCTATATAAAGCACAGCCATCGCAGGCACTAATTTAGAAGCAACAGTAGCAATGCGTTCTAATCCACCTAAAATAACCGCTGCTGTTAAAACAGTCATCACCAGACCAGTCTGCCAGACAGGCACCTGAAACAGAGACTCAACGGCATCAGCAACTGAATTTGCCTGTACCATATTCCCAATACCAAAAGCAGCTAAAGCGCCTAATAATGCAAAAATCATAGCTAGCCAAGCCCACTTTTCACCCAATCCATTTTTAATATAATACATAGGGCCTCCAACATGCTGCCCCAATGCATCCACTTCTCTATATTTAACCGCTAACACAGCTTCTGCATATTTTGTTGCCATCCCAAATAAAGCCGTCATCCACATCCAGAAAACAGCGCCAGGACCACCTAAAGCAATGGCGGTTGCAACTCCGGCAATATTTCCTGTACCAATCGTTGCAGATAAAGACGTCATCAAAGCCTGAAAAGGTGATATATCACCTTCTTGCTCAGACTCTCTACCTTGCCAGAGTACTACAAATGCCTTTACAGTATGGCGCCAGGGAAAAGCTCTTAAACCAATCATAAGAAAGATCCCGACACCTAATAAAAAGGCCAGCATAACTGGCCCCCATACGAGACTACTCAATTGATTTAATAAATTTTCAATCATTTTCATTTTGGTAAGTTATTAGCTTCATCTGCTTTGTCATAATCAACACCCACACTAATAATAAAACTGGTCGCCTGCTCAATATTCATCTCAGACTTAACCACTTTTGATTCATGCGCAATAAGAGTAAAACCAGAGGTGGGATTTGGTGATGTAGGTACAAATAGCACATACATTTCATTTTCTCTATTGGTAACGTAGGCTGGCACCCACAAACCTTCTTTAGGGTACTCAATGTAAACTACTTCTCGCGGTTCTTTTTTCTCATGCCCAGAGAACATATTAACCACTTTTTTAATCACTCTATACACTGTATTCAATAGAGGGATTCGCTCTATAATCGAATCAATAATTGAAATAATCCAGGATTTACCAACAATGCTTAAGCGATAACCAACATAGGTGAACAGAGTAAAACTACCAGCAAAAATCACTATTGTCATAAAATAATTATCATAGTAACCATAGACAAACCGGATTAAATCTGAAAACCTGTCATTAACAAAGAAAACAATTTGACCAATGACATAAACGGGGAGAAACGCCAGGATACCAATTAAAAAGTAATTAAATATTTTTTTCATGACCGCCACCTTTTTTAAAAATTATTATGCTTATTGCAACATTAATGAAAGCAACTATTTAAAAACAAGTAAAACACCTGAAATCAATAAAAATGCAGCAAATAACTGCCCATATCGCTTGTCATCTATTTCACTATAAATCATTTCTTCAGTCAGCAGAAACACAATAACGCCTAATTGTAAAAAGCTCATATTATCTGTATACGACAATTCAAATTGACTACCAATAAAAACCAGTGTACTTAACTGAAAGATAGCAAAGGTTGCATAACAAATGGCTACTGTTACTCGTGTAGTATTTTTCTGGTAACCTTTGGCATGTACTATAGCTGTTAATAAAGAACCACCCAGATTAGTTAAGCCATGAATGATCCCCATAACAGTAAGATAAGTTCGCTCAAACTTAACTACTTTTTGTAATCTTTGTTCAACAGCAGGAAAAAAACTTTTTAATCCGACCAGAATTAAAAACCCACCCACTAATAAACCAATATTAATTTTCGCAGTACTAACAAAGAGTAAGAAGATAACAACAAAGGGAATACTATAAATTAAAACTTTTTTATAAAAACCAGTATCAATAAATTGATAATGTTTAATAATTTGTAAAGAGTTAATTGCAATTGAAATAGGCAGCAAAACGCTTAATGCATTAACAAAATCATAGCCAAGTAACAGTAAAACAGGGGTTCCAAACAACAACACCCCGACCCCAAACACTGACTGAATAACCGCTGTTGCTAGCACTGTAAGCAGAATATCGACTGGCATATATTTCCTCGTTTATTATTTTTATAATTTGTAAAATCTTTTTTTCTAATGCTATGTCCTGTTAAGCTGCATCAATATTGTATTTTCAGGTACCGTTTAAGTTTACTCAACTCGTCCATTTTTATATCAACACTAAGCTTCATTTCAGAACTCAGCTTAACGTGTTTATCTACTACTTGCATAGTCGTTTATTTGAAACTCAATCTAACAAAATCAACTCTCTCTAATATTCTTTATGCCTCTCATCAAACAAAAAATAAACCATTGATTTTAAAGTGACCAATTTTTGTATTTTTCCTGATATTTTATGGAAAATTGTTTGCTGCGCGACAGCGCACCGTTTACGAGGCGTATGCTATTAACAAACAGCAGATTACAAATTTTTAAAGTTGGTTTCATTCTGTTTCTCAAGACTGTTGACAGCAGGGCAGATAAAAGCGCCTGCAATATCTGCATTTCCGCCATCCTTGGCGGTCAGATGCTGTCGCCAAAGCTACACGGATGTATTCACGCCGTGTTTTGAGAGACAGAATGGAAGCAGTACATGGCCATGATATTCTTTATAATTTAAGCCATTGTTGATTCAAAACACTTGCCTATAGCAATACTCAACAATGCCTCTACCTCACTCATCCCCATTGCAACTTCTTCTGCTATAGCATCTGTATGAGATGAATATTCAACATATCCTATACCAACACTTACAGCAATCTTGCTTGGTGTCATGACATTAACAAAAACATTTCGCTTTATTCTATTCGCTATTATTTCTGCTCTATCTAACGGTATACCCGGTATAGCAAGTAAAAAATCCTCTTCCCCCACTCTAGCAGCTATATCCAGTCCCAATCGAATATCATGCTTAATCGACTCAACGACTCTTAGCAGTGTTGTATCCATTTCATGAGGTTCAAGATGGTGCTTAATTTTAAAGTCAGTTAAACTGATATAGACTAAAGAAAAAGGCATTTCATTTCGTTTTGAGTTATCGACCTTTTCTTGAAGACGCTCTAGGACACTTTCTCTAGCGAGTAACTGTGTCAAAGGATCCTTTACTGTATTTTCAGACGCCAGTGCTTCTTGCGCTTCAAGCCTTAATACATTGATAATCCCCAACGAACAAGCCAGTAAAACCCCTAATATCCAAGTAAAATACCACATCTTTCCTCCTAGTAAACCGTATGCTTATTTTTGCGTATATGTTCCACTGTTACTTTGCCTCGGAACACTCGAAAAACCCAACTGGTATAAATCAAAATCAATGGTAAAAAAATAACCGTTACCCAAAACATAAGATTTAAGGTGGTAATACTTGAACTTGCATCCCATACGGTGAGTGAGCTATTTACAGAAATGCTGGATGGAATTAAAAAAGGAAACATTGAACAACCAGCCGTCAATACAATTGCAGCAACCGTGATACAACTAAAAATAAAAGCACTGCCTGGTTTATTAAGTCTTACTAATGTGACGGTTAATAAACCACTGATAAATGCTGTTCCAGGAACGGCCAGTAACCCAGGTAAATGTCCATAATTATCTAACCATAGACCTGGCGCTCGTTTAACAAACTTGGCAATTGGGTTTGAAGGCGCATTAGGAAAAATTTCTGAAGTAATATGATAGCCGTCAAGATAGATAATCCAGTACCCAGCCAAAGCGAATAAAACCAACGTTAACAAAGTAAAATTTATCGCCGTTTTTTTAGCTCTTCGATTTATATCAGCCACAGTCTTAATTTGCAAATATACCGCACCATGCATAATAAACATAGACAGACTAATCAACCCAGCCAGTAACGAAAAAGGGTTTAATAAACCTAACAAGCTGCCAAAATAAACAATCCTCATATCAGTCTCGAAGTGGAAAGGAATTCCTTTTAATAGGTTTCCAAATGCCACACCAAAAACCAAAGCAGGAACAAACCCTCCAACAAACAAGGCCTTATCCCAGTTCGCACGCCATTTTTTATTAGGCAGTTTGCTACGGTAATCAAATCCCAAAGGCCTTAAAAACAAAGCAAATAAAGTTAATAACAAGGCAAAATACAGGCTTGAGAAAGAAACAGCATAAGCCATTGGCCAAGCAGCAAATAAAGCCCCACCAGACATAACAAACCAGACCTGGTTCCCTTCCCAGGTAGGACCAACCGAGTTAAGAATAACCCGTCTTTCTTCATCCGTTTTACCCAAAAAAGGCAATAACACACCGACCCCTAAATCAAATCCACCAGTAATAGCAAAGCCAATGAATAAAATACCCAAAAAGGCCCACCAAATAATGCGTAAGGTTTCATAATCAAAAATCATCATTATCCCCTTTCATCCACTTCAAAATGATACCGTCTTGTATGTAAACTACTCGGCCCCTGTTTAATGTATTTCATCATTAAAAACATCTCGATAACCAGAAAAACACTATAAAGAAAAATATAGCCCGATAGACTTAAAATAATATCCCATTCAGTTAGAGATGAGGCACTTAGAAAGGTAGGTAATACTTCTGCAATTGACCAGGGTTGGCGACCAAACTCTGCAACAAACCACCCTGTTTCACAAGCTATCCATGGTAAAGGCATCGTGTATAAACTTAATTTTAAAATCCAGTCCTTTCGGCATTTACGAACTGAACTGGCAATGAAGGCCACCACAAAAACAATTAGCGAGATAAAACCACAAGCCACCATCACTCTAAAAGTCCAAAACAGAGGAGCAACCTGAGGGATGGAGTTTTTAACAGCCATTTCAATTTGCTCTTCTGTTGCATCCACAACTTTCTCGGTATAACGCTTCAATAGTAAACCGTAGCCCAAATCTTTCTTAATTGCTTCAAACTCTGTAATGACGGCTTCATCCCTATTGCCCTCTCTAAGTTGTTGCAATAGTCCATATGCTTTCATACCACTATGAATACGAATTCGATTATTTTGCAATATTTCTGTCAACCCAATGATTGGCGTATCTGCCGATCGAGTACCAATTAAACCTAAAACCCAGGGGATTTTAATGGCATCATGGGTAACCATCGCTTCCTGATCTGGAAAACCAACCACTGTAAATGCTGCGGGAGGTTCTTCTGTATGCCACTCTGCTTCAATTGCTGCTAACTTGGCTTTTTGTACTTCACCATCGGTATAGCCACTTTCATCACCTAATACGATCACAGATAAAACCGCTGCCAAACCAAACCCTGCCGCAATAGTAAAAGATCTTTGAGAAAAAGCCGCATCGCGGCCTTTTAGCATGTAATAGGCACTAATACCTAAAACAAATGCTGAAGCCGTAGTGTACCCAGCAGCAACAGTATGAACAAACTTAACTTGAGCGGCCGGATTAAAAATCAAAGCACCAAAGCTGGTGACTTCCATTCGCATGGTTTCATAATTAAATTCGGCCCCAACAGGGTTTTGCATCCAGCCATTGGCAACTAAAATCCATAATGCCGATAAATTTGATCCAAGCGCGACTAACCAGGTAATCGTTAAATGCTGGGCTTTACTTAATTTATCCCATCCAAAGAAAAATAGACCAACAAACGTCGACTCCATAAAAAAAGCCATTAATCCTTCAATCGCTAGAGGGGCTCCAAAGACATCACCAACATAATGGGAAAAATATGACCAATTCATTCCAAACTGAAATTCCATGGTCAAACCCGTTGTCACCCCTAGGGCAAAATTAATACCAAATAATTTCCCCCAAAACTGGGTCATATCTTTATAAATTTCTCGCCCCGTCATCACATAGGTCGATTCCATAATGGCCAGAAGTACTGACAAGCCTATGGTTAAGGGAACAAAAAGAAAATGATATAAAGAAGTTACAGCAAACTGCCAGCGCGAGAGTTCAACAACCGCATCTGAAATCATATTTAATCCTTGGTAATGCTGATATTATTGGCTTTAAGAATAGGCTAACTCAGAATAGCTGACAAGTAGTAATCTGAAGTAAAATACAGAAACTGCGTATTAAGGGCACCTCCATTAATTCATGACTGGCATATATACGCTTAAAAAATTCGATAACATCGTTGAAAATCTTGTTAATAGCCTGCTATTAACTGCGATCTTCGCCTTGTTCTCAAACATTTTATACGCATACCTGCTCAGACAGAATTAATAGAGCTACCCTTAAAGCTTTCTTCATCTTCATTAAAATTAACAATACACTTTATACTTAAGCATTCCAGCCAAAAATTAAAAACATGATTATTGTCATATCCCCCTCAAAAACCCTGGATTTTTCTGCCAATCAATTTCAATTGCATACTCAACCCAGGCAATTAGTACAAAGTCAGCAACTGATTGATACTGCAAAAAAACTGACTGCTGAGGAGTTATCTGCTTTAATGAAAATTAGCGATAAACTGAGTCAACTAAACTGGCAGCGTTATAAGGACTTCAGCACACCTTTTTCTTTAAATAATGCCAAACAAGCATTACTTGCCTTTAAAGGGGATGTCTATGGTGGCATTGATTCTGATAATTACAACGAACAAGACTTTGATTTTGCTCAGCAACACTTAAGGATTTTATCTGGTTTATATGGCGCATTACGGCCGCTGGATCTTATCCAGCCCTATCGATTAGAAATGGGAACTCGCCTTCAAAATGATCAGGGTAAAAATTTATATGAATTCTGGAATGCTCAGATCACAGAACTGCTAAATCAGGATTTAAGCGATCAGCCCACACCTCTTCTTATCAACCTGGCTTCTACTGAGTACTTTAAAGTGATTAAGCCTAAATTATTAAAAGCAAAGATTTTAACGCTGGCCTTCAAAGAAAACAAAGCAGGCACGTATAAAACCATAGGTATCCATGCCAAGCGTGCCAGAGGCTTGATGACCAATTTTGTTATTAAAAACCGCTTAACAGAGGCTGAACAGATTAAAGCATTTAGCCTAGAAAACTATGGCTATAACGAATCGTTATCTTCAGAAAAAGAATGGGTGTTTAGTCGAGGTTAAACATGTTTTATAAGATGCGCTAAGGAACGCAAGCGCATCTTATAAATTGGCTATGTCACCGTTAAGTGTTGAAAAGTTAAAGTCTCTCTTAAAAGCCCTCTCCTGCTGGAGAGGGAGGGGTGAGGAGAAATAAAATAACTCTCTTCTTCTTTAATATTCTCTTATAAATCAAGAGATAAAAAAGAAATTTTGAATGACATGCTGTTTTTTTTCTCCTCTCGGCAATTGCTCCTGCATTGCTCTACCTCCTGCATCCATACAGTCGACCCAAACCCTCTCCAGCAGGAGAGGGCTTAAGAGCTAACTAAATCCACATTTAACGGTGACAGAGCCTATAAATTCGACTTAATTTAAGCATCTGATGGCCTTTTTATCGTTGATGATGGTGTACTGTTTGTTTCTTGACCTAACTTATTAAGAATTTCCTTAAGCTGAGTATCATCAACCCGACCTTCCAGCCAAATAGCCTTGGCACAAACACAAGCGTCATAAGCCACTCGATCGGCATTACATGGTTTTTTTTGTGCTCCATTTAACTCTTCGACGGCTTCTTTCGAACTAGAAGCAATAGCCTTAGTAGCTATACTTGCCAGTGTTGCAGCCGCTTTGGCCCGGCCTAAAAACTGCCTGCCTACCCCTGCAATAATCACTGCAAAAGTATTACAGATTAAGCCACGCTGAGAAAAAAGCTTAGTCCAGGCATCAGTTTCACCGACAAGAGCATCGGTTCCCAATACTGAGCCTGCCACACCAAGCAATATGCCCATCATAATCAACACCCAGCCTGACATATTAAACAACAAAGAAATAAACTGCGTTTTTCCAGCTAATTGAGTCGCAAAATTCAACCCTTCCTTGCTGGTATATTCTTTAGGTACAGGAATAAAATTTTTTTCAAACCAAACCATCACGGACCTCACTCTAGTTAAAAGCTATAAATGTATACTACTATTGTTTTCTACCATGTAAAAACTTAGACTTTGGCATTTTTACACGCTGCACACAAAAATAAGCGGCTTTATCAAAACTTATCCTTAATGCATGAGTCACTTTGTTCTCTAGTAAAAACTTATCTGCTTCACGCTTAGACAAATTGTTACTTATTCTTTTTGCAATACATAAACAGGGTTTAGCAAACCGCAGCCTATCAACATCCTTATTAATTGAGTTTTTAGTTTCCTTTTCGACACATTGCTCTGCAAAAGCCTGTTCAAAGCTAAGTTTTCTCGATTCTGCCGTTTGCTGTAATGCTTTATTTGAGCACGCCGTTAAAGAGCTAACAACACATAGGCTAAATATTAACAAAATAATGTTATTTATTTTAATCAGCATATCAATCTACCAACACTCTAAATTAATGATCGATGTAGAGCGGACTTAAGTCCGCCATAGAAAATTAGGAAGCAGCGAGGTAAAAATTAAAAAGAAAACATAGTTATACCTAATTACCCATGAGCTTCAGCCATTTTAAAAACAACGTAAGTTTTGCAATTGCTCTTAAGCCCTCTCTTGCTGGAGAGGGTTTGGGTGAGGAGGCGTTAAAATAAATTCTTTTTTGCTCATTTTCTTTGTTTTTAAAAACCAAGAGAGAAAGAATGTTGAAAAAGAGATGTTTTTGGTTTCTCCTCTCGGCAATTGCTCCTGCATTGCTCTACCTCCTGCATCCATGCAGTCGACCCCACCCTCTCCAGCAAGAGAGGGCCTAAGAGCCCTCGGGAATGACGCGCTATATTGCATTGCAGTTTCTTTATCCTAATTTGGCCGAGACTCATGGGTAATCAGGTAGTTACATACAAACCACAGGTATATAAAAAATCAGTAAACCTCTACATTATTCTTATTGGCCGCGACCAGAACAAGATCAAGATCAATCACGGCCAATAAGCCCCTCCTACCCTTACATACAACCACCTTACCCCAAATGATTTTTAAGCTGTGGTTTGCAAAAAACCACTCTATACTAATCCCAGCTCACCGCACAATGAGATTACAACGCCAGCATTAATTAAACTTGGTAATTTTAGGCTCTAAAGTTTTATCAGCACCTTTAATGCACTGAAATGCTGCAGTGTCATAACGAATCTGTAATGCTCTCATATGACTATCTTCCTTTAAAAACTCATCAGCTTCAGCGTCAGTTAAATGGTTATCCATATAATCTGCAATACAACCACAAGTTTTCTCAATATATTTTAGATCAGCATTTTTACCAGCGCTATCAACTTCTCGTGTAACACAATCTTTAGCAAACTCTTTTTTAAACTTACCTTTTTCTACCCAACTCGCTTTATCAAGTGGTTTAGACATTTGCTTATAATACTGTTTATCATCTATTTTATTGGGAGTCATATTTTTACTATTACCCACAATAGAAGTTTTTACTGTCGCAGTCTGGGTAACAACTTCTTTCTTCTCATCAGAGCAGCCTGAAAGAAAAACCACTGCTGCCAAAGGCAATACACATAAAAAACGATTTGATTGACTAGTAAAATTACCCATATTAAAAAACCTTATATAAATTATATTTAATTATTTTATGGCATTATAACGCTTTTATTTTAAAAGTCTTCCGCATCAATAAACCTATGTCGATAAAAACATTAGTCGTAATTATTAGTTTCTTTATTTTTAGCTATTCAACGACGCTTTCAGCAGAAACTAAAAGTAACAAACGAGGAATTTCTAATGCCTGGGAATTACCACCATTAATTCTTAATGACTTAAATGGAGAAGAACACAATTTATATGACTGGCATGGCAAAGTCATTATGCTAAATTTCTGGGCTACCTGGTGCGGCCCCTGCCAGGTTGAAATCCCTGATTTTATAGCTTACCAGAACCAATATGCCGATAAAGGTCTGCAAGTCATCGGTATAGGGCTAGATGAAATGCGAAAACTACGTAATTATGCGCGTACTGTGGGTATTAATTACCCTATCCTACAGGCAGATCCAGAATCACAATACTCTCTACTAAAACAGTGGGGTAACTCTTATGGCATATTACCTTTTACTGTCATTATTGCCAGAGATGGTCATTTTGTTTATATGCAGCAAGGCATTTTAAATCACCAGACTTTTGAAAAATTTGTTAAACCTTTATTAGATAACTAAAAAATCACACCCACGAGGCAGCCAGAACAGGGGCTAATTGTTGTTGCTGATCATCGGATAGTGATAACTCTCCTGCTGCAGGCGGATTAAATGATGCCATGGCCTGTACCAGCTGGTTCACTTGATTATTAATTAATATTTGTCCATCCGAAGCCTGTATTTCTTCTATTTGTGAGGATGTTCCGTTATACCAGTCTGCAATGGTTATTTGATCGTCTGTGCCTATCACATTAATTAACAAGTCATTGTTTGTTTGGCTAAACCAGAGTTGATCATGGTTGATATCATGGATAAAGTTCAAGACATCATGACTCTGTGGATTGGTATCCTGTTCTCGGATGATATCCTGATTATCTCCTCGGGCAAATAGATAGCTGTCATTGCCTGCCCCACCACTGAGCTTATCATTACCTTGTCCGCCGATCAGTTGATCATTTCCAGAACTTCCCCACAATACATCATTGCCTGCTCCGCCTCTTAAGCTGACATCGCCTACACTGTAGGTTGGACTGGTTAAGTCGACAATGTCATCACCCGATCCCATGACAAAGTGTTCTATATTTTTGATTCGTGGACCTGTGCCATTTGGCAGTGGACTGTAGGTGTCATGCAGGAAGATGGCATCATTACCTTCTGTGCCCTCTATTGTATCCTGTCCTTCGCCACCATCAAATAAATCATGGCTTCGCTGCATGCCTGTGATGCTGACCCGTTCTGCTGTGCCTGCATGACCCGGGCTTCCCGCGTTATAGGCTATAAATGAATTTGACCAGCTGTTGTCTTTTGAAAAAACCAGCGTATCTTCGCCTGCTCCGCCTTGTAACCAGTCACTCCCTGTTCCACCTTTCAGGCTATCGTTTCCTGCGCCACCCTGCAATATATCATTGCCTGCGCCACTTTTAATCAGGTCTGCCTGAGCACTGCCCATCAGGGTATTATTGCCCTGATCGCCTACAATGGAGTTAAGGTCATTGACTGTGAGAGTAAAACTTGTACTGGCTGTTAACCCGGCTATATCTGTTGCAGTCACCTTTACATTGATTATTCCGGTATCCTTATCAACGGGAGTACCGTATAAAGTCTGTGTGTTTACATCAAAGTTTAACCAATCCGGCAGGGGTTGGTCAGTCATCAGACTCACTTGATAACTTAATTGATCACCTGCATCCACATCGTTGAAGGTATCAGAAGGTAAAGTCAGACTGAACGGGCTCTCTTCATTGATTGTCTGAGCCGTTAACGCATTGTTAACGACCGGGGCGTCATTGCTGTTAACGACGGTTAATATAAATTCTTCTTTCACTGTCAGCCCGGTGCTAGTGCTTGCTGTGACTGAAACAGTATGCTCGCCTACTTGATCATTATCAGGGTTTATAATTGAAATCCATCCACCATATTGACTATAGCTGACCCAGTCTGGCACTGGGGAGCCATCTATGGTGAGAGAAAATGTTAATGCCTCGGGGCTGGTAAAGAATTGTTTTAAATTGAGCTCTAATCCGTCAACATCATTTTCGTTGGTTGTCTGATCTGGAATCAAACTTACTAAATTCGTTGATTCAGCTTTTCCTGCAATGATGTTTTTAAGAAATTCACCTTCCCATACGGTGCCGTCGGCAAATTGCACACGATTAAGCTGATTGATTTCTGACGAATACCAATTTGAAAAAACCACTTTATCCTGTCCATTTTTATGGCTAAATAACAAGTCATTCGATCGGTTCTCTTCAAAGCCAGCCCCTCGGCTTAGCATAATATCGTTTGCCTGTATGCCTTCACCGAAGTTTAAAGTATCCTGGCTATTGTGTAATTGTTCTAGATGCCCTGCCTCAAGTGCAGCGGGGTCCTGCCATTCGCTTAAGTGCTTATTTAAGGTATAAGAACCCAGACCACCATACCCCCGAAATTCATCACTGCTATAAATAGCATATAAATCATGATGCAATAAATCGGTAACGGTATCAATGCCATCATTAAGTTTGAATTCTATGCTATCGCTGCCTGCAGTGAGCCATAAGGTATCATTGCCTACACCGCCTTGATAAGTATTACCCTCATCCCATAAACCACCCAGTGCAAATAATGAGGTCATATCATAATAATTAATCGCATCATGCAAGAATACTGAACCGCCATATAACTGATCATCACCCGCACTACCGATTAATTGATCATGTCCCTGACCCCCTATTAGTCGCGGTGTATTGAATAAAGTATTAATTGACTCTTCTCCGGGCAGATCAAAAGCTTCGAATTCATTTTCAACATTGCCAGGTTTATTAATTAAAGGGGACTTTATTTGTCTCAATATATCGTTACCCTCACCACCCAATAAAACGCCGCGACTACTCAAATCATTATCTGATAAATGCGGGTCGAATGAAGGGATTGGCCCGTTTGACTTAACCGCGATGAGTTCAGCTAAACTGAGTCTGGAACCATCGTCAAAAACAAGCTGGTCTATACCATAGCCTGTCCCTGTTTCAGTATGCGGTAACACAATATCTATCTGCTCTGTTGTTCCCCAGCTTAAGCTTAAAACAGTGTGTAAGGATTCCACCCGACCAAGCCAGCTGCTTTCCCCTGTCCGTGCCGCCATCAGTGTTTCATTCCAGCTTATAGTTATCTCTGAGGCTTTAACACCTTCGGGTAAAACAATAATATCCTCATTGTCACTTGCCTGTCCTTCATCAAAAACAACATCATGTCCATCGCCCTGAAACTGATAGTACACGTCATTTCCATTGCCACCATACAGTTGATCACTGCCTTGTCCACCGATTAAAATATCATTGCGCAAACTGCCTCGAATGCTGTCATTTCCATCGTTGCCATATAACAGACTGCCCGGTGCACGGGTCATATCGATTTTATTGCGGTCTGGAACTTTAAGTGTCAGGTCGTTTAATAGCAAACCAGACCCCGTATAATTCCGATAATACGGCTCCACACTCAGAACATCGTCTCCGACTCCAGCATCAACACGGTTAAAATAATGATCCCAGAGCTGGAGGTTATTAGGTCCGCTATCGCTAACTATGTCTCTTATACGTAATTGCTGACTGTTTTCAAATTGCTCATGAGTCACGGTGACAGTTTGCTGAATTGATCCTGCATCATTGCTATTCTGATAGCTCCAGTACCCCTCTACTGTTTTGCGACGAACACCACTGACTATATCAGTGGTTGAATCAAATCCATAAACAGGGACTCGATAGTCATTTTCAAAGGGATTTGGCCATCCATTTGTAGAACCGTATGAATTACCGTAAAGATCAATACGTTTATGACGAGTCCCTCCGCTTAAAAATATTGCATTGTTCGTATCAAGCGTAGTCTGAGTTTCGGTTTGTGTACTAGTATTGGTTAATACTCGGTGCTGATTGATATTCTTGTCTTCAATCGTCAGATAATTAGGGTGCCCCGAATTATAGCTAGCTGTTACATCCCCATTGATCTGTTGATAATCTAGTTCAATCCCTATTTTATAGTGCTCCGTTCTTCGGTATCGTGAACCAGATGTCGTCAGTGTTTTATGATACAAACCATCAGTCTGCTGCTGAAAGCCATTGACTCTTAAGGCCCCATTGTAGAACGCTTCAACCTGCTCTATATACTGTTCTCTAATTTCGCTTAGGGTTTTAGCCAAAGTAACTTCTGGCAGGGTGAGACTGGAGAGTGTGCTGATGGCTCCATTTGCTGTCTGGATTTTCCATTCGATCGGGTCGGCATGGTAATCCTTTAAAATCATGCCATCCTGACTACCTTTCAGATGTAAAAAAAGATCCTGCCCACGGTTTTCTATCGCTAATTCAGTGACGCCAAGACCTTCCTGTAATTGAATGGTGTTGATTCCTGTGTCTGCACTGGTTTCTATCACGGTATCACTGCCAGTGCCAATCCCTAATACATAAGTATCTTGCCCCTGACCACCGACCAGTAAATCGTTACCTGCGCCACCCGCCAGCAGGTCATCACCTGCCTGTCCGTACATTTCATCGGCTGCATGACTCCCTTTGAGCGTATCGCC
>Ga0209707_1000076_pt1 | contig 63645 bp, 55 predicted proteins | sample EN4Hudsemesocosm_FD_184630 | JGI IMG/M metagenome (GOLD analysis project Ga0209707, IMG submission 184630) | Methane-oxidizing microbial communities from mesocosms in the Hudson Canyon - EN4B Hudson Canyon (SPAdes) (version 2) | ecosystem: Environmental > Aquatic > Marine > Cold seeps | place... | reverse complement strand
TGGTTTTTTGCTGATACATCAACACGCTTAAACCTGACACCCTCGGAAATTCGTTCAGTTTCTATTTCAAGCGCCCCTAGATTAGCAGTATTCCACCAAAGTTGTTCACTAGACACATCGATAAGTGGTAAATCTTTGCTAGTAAAGCCATCCGATTGAAAGTTAAGTTGCAATAGCTCAGAAAGATTAAGATAAGCCATTTCTAACTTGATTTTATCCTTATCCGTTGTATTAATAGGGACAACAAAGGCTCCTTTTGCTGCTGAACTAGTCAAATTACCTTGCCATTGCCGCCCAAAGCGCTTAACCGCTATTTCAAAGGGACCATAATGATTATGCTTCCATTGTAAATCTTTGGTTACAATGGCAATCTCATTAAGACTTTGACTAGCCATTTTTTTGCTATTATTACTAGCAAAAAGTCCCACCCATTCACTCAGATTTAAAGATTTTTGTTTAACCGTAAGATTTATTCCCTTTATTTTAGATAATTTAGCCCTTCCTTTCCCATAAACAATATGCGCTGAATGCATCTCACTCTGTTGCTTATCAATATTCATTGCAACCTTAACATCGCCATTATAATTTAATGTTAAAGGTAATAAGTCATTATCATTTAACGATAAATTTACATTCAATTTTTTCTTTTGAATTGCATTTTTCTTCAACAACCCAGGTAATCCTATAGACACGCCAGTTAAATCTGTTTTGATATTAACCTTTGCAGACTTATTTTTTTTCGCAGGCAAGTCTAACACCACCTGATAACTGGTTTCCCCCATTAGCTGGTCTTTAGCCAACAAATCACTATTCAAAAAACTAAATTGTTTTTGTAATTGCGAAACAGTTGTCTTCCCTGCCACTTTAACTGCAGTATTAAAGTTTTTACTATCAACCTTAATATTTATTGGGAAGCCTAAAGTTTTAGCCTTTATATTCTTTTTACTAAACAAGCCCTTTTCAGTAAAACTTAAGTCACCAGCGACTTCATTTACATTTAAATCTATCGCTTTAACATTTAACACAGCCTGTTTTAAATGAGCCACTCCATTAACGACTGCCTCAACATCATCAACCAAAGGTACCTTAAAATCCAACTCAACATTCACTAACCCTGAGGGTTTGACCGCATCCATAAACTCATCAATGGCCTCATGCAAAGGTGTTTGTTGTAAAAACTTTAATCCTTCTTCAACACCTCCCTCGGCAAGCCCTTCAACTAACAAATAGTCACTTTTTTCAAAAGAAGGTATCTCAACCACTGTATGGGTAATATCTAATCCACTTATTTCAGCATGCGTTGCCGTCACCATTAAGCTTTCTTTTTCAAACAGTATCTCGGCATTCAGATTCGTCAAAGAGGGCCAATCTGGTGAAAACTTCAACTCTAATTCAGTGGCATCAAGCAACACTTCAAATACCCCCTGACCGTCAACATAAGGAAATTGATTTAATTCGCCATAAACCAATAGTCCTCCCTGTCTAATTTGCCCTGATACAAACGCCTGATCCAGCCAAGCCAGCACATCGTCATACATAATACTGACCGGATAGTAGTCGGGGACTGCACTCACATCAGCCAGTCTAAAAGAGCTCTGTAAATCCATAAAAACAGCATCATCATTTTTAGGGATTTTTAGGGACAGTTTACTTTCAGATTCAGCGTCTTTAGTATTTAAAAATAACTGCTCAGATTCAACTAGCCACGCATCATCTTGTTGCTGCCAGCTTAGCTGCCCCATTAAATTTTCAACAATAAATGGTACTCTAAAAAGACCAGGGAAAAAGACTCGGCCCTGTTCTGTATTAAGACCAATAAGCCCCTGCTTGTTGGAGCCTTGAATACTTCCCGTTAAATTGACTAGTTGCGGGAAATCATCAACAGACGAGGTAAAAATACTTTCAAACACTCCATTGATAGCATAAGCAGCATTTTCAGTATCAAAATAAGCAGAAAAATCTTTTACCTGCCCCTTTAAGCCTACTTTTGAAATTAAAACCTTTTTCTGTTCATCTAAAGGTGCAAAGAAATCAATCAACTCTACAGCTTCTTCCAGGTCAAGCTGAACGATTGAAGCGGCTATTTGCGTGAGATCATTATTGACTGAAAAATGGAAGGTTGCAGCGGGCCATTCGTTATCGCCTGTTTTAGCTAAAAAATTGCTGACTCCAAACTGCCAGCCAGTCTGAAGATTAAACCCATTAAAATCAGTAGACAGAGTGTTAATTTTAAATTCTTCTAAGTGTTTTTTAATATGGACTTTATTTGCTTGAACATTGCCCGTTAAGGTGATCATTTGAGAGTTTTGCCATTGACTCCATAATTCAAATTCACCTTGTCCTGCTGAAATTTCTAACCCTAGCGGTTGCTCACCTGTCAAAATTTCGGCTAGCTGTATATCATTACCTTTGATATAAACAAGCCCATTAATATTGTCCGTTTCAAAAACATTTCCTTGAATGGACATTGATACTCGCAAGGTTTTGCCAATTGCCTCTGGTAATTGACTTATCAAATGAATTTCATGGCTGTCTGAACCCGGCTCATTTTTTATCAGTAAATCAATATTATCAAAGGTAACTGCCGTTGCATGTCTTTGTTTATCCAGCCAGGTAATTTCACTTTTCAATACTTCATAGCGCCCCCCTTTTAATAACCACAAAGGTTGATCTGAACCACCGGCATTAAGACCTACAATTGAAAGACTGCCATCTTCTTTACGGACAATAGACAATTTAACACCAACCAAAGTCACCCAGCTAGAAGGTAAAACCTGTTGGGTCATCATCAGCTCCATTAAGCTGATACCAAGACGGAGCTCTTCTAACTTGATAGGCTGTTTTTTTCTATCATCGGAACTTAAAACACGAATATCATTTAAAACTATTTCTGGACTAAACCCTCGCATATTCGCACGTATAGCGCCAATCTCAACGGGTAGTTCAGTCAGTTGATAAATTTTGTTTTCCAGTTCCTCCTTATAACTGTCAACACTCAATAAAAAAAACCGAACAAAGCTTAAACTAATAGCAAAAACTATTAACAAGCCTAGGAAAAATAGTCGTGTGGTTGCTTTAATTCTGTTAATCACGCGACACTTCCAACATTAAATTCCTTACAACAAAACCACGTCATACTGCTCCTGATTATATTCCGCTTCTGCTCGAAATTTAATACTGACACCTAAGAACAGTTCTAATTCAGCCAGCATCCCCGCTTCTTCATCTAACAGCATTTCCACTACCTCATTAGACGCTAGAACTAACAATTCCTGAACATTATATTGTCGGACTTCTCGAATAATCTCTCTGAATATTTCTAAACACATCGATTCTGCTGTCTTTAATACGCCTCGCCCACCACATTCGCAACAAGGTTCACATAGAATATGCTCTAAACTTTCCCGGGTTCTTTTTCGGGTCATTTCCACTAAACCTAAAACTGACACTTCGGTGATTTTATTTTTAGCAGGATCTTTATTCAAATTACGTTGTAGAGCATCTAAAACTTGTGCTTTATGCTCTTCACTTTGCATATCAATGAAATCAATAATAATAATTCCACCTAAATTACGCAATCTAAGCTGTCTAGATATTGTTTGAGCCGCTTCTAAATTAGTTTTAAAAATGGTCTCTTCCAGATTTCGTCCGCCAACAAACCCCCCCGTATTAACATCTACCGTGGTCATTGCCTCTGTCTGGTCAAATACCAAATGTCCTCCAGACTTTAATCTGACTTTCCTATCTAAAGCACGGGTTATTTCATCTTCTATATTGTAAATATCAAAAACAGGACATTCTCCTGTGTAATGTTCTATCACAGGAACAATTTCAGGCACAAAAACTTTTGAGAAATCAATCAATTTTTGATACGTTTCTCGTGAATCAATCCTTATTCTTTTAATACTATCTGTATATAAGTCACGTAAAATCCGACTGCTTAAAGATAAATCCTGGTGTATTAAGGTTTTACTTTCTGCCTTTGTTATTCTTTCGGAGATAGCAGCCCATAGCTTAGTCAAAAAAGTCATATCAGAAAATAAAACGGCTTCCGTTACGCATTCTGCCGCTGTCCTGGCAATAAACCCGCCACTTTGATTTTTTTCCTGGAATTGTTCTATACAAGACCTTAGTCGACTACGCTCTTTGTCACATTCAATTCTTTGAGAAACACCCGAATTATTTGCATAAGGCATATAAACCTGAAACCGCGACGGAATAGAAATTTCCGTTGTTAATCTTGCACCTTTCGTTCCTAATGGATCTTTAGTGACTTGCACAACAAGCGCCTGACCTTCACGCAAGTAATGCTCAATATTTTCTGAACCCTTTTTTTCTAACTCTTTATTACTAAAATCAGATAAATGCAAAAAGGCAGCTCGTTCAAGACCAATATCAACAAAAGCTGCTTGCATTCCGGGTAATACTCGACAAACAGCACCTTTATAAATATTTCCTACCAAGCCTTTTTGCTGCTCTCTTTCGATGATTAATTCCTGCAACACACCATTATCTATGAGTGCAACGCGTGTTTCAGGAGGTGTAACATTAATTAAAATTTCTTCACTCATGTGATAACTTTTATTCCCTGCTTGGATAATAATTCTACGGTTTCAAATAATGGCAAACCCATTACACCTGAAAAACTGCCTGAAATTGACTCAACAAAAACACTGCCTAAACCCTGTATAGCATAGGCACCAGCTTTTCCTTGAGGTTCCTTTGTTTTCCAATAGGCCTTAATTTCTTTAGGCTCAATTGTTCTAAACTTTACTTCGGTAATACTCAGCGCCTGATGATGATACAAGCTCTCCGAATTCGGTGTTATCCCTCTAACAGAGACTGCACTATAAACCCTATGTTTATTACCCGATAACTGTTGCAGCATTTGTACTGCATGTTCTTCATTTTCTGGCTTACCTAGAATATGACCATTAATGACTACACTAGTATCTGCAGCCAAAATGGGTAGTGGCGTAGTCAGCTTTTGTTGGCAGACTGCTGATTTTTCTGCAGCGACTCTTATGACATACTCCTCAGCAATTTCTTCATATTTTGGCGTTTCATCAATATCCACTGGATATACAATATAACTGACCCCAATTTGATCTAATAATTCCTGTCTCCGAGGAGAAGCAGACGCTAAGATAAGTTGTTCATTCATCTGTGATAAGGGTGATTATTTAGAATACTCCATGCCCTATATAACTGCTCAGCAACAAGAATTCTAACGACAGGATGAGGAAAGGTAAGTTTTGACAGACTCCACGACTCTCTAGCCAGACCTTTAACGGAATCGGACAAACCTTCTGGCCCACCAACCATCAAAGCAACATTTTGCCCACTTTCCATCCATCGTTTCATCGCTATAGACAATTCAGGGGTCGTCCATGGTTTTCCTGGAATATCCAATGTCACTATATGCGCTTTTGAAGGAATAGATTGAATCATACGCTCACCTTCATCCCTGACAATCCGAGTTACATCACTATTTTTTCCACGTTTTCCAGGCATTACTTCTTTAAGCACCAGGCTACATTCTTTAGGCATACGTTTAGAATATTCCTCATATCCTTGCTGCACCCAGCCTGGCATTTTATTTCCAACTGAAATCAAATTTATTTGCATCTACCTGATCATCCACTGAACTAAGATTATTTTATTAAGGAGAAGGATACACAGAACAATTTATTGATGCAATGAAGAGCTTTTTAATTTTAGAAAAAACACGCTATTAAAATTTCTTTTAACATAATTAATACAGTTTCTTGCATATTTTTGTTAATGATATATATTAAATATTTATCCTTAAAGATTAATTAACCTTACATTATTTTATGGAAATCGAATCTAAAGCTTTTAGCTCTCAACAACTTGATCCTCATTTAATCATTAATTTTCCTAAAGGTATCCCTGGTTTTGAAGAACAAACCCAATTCCAGCTATTTCAATTAGAAGATAGTGAAATCGTCTATTCCTTACAATCGCTAGCCAATAAAAACACAGCATTTTCTGTAGCGCTTCCATCGCTCTTCAATATCAATTATCATTTTGTTTTAACTGATGAAGAGGAAGCTATATTAGATATTGAATCTATTGATGATTTATTGATATTACTGATTCTTCATAGAGATGAAGGCTCAGATACATCTGCTCAACCAACGATTAAAGGCTCTATTAAATCGCCATTGCTTATTAATACTAAGACAAGAATTGGACTTCAGAAAACATTAGTCGCAATAGAACAAAGCATTACTTTGACTGAAAAAAATAGTGAAATAGAAGTATCAGAAGCCTAAAAAAATATGCTCACGAAGAGCACCAAGCCAATAATCTATTTAATTAATAGCGCGGCTTTATGCTCTTCGTAGTATAAGGTTGCTTTTATCTTTAGTCTGCAAACTATGCAGCTTGTACAGGAATGGAATGACTTGAATGAGTCATCTCATTCTGATCATTAAAATAGACTAGAGTCGGTTTGAAATTTTCCAGTTCTTTTTCATTATAACTTGCATATGAACAAACTATAATCAAATCACCTTCACAAGCAAGACGAGCTGCTGCGCCATTAACAGAGAAAGCTCCAGAACCCTCTTCTGCACGAATAGCATAAGTAGTAAAACGGCCACCCGTATTAATGTTATATATTTGAATTTGTTCGTATTCCCTAATACCAGAAAAATCCAGTATCTTTCCATCGATAGCACAAGACCCTTCATATCCCAGCTCTGAATGAGTGACTGTCGCCCTGTGCAGCTTTGCTTTAAGCATTGTAGTATGCATATAAAATAAATCGTGTAGCCTTTTGAGCAGGCTATTATACCCAAATGTGTAATCCTTTCAAATTTACAATTGATCAATAGGTGACTGCATCTCCATATTAGCGTTATTTTCTGGTCTGTATATTCTCACTTGAGTAGGGTAAGCAAATTCCAGGTTATTTTGCTCTAAAATAAGTGCTATTTTAAATAACACGTCCTCTTTTACAGCCAGCCACTCAGCCCAGTCTACAGTTCTGGCAAAACAGTAAATCAATATATCGATAGAAAAATCATTATACCGATCCATGAAGACTAACTGGGTAGACTTTATACCATGTGTATCAGCTTGTGAAGAGAACTTAAAATCTCTTTTCTTTCTACTGACCTTATGCTTTGGATTTGCTATATCTGGGTGTTTTTTAAGCATTTCTCTAATATCATCAAGCGCCTTGCGAATATCATCCATTTCACTTTCATAAGTGACACCTATATGCATTTTTATACGCCGCCCCACCGCTCGACGATTCCAGTTCATCACACTAGACACAGAAACAATTGAATTAGGAATGGTAATCAAGGCATTATCAAATGTTCGTATCGTTGTACTACGCAACCCTATTTCAGCTACGGTACCTTCAACATCACCTACCTTTATCCAATCCCCCATTCTGAAAACATTGTCGAATAAGATAGTCACCCCCCCAAACAAATTCGACAAGGTGTCTTTGGCTGCCAGTGCAAAAGCCAACCCACCCACACCTAATGTTGACATGATTGCAGTCAGGCTAATACCAAAATGGCTTAAGCCAAACGCCAAGATAATAATAACAACAAGGGCTTTGACTACTTGTACACCAAGATTAAATAATTCTTTTCTTAATTCTTTATTTGAACTGGCTAATTTTTCAACCTGAACAATTACAATGCTGTCAATAATCTTAAAAAATAACCACATAAAAATCAGGCTATAAATAACAAAAGACGCCCCCTCTAAAGAAGAGCGATAATCCGTTTTGTAAAAAAAGGCATAAGCCCCCAGATTAACACCAAAAAACACCAATAATGTACGAGCAGGCTTCCTAATTTCCAGATAAACTAATTCTTGATGCTCGACCCCCTTATCTATTACATGATTTTCAACACACCATCGAGTACACCTAAAAATAAAAGGGTAACTAAAATAAACAAAGAAAATAATGACGACAGAAAGAACTATCCCGCCAATATCAACTTTAAAAGGTGCCAGTTTATTATTAATTGATTGCACAAAATCAAAGTGATTGACATATGAAATAGCCGATAACAAAGAAAACTCTTGAAACCAGTGTACTGAAGCAATTCGTCGCGGGTTATTGATAACATAACTCAGAATGTCGTGATAGCTATTGCTGGTCTCTAAAAACAGTTGATGATTCTTCTTTACATCAACAAACACAGCGCCCTCTACCTCCATTTCAGGCAATATTAGCTTAGTCTCTATTTTTAAACTAGCATCCAGTTCTTTTTGCGAACGCTCAACAATTGCATTGATTGTTTGATATTTATTTGATGATTCAATTAAAAACTCAAGATACACCCTAATGAACTGATTTGTTTTATAGGTTTTTAGTTTAATTTCATCACGCAGAGCAGCAAGATGATTTCCTCTTTCCGTGTTTATCTCAAGTCGAGACTTTAAAAAAGCCAGATCATTCTTCACTTTTTTTAACTGTAATTGAGAACTTGATGCCGCCCTCAATTGTTTCATTAGTTCACCTAAAGTAACGGCCTTTGCTTCTAGCAACGCATCAATGGACTGATCATCCTCGCTAATTAGCAATTGACTATTAAGGCTCTTCAGCTTGCTAATAGACTGTTTTATTTGCTTTTGATTTGCTGGCGCAGCAAGCGAAGAAAAACTCACCAATAACACTAACAAAAATACTGCTACCTTTATAATTTGTCGCACTTTAACACTCCACTATCAAACCATTTTCTCAAAAAAAGGTTTTACTTTTGACTCAACTTTTTTTGAAATTACTCAGCGAATATTTTTCTATGGGTATAGGTGTTGATTTATCAGGCTTCTGCAACAGGACGCTGCAACAGAGCTTACAGGGACGTATTTACGCCTCCTTATAAATCAATACCCTACACCCTCAACCCCAATTTCACTGAGTAGTTACCTTGTTTTTAGAAAAACAAACATTATCTATAAGACGAGGTTTACCCAGCTTTGCGGCAGCAAGTATAACCAGTTCATCATCTTTTTCTGTTGCTATATGCAAATCATCTGTTTTACAAATTGAAAAATAATCAACTTGAAACCCCGCCACTTGCAACCTCTTTTTTTGTTGATCTTCTATCAACTGAAAATCTGACTGTCCTTGCAATATTTCCTCACGCGCCTGACATAAAGCCTGATAAAGTACGGGGGCAATTGATCTTTCATGAGAGCTTAAATATCCATTACGTGAGCTCAAAGCCAGCCCATCATCTTCTCTTTCTGTTGCAACACCAAGAATTTCTACAGGAATATTTAATTCTTGCACCATTATTCGTATCACAGCAAGTTGCTGAAAGTCTTTTTCACCAAATATCGCCAGATCAGGCTGAACCATATTGAACAACTTAGTTACAATGGTTGCAACCCCATCAAAATGTCCAACTCGATGAGCCCCACAATGCATTTTGGACAGTCCTCCAACAGAAATAGTCGTTGTAGCATTGCTCTGATAGATTTCAAAAACAGAAGGTAAAAACAATAAATCAGTGGAAGCCTTTTCTAACTTATCTTGATCTGCAAGCTCTGTTCGGGGATAACTTTCAAAATCCTCCCCGACACAAAATTGAGTTGGGTTAACAAAAATACTAACGATAACTTTATCCGCTTTTTTTCTTGCCTCACGCACTAACTTAATATGTCCTGCATGCAAGTTACCCATGGTTGGAACAAAAGCTATGCTCAGCTCCTGCTTACGCCACTGACTAACTGTAGCCTTTAATTCGCTAATGCTTGCTATTTTATGCATAGTTCTCAAAAACTATGTTGCAATGCAGGAAATTCCTGTTGCTTAACGGCTTGATGGTATTGCTGAATAGCACTTGGGACATCATTAGCTGTTTGCATAAAGTTTTGAGAAAACTTTGGCCTTTTACCTAAACTAATGCCTAACATATCGTACAACACCAGCACTTGCCCATCACAAGCACTCCCTGCACCAATACCAATAACAGGGATTGTTAAACTGTTTGATATCTTTTCAGTCAACTCAGCAGGAACACATTCTAAAATTAACAAACTAGCCCCAGCCTGTTCCATCTTTAAAGCATCTTCAGCTATTTTTTCAGCATCCTGTAATGTTTTTCCTTGAACTTTATATGCCCCTAATTGGTTAATTGATTGCGGTAACAAACCTAAATGCCCACAAACTGGCACACCAAACCCAACCAGGAATTCAATAATCTCTATATGCGCGCCTTCCAGCTTTACCATTTGAGCACCAGCTGACTGCATTAATTTAGCAGCACTTTTCATCGCCATTTCTTTTGTGCCATAACTTAAAAAAGGCAAATCAGTAATGACAAAAGCGCGTTTTCTTGCTCTCACCACACACTGTGTGTGGTAAACCATTTCATCGACCGAAACTGGCACCGTTGTTTTCTGCCCCTGAATCACCATACCTAAGGAATCACCAACCAGCATAACATCGATACCAGCCTGATCTATAAGCTGGCTAAAACTTGCATCATAGGCGGTCAAACAAGAAATTTTTTCACCAGCCATCTTCATGGCACATAAATCAAGTACTGAAAGAATCGGACCTGTCTGGTCTTCTGCATACAAAGCCATTAAGCTATTTTCTCCAAACCATTTAAAGGACACCGTGAAACAAGATAGCCAATATCCCCTTTACCGGGAATTAGCAAATTTTTGCTTGCTATTTCCTGCAATGGATACAATACAAAAGCCCTTTCCGTTAATCCTATATGAGGTATTTTTAAATCAGGAAGTTCAATCTGCTGATCACCGTACAACAAAATATCAAGATCCAGAGTTCTAGCCCCCCAGCGCTCTCCTTTTCTGACACGACCAAAATCAGCCTCAATTTTCTGTAATACAGATAACAATTCAACAGCCGTTAGTGCTGTCTGTATACTCATCACAGCATTAACATAATCAGGCTGATCCTGAGGTCCCATAGGAGGGCTAGCATATAAACCAGAAAATTTAAGCTCAGTGATACGCTCTTGCCTTGCGACTGACAGTCGAGCCAGTTTAACTTGTTCAGCCGGGTTATCTAGATTACTACCCAGTCCTATATATGCATCAACCATTATCACGTTTGACATTTTTATTTATTGATTTTGATTTTGATTTTGCTTTTCCTTTGTTTTTACCTCTCCTTGGTGGGCGAGTCATTTTCTTTTGCTCTGCTTCATTTGCATCCTGAAACTTTGTCCACCATTGAGCCAACTCCATTTCAGCACCTCCCGTTTCGGCACGTAAGACTAAAAAGTCATAAGCGGCTCGAAATCTGGGGTGACCTAACAGTCGATACGGCCTAGCTCCAATCCGTTTATCAAAACGCAATTGTAACAACCAGACTTCTCGCATAGATTGAGTGACTCGTTTTGGAATTGATATGCTTTTAACCTGATTTGACAAGACTTTACTAGCCGCATTTTGAAAAGCAAAACTTTCCTCTTCTCCCTTGCTCATTTGCTCCTTAGCCAGACTTTGTACGGACTCCCATAAAAAAGCGGCTAATAAAAAGTAAGGCGTTACACTTTTCTCATCAGCAATCCGTTTATCCGAATTTTCTAGCGCTCTGGCAATAAATACACGAGGAAAATCATCTTGCTCAGTATCCAGACAATGATCAGCCTGTGGAAACAGAGTTTCAAACAAGCCATAATGCCTCAACATTTCAAATGCTTGTACCCCTGTACCCGATAAAAACATTTTTAAGGTCTCATCATATAAGCGTGCAGCAGGAATACCTTTTAACAAAGGGGCCAGTTCAAAGATTGGCTTTTCTGTTGACTCATCCAAAGAAAAACCTAACTTAACTGCAAACCTCACCGCACGAAGCATTCTTACAGGGTCTTCTCTATAACGAGTTGCGGGGTCACCTATTAGCTTCAGAACTCCAGCCGTATGATCTTCCATCCCCCCGGTATAATCGATGATAGAAAAATCACGAATATTGTAATACAAAGCATTAACAGTAAAATCCCTACGCCAGACATCGTCTTCTATACTGCCAAAAACATTATCACGCAATAAGCGTCCATCCTCATGAACCTTTTGCTCTTTATTATCAGCAACATCAGAACTTCGAAACGTTGCCACTTCGATAATCTCTCGCCCAAAGAACACATGAGCAAGACGAAACCTTCGCCCAATAATACGGCAATTACGAAAAACTTTTTTAACCTGCTCAGGGCTTGCATCTGTCGCCACATCAAAATCTTTGGGTTCATATCCAAGTAACAAATCGCGAACACATCCCCCCACCAGATAAGCTTCATACCCTGACTTTTTCAGTCGATATAAAACCTTTACAGCATTTTCACTCATTTGTGAACGTGAAATATTATGCTCCGAACGAGAATAAACCCTAACAAGGTCTTGCTCAATTCCAACATCAGCTGCAGTTGAATCGACTTCAGTAGCTGAACTGAATATTTTTTTGAAAAAATTTAAAATGGCCTTCATTCCCTTTATTTTTATTATAAAAATTCAGTGTTTACAACAATCACCCCATTGTAAACCTGAATTTTTTCCTATTATCATATCACTAAGGCGATTGACGGAAAATAATTTACCAGAATACACTGTTATTTTTATCGCTTTTAAAACACGATAGGAGGGGGCTATTAAGAGCTATATGTCTAATATAGCAAAGAAAAAGGTATAGAAAAGTCACTCGATAATAAATCATTTGGCAGGAAATGTACTTAGCGTATTCCTTCTCAATCAACAGGTTTTTTTTACACAAACTATCTTTAATATAGTAGAATCACCCAATAAAAATTAGTTACATATAAAAATTTGGCAGATGACTGACTAATCGAATCATCTGCCTATATCATTATTTTGGGGGATTTTATGTTTAAAAAGATCATTACTGGCTTAATTGACCAACCTTTATTAACCAGCCTTTATGTAGTTGACCTAGCCATACTACTTCTTCATAAACCACCTTTTATATTTTCTCTAGTGATGATGGCGGCATTAATAGGGATGAGCATGTATTACGGACAAAAACTAGCTTTATTCAAAAAATAATTGTTTAACGCGAACAAAAAAAAACCAGATAGAGAGCAAGACCTCTCACCTGGTTTTTTTCGTCACATGGCAATCATTGCCTATGATGCATTACTTTTATTGGCTATTCTATTTCTAGCAACAGCTATCGTTTTACCATTTAATAATGGTGAAGCATTTACGTCTTCACAGTATTTTTTTCCAATCTATATTCTATTGATCAGCTTCCTTTATTATGGCTGGTTTTGGACGCATGGAGGACAAACACTGGGAATGAAAACCTGGAAAATTAAAATCCTGACGCTTAATCATAAACCTATGACCTGGCCTTTAGCTTTTAAACGTTTCTTATTGTCCTTCTTTTCCTGGGGCTTTGCTGGCCTAGGCTTCTTATGGAAGTTTATCGATAAAAAGCAATATACCTGGCATGACAAACTTTCAAAAACAACTTTATTTTTTGAAGACAATATTTAAGATAGGCAAAGACTAAGCCCTGCCCACCTTCTTATAACAAAGCTAAGTTACCAGCCCTTTTTTACTGTCTTACATTTAATAACAACATCTTTCATGTAACAACTGTATTCTGGCTCATTACCTTCTTCGTCTTCGTCATCTTCACAAGCATCGCAGACTATCTCACCCTTATGCACAGCACTATCATATCCCCAACCCATCCCCATACTATTACAGGCAAGTTTGGCATATTTTTTAAAACGTCGCCCTGTTGACGCTTGCTTAGAAGCCCTTTCCTTACTTTTACAACCTGGCGTAGGCTTTAGAGTACTGGTAATGTTTTTATATTCCCATTCATCAACAGCCAATGCAAAACACTGGTTGGAAAAAACAAAAAATAAAGCTACTAACAATATTTTATAAAACTTCATGGTCCACCCTTCCTTATTATTTTCGTTATTTAGAATTGATACATTTCCAATTGTAACTCTAAATTTAAAACAATTACACTTTAACCACAAAAAAAGATTTTTATAATATGCTAATATAGATTTTGGCATTAAAATATCCCCCTTTTACCATCCATGTACCTAAAATAAATCCACCCCGTAAAGCTTAACAACTAAACTAAATAAAATTTCAAAGGCCAGCTATTTGTAACAAAGATTGTTTTATAAAAAAACAATCTTATTAAGCCTCCATTAAGGAGCCAGTCTTTACTATGTTATACTCAAACTATTGCTAAACTAACACCAAAAACCACTCAGGTCGGAGCTTGAAAATATGAAAAAAATAATAAAACTTTTACCATTACTCGCTATTGTTTTTATAGCACTACCAGCAAATGCAAAAAAACAAGAGAAAACAATTGCATTAGAAGATAACTCTCAAATCCTTGGAAAATGGTCGATTTACGCCGAATCACCTACTAGAAAAAAAAGAGATAGAAAAGAAGTCACAATTCAATGGGAATTTAAAAACAATGGCATTATTCATGCTATTGCTACGGATACTCGTGGAAGAACTGGCATGACCAATATTAACATCAAATATTCTATTGAAAACGGCGTTATCAGAAAACAGGCCATTGCAGGCGGCTCAAGATACGAAAACTGTAAAGTGACTAAACTTGAGGGAGACGATATGACCTTGCACTGCCCATTCCTTTATTTTTATATGAAAAAGAAATAACTCTTCCACTGTCACCAGTCTCTGAAGATTGGTGACAGCAAATCACCGAACTCTGCTTACCGCATATAGCGCCGAACAAAAAACCACCACGCTCGGCAATACAGCCATTAGCATCGGATCATAGCCATAAACCAACCCCACATGCCCGGTTATTTTATCTAAAATATTAAACATCATCCCAATGATGATACCAATCATCATTCGCCCACCAGTACTAACCCCTCGCCTAATACCCACCACAAAAGGAATGGACACCATCAGCATGACAAAGGTCACAAACGGATTAATTAATCGACTCCAGAATGCCAGCTCGAATGTTTGCGACTTCTGACTATTCAACTTAAGAAAATCGATATACATAAAAAGGTCATATAACGACATATTTTCTGACTTTACCACCACCACATTTAATAAGTCAGGGTCTATTGATGTTTTCCATTGCTTGCTTGCCTCACGACTTGAAAACACTTGGTGAGGAGAAACTTCCGAATGCAAAATATCTTCCGTGTTCCACAGCCCATTTCCTTCAAAAGTTGCTTTACCTATTTTTGAAACACGCTCTAAAGAGTTTTTATTATCTACCTCATAAACGTAAACATCTGCCAACTCACCTTTTCCAGGGATTTTACGTACATTAACAAACTGATTACCTTCTCTTAACCACAAACCATATCTTGAACGCATCACCACTTCATTATTTTGAGCGGTTGTCTTGATTAATTGCGCGGTACGCTCTGCTTCTGGTGCAACAAACTCCCCAACAAAAAGAGCAATACTAACCAATACCACACCAGCAAGCATGACTGATTTTATAATCCAAAAAACTGATAACCCGGCTGCTCTCATGGCAACAATCTCTCGATTATTGCCCATTGATCCAACCACAAAAAGGCTTCCTAGCAAAGCACCTGAGGGCACCAGCTCATAGAAAACCCGAGGCGATGTGAATGCTAAATATAAAAATATTTCCTTTAAACCATAGGCCCCTTTGCCAAGATCTTTTAATTCATCACTAAAGGTAAACAAATTAAACAAGGTCAATAACAATATTATTGCAATTGCCGAGCCTTTTAAAACTTCTTTAACAATATACCCAGTTAAAACGTTCACTCCGTACCTCTACCTTTAAACTGCATAACGAACCACTTCATCCCATATAAGCGCAATAATAATGCACCAGCCAATAACAACAACAACAAGTAAACGCCAAAATAACCTACTGAGACAGGTAGCACTTCATTGACAACCCAGCTATGACTCACTCGCTTTAAATTGCCATAAACAAAATAAATAGCAAAAGCAACAATTAAGCTGCCATACACGCCACCTCGGGGTGATATTTTTGCCAAAGGTACCGCCAGAAAGCTCAGAAAAATAACCGATAAGGGGATCGATAAGCGGTTTTGAATTTCAGCAATATCTAACAATTTATTAGATGACCACAACAATTCACTAGCCATACCTTCTCTATGGCGTTCAAGCTGCGTTTTTTTCCTTTCAATCCTCACGGCGTACTCATCAAATGTTTCAATAGTAAAATCCTTTTCTCCAGGTACTCCTTGAACCCTCTCACCTTGCTGCAACACCAGATACAATCCTCCAGGCAACCTTTCTATTCGTCCATAATCAGCATTAACAATGCCTAATTGTCGCCCCGTTCTATTTTGCACAAAGACATTTTTCATCTGTTTATCCTCGGCAATATCCTCCGTATAAAAAACTAACTCACCATGGCTATATTCACTAAACCGCCCCCCTGAAATACCTTTAATATCAGCCTGTTTCTGATCCTCAAACATCAAATGAGTCATTTTTGCTTCTGCCCACGGCGTTGCCACCATAGAAAAACCGGCAGCCACAACAGCCAGAGGAAAAATCAATAAAAAAACAGCTCGATAAATAACAAAAACACCACCACCCGCAGAAGCTACAGCAGCCATTTCCTGGTCTCTATACATTCGCCCTATAACCATTAATATTGCCATAAAAATTGCAGCGGGCATAAATGCGCCAATGACTATGATTATTTTTAAGCCTAAAAGACTTAAAATAATCTCATTTGAGATATTACCTTCAATAGCCTGCGCTAAAACTCTAATAAACTTACGACTAACAATAATAACAACAAGTACCAGCAACACTGCCGACACAGTTTTCAACAAATCTTTTACAATCATCTTATCTAAAATGGAAACAAACCGATAAGACCTTACGCGACCCTTATTTTTTAACTCAATGCTCAAGCGACCCACCTTATAAAACTCATGTATAATCTACCCAAATTTCCCTTATAACACGCTCATCCAGATATTCTCTTATGGACTATTCTATAGAAACCTTAGCTTTAGACAAACAACAAACTGATTGCATTATTGTTGGCCTACATGAAAACCAGCAACTTAGCCCTTCAGCTGTTTCAATTGACACGCTAAATCAAGGAATTATCACCCAACTCATTGAGCGCGGAGATATGACAGGAAAAAATGCGGAAACACTGCTGATTAACTACCTGCCAGACAGCTCAATAAAGCGTATTTTATTAGTTGGTCTAGGTGATAAGAAACAACTGACAGAAAAATCGTATAGAAAAGCCTTATCATCAACAATAAAGGCACTAAAACCCTTAAAAATAGAATCCGCTTGCTGCACCTTAAATGAGATTGATATTAAAGGCTGCGATATCACCTGGAAAACACGTCAAATCATTGAAGTATTTAATGATGCGACTTACCTTTTTCAAGACACTAAAAGCATTAAAGATCCAGCAATCAAGCTAGAAAAAATAACCATTACCACTGCAGAAGAGTCAAAAATCAAGGCAGAAACAGGCTTAATACAAGGTATTGCTATAGCTAAAGGCATGGACTTAACCAAGCTACTTGCAGATTTACCTGGTAATTTTTGTACGCCAACTTACTTGGCAGAACAAGCGTCAGCTATTGCCGCCAACAGTAAAAATATGACTGTTGAAATTTTAGAAGAAAGTGATATGAAAACCTTAGGCATGGGATCATTTCTTTCAGTTTCCCGAGGTAGTCGTCAACCTGCAAAATTAATCACACTCAATTATCAGGGTGGAAAAAAAGACGAAAAACCAATTGTTCTTGTTGGTAAAGGCTTAACTTTTGATGCCGGTGGCATTTCATTAAAACCAGGCGCTGGTATGGATGAAATGAAATATGACATGTGTGGTGGAGCCAGTGTTTTAGGGACTTTACAGGCAGCAGCTGAAATGGGCTTAGCCATCAATATTGTTGGAATCGTCCCCTCTTCAGAAAACATGCCTGATGGCGATGCCAATAAACCTGGCGACGTTGTCACCAGTATGGCTGGACTGACCATAGAAATTTTAAATACCGATGCCGAAGGCCGCCTGATTCTTTGTGATGCATTAACTTATGCAAAAAAATTCAACCCTGAAGTTGTTATCGACTTAGCCACCTTGACAGGAGCTTGCCTCGTTGCATTAGGCCGAGTACCTAGCGGCCTTTTAGGCAATGACGATGCATTATGCAATGATTTAATCAGTGCCGGCGAAACAGCTTGCGACAGTTTATGGCGCTTACCTATCTGGGAAGAATATCACGAACAGTTAAAATCTAATTTTGCTGATTTAGCCAATATTGGTGGTCGTGATGCAGGTACTATTACTGCAGCCTGCTTCTTATCTCGTTTTACAGAAGATTATCGCTGGGCCCATTTAGATATTGCAGGCACAGCATGGCGCTCAGGTGGTAGTAACAAAGGAGCAACAGGTCGCCCTGTCCCTCTATTAACTCAATACCTTATTAATAGAGCGAATGCCTGAAGCCAGTTTTTATATATTATCGACTGATTCCTTATCAGACCGATTTATATTTGCTTGTAAATTGATTGAAAAAGCTTATCGTAGTGGTCAGTTTTGTTATGTATATACTGACTCACTACAGCAAAGCCAACAATTGGATAATCAGTTATGGACATTTAGAGAAAATAGCTTTATTCCTCATCAGATTTATAATGAACCTGATGATAAAGTACCTGACTATCAACAAACCGTTTTAATTGGTACGCAAGCTGCACCCGAAAAGTGGCAAAAACTTATTTTTAATCTATCATCAAGTTATCCAGAACAGCTTACAAAAACTGAACGAATATTAGAAATCCTTGATAACAACGAAAATTTAAAACAGGCGGGACGACAGCGCTTTCGTCAATATAAACAAGATGGATTTGAAATATCAACACATAAGATATAATCATTCACAGCTCAGAAAATAACTATTTTTTTGCGGACTTAACTCCGCACAACACATAAAAAAACAAACAAGACTTTCCATGGAAAAAACATACGCCCCTCATTCAATCGAACAACGCTGGTACCAAACCTGGGAAGAAAAAGGCTATTTTGAAGCAAAGCCAGAAGGTGAATCCTATTGCATAATGATTCCACCGCCGAATGTTACTGGCAGCCTACACATGGGACATGCCTTCCAAGACACCATTATGGATGCCTTGACTCGATACCACAGAATGAAAGGTTGTAGTACTTTATGGCAACCGGGTAGTGATCATGCTGGCATTGCAACCCAAATGGTGGTTGAACGCTTAGTGAATGCCGAAGGTAAAACACGCCATGATTATGGCCGAGATCAATTTGTTGAAAAAATCTGGGAATGGAAGGAAAAGTCAGGCAACACCATTACCAAGCAATTACGCCGCATGGGAACTTCCCTTGACTGGGAAAAAGAACGCTTCACTATGGATGACGGCATGTCAGATTCCGTACAAGAAGTGTTTATTAAGCTACACGAAGAAGGCCTTATTTACCGAGGAAAGCGCCTGGTTAACTGGGACCCTGTATTACACACCGCTGTTTCTGATTTAGAAGTATTGTCAGAAGAAGAAAATGGTTTTATGTGGTATATGCGTTATCCGCTGTCTAATGGTTCAGGTCATTTAATCGTCGCCACTACGCGTCCAGAAACTTTACTGGGTGATGCCGCTGTTGCCATTCACCCTGACGACGAAAGATATAAACACTTATTAGGTGAATTTTTAGAACTACCATTAACAGGCCGTCGCATTCCTATTATTGCAGATGAGCATGTAGACCCTGAATTTGGTACGGGTTGCGTTAAAGTCACCCCTGCACATGACTTCAATGATTACGATGTATGGACTCGTCATAAAGACCTTTCGGCCATACAGGATATGCCTCATGGTGGCTTAATTAACATCTTCACTAAAGATGCCTCTATTCGCCCTAATGAAGAAGAGGAAAACAATCTAATCCCTGAAAAATATATAGGGATGGATCGTGTTGAAGCGCGCAAACAAATAGTTGCCGACCTAGACGAGCAAGATCTATTAGAAAAAATCGTCGACCATAAATTAATGGTACCTCGAGGTGACCGTTCAAATAGCGTTATCGAACCTCTGTTAACAGACCAATGGTATGTAAAAGTTGGACCTTTGGCTCAACCAGCAATTGAAGCAGTTGAAAACGGCGATATTAAATTTGTCCCAGACAACTGGAAAAACACTTACTTTGAGTGGATGCGTAATATTCAGGATTGGTGTATTTCTAGACAAATCTGGTGGGGGCATAGAATCCCTGCCTGGTACGACGATGAAGACAACATATATGTAGGCCGGTCAGAGCAAGAAATCCGTGAAAAACATAATCTTGCAGAAGACTACCCTCTTAGACAAGATGAAGACGTATTAGATACCTGGTTTTCATCCGCATTATGGCCATTTTCTACCTTAGGCTGGCCAGAACAAACACCTGAATTGGCAAAACACTACCCCACCAGTGTTTTAGTCACTGGTTTTGACATCATCTTCTTCTGGGTCGCCCGAATGATTATGATGGGGATAAAATTTCAAGGCGAAGTCCCCTTTAAAGAAGTTTACATTCATGGTTTAGTGCGTGATGCCGAAGGACAAAAAATGTCCAAATCAAAAGGTAATGTACTTGACCCAATAGATTTAATCGACGGTATTGATTTAGAAGCATTGGTAGAAAAGCGTGTGGCGGGGATGATGCAACCACATTTACAAAAGAAAATTGAAAAAGCAACACGAAAACACTTCCCTGATGGCATCCCCTCATTTGGTACTGATGCTTTACGCTTTACTTTTGCATCTCTTGCCACTACAGGTAGAGATATTCGATTTGATTTAGCCCGTACTGAAGGCTACCGTAATTTCTGTAATAAAATATGGAATGCTGCGCGTTATGTATTGATGAACACCGAAGACCAGGATTGTGGTTTAACTGATTCAGCAATTGAATACTCACAAGCAGATTTATGGATAAGCTCACGCTTAAACCAGGTTATTACCACGACCAGTGAAGCCATAGAAAGCTATCGTTTTGATTTAGCATCACAAGCCATCTATGAATTTACCTGGAATGAATATTGTGACTGGTACCTGGAACTGGCTAAAATTTCATTACAATCTGACAATGAAGCACTACAACGTGGCACGCGTAAAACGCTGGTGAATGTATTAGAAAACATTCTACGTTTAAGTCACCCGCTAATGCCTTTTATTACAGAAGAAATTTGGCAACGTGTTGCACCTTTGGCTGGTATTTCTGCTGATACTATTATGCTTCAACCGTATCCTGAAGCTGACGCCAATCAAATTGACCAGCATGCAATCGATTCAACCACATGGATCATGGACTTTATTTTAGGCATCCGTAGAATTCGCGGCGAAATGAATATTGCACCAGGCAAACCCATCCCTGTTTTATTACAAAATACTTCAGAGGCTGATTTAAACTTTTTAAAAACCAGTGAAGACTACTTACTAAAACTAGGTCGAGTTGAATCAATCACCTTACTTGAACAAAATGATGAAGCGCCTGAGTCAGCAATATCTTTAGTCGGAGAAATGAAAGTTTTAATTCCTATGGCTGGTTTGATTGATAAAGAAGCCGAAATCGCTCGCCTTGAAAAAGAAATAAACAGAATTAACAAAGACCTCCCAAGAGTTGAAGGAAAGCTAAGCAACAAAAAATTTATCGACAAAGCCCCCGAGGAAGTTATTGCTAAAGAAAAAGAGAAATTAGCATCTATGAAATCGTCTCTACTTAATCTTGAACAACAACTTGTCAAGATTAAAGCACTCTAATGAATAGTATTGACACAAAGGCCAAAGACCCCCAAACACTTGATCAGTGGACAGGGGTGCTTTGTGATCAAGAAATGCCCATTTTTTCTAATACAGCTCAAAATGTATACCGCTCATTAGATTCCACAAACAAAGGTGCAATGGATTTAGCATCCATTATTTTGCAAGACCCCAGCCTGACAGCCAAGCTCCTTAAAGTCGGCAATAGTGCTCAATACAATCCATCAAGACAAAAGATGAGCACTATTTCCAGAGCATTTGTTGTTTTAGGCACCAAGGTTGTTCGTGAATTAACGATTGCCTGCTCATTTTTTGAATCTATTATTTCTCCTGAAAATAAACACCAGGCTAATAAAGAGATAGCTAGTGCAATTCATGCAGCGGTGCAAGCAAAAGAAATTGCTATTGCCTGCAACGATAAATCCCCAGAAGAAGTTTTTATTGCCGCTTTACTTAACAATATCGGTTCTATCGCCTTCTGGTGTTTTGGTGGCAAACAATGCCAATATATTGCAGAACTACTACAGTCCGGCAACTACAGCTCAGAAGAAGCAGAAAAACAGGTTCTTGGCTTCACTCTCGCAGAGCTGGGTAAAAGCTTAAGCAGATCATGGAACCTTGGTGGATTAATTGAAGAAGCCATTAACCACCCATCATCATCTAAAACTCGCCCAAAAATAGTTCATTTAGCAAAAGAAATAACACAGGCTATTAGTAACGATGGCTGGGAATCAGAATCAATGAAAGTCTGTCTGGTTAAATTAGAGAAAATAACAGGAAAAGAACCCTCAATCACTAAAGCACAACTGAAAAAGAACAGCCAATCAGCCATTGAGGTTGCCTGTAAATTTGGCGCACATGATGCTTCTCAATTTATCAAATCAGACACCCAGACAGAGACCCCAATAGCCCCCAGCATTGAAATTGTCGATAAAAAACAGATTCAACTACATATTCTACAAGATATTGCCCAGCACATTAGTGGTTCAATAAATCTCAATTTACTCATTGAAATGGTAGTTGAAGGGATACATAGAGGGCTCGGTATGGATAGATCTGTATTTTGTATCCTAAGCCCTGATAAAAAAACGCTGAATGAGAAACTTGCTATTGGCTGGCTAAAATCAGTTAATGAACAAAAAATTAAATTTGAAGTATCCAACCTGCCTAACAATTTATTTTTTAAAGCTATCGGCTCAAAAACGGGTATTTGGGCTCACCCAGAAAAAGATGAAATTTTGTTTACTCCCAGTGTAATTAACCACATAGGTAAATCAGAGTGTTTTCTAATCCCTATTCTTTCTGATAATAAACCAATTGGCTTGATTTATAGTGACCGCTCTATCCATAATAAGCCCTTAACAGTGGAAGACTTTAATGTAGCAAAGCACTTTTCACAACAAGCAATTATTGGTTTAGCCCTTTTTAAAATAAAGAAATCATGAACGATAAAGAGTTTATAAATTTACGCGTTTTTCTTGTTGAACCTTCACACACTCAACAACATATTATTAAGCAATTTCTTTTCGATCTTGGCATTTCAAATATTACAGTGATTGAGTCCGGCAATGAAACGCTAGAATTGCTAAAACAAAATGCACCCGATCTAATTATGAGTTCAATGTATTTACCTGATATGACGGGTGCTGACCTGGTTCTTACTATCAGAGCCGATTCAGACTCATATGATATGGCTTTTTTATTAATATCAAGTGAAACAAATATTAACTATTTAGAACCCATAAGACAAGCGGGTGCAATTGCCATTTTACCCAAACCTTTTACTAGTAAAGACCTGGATATTGCATTATCCTCAACCTTAGATTACTTAAATCCTCAGCAAGTTGAACTAGACCTTTTAGATATTGAAGATATTAGTGTTCTAGTCGTTGATGATAGTCCAACATCTTTAAAATATATCAGCAAATTTTTAAATGATATTGGAATAGAACAAATTACACAGGCAACAGATGGTCGACAAGCTTTTGAGTTAATTAATTCACAGTTTTTTGATTTAATTGTCACAGACTTTAACATGCCTGAAATGGATGGTTTACAATTAACAAACTCTATTCGCTCTGAAAGTAGTCAAAAATCCATTCCAATTCTTATGGTGACCAGTGAGCAAGATAAAAATCGCCTTGCAGCTGTTAAAAAAGCAGGCGTATCAGCCATTTTGGATAAACCATTTGAACCCGCATCTATTCAAAAATTGATTTGCCAGCTACTTAATTAGTTAGAGTGGTATATAGACAAATGACATATTTCATCTATATTTGCATTACTAAAGAATAAAAATTCATAAAACCATGGTAACAGCACATTCGGACATAAAATTTGGTGGACTGACAAAGTGTCTCATTGATAAAGGGATACTTACTGAAGAGGATGCAGCACAACAAGCTGATGAGGCTAAAAAGAAAAAGACCCCTCTGATTAGCCATTTAGTCACAAATAAATTTGTAGACAGCAAAACAATTGCATCAATTGCATCAATTGAATTTGGCGTTCCTTTTTTTGATATTGATGCGATAGATAAACAATCATTACCTATTAACCTTGTTAGTGAAAAGCTCATCCGACAACACCATGCCCTGCCTTTATTTAAAAGGGGTAACAGGTTATTTATCGCTGTTTCAGACCCAACAAACTTTCAAGCACTTGATGAAATAAAGTTTCACACCCGATTAAACACAGAAACAATTCTTGTTGAAGAGGATAAATTAGTCCATTTTATTGATACAGCTCTTGAAGCGGCTGACACATCAATGACTGATTTACTTGATGAAGATTTAGACAACCTAGAAATATCATCTGGGGATGAAGCCCCTGCTCAGGCTGAAAATGATTCTGATGTTGATGATGCTCCTATTGTCCGCTATGTCAACAAAATATTGCTCGACTCTATAAAAAAAGGGGTCTCTGATATTCATCTTGAGCCTTACGAAAAAACATTTCGAATCCGCTTTAGGAATGATGGGATTTTATACGAAGCAGCTAGTCCTCCTGCTAACATCGCACATCGAATCATCTCTCGCATAAAAGTGATGTCTAAAATGGATATTGCTGAACGACGCATCCCTCAAGATGGCCGGATCAAAATGCAATTATCAAAAAATCGAGCGATCGATTTTCGTGTTAATACCTGCCCAACTTTATTTGGTGAAAAAGTAGTTTTACGTATTTTAGATCCAACCAGTGCTCAAATTGGGATTGAAAAACTTGGTTTCGAACCTGCACAACAAAAACTGTTTCTTGATGCCATTCATCGCCCCTATGGCATGGTTTTAGTTACTGGACCAACAGGTAGTGGTAAAACAGTTTCGCTCTATACTGGCCTTAATATCTTAAACAAAATTGAACGAAATATCTCAACAGCAGAAGATCCGGTTGAGATAACAGTAGAAGGTATTAACCAGGTTAATATGAATGTTAAGGCAGGCTTAAATTTCGCGGTAGCACTTAAAGCTTTTTTAAGACAGGATCCAGACATCATCATGGTTGGTGAGATTCGAGATCTGGAAACAGCAAGTATCGCGGTAAAAGCAGCTCAAACAGGTCACTTAGTGCTTTCTACCTTACATACAAATGATGCACCTCAAACCATTAACCGTCTAATGCAAATGGGTATAGAACCCTTTAATATTGTATCAGCCGTTAACTTAATTATGGCTCAACGTCTAGGCCGCAGACTCTGTGAACATTGTAAAAAAGAAGCTGATTTCCCAGATAAAACTTATCTAGATGCAGGCTTTACACAAGAAGAGCTAAGCAAACTAACAGCTTATTCTCCCGTTGGCTGTGAGCATTGTAATGATGGCTATAAAGGCCGTGTAGGTATATATCAGGTCATGCCTATTAGCGAAGAGATGCGAGCACTTATCCTTAATGGTGGTAATGCCATGGAAATGTCTGAATTATCAAAAAGCGAAGGCGTTAATGACTTGAGAGCATCTGGACTTGACAAAGTGCGACAGGGAGTTACTAGCCTTGAAGAAATTGACCGGATAACAGAGGAATAATCATGGCAATAGAAATAGAACAAATTGAATTCGTCTGGGAAGGAAAGGACAAATCAGGAAATAAAACAGGAGGGCAACTTAGCGCAAAAAGTGAAACTATCGCTCGAGCAGACTTACGCAGAATGGGTGTTCGTGTCATAAAAATAAAGAAAAAAACCAAACCTTTATTTAGTGCTAGAGCTCAAAAAATTCTCCCTGGCGATATCGCTGTTTTTGCCCGTCAATTAGCTACCATGCTTGAGGCGGGTGTGCCATTAGTACAAGCTTTTGATATTGTGGGTAAAGGCCATAAAAACCCAAGTATGGCAGAAATGTTATTATCAGTTAAGGCTGACATTGAAGGCGGCGATACTTTGGCCGAAGCATTAAGAAAAAAGTACCTTTACTTTGATGATTTATTTTGTAGTTTAGTCGAAGCTGGGGAACAGGCCGGGGTACTTGAAACTTTACTTGATAAAATAGCAACATATAAAGAAAAATCAGAATCAATCAAGAAAAAAGTAAAAAAAGCATTAACCTACCCTATTGCAGTACTGGTAGTTGCTTTTGTTGTTACCGCCATTTTACTTATTTTTGTTGTCCCTGTGTTTGAAGAACTATTCCAAAGTTTTGGTGCAGACCTTCCATCCTTCACCAAATTTGTTATCAGTATGTCTGAATGGGCTCAAGAATGGTGGTGGGCTGTTTTAGGTTCAATTTTTGCTTTTGTCCAAACATTTATATTTTTTAAAAAACGTTCTGCTAAATTTAGACATTTTATCGATAGAACTCTGCTTAAAATTCCCATCATCGGTATGATCCTTGACCAATCAGCTCTTGCTCGTTTTGCTCGAACCCTTGCCACCATGTCCGCAGCAGGTGTTCCACTGGTTGAAGCGCTTGAATCTGTCGCAGGCGCCTGTGGCAATATTGTCTATTCTGAAGCTGTATTAAAAATACGTGATGATGTCGCCACGGGACAACGCTTACAATTTTCAATGCAACAAGTAGGCATTTTCCCTCATTTAGTTATCCAAATGGTTGCAATTGGTGAAGAATCAGGAAAAATAGACAGCATGCTGGATAAAGTTGCTGATTTTTATGAAGAAGAAGTTGACAACCTAGTCGACAACCTAAGTAGTTTAATGGAACCTTTTATTATGGTTGTCCTTGGTGTATTAGTCGGTGGTTTAATTATTGCTATGTATCTTCCAATCTTTAAGTTAGGTGCAGCAGTAGGGTAAAACTAAATTCAAATTCATCTCTAGCCATGGATGGCCAACATATGTAACACCCTCTTTAATTATTAAGAACACCCTTATTCATGCAACAACTTCACTTTATTTTTCAATCATCTCCAGAGCTGTTAACAATTCTGGTTTCAATCATTGGCTTGCTTGTAGGTAGCTTTTTAAATGTCGTCATTTATCGCTTGCCAGTAATGATGGATACTGGCTGGAAACAAGAGTGTAGAGAATATTTAGAGTTAGAAGAAACAGAGAGCAATACTGAACCTTTTAATTTAATGGTCCCCCTATCCCGCTGTCCAAGTTGTAATACAGCGATAAAACCTTACCAAAATATACCAGTTATCAGTTATTTGTTTTTAAAAGGTAAATGTTCAGAATGTAACACCCATATTTCTTTACGCTATCCACTGATTGAGGCATTTACAGGTATATGTTCTGCTATAGTCGCTTGTCATTTTGGTTATAGCCTTGAATTACTATTTGCATTAATGCTCACATGGACTTTAATTGCTCTCAGCTTTATTGATATAGACCATCAATTACTGCCTGATTCTATGACCTTACCTATGCTTTGGCTGGGTTTATTTCTAAGCGTCTTTTCAATCTTTACTGATACTGAGTCCAGTATTATTGGTGCTATTGCAGGCTACCTTAGCTTATGGACTGTCTACCAGCTATTTAAACTAGTAACAGGAAAAGAAGGCATGGGCTATGGCGATTTTAAATTACTATCCTTATTTGGAGCCTGGTTAGGCTGGCAATATTTACCGCTTATTATCTTGCTATCATCTTTGGTCGGTGCTGTTATCGGTATTTCCATGGTTTTATTAACTAAAAAAGACCACAACATCCCTATTCCTTTTGGCCCATATTTAGCCGCTGCTGGCTGGCTGGCATTATTATGGGGAGACCAAATAAATACGCTTTATTTAAACGCTATGGGCATGTAACACATGTTAAAAGTTGGTTTAACAGGTGGCATTGGCAGTGGAAAGTCAACGATAACAAACCTATTTAGTCACTATAATGTTCCCATCATTGATGCTGATGTCATTGCTCATCAACTTGTAGCGCCAGGACAAGCTGCACTTGAGAGCTTAAAGCAGGCCTTTGGGGAAGTAATTATTAATACCGATGGCTCCTTAAATAGGAAGCAATTAAAAGATATTATATTTTCCGATAACAATAAAAAGACACAATTAGAAACTATACTCCACCCTTTAATTTATCAAAAAATGCAATCAGAGTTCGATAAACAGAGCTTTCCATATAGCATTCTTTGTATCCCTCTTTTAATTGAAACCAAGATGACATCTTTTGTTGACCGTATCGTAGTCGTTGATTGCCCAGTAGAAAACCAAATTGAAAGAGTAAGACAACGTGACCAACTTTCAACTGAACGCATTTTATCAATTATTTCCAGTCAAGTTCCACGTAAAACAAGACTATCTTATGCAAATGATATTATTGATAACTCAAATTCAACGACACAACTTGCAGAACAAGTCAAAAACCTTCACAATCAATATCTATTATTTAACTCTGTGAATTCAGACTTAGTTCTGTAAACTCAGATTAACCTTCTAACTATTCAGAATACACTTATTTTTGTCGCGTCAAAAAACATATGTAAAAATACATCATGTATTAATATACTGCTTGTAACTAACCATTTTTTGAGTCAATAATGAGTATAACTAAATAGATACATCAATCTTAGGCAACCTTGTTTGAATACACTTACTTTCTACGAATTCCCACTTAATGAACGAATTCGAGTATTTATGCGACTAGAACAGCTTTTTGAACAGTTGAATCATTTTATGAATGGTTCAACCATTTCTGATCACAGAGCAGTTATTACCGTGTTACTAGATATCCTGATGATTTTCAGTCGAAATGACTTAAAGTCTGAATTACTTAAAGAACTAGAGCGTCATTCAAAAACTCTAAATCAAATAGCTAATAGCCAGGACGTTGATACAAACAAACTCGATTTAATTCTTGATGATTTAAATGGTATTAGTAAAAAACTTTATGAGACCAATGGAAAAATTGGACTTAAGGTCATGGAAAGTGATTTATTTCAAAGCATTTCACAGCGCAGTTCAATTCCTGGTGGCTCATGTTCCTTTGATTTACCTGCTTTCCATTATTGGCTGGAACAAGACAGAGCCCTACAACAACAAGACTTACTGCAGTGGACTAAGCCATTAGATAATATTCGTTCGGCAATAAATTTAATTCTTGGCTTTATTCGTCAAAGTAGCACTCCAACTCAAGAACTTGCTAATGCTGGTTTTTACCAATTAGCACTTGATAAGTCACTGCCATTTCAACTACTTAGAATTGGCGTAGAACCATCCCTGCTTTTATTTGCAGAAATAAGTGGTGGAAAGCACCGATTTACTATCCGTTTTATGTCCCCATCTTCTGATGGCAAACGTCCTCAACAAATCTCTAATGACATACCGTTTTCACTAACTCGCTGTGTTTTCTGATGCAAACAAAAAAAACTGAAAGTAATAAAATCACTGTTTCATGCCCAACTTGTCAAAATGAGGTCATTTGGAACAGCCAACAAGCATTTAGACCTTTTTGTAGTGAACGCTGCAAATTAATTGATTTAGGTGAGTGGGCAGCAGAGGAAAAAGTAATTCCAGGAGAATCTCTTCATTCTGAAACAGAATTTGATTCCACCAGCTTTTTACACTAACAGTCCAAAATAGTTTGTTGATAAAACGACAAAACCATTATCTATAATAGTTTGTTGAAAAGCCTCAAAATAAATTTGCTTATTGCTAATAACGTGTTACTTTTAACATTACCACTAAATAAGTAAGTGATTTAAAAACCAAATTAAAATTACGGGGATTTAATAATGCACACAAAAAAAACAATAACAATTACACTTTTTACGACAATTGCTTCTCTTAATTCCAGCGCTTTAATGGCGGCAGACGATAGCGCCTCAAGCTTTCTTCCTCCGATATGGCCTTTGTTAGCCCTTGTTATTATTATGATTGTTTTTAGAAAACAATTAAACTGCGTTCCCCCTTTTGAGCCTGATACAGAAGTTGAAAAGTTAACAGAAACAACTGTAACTAGCGATGCAGGCGATACCATTGATTTAAAAGATAATCTCAAGCAATGCCAAGCCAGTACAGCAAAAGGGAGTCGGTGTAAAAGAGTGACAACTTTAGAAGACACCAATATTTCCATTAATGGTAAAACTTATTCTTTAACTGTCTGCAAGCAACACAACAAGGCTGACCTTAAACCTTTTTCAGAGCTAATCAAATAATTACGCTTACTTTATCTATTTCTTTAAAAAACAAGAAATCCCGGCAATACCCTGAGCACCAGCAGATTGAGCAATATGCTGGTCTGTTGTCTCCATCCCCCCCAAGGCAAAAATAGGGATATTCACTCTATTGACTAACTGTTTAAATTTATCCCACCCTAAAGGCTCAGTATCTGGGTGAGTTTTAGTATGCAAAACTGGAGCAAGTACGGCGAAATCCACACCAATTCTCTCTGCATGCTCTAGTTCTTGCTGATTATGACAGGATGCAGCGACCCACCCCCCTCCCTCAGGTCTCTGCTTTAATGCTAACAAATCCCTTGATGTTAGATGAATACCATCTACTTTTAGTTGATTGGCATCTTCTAAAGCGGAATTAATTAATAATCGAGCGCCTTTTTGTTCACACAAAGGCATTGCTAATGTCATAAAACCAGCAACTTCAAAAGCAGGTAGAAACTTTAACCTTGCCTGAATCAACTTAATGCCATCATCAAGTAAAAGGTTGAGGTTTCTCAATAACTCAGCTTGATTTCCAGCATTTAAAATAGCATATTCAGCAGGCAGTCGTGCAGCACTAATAATCGGAATATTAGCCTCTGGAAAAGAATAATCAGTCAGTTGATCAGCAGTAACCCATTTAATCTCTTGTCCCTCAGAGCCTTTAGGAATACCAGAAAAAAGGGTAACACTCCAAACATCCAGTAATACATTTAAATCTGCATATTGATGCTTTATTTGAATAAGAGGTGATATTTCATCAATTGAAATATCCAACTCCTCTTTTAATTCCCGAGCTAAAGCCCGCTCAACAGACTCTCCTGACTCAACCTTACCTCCAGGAAACTCCCACAATCCTCCCTGATGCGCAGTATCATGACGAAGTGAAATTAAAATATTACCTTGTCCATCCCTGATAACACCCACAGCAACATGCAAATAATCCTTACCTTTCACCTTTCACCTTCTTTCGTTTTTAGCCTTTAATTATGTCCTATATTCTGCATTAATTCTCACATAATCATAAGAAAGATCACAAGTTATAATCTCTTGTCTGGCATTCCCACGCGCCAACACCACACGAACAAGAATTTCTTCCTTAATCATAACCTGCTGACCTTGCTCTTCTGTATAACTCTCTGCTCTCCCACCCTTTCTAACAATACAAACGTCATCCAGATAAATTTCAACTTTATCTAAATCCATTTGCTCAATACCTGATCGCCCAACAGCAGCTAAAATACGTCCCCAATTGGGGTCACTGGCAAAAAAAGCTGTTTTAACTAAAGGAGAATGGGCAATTGTTTTCCCCACCTGCACCGCTTCTTCATCATTTTCGGCTTGCTCTATACTGATGCGCATTAATTTAGTTGCCCCCTCACCATCCCTGACAATTAATTCAGCCAGGCGTTTGCAAACATCCATTACTGCTTGTGAAAACAATTGATAACTTTCACTATTTTCCATTATCTCTGGCGCAGTTGAACATCCACTGGCCATTAGAATACAAGCATCATTTGTTGAGGTATCTCCATCAACTGTAATTCGATTAAATGACTGCTCAGCTGCTATTGATAAACATTTTTGCAATAGCGGCTGGCTGATTTTTGCATCCGTTGCCACAAACCCCAGCATAGTTGCCATATTAGGCTGAATCATTCCAGCCCCTTTTGAAATACCGGTCAATGTGACTGAATGCCCATCCAGTTCAATAACTAAAGACGCTCCTTTTGCAAAGGTGTCTGTCGTCATAATAGCCTGAGCAGCCTGAGCCCAGTTATCTTCATGTAAAGCAGAAACAGCTTGAGGTAATACAGCTTCAATTTTTCCTACCGCTAAGTTTTCACCTATAACTCCAGTTGAAAAAGGTAACACCTGTGTCTCGGTTCCAGCAACAGCAGAAGCAACTGCAGAACAACTTGTCATCGCATCAGTCATTCCTTGCTTGCCTGTACCGGCATTGGCATTTCCTGAGTTTACCAATAACCATCGAGGGTTTTTCTGCATATGTGATTTGGCCACATGTACAGGCGCAGCACAAAAAGCATTTTGAGTAAAAACACCCGCACAAGTGCCGCCCTCTATCATTTCAAACACAACAATATCATCACGTTCTGTTTGCTTAATACCCGCACTTGCGGTCCCTAATTTAATCCCTGAAACTTTATTCATTTCAGGGAAATCAACATTTCCTACTGCCATTTCTAACCTTTCATAAGCTTTTCAAGCTTTAAAAAAAACATAAACTTTAGCAATCATTTCAATATCACTTTCAATCATTGCACATTGATTTTTAACCCGTTCAACTTTTTCCACATCGTTAAACATCGCATGAGGTAAAACCACCTCAACTTCTATCAACCCATTGATATAATGAATTCTAAAATCATCAACTGTATGAATTAACTCAACTAAATACTGATCAAGATAATCTTGAACCTGTTCACGTGATATTGATTTTTTATATTCCTCCTTAAACTCATCATCTTCTGGGTCTATATGCACTAAAACATCAACCACATCATCAAACTCAGCTTTTAATCTATCTCTAACCGCATCACCAATCATATGCCCTTCTGAAACACTGATTCGAGAATCAACCACAATATGGGTATCAACATAAGCATCTTCTCCCATCCGTCGAGTGCGTAACAAATGAATGCTTTGTACGCCCGATGTCTGCTTAATAACTCGGCGAATTTCCCTGACAAACTCTTCTGGTAAAGAAGAGTCAACTAATTCACTAATACTTTCCAGCACTAACGTCACGCCCATTTTTGCAATCATTATGGCAACTAAAACAGCCGCAACAGCATCTGCAAAAGGGTAACCCATTAATACTGCGCCAATTCCAATCACAACAACAACAGAAGAAAACGCATCACTGCGATGATGCCAGGCATTAGCTAATAACAATTTAGATCGTGTCGCTTCTCCGACTCTTTTTGTGTAATGAAAAAGCCATTCATTCGCTAAAATAGAAACAACTGCGATACCCAGCGTTTCTCGATTTGGAGTCAATAATTTGCTTGTATCAAGTAACCGTTCAATCGCATCCCAGGCAATTCCACCCGCCACAACAACTAACCCCAGACCTAATAAAACAGTGGCCATGGTTTCAAACCGGCGATGACCATAAGGATGGTCATGATCAGCCTCTCTACTACCTAATTTAATCGCAATAATGACAAAGAAATCACTAATTAAATCAGACAAAGAATGAATACCATCAGCAATTAATGCCGCAGACTGCCCTAAGACACCAACACCAATTTTAATGATGGTTAAAAAGATATTAGTTAAAGCCCCTACATAAGTAACTCGGGTCTTTAACTTTAAAATCTGTTCAGCATCATAATCTTCAGTCACTTTAGCCTACCTCTAAAATAATGGTGTACTCCATTTCATCAGACAAGGTTTCTAGAACTTTGTGTCCATTTATTCTGCACCAAGCTGGAATATCCTGCATCACTCCGGGATCAGTACAAACAACCTCTAAAACATCGCCTGTTTGCATTGTTTTAACTTTATCCTGCGTTCTAATCACCGGCAAAGGGCACAGCAAGCGTTTTGCATTTAATATTTCTTTAGTCATTATATAAACCACTCTTTAGGTATTTCATCACCTTTTAAAGGTTTCACCTGAACTATTCTTTCCGCACCATCTTTTTCTCTAATCGTGACATCAACCACTTCAGCATCACGTCCCTGACCATAACGAGCAGTTAACTGAGCAGCTATCAGCAAGTCCTCTTCCGAAGGTTCGCCATCAACCATCGCTAATGGCCCCCTATGACTGGCACAGTTCATATTAATAAAGTCTTTTTTATAACCCTGCATAAAACGGGCTTCACCATCCTCTCTGGCAACGATGACTTTAAAATTGTTTTTTGGGCGAATATGACGCCCTACTTTTAATAACATGACATCATCCAGATCATATTCTTTTCGTCCTCGCGCAGACCATAAATCTACTAACTTATCTGAATAACTTTTATCCGTTAAAAAGCAGCATCCACCGGCAGGTTGAGCAAAGTCTTCAAAACCAAATTCATCAGCTAAAGCCATTTGCGGCTTGCGACTACGGCCACTGAAACCATGTAGTTTCTCTCTGTCTACCCAGCCTTCACGCTCAGGTAAAGTCATCGGTAAATTTTGCGCGCATAAAGGGCGCAATAACAGATCATCAGCACCTGACTCACATGCAATCACAGGCATGGTATCTTTTCTTTGTGACATTGGCCTTTGTCCAATCACTTCTCCTGTGATGATAAAGTCAAAATCATTTTCTTGAATCCATTCTTTAGCTTTCTGTACCATAAAAATTTTACAGTCCAGACACGGGTTCATATTTGCCCCATAGCCATGCTTAGGGTTAATCAATACATCTTTATATTCATCAATCACATCAATGATATGTAATTTGATACCCAGCTGCTCCGCCGACCATAAGGCATTATTTCTTTTGGGCTTGGCTTTGTCTTTTTTCTTTATGGCATGGGTATGCCCTTCTACACAAAACCCGGTAAAAAAGTTAATCCCTTCAACATGCACACCTTGTTCTATCATTGTTTTTGCAGCCAACAAGGAATCTAACCCACCTGAAATTAACGCAACTGCTTTTCTTTGCTTACTCATAACATCTAAAATATTCTTTAATAATTACTTAATTATACCTTGCGTTACTGTTTTGTAGGGTATACAAATATACGTTTATTCACTACATGTTTCATTAATGCCTATATAAAGGTTGTTTGTCTATCACTTTAGGCTAGACTTGAACCGTATAACGAAGCAATTTGATTGACCTTGATGAACCAGTTGTTTATTTAATTTGCAAAACACAAAAAATAAGGGAGCCCCAAAATGAATAGAGAAGAAGCAATGGCCTTCATGATCAAATTACTCAAAATTCTATTGCACAAAGAAGGCTCCGATTTATTTATTACGGCTGGCTACCCACCGGCAATGAAAATAAAAGGCATTATGACGCCTATTTCTCAACAACCCTTATCTGCCAAAGATTCACAGGCACTCACCCAGTGCATTATGAATGATAAACAACTTAAGGAGTTTGAAGAAACCCAGGAATGTAACTTTGCCATTTCACCCGCTGACCTTTGTCGCTTTCGTGTTAATGCCTATATTCAACAAGGCTGCCAAGGCCTGGTTCTCCGAGTGATTGCGGCTGAAATCCCTACTTTTGACAAACTAGGGCTTCCTGATGTTCTAAAAGATATTATCTCTCACAAAAATGGTTTGGTTATCATGGTTGGGGCTACGGGATCAGGTAAATCTACCTCTATGGCGGCGATGATTGACCACCGTAACGAAACCAGTTATGGGCACATTATTACTATTGAAGATCCTATTGAATATGTGCATACTCATAAAAACTGCATCATGATGCAACGAGAAGTTGGCGTTGATACTCAAGACTGGGAAATAGCCTTGCACAATACCTTACGTCAAGCACCAGACGTTATCGTTTTAGGAGAAATTCGGAATTCTGACATCATGGAATTTGGTCTTGAGTTTGCTCAAACAGGTCATTTAGCCCTTGCAACGTTACATGCAAATAATGCCAACCAGGCTGTTGACCGTATTCTTGGCTTTTTCCCAATTGAAAGCCAGACCAAACTCATGCAGGACATCTCTTTAAATCTACGCGCCATTATCTCTCAACGCTTGGTTAGAACTGTAGATGGTGGACGCTGTGCAGCTATTGAAATTTTGATCAACACCCCACTAATTTCAGATTTAATTGCCAAAGGGGATATTAGTGGTATGAAACCCATTATGGCCAAGTCTCGTGAATTAGGTATGCAAACCTTCGATCAGGCTTTATTAGATTTATATCAATCAGGTAAAATCGGCTATGACGAGGCATTAAAAAATGCAGATTCCAGAAATGAACTTCGTTTACAAATTAAACTAGCCAGTGGAGAAGATCAGCAAATAGATGGCTTATCACTAACCGAAACTGAAGAAGAATCCAACACGATGTAACGAATACATCACCGCCCCCCCCCTTCAACAATAACTATGAACCAATAAATTATGGATTTATCACCTTATTTAAAACTAATGTTAGATAAAAATGCTGAGAGTCTTTGTTTAAAAGCCGAAACAACACCTTCTCTACGATTATTGGGCCAGGAAAAAGCAGTTGGAAAAACACTAGTAACAACTGCATTTATAAATCATTTTATTGATGAAAGATTCGATGATTCACAAAAGCAAGATCTTATTAATTTTAAAACCATTCGAGCTAAATATACCTTAATAGACTCCATTTTTGTGGTACAAGCCGAGAAAAATATTGACGGACTGGCATTACTTATTTTTTTAGATAAAAAAGTTGATGATCCCAATTCAGTCCAAGAAGAAATTCAAGTTCTAGGTGAGTTACCTGGAGCAACACTTGATGTTATGCCATACCTGCTGGAAATGGTAAAGCAAGATGGCTCAGATATATTTTTAACCGTTGATTCCCCAATTAAAATAAAAATCTCTGGTCGTGCTGTATCAATGGACAGATATTTATTAACTCCTGAGTTAACAGAATCAGCTGCTTTTAACATCATGGGAAAAAAACAAAAAGCCGAATTTCTTGAGACCAAAGACCTTGATTTTGCCATTGCCTTACCTGATAAAAGCGCACGTTTTCGTGTAAACGCTTTTTATCAACGAGGATCAATAGGCGTTGTCTTTCGTTTAATTCCTTCTGTAATTCCCAGACCTGCGGATTTAGGGTTGCCTGATATATTACTTGAGCTCATTTTAGAAAAACGTGGTTTGATATTAATGGTAGGAGGTACCGGATCTGGAAAATCAACCTCCCTGGCTTCGATGATTAATCATCGGAATGAAAACTCAGCCGTCCACATAATAACAATTGAAGACCCTGTTGAATTTTCTCACCCAAATATAAAGTCTATTATTAACCAACGTGAAGTGGGTATAGATACCGCCTCTTATGCCCGCGCACTAAAAGCCTGCCTACGTGAAGCCCCTGATGTCATTTTAATCGGGGAGATTCGTGATAGAGAAACCATGAAAGCAGCTTTAGAGTTAGCGAATACAGGGCATTTATGTATTTCAACACTGCATTCAAACAATGCCAACCAGGCGATGGAAAGGGTCATTAATATGTTCCCAAATGCCGAACATAAACAATTATTTATGGACCTTTCAATAAACTTGAATGCTGTCATTTCTCAACGTTTAATCCCTACTCTTGATGGCAAACGCTGTGCGGCTATCGAAGTTTTAATCAACACCCCTCATATTTCTAATTTAATTTTAAAAGGTGAATTAAATGAAATTAAAGAGGCCATGAAGACTAGTGGAGGGAAAGGTATGAAAATCTTTGATGATGCCTTATTTGAGCTCTATAAAGCTCAGAAAATCAGTTTGGAAGAAGCCTTAAGGAATGCTGATTCGCGCAATGATTTAGAAGCTAAAATTAATTTTGGCTAACTTATAGGCGACTCATCAACAGCCTGAATCTTTGGTCTTGCTACACTATACAAATAAATCGCAATATAGCTGTTGATTCAGGCTTTACATTTTAATGTAGCTCATCCAATTAAATATAAATGCACCTTATTGCGCTATTACTCATCGGGTTTTCTCTTTTTACTGCAGCCTTGCTCATCACAGGTAATTTCCTCCAGCAATTTGAACCACAACAATATTCATCTAAACTGGCTGGTTTTATTCTTGTGGCTTGTCTCGCAATTATTCAATGGTTGAATTTACAATTTATCCTTACCCCCTCCATCAAGGTTTTTTCGCCTCTATATATCACGTTACTATTTTGCATTGCTCCCAGCTTTTATTTTTATAGCCGCCAAATACTAACAACGGAAGTAAAATTTCACTGGTGGCAAATCATGCATCTGCTCCCTTTATTTGTCAGCTTTCTATTCTCTGCCCAATGGATGTTGCCACTTGTTTTCATAATTGGGAGCGGCTATTTGTTATGGCTGGCTCGATCAGTTTTCTTATTACGCAAGCAACGGCAACGATTTAAACTGGAACTTTTAGCCCTAGCCGTTTTTTTCTCGATTGCTATTTGTGTCATTGCGCTTGGTTTTATTTGGCCATTACTCAGCGATACCCGCTTTATTATTGCTTACAGCATTTTAATTGGCCTTGCCTTTTTTGCTGCAATGTTAACCTTACTAAGCTTTCCATCAATCACCCTTGATATTGCCGAAGCTGCACAAGCTGTTTATGCAGAATCAACACTCAAGAACATTGATCGGGAAAAAATTATTTCTCAATTAAACCAATTAATGGAACATGAGAATATTTTTTTCCTTGAAAACCTTAGCCTATCGATGCTGGCCGAACAACTACAATTAAACTCACATCAATTATCGGAACTGATTAACACCGAATTTCAACAAGGTTTTTCACAATATATTCGGCAATATCGCATTAATGCTGCAAAAAAACTGTTACGAGAGGAACCAGAGTCTTCAGTTTTATCAATCGGTCTTTCGGTTGGATTCAGCAGCCAATCAAATTTTTACACCGCTTTTAGAGAGATAGTTGGTATGCCACCAGGCCAATATCGCAAGCAATTATTAAAAAAACAATAATTTCCATCCCTGCTAACGCTTTAAAAGTTACATAATTATCTTTCTGCAATCAACTAATTCATTGTTTTATAATTAAATATTATTTTTCTATTCCTATTCTATAAATCAGGAAGGCTGATCACTTTGCTGTTGCTATTGTTTACCTCAACCTATCAAAAAAGAGGTCAACATGAATATCTTACTCACAGGTGCCAGTGGTTTTATCGGTCACCATATTCTACAAGCACTGCAACAGCATAATCATAAAGTGATTGCCTGCTGTCGCAGCCCCGAAAAACTTTTTTTTACATCCGAAAACAGTCGTATTCTGCAATTAAATTATGCTGATATGACAGCAACTTCAGACTGGCTACCCCATTTACAAAATATAGATATTGTCATTAATTGTGTCGGTATTATTAGCGAATCTAAAGGGCAATTATTTCAAACACTGCATACCCAGGTTCCGATTGCTTTATTTAAGGCTGCTGAACAGTCAGCTGTTAAAAAAATCATTCAGATATCAGCACTAGGTGCTGATCAGTCAGCACAATCGGCTTATCATCTTAGTAAGAAAGCCGCCGATGATTTCCTCAAAACCTTAACTATTGACTGGTACATACTACAACCGTCCATTGTTTACGGTGATGGCGCACAAAGCATGGCCTTGTTTCATGCTTTGGCTTCATTACCTGTACACCCCCTTGTCGACAACGGCCAGCAATTAATACAGCCAATACACGTTAGTGATGTAACTTCATCAATTATTCAGTGTTTGAAACCAGACTCACCCACCCAATTAACCTTGACATTAGTTGGTTCAGAAGCCATAAGCTTTAAGCATTTATTAAAACATTTAAGGTGTCGATTGGGGAAAAAGCCTGCACCTACATTTTCATTGTCCGGAGAGCTAGTTCAACGCTTTGTGTTTTTAGGAAAATGGTTGGGGGAAGCAAGCTTAAATTCTGAAAATATAGCCATGTTACGCAGGGGCAACTCTGCAGATGCTGAACCGATAAAACAATTTCTTGGTCATCCAGCTAAAAGTATACGTAAGCAATTATTATTAACACCTGCAAATCAGGCTGAACGATGGCATGCAGGCTTGTATTGTCTACGCCCTTTATTACGCTTATCGATTGCTTTTTTATGGCTATGGAGCGGAATTGTTTCCATTTTTTTCTTCTCACATCAACAAAGTTATCAATTTTTAGCCGCTTCAGGAATTACTGGTAATGCGGCACCTATTATGTTGTATGGCCTGGCATTAATGGACATTATTCTTGGATTAGCCACCTTGCTTGTCTATCAAATACGTCAATTAGTGCTATTCCAGCTAACCATCATTACTCTTTACACGCTAACACTCACCTTTACCTTGCCAGAGTTTTGGCTTCATCCCTTTGGACCCGTATTAAAAAACATTCCTTTATTGGCAACACTACTGGTTTATTTAAATTTAGAAGGAGAAAAACCATGATATTTTTAACTTTAAAATTAATTCACATCTTCAGTGCTATTATTTTATTCGGATTAGGTCTAGGCACTGTTTTTTACAAAATGATGGCTGACAGAAGCGGGAATCATGCCGCTATCGCGGTAACAAGCAAACATGTTGTTCTGGCCGACTGGTGGTTCACCACACCCACCGTTATTCTTCAGCCGCTGACGGGCATATTAATGGCTCAGCAATTGAATATGTCGTTAAGCTCAGACTGGATGATACAAACAATAGTGTTATATCTAATAACTGGACTCTGCTGGTTACCCGTTGTTTATATACAAATCCGTACCAGAGATATTGCCATCGAATCTCTGGCTGATAACAAACCATTACCCGATAGCTATCAGTATTATTCAAAAATCTGGATGTGGCTGGGCGTACCTGCATTCTTTACAATGTTAGGCATTACCACCATGATGGTTTTTCACTCACCTTTATTCTAGAGATAATTATGAACAATATTCCATTATTACAAAAAGTATTAGGCGATGACTGGGATAAATTACCACCTGTTATTCAGCGGCATTACACTATCCCTGTAGACTCCAACACCTGCGTCAGAGGTGACATGGAAATTGCCTATCCAAACTTCCTATTACCTCTGATCAGTTTGATTCATCTTTGTGGCGGGCTGGTTTCTAAGCGTGGAAAAAAAATTAATACTCTGGTTAAAAAGACTGTTTCTGCACAAAACACAGAATTATTTTGGCAACGTACACTTGAGTACTCAGGAAACAAAAAAGACTCTTTTTATTCTCGAATGGTTTATTTACAGCCCAATGAGTTGATAGAAACAGTCCGTTTTGGTTTTGGTTTACGTCTTAAAGTTTCTGTAGAAGATGGCACGTTGGTTTATCGAAGTAATGGTCATATCTGGCAATATGCATGCTTACGACTTGCTTTTCCCGACTGGCTGTTATTAGGTAAAGCATGCATTATTGAACATCCCATTTCTGACCGCGAGTTCAAATTGGATTTCAGTATTCAGCACCCACTTTGGGGGGAAAGTTATTGCTATCACGGCATTTTTCAATATTGCAATAACTGAGCACTGCATTCTCGAACCACATGACCTATAGCCAATGTCATTAAGTAAGGTGAAAAGAGTCTATTCTGATTTCTCCACCCCCAACCCCCTCCATCAGGAGAGGGCTTAAGAGCAAAACATTTTTACCTTAAATTGCTTAACTTAAACATTTATAGGACATGTGGTGCGAGACCTTAGTCTATCTGGAGGGCAAAGCTAGCGTTATCCGAAAAGAGGAAATCATCGACTACAAGCCCTTTTAGAGCACTTTTCAATTAATTTTTAGACTCTTTAACTTCAGCTGTTTGCTCATTTAGCCACTCAAGTAACTCTTCTTCTTTAACCACACCCATATGCCTAAGCATTTCATTGTTTCGATCAAAGAAATAAGTTAACGGCAATTCACCTCTCCAGCGAGGATTTATATCGTAATACAACCTTTCAGCAAAGTTATCTGCAAAAACCCAGGTTTCAGTCCCTTGCAGTTGTTTTGATGCCAAAAGTTGCTGCACAGTCTCATCCTCAAGAAAAGGGTCTGTCGTTATAGTAATTAATTTAACTTGTGGATATTTTTCCATTAATTCACCAAACATAGCCAGTTCCTTCATACAATAAGCACAGGTGACTGACCAGAAAGCAATAATATATGGCCTATCTTTATTCTGTTGCTGAATCTGCTCAAATGACCCTTTAATAAAAGGCTTATAAGCGCTTTCACTGGCATAACTCACCGTACTGTTTAAACAAAGAACAGTTAACAGAGTAAAAAATAATGTTTTAAATTGGTTCAAGGGAAATTGCTTCATCATCGTCCTGCGTTAAAGTTATCAATAGTCAAATAGAGTGTAGTTATAGAACCTGCATTTGTAATGCTTGAGTTTGACCTGTTGCACTCTCGGTCCATAATGTCAGGAACCCTGATTCATTGCTAATGATCCGAGGATGAGTTGCGCGCATACCAGGCTTTGATAATCGCTTATTTTCAGACCAGGTCAAACCACTATCTTTAGATTCTGCATAAAAAATAGACAAACCATCTTCTGTACGCATATCCCATACAGCAATAACTCTACCCTTTTCACTCGCTGCGACATCACTGTGAACAGCACTTTCATCACCTAATTGAATGGGGTCAGCCCAGGTTTTTCCGTTATCATCAGATCTTAAATAATGCACACCCAAGTGCTCCATATGACCACTACCAACGACTGAGTGCATTAACCCCTTATTTTCCTGAAAAGCCAACCCACCCCCTATATGGGGACAACCAGGAAAATCCCAGTTAAAAGCTCCAACCGAACTAAGGCGTTGCCATTGTTGATTTTGGCTTAGCTTACCAATAGCCATATCTGTAGGTTGCTTATCCCGATAAAGCACATAAAAGTTATTTTTTGAATCAAACCGGGCAGTATTCCAGCAACAGGCGCAGGTTATGTCATCTAAACTTTTATTTATTGACCAGCTTTGTCCGCCATCTTTTGACTGACTAAAACGCATTCCTTGTGAACCTTTAACTTCAGATCTGCCTTTACGACTATCAAGCCAGACCACATTAATACTGTCGCTATTGGCATCCATGGCATAAAAAGCATGCGGACCTTTTTCCCAATCAGCAGGAATTGGACTCGTTTGCCAGCTTTTACCGCCATCGGAAGACCTTGTTGCTTTCATAGGCCCTGCATTATGTGGAGCACCTTCAACCCGACTGGGCCAAATAGCCACAATATTATCGCCCTGAACCGCTAGACGCGCATCATTACCCCGGGTTAAGTTAACCTCAATATGTTGACTACTATTAATATTCACAGGGCTAGACCAGCTTTCTCCCTGATTTACAGAGGATTGATACCAAAGCGCTTTTTCACCATCGTGATGAGTACCCGTCAACATATGAAGATTGCCTTGATGTTTAATAATATCAAGACTCAAAGTACCATTAGCCAGAGCGCGATGTTTATGCCCGTGTTTCTGTACAGGTTTATCTACAGAAGATACTTGCTGCTGTTTTACGGGACAACTACAGGCGACTAATAAGGAACTGAAACAAAGCATTAAAAATAATTTTGATTTATTCATAGCAAATTTAAAATGGGTAAAGATAAAATAACTTCAATAGAAATTTAAGGTTCTACAGCTTATTATCCATTAATAATACTGGTTTTTTTAGAATTTATCATTTTTAGGCTATAATTGACGGTTTTTTATTCGCTGAAGTAATCGCCGTGTCTAGCACAAACAACGACTTATCAACATTTCAAGGGCTGATCCTGGCCTTACAACAATATTGGTCTGAACAAGGCTGTATTTTATTGCAACCTTTGGATCAGGAAGTAGGAGCAGGCACCTTTCACCCCGCTACTTTTCTGCGTGCGATTGGACCAGAACCTTGGAATGCGGCTTATGTACAACCCTCTAGAAGACCGACCGATGGCCGTTTTGGTGAAAACCCTATGCGCCTTCAACATTATTATCAGTTTCAGGTCATTTTAAAACCTTCTCCCGATAATATTCAGGAGTTGTATTTAGGATCGTTAAAGCATTTAGGCTTAGATCTTCTTGAACACGACGTTCGGTTTGTTGAAGACAACTGGGAATCACCAACATTAGGCGCCTGGGGATTAGGTTGGGAAGTTTGGCTAAATGGGATGGAAGTCTCTCAGTTCACCTATTTTCAACAGGTGGGTGGATTAGAATGTAAACCTGTCAGTGGTGAATTGACTTACGGGCTTGAACGTATTGCCATGTATATTCAAGGCGTTGAAAGTGTTTACGATCTAGTCTGGACCAATGGCCCTCAAGGTGCTGTGACTTATGGTGATGTTTTCCACCAAAACGAAGTAGAAATGTCAGAATTCAATTTTGACCATGCTAATGTAGACTTTCTATTCACTTGCTTTGATACCTACGAACAAGAATGTCAAAAACTGATTGAAAAAGACCTGCCCTTACCTGCTTATGAGATGGTATTAAAAGCTTCGCATACTTTTAATTTATTAGATGCTCGCCATGCTATATCTGTCACAGAAAGACAACGCTACATTTTACGTGTCCGTAACCTGTCCAAATCAGTTGCAGAAGCTTATTACAATCGTAGGGAATCATTGGGCTTTCCAATGCTACAGACTGAGCAGGGAGAATAATCATGTCAGAAGCTAAAGATTTATTATTTGAATTAGGTTGTGAAGAATTACCTCCTAAATCACTATTAAAATTAAGTAATGCACTATTAAACGGCATAGAGTCAGGCTTAAAAGAAGCCAATCTGGATTACGCATCCGCTCATGCTTATGCTACGCCAAGACGTTTGGCAGTTATTATTAAAGCTTTAAATAGCTCTCAGCCAGATAAGTCTGTTGAAAAACGAGGCCCAGCTGTACAAGCAGCTTTTGCAGAAGATGGAACACCAAGTAAAGCAGCTCAAGGTTTTGCCAGAGGTTGTGGCACAACTGTAGATAAACTGGATAGATTAAAAACGGATAAAGGTGAGTGGTTAGCATTTAATAAAGAAGTTAAAGGCCTGGCAACTGAACAGCTTATGCCTGAAATTATCGCTAAAAGCATTCATTTACTGCCTATTGCTAAAAGAATGCGTTGGGGCAGTTATAGCACCGAATTTGTTCGCCCTGTGCATTGGTGTGTATTATTGTTTGGCGAGGCTGTTGTTGACGCTGAAATTTTAGGTTTAAAAACAGGCAATCAATCACAGGGCCATCGTTTTCATGCACCTGAAGCTATCAGCATAAAAAATGCTGATAGCTATTTAGCAGTATTAGAACAGAACTACGTCATTGCTGACTATGCTAAACGCCAGGCTATTATTGAAGAAAAAGCCAATATAGCCGCCAATTCAGTTGCAGGTATCGCTCATATTGAAACAGACTTGCTGGAAGAGATTGCCGCTTTAAATGAATGGCCTATCCCTGTATTGGGTAATTTTGACTCTCGCTTTCTTGAATTGCCTAATGAAGTATTGATTACCACAATGCAAAGCAACCAAAAATACTTCCCAATCAAGAATAAAGCAGGCGATTTGCTTCCTCATTTCATTACCTTTAGTAATGTAGAGAGTAGCCGCCCACAATCGATTCAAGAAGGTAATGAACGCGTTATTATGCCGCGCCTTGCCGATGCTGAATTCTTCTGGAAACAAGACAGAAAACAAACATTGGAAGATCGTGTTGCCAGTTTAGAAACCATTGTTTTCCAAAAAGTATTAGGTACTTTGGGCGACAAAACAAAACGCGTTGAAAAACTGGCTGAACACATTGCTCAACAATTAAATGCTGATGTGGCCTTAGCTAAGCGCGCCGCTTGTTTAGCTAAAACAGATTTAATGACCGATATGGTGGGTGAGTTTGCAAGCTTGCAAGGTATTGTTGGCCGTTATTATGCCCTTGCAGATAATGAACCAGCAGAAGTCGCCATTGCTATTGAAGAACAATATTTCCCCAAACAATCTGGCAGCCCAACACCAACCAGTGTAATTGGGCAAATTCTTTCATTGGCAGAAAAAATTGACACCTTAGGCGGTATTTTCAGTGCAAACCTTATCCCTACGGGTGATAAAGACCCTTATGCACTAAGACGTGCCACTTTAGGCTCGCTTAGAATTATTATTGAAAACAATCTGGATTTAGACATTGTTGACCTAATTAACTTTGCCTTAGCCCAGTTCAACCATGACTTTGATAAATCAAAAACCCAACAACTGGTTATAGATTTTGTTTTTGAACGTTTAAAAGGCTATTGTCTGGATCATGGACATACCGCAGATGAATTTGATGCCGTTATTTCCGTCAAACCGAGCAAACCTTTAGATTTTATTCAACGCTTGCAAGCGGTTAAAGCTTTTAGAGCACTACCAGAAGCAGAAAGTTTGGCGGCAGCGAATAAACGAATTATTAATATTCTAAAAAAATCTGAAACCAAAGCAGCAGACTCAATTAGTGGTTTAATTGAAGTGCAGGAAAAAAACTTACATACTGCAGCAATTGAATCAGCTCAAACTATTCAGCCTTTATTGCTGAAAAAAGATTATCAAGCCACACTGACTCGACTCGCTCAATTAAAAGATGATGTTGATGCCTTTTTTGATAATGTCATGGTTAATACCGATGATCTAGAGTTACGTGCCAGCCGCCTGGCTTTACTGTCCATGCTATCAAACCAGTTCCTTGAGATTGCTGACATTTCAAAATTGCAATAATGTCGCAAGCATACGTATTACTTGATCGTGATGGGGTGATTAACCAGGATTCAGATGACTATATCAAGTCAGCTGAAGAATGGCATCCCATTGCCGGTAGCCTTGAAGCCATCGCCCTATTTAACCAGCATGGCTACAAAGTGGTGGTGATTACCAACCAGTCGGGGTTGAGTCGTGGCTATTACAGCGAATCTACACTGGCCGAAATACACCAGAAAATGCATCAATTAACAACTGCCAAAAGCGGAAAAATTGATGCTATTTATCACTGTCCTCACGGCCCAGATGACAACTGTGATTGTCGCAAACCTAAACCAGGTCTGTTAAACACGTTTGCAAAAGATTACAACTGCTCATTATCTGATATCTATTTTATCGGTGATAAAGTAGGCGATATTCAAGCAGCCAACGCAGCAGGCGCTAAACCAATGCTTGTTAAAACAGGCAAAGGCCAAATCACTTTAAATAAAAACCCAGAAATTAACGTCCCTATTTTTGAGAACCTTTATGACGCAGCAAAATTCATCACCTCAGAAAAATAACTTAAAAGTTTATGTTGGTTCCAGCATATTTTTTATTTATATTTTCACCTCTGTTATTATTTTCAGTCCCATTATTATCCTTTGTGTCATATTTCCATTCCCTGTCCGCTACCAAGTCTCCACCCTTTGGATAGCTTCGGTAATGGCTACTGCAAAGATATGCTGCGGTTTAACATATGAGGTTGAAGGCTTAGAAAACTTACCTAAAGATCAATCCTATATTGTTCTTAGTAAACACCAGTCGGCATGGGAAACATTAGCATTACGCCTGTTTTTACCCATGCAAACAACCGTATTAAAACAATCTTTAGTCAGAATTCCGATTGGTGGCTGGGCTTTAGCGACATTAAAGCCAATCGCTATTAACAGAGAGAATCAGAGGGAAGCCCTACGCGCCCTAGTGGATCAAGGTACTTCCCGCCTCAAAGAAGGTATGGTTGTAGTTATTTTCCCAGAAGGTACCCGTGCAGCCCCCGGTGAAGATAAAAAGTTTAATGCTGGCGGAGCTATGCTTGCGCACAAATCTCACTATCCAGTTATTCCCCTGGCCCATAATGCGGGTGAATTTTGGCCAAGATACAGTTTTTTAAAATATCCAGGAACAATTAAAGTTAAAATAGGTCCTGCTATTGAAACTATTGATAAAAAAGCCAAAGAAATAAATTCTGAAGCAGAGACATGGATTGCTCAAGCAATGAAAGAGATAACCAATTCCACCACCTTATAAGTTATTAACAAATAGAACACCATGAAAAAAATATTACTTCTTTGTACCTCTGCCCTATTCTTAACAGCCTGTGCTGACAAACAACAATATGAAGCCGCTGTTTTAGCAGAGATGCAAGCTGAGCAAGACGTAAAAGACTACAAACTTGAACCTGAACAGATGGCAGACTGTATCGTCGACTTATCATCTAAAAAAATGCCAGGGGTATTTGCATTTGATCCTGACAGGCTAATGGCTTATCAAAATTATACTAAAATGTTGTTAATGCATACTGTAAAAGATAAACAGAAAATGCTGGAAGAGCTACGCCAGGTTTTTGGTTCACCAAAAGACCTTGCTGCAGCACATAGTAACTATACAGAAAGTGTTATGGATTGTTTAGCCGCTATAATTAAAAAATCAGAACCAGAAATAGACGAAAGTTAAGTTTCAACCACTTAATTTATGGCAAGGACGCCATAATAAGTGAATAAAGAAATATGCTTATGTATTCGAACTGAGTGATATTCTTCCCCACTGCTCACATCTCTTTAGCCACTGTTATTTCAAATAAAATCCCAAGCATCTCCGCTTACAAGATTTCATTCATTGCTCTAATCTGTTTTAGTATCTGCTCAAAGTAAGGTCAAAAAATACTCAACAAAATTATTTTCATTAACAAAAGTAATATCGTACATACTGGTTAAGCCTTTTGCCTGTTCATCACTTAAGCCGAGCACTAACATGGTAAAATTTTGCTTATCAATCCCCATTCGCTTCCTTAATTTATGATACTTTTCAATCGTAGACCTAAATTCACCAGATTTGCATTCTATAAATAAAGGGATTTTATTATTAATTAGAAAAAAAACATCAACTTCATGCTTATCTTCATTTGGAAAATGTACCTTAAAACTTCTTAATGCTGAAAATTGAATCTTTTTTTCATAAAACGCGACCAAAAGCTTCATAAAAACAAACCACTCAAACCATTCGCCATTAAAGAAATTAACCACAGCAGGTGCTTTCTGTAATGTTAAATGAATCTTTTTATCAGACTTGTTATAAAAATATTTTGCAACAAAAGAAAAATCATAAAGCTCTCTACAATACCGGGTCAAAGCATGAATTTCTTTTTGAGAATAATTTGAAATAGCTAAAGAAATAGAGCTATAGCCCTTTCTCTGGGCTTTTTTTATTTGGTCATTAACATTTTTAAGCAACTCATAATTTTCCCCCAGCGCCACTGCAATTTCATCAAAAAAACCTTGGGTATCAATTGTTGATGTATCAATATCTAAAATTATTCCCTTTTTATCAAACCAGTCAATGATAGGCTTAAACTGGGTCTGCCTAGTCATTGCCGATGTATTATGAAGATCAACATCATCTAAACATTCAATACTTTCCAACGACTCGTCTTCAGCCAAATTTCCTTTTAGTTCGGTGTATTTTTCATTAAGGCTCTGGTATTTAGTAATTATATTTTTAACAAATGCGACTGAATTATGAATAGGAACGGGCGCTTTACATACAGGGCATTTAACTGCTTTACCAACATAATCATCAGATACTTCCCGTAAATAACTACATTTATTGCACAACAAAATTGCCATTAGCCAAAACCTTTGTTAATCAACTGTGTTAAAACTTATAAACTATAACTTATGGGTAATTATAGCTCTTTTAAATAGCTTAAACTGAATATCAAATACTCTAACATTTTTAGTATATCGATTTAGATACCTACAGCTTATTTAGAACTCATACCATTAACCCATTAAACATCTACCCTAATCTATATATAAACTTAGCTGCTTATCAATCTTACCATGACCATTCTCAATGAATCTTCACTCATAATATCAATTTTTGTTAGACAAATTTAGTAGAAGCCCCCTTCTCTACCCCTTGAATTAAACAGCCCTAGCTAATTAATTTACCTACAACCTTAAGAACAGTTAGAATTATCAATTAACTATCTACTTTAATATAAATAATTACTGGAATTCTATCCGAATTCATCTAAACTTGAAACTCAGATAGTCTTTAAATTCATTAGGGCAGTATAAATATGGCTTTTCGAAAAATCTTGGGATTTTTAATTCCTTTGCTATTCAGTGCAAATATCTGGGCTGATATCATTAAAATTAATCCAAACCACCCAGATCAATATGTTGTTGTAAAAGGTGATACCTTATGGGATATTTCTGGAAAGTTTCTTGAAAAACCATGGCAATGGCCTGAACTATGGGACACCAACCCTCAGATTAAAAACCCTCATTTAATTTATCCTGGTGATACGATTTACTTTTCTATGGTTAATGGCAGGCCTAGACTCAGTTTTTCAAAAGATGGCGGTATTAAACCTCGTATTAGAGAATCTGACCTTGATAAAGCAATAACAATCATCCCGACTGATGCTATTTCTCAATTCTTGACCTCACCAAAAGTTGTTAACGAAAATGAGTTAGAAAAATCGCCTTATGTCATTGAAATCGCGGGTGAACATTTAATTGCTGGTGCTGGAGATCGAATCTATGTTCGCGCGATTGAATCCCCCAAAAGTCTTGGCTATACCATTTATCGTAAAGGTGAAGTCTACATCAGTCCAGAAAGCAAAGAAATTCTGGGTTATGAAGCTAAATACATTGCTGATACAACTATTGAAAGATCAGGTGACCCAGCGACTCTGGTTATAACAAAATCAGACAGTGATATTCGTAGAGGTGACCGCTTAATGGTCAGCAATGAAAACGAATTAGCACTCAACTTTTTCCCTCGCCCTCCACAACAACAAATACACGGCAGCATTATCAGTGTCTTGGATGGTGTTTCTCAAATAGGCCAGTATAATATTATTGTTCTAGATAAAGGCACCCGTGATGGTTTAGAAGCGGGGCATATCATGGATATTTACCATAAAGGACGCATCGTTAGCGACCCATACAGCGATAAAAAAGATGACGCCGTAAAACTACCGGATGAAATTGCAGGCTTACTTATGGTATTCCGCACCTTCGAACGTGTTAGTTATGCTTTAGTCCTTGAAGCTACTCAAGCTATCCATGTACTTGATAAAGTCAATACACCTTAACATCTGTTTTATACTTACAAGGACGTAAGTTACAAACTTCCAACCTATTTTTTTACGTGACAGTTTCTTCTGAACATCTCAAATTTTGGCTAGCGTTGCTAAGAGTTCCTGGAATTGGCAGTAAAACATTTATAAACACCCTGGCCTCATATACGCCAGAGCAATTATTCAAGCAGTCAAACTCAACACTTTCTGCTTTAGGTTTAAAACAAAAAAGTATTGATTACATAAAGTCACCTGACTGGAAACAAGTTGAAGAAGACATTCTTTGGACAAAGCAACCTGAAAATGCCGTTATCACCTTTAATGACGAGCTTTATCCTGCGCAATTAAAAGAAATAGATAACCCACCCGCTCTACTTTTTACCCGTGGAAATACAAAGCTTCTTAGTCAACCACAACTCTCTATCGTCGGAAGTAGAAACCCTTCCCCTTTAGGTCTACAAACTGCTATTGAATTTGCCCAATCACTGGCTCAGCAAGGGTTCACCATCACCAGCGGACTTGCCTTAGGTATTGATGCCGCTAGCCATCAGGGAGCCTTAAATGTTAATGGTCACACTATTGCTGTAACTGGTACAGGGCTAGACAGAGTTTATCCCGCTCGAAATAAAGAACTGGCTACAAAAATAGCGAATACAGGTCTACTTATTTCTGAGTTTCCGCCAGGTACCACAGCAAAAGCTAATCACTTTCCCAGAAGAAACAGGATCATCAGCGGCCTTTGTCTTGGTTTATTAGTGGTTGAGGCTGCAAAGCAAAGTGGCTCTCTAATTACAGCTCGCATGGCTTTAGAGGCTAATCGTGAAGTGTTTGCCATTCCAGGGTCAATCCATAACCCTTTGGCTCGAGGCTGTAATGCTTTAATTAAAGAGGGAGCCAAGTTAGTTGAAAATATTCAGGATATTTTAGAAGAATTAAATCAATACAATCAACAACCTGAAACAATTCCCCAAGAAAACCCAAAATCAACACTTGACCTGGAGCAGCAAAATCTATTGAATCTCATTATGTTTAGCCCCACATCAGTCGATTGGCTGGTACAACAATCAGAGTTTTCAGTTGAAGTTATCTCTTCAATGTTACTCATGCTAGAATTACAAGGTTGTATTACTGCGACTCCCGGCGGCTATATCCGAATTAAATGAACAGGTGCTATGAAAGAAAACATTTTTGATGTCTTAATCTATCTTTTTGAAAATTACTTAGATGACAATATAGACTTACAACCTGATAGCGAAGACATTAAAACCGAGCTACTACAGGCAGGCTTTGAACAGGCTGAAGTGAATAATGCATTTAACTGGCTTGAAGCATTAACTGAACAAAGTAATATTAAACCCAGCATTTCTTCTGCATTTCGTATTTTTTGCCCGCAGGAAGAAACTAAGCTTAATTTAGAATGTCGTAACTTTCTGCTTTTCCTAGAACGTACAGGCATATTAACCCCGACCATCAGAGAAATTGTCATTGACAGAGTCATGGCAATCGAAAATGAAACTATCGCTTTAGATGAGCTTAAATGGACCGTATTAATGGTTTTATTGAGCCAATCCGATGATGATGTTGCATTCTCACGAATGGAAGATATTGTTTACGACTTAACTCCAGCCCTTTTACATTAAATCCCTGTTTGAATATGAGTAAAAATCTTGTCATTGTAGAATCACCTGCAAAATGTAAGACCATTGAAAAATATCTGGGAAAAGATTTTCAGGTGCTGGCCTCTTATGGCCACGTTAGAGACTTGATCCCTAAAGAGGGCGCAGTTGATACCGAACATGATTTTGCCATGAAGTATCAAATCATTGAACGCAACCAACGCCATCTTCAAGAAATCACTAAAGCGGTAAAAAAAGCAGATACCTTATATCTCGCAACTGACCCGGATAGAGAGGGAGAAGCCATTTCATGGCATGTGTTCGAACATTTAAAAGCAAAAAAAGCTTTAAAAGATAAAAATGTTCTTCGTGTTGTCTTCCATGAAATCACTAAAAAAGCAGTCACCGAAGCTATTGCCAAGCCAACCGAGTTATCTATTACCATGGTTAATGCACAGCAAGCGCGTCGTGCATTGGATTACCTGGTAGGCTTTAATTTATCTCCCCTGTTATGGAAAAAAATTCGTCGAGGATTATCTGCAGGTCGCGTACAAAGCCCCGCGCTAAGGATGATTGTTGAGCGTGAACTTGAAATTGAAGCCTTTGAAAAAAAGGAATACTGGTCACATACTGCCGAATTAAAAGCAAAAGACCAGGCGTTTAAAGCCAAACTCACTCACTTTGAAGGTAAAAAGCTTAAACAATTCAGCATCACCGATGAGGAGCGTGCTGAAAAAGTTAAACAAACACTAATCGCTGCGGCTGATGGCCAGTTACTTGTTGAAAAGCTAGAGAAAAAACAGCGTAAGCGTAATCCAGCAGCACCTTTTATTACCTCGACGCTACAACAAGAGGCCTCCAGAAAACTTGGCTTTACCACCAAGAAAACCATGATGGTTGCCCAGCAACTTTATGAAGGTATTGAAGTTGGCGGTGAAACCGCTGGTTTAATCACCTATATGCGTACAGACTCGGTCAACTTATCCGAAGAAGCACTTGAACAATTACGTGAGCTAATTGCAGAAAAATACGGTAAAGAGAACGTACCTAAAGAGCCCCGCTCTTTTAAAACAAAATCCAAAAATGCTCAGGAAGCGCATGAAGCGATTCGCCCTACCTCAGCCTTTAATTTACCTGAAAAGATAAAAGGTAATTTATCATCAGACCAGTTTAAACTGTATGAATTAATCTGGAAAAGAACCGTTGCCTGTCAAATGATACATGCAACGCTTAACCAGGTTGCTGTTGATTTAAGCTGTGGTAGCAAAGACAATATCTTCAGAGCAACAGGATCAACCATCCACAAGCCTGGTTTTATGGCGGTTTATCTTGAAGGCAAAGATGACAATAAAGAAAATGATGACAAGGAAAGTTTTCTACCCCCTATGGAAGAAGGCCGCCCTGTCCCACTGGAAGAAATCATTGCTACTCAGCATTTTACCGAGCCACCACCACGTTTTGGTGAGGCCAGCCTGGTAAAGTCATTAGAAGAGCACGGAATAGGTCGACCATCAACTTATTCAACTATTATCTCGACTTTACAAAATAGAGAATACGTTACTCTGGAAAGCAAACGTTTCTATCCATCTGATGTTGGTCGAATCGTTAATAAATTTCTAACGGATCATTTCACTAAATATGTCGATTATGACTTTACGGCTAATTTAGAAGATGAACTAGATGCGGTTGCACGTGGTGAAAAAGACTGGGTTCCATTAATGCAGGATTTTTGGACCCCATTTACCAAACTGATTACTGAAAAAGAGGAAAGTGTTCAGCGTAAAGATGTTACTCAGGAAGCCATTGATGAAAAATGTCCTGAATGTGATAAACAACTCTCTATTAGATTGGGGCGTAATGGTCGTTTTATTGGCTGTACTGACTACCCAACCTGTTCATATACTCGCAACCTCAATGATGATGGTACAGAAGCCAATGAACCAGAAATTGTTGAAGGCAGAGTCTGTCCAAAATGTGAGTCGCCTTTAGTCATAAAAACAGGACGCTATGGTAAATTTATAGGTTGCAGTGCTTACCCAAAATGTAAACATATAGAACCTTTAGAGAAACCCTTAGATACTGGCGTTGAATGTCCGCAATGCAATAAAGATAATATTCTTAAGCGTAAATCTCGCTATGGAAAAATATTTTATTCTTGTGCAGGTTACCCAAAGTGTGACTACGCGCTATGGAATGCCCCCGTTAAAGAAAGCTGCCCAGATTGTAACTGGCCAGTGTTAACTTTAAAATCAACTAAAAGACGGGGACCAGAAAAAGTATGTCCGCAAAAAGAATGTAAATATGCCACCCCTTACGAAGGTGACCCTGAAGATATTAATGGGCCTCAAGAGCCGGCTAAAAGCTAAAGGTTCAAGGAAAAAAGAGCATAACCACCCTACATTTAAAACATTATCTCGTAGGGTGGGCATTACCTATCAAATAAAGTTTAATAGCTTAATCCCATTATTGTCAGATACATTGCCGAGTTGTTTTAATGGCTAAAAAAACTCACAGCACCATTCATTCAAACAACAATGCAAAAAAAAACATCGTCTTTTAAAATTCGACAAGCCGTTCAAAAAATCAACAACGGAGACCTTATAGCCTACCCAACTGAAGCCGTTTACGGCTTGGGCTGTAACCCTCTTGATGAAGAAGCTGTATTAAAGCTTTTAACATTAAAAAAACGCTCTGTAGATAAAGGGCTGATTCTAATCGCATCATCCATAGAACAACTTGATCCTTATCTACAATTAACAGATGACATTGTTTCTCGCGTTCAAGCAAGCTGGCCTGGGCCAGTCACCTGGATAATTCCCGCTCAGCCATGGGTACCCCAATGGCTGACTGGAAAACACTCATCATTAGCTGTCAGAGTAACAGATCACCCTATTGCTAGTTCACTATGCGAAGAAAATGAAGGTCCTTTAGTGTCCACCAGCGCCAATACCAGCGCCAGACCACCCGCAACAAAATCATGGCAAGTAACTAAAAATCTCAATCATACTGGTTTGTTTATCGTTCCAGGTGAGGTGGGAAAGTTAAAACAGGCGACTCCAATTTATGATGTGTTAAGTCATCATAAACTACGTTGATTGTTTAGATCTTACTATCGCCCAAACAAGACTTACCACTTTCCTATTTGTATTAATTCACGATGATATCTGATCATGATTATTATGGAAGCTGAGCACAGTAGGTCCGGTTAGCAACGCGTAATCGGATGCATGTTTCTAAGCAGAATGACCTACATACTGCTTGATGAACACAGTTATGAGGTTTCACTTTTTCCAGGCTTAAACTCCACCTGTAACAATCCAATGGCATGTAATAATTCATAAGATGCTTTCAGTGCTTCAAACCTTACATTAATCAAAGCGGTTCTTGCGCTTAACAACTGTGACTTTGCATTTAATAAATCAACTTCATTGCCACTGCCCTTAGTGTTTTGCTTATCTCTCGCCTGATAAAGGTCATTAGCAATTTTCATAGTGCCTTTTGATAAATTTAATCGACGCTGTAACACCTCCTTTTTTTCCCAGGCTAACTTAACCTGTTCAATGACACCTCTGCCCATAGCCTGAAAAGCATACTTTTCTGAGGATAACTTTCCAACAGCTGAATCATATTGGTCTCCTATCTGGTTTCCCATATTAAAATCCCAATTAAGCCTTACGAAGACAGACCGATCAGTCTTTGCTCCTTCAATACCTTGAAAATTTGTTTCTCTTTCATAAGCCGCCACAACATCAATTTCTGGAGAATATTTCCCAAATACGGCTTTCTTTTCCTGTTCTGCAATATTGATTCTTTGTTCTGCCATGGCTAGCTGAGCATTATTGGTTTTTGCTATTTCCAAAGCTTGTTCTAAAGACTCAAATACTTTTAATTGAAGATTCCTTGGTATGTCCATTGCTCCAATAACGGGATCATGCTCAAAGATAATTTGGTACTGTCTAAAGGCAGCTCTATATTTACCATCAATATTCAGTCGTTGCTCTTGTACTTGCTGCAAGGAAAGTGAAGCTTCATAGATATCAATGACTGTCCCTGCTCCTGATGATTGACTTTGTTTTTTTAAATCAATAAAACGTTTTAAAACATCCACTTTATTATTAATGATTAATAACATTTCATGATATTGCATAACATTCAGATAGGTTGAAATGCCCTTATAGATTAAATCATTTTCAACATTTAAAGCAGACCATTCTTTTAAACTTTTATTTGCTGCAGCACCTGCTGTAGCAAATTTATCCCTCTGTCCCTTAAACAAATTCTGGGTTAATTCAAATCGATACTTACTGTGATTCAGGTCAGAGGATACATTTCGTCCTGTATCTTGATAACTCTGAAAACCTGTTTGCGCTGAAGCATTTAATACCGGGTAATAATTACTAAAAGCGGCATTCTCTTCTGACTTGGCAATTTCAACCTTAAAATGCTCAGCAATAATTTCAGGGTGTAACAACATTAACTGGTTAATTTCCTTTTCTAAAGGCTGCCCAGTGACAACAGAAGTATTAAATGCCAAACTTAATAAAACTAAATTGCTGACTAGTATCTTGGTAATTTTTAATCTGTAATCGTTAAACAATGTCATTTTTCTAAAATAGAGCTCCGTTATATGCAAATCGTTATGATAATGAGAAAGGGTTAGCCCCAAAAGTACATTATAGTGCAGTCAGCTTAATTTTATAGCTGTATCTAATTTATATTCTCAAGCTAACGCTCTCTAAACCCTTCGTATTTTATCTGTAAAACAGGTTTTAACAGATATTCTAGAATTGTTCTAACCCCAGTCCGAACTTCCACTGTAGCGCCCATTCCTGGCGTAATAATAAGCTTTTGCTCGGGTAGTCCCAAATAATTCTGGGATGTTCGAATATCCACTTCAAAATATGATTCCCCTGTTAATTTATCTGTTTGGCTATCTGCTCCGACACGGACAACCTCACCTTTCAGGCCACCATATCTAGCAAAATCAAAAGTAGCCAATTTAACCGTTGTAAGCTGGCCTTCTCTAACATAACCTCGATCAATCGGGTTCAACTTTGCTTCGATAATCAGGTTATCACCCTGCGGCACAATATCCAGTATTGCTTCACCAGGCCTGATTACTCCGCCTAATGTATTAAACCTTAATTGTTTAATCACACCTTTAATCGGGCTACGAATAACCGCTCTTCCTCTCTGCTCGTTAGCCGCATTCAATAGTGATTGAATCTTTACAATTCTCAACTCTGTGTCATTCAGTTCATCGGTTGCTCTGCGCTTAAACTGTCCATTAATTTCGGCATACTCTGCTTCTGCCTCTTCCTTTGCTGCCCTGGCTTTCGGTATGCCTTTCAACAAAATTGCTTTTTCTCCACGCGCTTTGCTTACTTTAGCCTTAACAGTCAGGTATTCAATTTTTGAGATTAATCCTTGCTCCAAAAGACTTGATTGAATAGCCAGTTGTTCTGATTGTATTTTTAAGTCATTGACAACTGCATGATACTTTGCCTGTAGCTCCTGAGTCTCAAGATTTCGCTGTACAATTTTTTTCTTGGTAACCTGTAAGGACAACTCCTTCTCTTCTCTTCTTGCTTGTAAAGCTGCTTGTTCAGTTGCTACCAGGTTTTTATTTCTCTGTGCTTCAAGGCTTTTAAATTCAGGGTTAATATGAGTGACTTCTGCATTTAACCGTTGACGCTTTAAAACTAGAGCATCCAGTTCCTGTTGTTTTTCTTCTCTATTTAAATTAACGACTCCCAAGTTGAGCTTTAGCAAGACTTGTCCAGCATTGACTAAATCCCCCTCTCTAATTAAGATACCATCAATAACGCCACCTTCCAGGTGTTGAACAACCTTGACTTGCTCTCTTGGCGTGACCACACCTTCTGCAATAGCAAACTCATCAATTTCTGTGATTGAAGCCCAAATAATAAAGCTACTAATTAACACAATAATAACCCACCAGCCATAGCGTAAAAAACGGGACTGCTGGCTCTCTAGCTGTTGAATCAGCTCTGCTATGCTATCGTTCATTATTATTTTTTTGAGTTGCTAACTTTTCCATCACAGTATTTGCGGCACCCGCTATAGCAACTTTACCTTGTTCCAGCACAATAATTGAAGTGGCTGATTGAATCAAAACTGGGCTATGAGTCGCCACGATAACGGTATGATTTTCCGCGTATTGAGATATAAAACTCAGCAATGCTTTTTCTGCATCACTATCTAAATTATTAGTGGGTTCATCCAGTAATAATACTTTTGGTTTTCTAATCAGCGTTCGTGCTAATGCAATTTTCTGTAACAGTCCGCCAGAAATCCCACGTCCACCTTCCTGTAACATGGTTTCATAGCCCATGGGTAACTGAGTAACCAGCTCATGTAGCTGAACTTGCTGAGCAAGCTTAATAACATCATCCTGATCGCAAGTATCCATCCCCATGGTGATATTTTCATATATTGAGCCATGAAACAGTTCTATCTTTTGAGGGAGATAACCAATATATTGATGTAATTGCGCACTACTAAATTGTCTAAGGTCGGCCTGATCCAGACTAACCTTGCCCTTAGCGGGTAAATATAATCCCGACACCAATTTCAACAATGTACTTTTGCCACTGCCATTACGCCCCATTAACAGGTGTAAGCCATTCGGCCCAATAACACCATCCAAACCGGCAATAGCCGGGTTTTGCTGGTCATCATAACTAAAATATAGTTCCTGCAGTTGTATCTTGCCTTGAGTGACAGGAAGGTCTAGCAGATGCTCGGTTTTATCTATTCTGATTTTAAAAAAATCATTTAATCTATTTAAAGCCTTATGAAATTGTGCAAAGGTTCGCCAGTGTTCAACCAGTTGAATAAACGGTGCTATCAAACGAGAACCTAACATATTAGCGGCAATTAACGCGCCTATTGTCATTTCTTGTTCCAGAATAGCTAAGGCCCCTACAGATGTTAATGTTACTGTAAACATCAAACTAGTCGACTGGGAAATAATTCTAAAATAATCCGTAGCCTGTCCTCTGGCCATTGATGCAGACATGCTATCAAGCTGTAAATCTCTTTGTTTATCTTGCCAGTAATTTCCCAAATCAAACATTTTAACTGTTTCTCGACCAGCCAAAACCCCTGCAATCATTGTTTCTCTTTGCTGAACGCTTTGCCTTTCTAACTGGGTTTTACGCTGTATTGTGTGTTGAGAAAATATTGCCAATCCGATAAAAAAAACCAAAGCTAGCAAAAAAAGCCATGCCAGAGGCGGGGCAATTAAAAATGTTAATAGCATAAATAACAAGGCAAAAGGCAAATCCAATATTAACGCAGCGGTTGCTCCACCCAATACATTACGCACTAAATTCGCATCCTGAAAAAGCGATTGCCAGTACCATAGAGGTTGCTCTTCAAGCTTTTTTAACGGTAATGCAAATAACTGCTTAAAAATGCGCTCTGTTAGTTTTGCCTCATTACGTGCAGAAATTAACTGAAAGCTCCTGACTCGAGTGACTTTTAAAGCGGCATCAAAAATCAACACCAAAGCCATGCCGATAACAAGCCCCTGCAAGGTAGTCACACCTGCATGAAACACCACTCGATCATAAACTTGTAATACAAAAATGGGAACGGCGAGTGCCAGCAAATTAATGAACAATGAAATGGTCAATAGCCCAAAAAATACAGGCCGTAATTCCTGTTGCCAAATTTCTTTTAACAACGCACTATGCTGATTATTTTTGCTCATCCTTTTATCAGTCTCCTAAACCAACAATAACAAAAGGCGCCCAAAACATTGGATGTGCAAAATGTGGTCTTTCCTTATCTTTCATCAAATCAAGTATTGATAGACGATGCGCCTCGGCCATACCAATGCTTGCCTGAGTCTTTTTATGCCTAAACATACCAATGGTAATATCAACGGTTGCATCTGAAGCAACCGCCCAATTTGATACAAACAAAGCCCGACCTCCAGCATAGAAAAAAGCTCGGGCAAGTCCTGAAAGGCCTTCTGCACCTGGAGAACCATCATTGGCAGCGGTATTACATGCTGACAATACAACCATGTTGGCATTAAAGTTTAATTGCGTTATTTCACTGGTCGTCAACAAGCCATTATCATCAAAGTCCAGCACATTGGGTGACAAGGTCATCACTAGTGCAGGTTCAAAAAGACCTTGAAAGTCACCCGCCATCAAGCCATGTGTAGCAAAATGTACAACGTTATATTTATTTAGCGGTAATGATTTGACTATTGTTTCTGTTGCTTTATCGCGCAAATACAAATCTTGTTTGCTGCCACCCAGAATATCTGATACCTGCTTTAATTCATCGGCTGTTTCGGGTAATTCTGCCATCCGAGATAACACATCGACTGCAACGATTGATCGACTTGCCCCAACAATAGACCTTAACAAATTGGGTATGGCATTTTTTCCTTTATTGCGTAAAGTAAAATATTCTTCAGATTTAGCCAGTGCAGGATCACCTATGCCAAGAAAAGGGCTTTCCACTTTGCTCTTTTGCAATTCGGCTTTACGTAAAACTTTTAAAGAACTGACTGCCGGCAAACTGGAAATAGCCTTACTATTAATTAACCAATCGACCTTCAAATGACCTTCTGGGGTTTTAATTTTACCTTGCACTTTTTTTGTCACTAACACAGATAGAGGCAAGCTTTGTAAGGCCTTATCCGACACAATAATTAGATGCTTGATACTTTGTAAAATTTTCTCTGCGGGTGCCAATATTTGTTGATATAAATGATAAGCCTTATCAACAGGAATTGCGGGGATTGTATATGACCCCTCTAGATTTGTAGGGTCTAATACATGGCGTAACTGACGGACACTTTCATCAATTTGTTGTTCATTAATGTCTAAAGGATAAATTGCTGCTTCTTCTTTAGTCACTACCCATAAGTAACTTTTTTTCTTACCTATTAAATAAACAATCAAGGCCTGTTTATCTAATAAATTTGTCTGTACCTGTTGAATAGTCAGAGGAGGAGATTGAATTAAATCCAAATAACCCGGATGTGTTTTTTTTATTTCCTCATCTAGTTGTTGTATCTGCTGTTTCAGCTTATGGCTGCGTTGTACAAGTTTTTGCTCACTTTCAAAATCCCTTTTTTTAGCTGAGCTGAATATAACTGAAGATAATAAATTATCTATTTCCTGCCAATTGTCGATTAAATCCTGACGTTGTCTGACCTTTTCTGCCAAATCGCCCTGATTGATTGAAAAACGTTGTGAAACTTGAGACAACGCTCTCGCTGTACTTGTTGCCTTAGCTATTTGCGCACTACTAAAAGACTCATCCAATAGCGCTTGATAATCAGGACATTCATCAGAAAAATCAAACATTGATGGCGTACAGCCCTTAGTTTTTTGCATGATCTCATATAAAATATCAATATGATTGATCACCACTCGACGCAAAGACTTTAACTCGGTATTCAGGCCATGAGCTCTCAGCCCTGAATGTCGCATCACTCTTAATTTAAGGCCTTCAATGCTCTCTCTGGCTTGATTTAAGGCCTTCACATAATCGTCATTGCTGGCATAAAGTACAGCCAGATCAGAATGCATTAATATTTGCCCTAGACGATCACTTTGCCCAAAAGCACCTGCACGCTCAAGCCCTTGAATATAAGCCTGCTCTGCCTGTTTATTTTTGCCTAAGGTTTTTAAAATTTTTGCCATTTCATGATAAACCTGAGTTGTAGAAACCGTTTGTTTACCATAAATGTCTTCAAGCTTAACAAGCACTTGCTGTAATTCCTGCAATGCTTTTTCTGAATGCCCTTGCCGATGATGAATAACTGCCACCCATATTTCAGCACTTGCAATATATCGGGGACGCAAAAACAGTGGTGATGACCAGATTTTTATAGCTTTCGAAAAAAAATCCAATGCTAATTGATCTCTCTCAAGCAAAAAATATAAATAGCCTAAATGATTATAGCTATCGGCTAATAATGGATGCTCTTCTCCCAGTTGCTGTTTTTTTATTGCTATTGCTCGTAATAAAACTTTTTCTGATTCCTGGTAGCGACCCTCCAGGTAATACAGTTGCCCCATATTGTTTAATAAGGTGGCAATAAATGGATGATCATAGCCTAATGCTTTCTCATAGATTGCAAATGCTCGTCGATATAACTCATCTGCCTCAGAAAATTCATGCAGTCCTTTTACCGCCCCCGCCAAAGAAGAGATGGTTTGAGCGGTTTCTATGTGTTCGGCCCCTAATGTTTGCTCTCGTTGCTTCAATGCTTGACGATAAAGCTCTGCAGCATGCCTGGTTTTTGCTTGTCGAAAAACCAACAGCCCTTTTGCCTGTAGTAGCCGACCTCTCATTAACTCAACGGGTTGACCTGTTCTGCCATCTAAGTTCTGTTCAATTTCAGAAAGATAAGCTTCAGATATTTCAACTTGTAATCGGTTAATATGGACTTTGGCAAGAGACAATAAAATATTTGATATTCGCAGGTCTTCTGCTGAAAAGATCTGTCTGGCTAGTTGCAAACTTTGTTTAAAAGCATCGATGGCTTTATCTTCTTGCCCTAACTGAAGTAAAACCTGAGCAATATTTTGTTGTACTGTCACCACGTCAACTGATTGACCAAGCTGCCAGGCAATCAATAATGCCTTCACTTTTTGTAACACTTGTAACTGACGGGAATATTCAGCACTCTTTGCCAATAGTTTTGCTAATAACAAGTGAGACTGATAGAGAAAAGGCCTAGCGGCCAGTTGATTTTTATCAACCTTTTTAATAGCCAATTCTAGTTGTTGCAGTGCCTGTTTTTTATCACCTTTCAGATAAAGTTTTTGGGTCAGATTTAACAGCAATTGCTGCTGTTCGCTCACTGCCGCGGCCTGGGTATCTAAACAAAATATTAATAAAACACTAACTAAAACTTTTTTTGCAATACTTGTTGGTATGATGCTTATCAAACTACGTTTACCCCAACATTAGTATCAACATAAATCGTTGCTGTTTCTGCTTGACCTGATACATTTGAACTAGAACTGTAA
>Ga0209707_1000075_pt1 | contig 63880 bp, 48 predicted proteins | sample EN4Hudsemesocosm_FD_184630 | JGI IMG/M metagenome (GOLD analysis project Ga0209707, IMG submission 184630) | Methane-oxidizing microbial communities from mesocosms in the Hudson Canyon - EN4B Hudson Canyon (SPAdes) (version 2) | ecosystem: Environmental > Aquatic > Marine > Cold seeps | place... | reverse complement strand
ATAAAACACTGCCAGGAGATGAACTAACGCTGCCCTTTAAAGAAAATCAGATTATTCGTCACACTTTGTCTCGCACAGATAAAGATGACTTAATGTTAGAAGTTCGGTCATCAACGATTACTCATGAAGGTAAGCAAGCTTTTTTAGTTTGCTTACATGACCTGACCGATACTGAGAATCTTCATAATCAAAAACAACGCGCTGAAGCCAAGACGAAAAAAGCCCTGCTGGAGATGGCTAAAGCAATCAGTATGACAATTGAACAAAAAGATCCATATGCTATAGGACACCAAGATAAAGTGGCTAATCTAGCTCTGGCAATAGGGCAAGAAATGGATCTGGACGAATATATTTTAGAAGGATTAAGTATTGGAGGCTTAATTCACGATATTGGAAAAATTCACATTCCTTCTGAAATTCTAAACCGACCAGGACCATTAAATAAAAAAGAACATTTAATGGTTCAAGAACATCCAAATATAGGGTTTAAAATCATGTCAAAAGTTGATTTCCCCTGGCCTATTACCGAGATGATATTACAACACCATGAGTATATTGATGGTTCTGGTTACCCCAATGGAATTACAGGAGATAAAATGGCGTTAGAATCAAAAATTCTGGCGGTTGTTGATGTCGTTTCAGCCATGTCAGAAGAAAGGCCCTATCGTAAAGCCCTTAAGTTGGATGAAATACTTGATTACCTTAAACAAACACGAGGAATCAAATTTGATGTCGCAGTCGTTGATAGTTGTTGTACGCTACTCCGTGAAAATAAATTTCAGCTCACTTAGCCTTAATCTATATTGGCACAAACTCAATCTGACTTTTTAAAAATTAATCGTAATAAAATCAGTATACTGAAAAGCAGTCATCGGCCCAGACTGTGTGAAAACTCAAAATTATCCAAAATTGTCATTTTTAAGCCCAATTCCTGGGTTTTAGAGAGACTACTGTTGCCAATAATTTTATTTGACTAAGCCCCTACAAAAATAAAAATCATTACCCAATCCTCTTTAAAGAACGATTTTATTACCATAAATAAATTCTAACGGTAAAAGAAGGCTTTTAAGCCCTCATAGCTTCGGTAAGGTTTGCCGTTCCCATAATGTTCATCACCCGTTTCAGGTTACAAGCTAATACATGCAGACTCATTTCTGCACTGACTCGCTCAATGGTTCTCATTTGAAAATGGTTGTAACCCATCCAGACCTTTAGCGTGCCAAAAGGATGTTCAACTGTTTCTCGGCGTGCTTTCATCATTTCAGGCGCTTGATTCAGACGGTTTTCCATATCATCTAACACGGCTTCATGTTCCCAGCGACTGATACGCCTCTGTACTCCCGTGGTACATTTAGGTTTCATTTTGCAGTTAACACAGGCAGAAGACCAATAGCGCCGCATAGTTTTACCTCTATCTAAGGAATTATGGCGATAAATTGCTCTTTCTCCTGCTGGGCATTCATACTCATCATCTTCCCGTTTATAGATAAAGTCTCGCTTACCAAATAATCCTTTTGCTTGATTACCAGAAGTCTGACATTTGGGGAGATAAACTTCTATATTAGCTTCAGCACATGATTTTATTTCTTGACCATTACATATAGTAACCACGATCTGCTACAACAGTTAATTTATCTACCTTAAGTTCTTCTTTGGCTTGTAGTGACATGTTCGCAAGTTGAGTTCGGTCATTGCCTACGTTAGTGACTTCATGGGCAACAATGAGGTGGTTCTCAACATCCACGGCTGTTTGCACGTTATATCCTACGATGTCATTACCTGCACTTCGCATTGAGCGTGCATCAGGATCAGTCAGGGAAATTTGTTTATCAGGTGTCGCCAAGAGTTCTACTTCAATCTCATTGAGTCGTTCAATTTCCTTTTTGAGTTTCTCAGTTTTACTTTCCAGTCTTTCTGTTTTACCTTTAGCAACCGCTTCATCGAGGCGATCCGCACTGACGATCTGCTTCAGGTATTTCTCAATGCTTTCATCTATCAGCTCTAGTCTTCTCTTTAACTTAGCACGGGTATAATTTCGATCACGATTGTTATCTGCTTTAAACTTACTACCATCAATAGCCACAAAGGCTTCACTGAAAAGATTAAGCTTACGACAAATTAGAACAAATTCACGACAAACAGAACGAATGGCTTTAGTGTTGTTTTTTCGAAAATCAGCAATGGTTTTAAAGTCAGGAGCTAAGCGACCAAGAAGCCACATGAGTTCAACATTACGTCCCGCTTCTTTTTCTAATCGGCGAGAAGATTGAACTCGATTTAAATACCCATAGATATAGAGCTTCAACATGGTTTCAGGATGATAGGCAGGTCTACCTGTTTTTGCTGAAATTGTTTTAAATCCCAAAGCAGAAAGATCAATCCCATCAATAAAGACATCTATCACTCTGACAGAGTTATCTTCGGATACATAATCATCGAGTTGTTCTGGAAATAAAGTGGCTTGAGTTCGAGCCTCACCTATTATAAATCCGCTCATTTTTCTGTACTTTAATTTGAAAGTATGATTATAACTCTTCTTGGGTTTTTACACACTCTGACCCATTGCAGACATATGATAAATTACTTTTATACGAGATAACTCTTAAATCAGTGGTGCGTCTTTTTACTTACGCTGGATTTCTTGTTAGGTGCTCCATAGATACTATAGTAAATTAAAGCCCCATTTATAAAGCGATTCATTGATGCACCAAACCTCGGGTTAACTTCGAATATGCTTAAACCGTTCTTCGTGATTTTATAATTAAAGCAACAAATACCTTCATAATTCATACTGGATAAAACTTCTTCAAATATAGATTTATACTTATCGTGCTCTACTTCTACAACGGACATGGGTTTATAATCTTTTCCTTTAATAAAGCATTCGTCTTGAAAAGTAAATTTTAACGCTTTAAAAAATATAATTGTTTTATCTGCAGTAATTATATGGGCTGTGTATTCATCTTTCCCTTTAATATATTGTTGAGTGAAATAGTCTTCAGACTCTATGTCAGCTATGTGTTTCATCTCACTTTTCATATCACTAATTATTGAGATTCCCTCCCCCCATGCTCCCACTTTCTTCTTAAGAATATATGGATAGTCAAACTTCCCATTGATCATTGGCATTAATTTTTGAAATCCATTTTTTGATAAGAAGTTATGAAAATTTTCCTTATTGTCACATAATTCAATACAATATTCCGTAGGACAGAGATATAATTGTTTAGCAAACAACTCACGGTGTGCGTTGATGTACCTTTGTGAATGTAACGTTAAAGGAATAATTACATCAAAGTAATTTGGATTTATTTCATCAAATTCATAGAAAAAAGGAACATATCCTGTGATTCTCTTTCTAATCGCCCACTCCCAATCATCCATTGATGAAAATAGTACGGTTTTTTTAGAAAATATTTTTGCAAAGAAAAATCTTATTGTATCTTTAATCTTCATATTAAGCATGCTTACACCTGTTATTAACCTGACCTGCATATATTCACTCTAACACTTAACACATGTCAACAAGCCTGAATAACATTCAACGGGTAAAATAAAAAGAAGAAATAATTTTCTGTCAAAACTCATCTGAACAGAATAAATTTTTGAATGTTTGCAATTGGATACCTTCAGTCAATCATAGAAAAAGCTAACCCTTATACCTCCCAATCACCCCTTATTACACCCTCTAGGAATCATCCAAGATGCATTAGGTTTATCATGCTTCAAATCGTCAGAAACGGACATAGACCCGCCTATAGCATGCTCTAACTCTTCAACCGATACAATAATCATCTAACTATTTTCACTTGGCTGTGGACGAATTTGGGGCAACTCACGCTATTACACTGTCATTCGTAATGATTTCCGCAAAAGTTAAGCTAGTCAGGTTGATGTTTTTGTTAGAGCTTTTCTATATAACTTATTTCCTTTCCTGCTTTTGCGCTCAATGACATCACCATTTATTAAAAGAATATCTAATTCATTTCGTATTTCACTAGTGCTATAAAGGCCAAAATTTTCATACTCTATCTGTTTTGCCCCCCATGTTTGTATTCGGAGCGGAGAAAAGGCCCAATTCGAATGCTCGGTAAGAAACTTTATAAGCAACTGCTTTAGAGTATATATATTTGACTGCCCAAGCTTGCTTGTATCGTAATCTGAGTAAATTACCTTTAAATTAGAGAAGATGTTTTTCGATTGATCATACTTTACTATTGGGACCCCTCGGAACTGGCTACCAATATTTACCTCATTAGGTACAATTATTAATGGCTGAACAGTACCGCAGATATTTCTTTCCCATAGATATCTTTCATAGGCAATCTTATATTTCTGAATCTGATCGACTGCATTAATAAGTGATGAAGGACGCTTAATGTTCTTTATCTCTAAAAGATAGTGAACTCCTCCTGCATCAATAATGCCATCGATAATATAGCCATCAGAACCAGATGTCATTCTTACTTCTTTTCTGAAGTTTAAAAAGTCAAATGGTAGTTGATTTGAATTAAGGTTATCAAGAACAGCTCTTTCAAACTGCAAGGCTTTTGCAACTAATTGTTGACTATCTTTAGGATCAACATCATCCTCAGTCTCTGAAATACCTTCAGGCTCATGATTTGTTTTATCAATTGCTTCTACTTCGTCCGGGCCTTCAGCATCATTATTTATTAAATTAGCTTCTATTTCAGATCTTGTTTTTTCCTCGACCTCTTTCTTACTTGCATTGCCTGAAAGGTATTTCCAATATTCTTTCCTGTTCCAAATTAGCGCTGCAATTTTCTCGAGAAAATGTAGTTCTGTAACTAACGTTGCAATTACAAATACAGCAATTGTGTATACAACTGTATCATCAGCAGAAAATGAGATGGATATTACAAATAGTGATCCAAGAATCTGTGTAGCAATCTTTCTTTCACTGCTCAGCATAAGGCATATAGCAGCTGCAAGCCCAACTACTGCAAAGATTGTTGCAACCGTTTTTGTGTCAGTTATCCATTCCATCATTATCTCTGTGTACTAGGCCTCAATATGGCTCTAACAATTGATTGTACTGTTTCTAGGTATCTTCCCTGATTTAAGCAATGTGATCAACATATTTGATATGTTAATCAATACCTCTAACTGTATATTACCCTAGAATATTAAGATATCCATATTTGGAGATCATGACCATGATTAACTATACCCTGTAAATTTAGTTCAAAATTGAATTTTCTGAATGACTGTAATGGCTGTTTTTAGCCAGTCAATATTCGATACATCTGCGTCAGTTAGACTCAAAATAACTTATTCATCTGTCAGGTCTAACTTGAGTTACTTCATCTCAATCATCTTTTTAAAATTTTAAACCGGTCAACTATTCAGTTTTATACTGAAAGCTTGCTCTCACACATCGCAAAATACTATAGCTATAAGTTTCATCAAATAATTCAAACAGCGGTTTAAGTGCATTTTTCTGATCTTCAGGTAAATTGATAATTGCATCTTCTATTTGCTGGATTTCTTTTTCAGTTAAATCAACCACGTCACTTAATAATACACGACCATCCTCTAGTGCTTGTGATAGGTGAGTATAAACAGTTCCTTCTGTTAGCTCTCTCTGTTTGGCCACTTTTTCAACCGTATATCCCAACCTAAACAATGCAAGTGTTTCAGCAACAGTATCCGTTAAATCCACATCTGAAAACTCATTTAGAACTTCTAAAAACTTATCGCCATACAGCTCTAATTTTTTTTCCCCAACACCGGAGATATAACTCATTTGCTTTAGATCCGTTGGTTTTTCATCAATCATTGCCATCAATGTAGCATCATGAAAAATAACAAAAGGCGGAACATCCTGATCATCTGCTATTTCTCGGCGTTTAGCCCGTAAAGCCTCCCATAATTCACTATCTTTACCCTGAGCAACTGCTTTTTTATTTGCTTTTTTACGCTTACCTTTCTCGGGTGCAATATCTTTACGTAACATCAGAGTTTCTTCACTACGTAAGATCGGACGGCATTTCTCTGTTAATTTAAATGCCCCGAAGCCTTCAAAATCGACCTCCACATAGCCTTTTGCTACAAGCTGTCTAAACACTGATCGCCATTGTTTTTCATCTAAATCCTTACCAATGCCAAAGGTAGATTGTTTATCGTGCCCAAAACCTATTATTCTGTCATTGGATTTACCTAGTAACACATCCATCAAATAGGTCACTCCAAAGCGCTGTTCTGTACGATAGATACAAGATAAAGCTTGCTGTGCTGCAATCGTTCCATCCCATGTATCAACAGGTTCAAGACAAGTATCACAATTACCACAGCCCTTTTCATGATGATCACCAAAGTAGGCTAATAAAGCTTGCCGCCTGCAACTGACCAATTCACATAAGGCTAACATGGCATCCAGCTTATGGAATTCTATTCGTTTATGCTTTTCATCGGCATTTGACCCCGCCAACATTTGCCGTAAAGTGATAACATCTTGCAATCCATAAGCCATCCAGGCATTAGCAGGTTGACCATCACGCCCTGCTCGCCCTGTTTCCTGATAATAACCTTCAATACTTTTAGGCAAATCCAAATGACCAACAAAACGTACATTAGGTTTATCTATCCCCATACCGAAAGCAATTGTGGCTACAATGACCACCCCGTCTTCCATTAAAAAACGATGCTGGTTTTGTTGCTTAACCTGGTTAGGTAAACGGGCATGATAAGGCAGTGCTTTAATACCTTTTTCTGCCAACCATTCAGCTGTTGACTCTACTTTTTTTCGAGACAAGCAATAAACAATACCTGCATCGCCTTCATGTTCTGCTCTAATAAAATTAAGTAGCTGCTGTTTAGCATTTTGTTTTTGTACTATTCGATAACGAATATTAGGACGGTCAAAACCACTAACAAACGAATGTGCCTGCTGCAAAGCCAGCCGGTTGATGATTTCTTCTCGGGTCTTTTCATCAGCAGTTGCCGTTAAAGCAATACGCGGAATATTTGGAAACTTCTCGTGCAGTAATGATAACTGCAAATAATCAACTCGAAAGTCATGCCCCCATTGAGAGACACAATGCGCTTCGTCAATCGCAAACAAAGCAATATTAATGCGCTGGAATAATGCCTGTGTCCAGTTAGAGGTTAAACGTTCTGGCGCAATATAAAGTAAATCCAGCTCACCTTGTTGTAATTGATGTTCGACTAGACGCGCCTCATCCATGGATAACGTTGAATTTAGAAAAGCCGCTTTAACACCGAGCTGATGCAAGGCCGTCACTTGATCTTGCATTAAAGCAATCAAAGGGGAAATAACAATTCCAACACCCGAACGAACGATGGCCGGGATTTGATAACATAAAGACTTCCCTCCCCCTGTAGGCATCAATACCAAAGCATCCTGACCAGCTATCAACTGTTCAATAATGACCTTCTGCTGCCCTCTAAATTGATCATAACCAAAAACAGATTTAAGCACTTTTTCAGACTGCAGCTCCCCTTTAGCTTTTTGTTCAGTATTGATAAACTACTCCAATTGACCATAACCCATTATAATAGTCAGATTATATCAAGATCAGCTGGGCTAACGCCTCTTTATGACTATTTTAAACACACAGCATTCACCTAGACTTAGCTATTTACACAAGCATAATAAACAACATTTACTTGTTGGTGGTCTGAAAGGCATAGAAAAAGAAAGTCTACGTATTTCTAAGGAAGGTATGATTTCTCAACTAGCTCATCCTCATTCCCTTGGTTCTGCACTGACACACCCTCATATAACCACTGATTATTCAGAAGCTCTGCTTGAATTCATCACCCCTCCATTTGCAGAAATAACTGAAACGCTGGACTTTATGCATAATGTCCATCAGTACGTATACGACCATCTAGATGATGAGATGTTGTTATCTGCTAGCATGCCTTGTGGCATTAATGGTGATGAAAGCATTCCTATTGCTGAGTATGGCAATTCAAATATTGGACAAATGAAATATGTCTACAGACAAGGTTTGTGGCATCGATACGGTAAAACCATGCAAGCTATTGCAGGCATACACTTTAATTATTCAATTCCTGAAGCCATATGGCCAGTATTGTATGAGCAAAGTCAGTCAACTAAAAGTATGGCTGACTTTATTTCAGAAACCTATTTTGATCTAATTAGAAATTTTCAACGACAAGGCTGGATAATTCTGTATTTATTTGGCGCTTCACCCGCTATTTGTAAAAGTTTTTTTAAAAGCCGGCCGCACTTAATCGCAGAGTTTGATGAGTTTGACCAACACACACTGTACCACCCCTATGCCACCTCGTTGCGCATGAGTGATATTGGTTATAAAAGTAAAAACCAGGCCGATTTACAAATAGATTACAACTCATTATCGGGCTATGTTGAAAGTTTAAGTCATGCCATCGAAACACCTTACCCAGAGTATGAAAAAATTGGTGTCAAAGTTGCTGGCGAGTATAAACAACTCAATGCTAATACTTTACAAATTGAAAACGAATTTTATAGTACTGTCCGTCCTAAACAAATAACTCAGTCCTGTGAAAAACCCACTCTGGCCTTAAAAAATCGAGGTGTAAGGTACATAGAAATTCGATCACTGGACCTGGACATTTTCAACCCTATCGGCATTGATGCAAGTAAAGCTCGTTTTCTAGAAGCCTTTTTACTAAATTGCCTATTACAAACAAGCCCTAAATATACAGGGCAGGAACAACAGATTAACAATAGCAACCAGCTTTCTGTTGCACATCAAGGCAGAAAGCCAGAGCTTGAACTTAATAAGGATGGTCAACAAATTCCTTTAAAAACATGGGCAAACGAGATCCTTCAATCCATGCAATCAATCTGTGAAATCCTTGATCAAGACAATACTGACTGCCTATATACTGATGCCTTGAAACAGCAAATAGAATTAGTAGAAAACCCGGAATTAACCCCATCAGCAAAAATTCTTCATGGCATGAAAACAAATAACCAACCTTTTGGAGGCTTTGGTTTAGCAACATCTAGCCTTCATAAACAGTATTTTAAACAAAATAAATTAGATAGTTTAACGACTCAGCAATTTGATCAAATGGCGGTTGTTTCTCATACTAGACAACAAGAAATTGAAGCTGATGACGCAGTTTCTTTCGAAGTGTTTTTAAAACAATATTTTGCTCAAAATTAAATCCGGCATCATACTGATAACTTAATTTTATTTGGAACAGAAGCCCCTTCTTCCAACAACCAAAAATAAAAACTGATTTAAATAACATGACATCTTTCGACATCCAGACAGTTCAATCAGAACTAGAAAATAAAAAACCCCGCAGTATTTTAAAGGCCGCATTAGAAAATTTTGACAATATTGCCATTTCTTTTAGTGGTGCTGAAGACGTTGTGTTAATTGATATGGCACTTAAAATAAGGAAAGATATTCAAGTCTTCTCTTTAGATACGGGCCGCTTACACCCTGAAACATATCGATTTATTGAGAAAGTAAGACAGCATTATAAAATTGATATTGAATTGCTCACGCCAGATAGAGACTCTCTCGACTCTTTTGTTAAAGAAAAAGGCTTGTTCAGTTTTTATGAAGATGGTCATCAACAATGCTGTGGCATTCGAAAAGTTGAACCTCTCAGACGCAAACTATCCCAACTTGATGCCTGGATTACAGGGCAACGTAAGGACCAAAGCCTGGATACACGAAATGATATCCCAGAAGTACAAATTGATACTGCTTTTTCTACCCCTGATAAACAGTTAGTTAAATTTAACCCTTTGCTCAACTGGAACTCAGCTCAGGTATGGGATCATATAGAAGCCTATCAAGTACCCTATAATGAACTACATGAAAAAGGTTTTATCAGTATAGGCTGTGAACCATGCACTCGAGCAGTACTACCTAATCAACATGAGCGTGCTGGTCGTTGGTGGTGGGAAGAGGCGACAAAAAAAGAATGTGGCTTACACTCAGGAAATATTAAAAATAGCTAATAACCAGCCCACAAAGTAATAGTCGATTAATTAAGCTAAAGTCAGCTCTAACTTAATTAATCGAATTGGCTGCATTCCAGCATTTTTCAAGATTGTTCTCAATCATTAATATACAATCTTTATCTAATGTGCCTTCCCTAACTTCCTGTTTTAAAATAATCATAATATCTGCCGCTGATAATTTTTCTCGATGCGGCCTATCTTGACTATAACTTTGAAAAACATCTGCAACCGCTAGAATTCTGGCACCTAATGATAATTGCTGATGACTATATTGAAATGGGTAACCACTGCCATCAATTCTTTCATGATGTTGTGAGGCCCAACATGAAATATCTTCAAATCCTTGAATAGCATTAAGAACATCGTAGGTATCATAACTGTGCCGTTTCACAATTAGAAATTCTTCTTCAGTTAATTCACCCGCTTTATCCAAAATAGTTTCGGGAACTCGTAACTTCCCTAAGTCATGTAATAACCCTGCTATTTCAAGTTTGTCGCAAGTATGCTTATCAAACCCAAACAATTCACCGAGACACCTTGAAAGATTTGCAACCCCCTCAGAATGCAGCCTTGTATAGAAACTTTTGGCATCTACTATGCGAGAATAAATTAACATCACACTTTTTAAATCGTTAAAACTGATATTCTTCTTTTTTTTATGTTCAACCCAAAATTCGGCATATCCCGAGCATAAACCTTTATCTAATGTTAACCAAAAAGCATCGGGCTGAGAAATTTCCAAAAAAACATCGACTAATTGAGCATTAAATTCCTTATCCATTCCAGAGAATATTTTTTTTCTGATCTTGTCCTTATTTGACAGAATATTTGATGCTTCTTGCTGAAGGTTTATTGACAAAAAATCTACTGTATCTAACATGTTAATACAATTTGCAAACAGCTTGACTTGATCAGGTAAATCAATCCCCTTAAGTTCACTCCAGTCCACATGATGATGAAGAATACAATCAGACAAAAAAGCTAAAGGAGGCGAGCCATCAAGTAGTTTGGCCCCTCTTGAGCAATGGTTTCCTGCATTAATACCTTCAAAATTAACAAGTCTTTCATAAGTAGCTGTTTTTGAAACACCACAGTCATGGAAAATAGAGGCTAAAAACAGATCATCTTTTTGTTTATCATCCCAATCAAGTAACTTGGCACACTCAATTGCCATAAAAGCCACACGCTTTCCATGGTCGACATTGTCACCACCAACCAGATTTAGTGAATCAGATAAGTAAAAAATAGTTTCATTAAGATTGACCTTAAATGTTGACATATTGCCTCTCCAAGCCCATGTATTTTATTGTTTTTTTGTTATACAACGAGTCTGTTACTACACATTAAAAACACAAAAAAATCACCAAAACCATCTAAATAAAGATGCTATTGATAATTTATATGCCTTTATTTGTTTAATATACCATCACTTTATAATTATGTATTGCTAAAGATATTTAGCAAAAAAAATATATTTCGTTCAACTGGCAATTTTATTTGTTAATACTAACTCGCTTTTTTTCTTATAAACAATAAATCTTATCGAATTGAGAATCACTACTATCTAGCACCTATCATATGGCGAAAACCAATAAAGACTGTTATACTCACTAGTCAACTAAGTTTAAAGCCCAGAATTATATTACCATTACATCAACAGCATCTAACTCAGCCTTTGCTCTGAATTATTGCTGTGCAACATAACACTATGTCAAAAGACACCATATTAATTGTAGATGACGAGCAATTTTTTTGTAACTTACTACAACACATCCTTAAACAGGATTATCATATAATTATCGTCAATAATGGAGATGAGGCTTTAGATATTCTTGGCAAACATCATATTGATTTAATTTTACTTGATATTATGATGCCTGATGTTAATGGCTATGAGGTCTGCAAAAAAATAAAAAAGAATGAGTTTTTTTGTGAGACACCTATTATTTTTCTAAGCGCTAAAAATGAGATTGGGGATGAAATAAAAGGGTTTAATTCTGGCGCTGTTGATTATATTACAAAACCCATTAGCCCACCTACAGTCAAAGCTCGAGTTGCTACTCATATTGCCTTGGCACAGACAACAAAAAAACTGTATACACATACTGTTGAACTTGAAAAACTTGTCTCTCAACGTACAGTAGAACTCAGTAAAGAAATAACTAAAAAACAAAAAGCCTATGAAAAACTTCATTATTTAGCTAATTTTGACCAACTGACATCTCTCCCCAATAGAAATTTATTTAATGAACGTCTTACCTATGCTTATAAACTAGCCAACCGCAATCACAGTACTTTTTCTTTACTACTTATTGATCTTGACCACTTTAAAAATGTAAATGATTCATTTGGTCATCATATAGGTGACTTATTGCTTGAACAAGTTGGAAAGCGTTTATCAACTTCCCTGCGTGGTGTTGATACAGTTGCCAGACTTGGTGGTGATGAATTTGCTGTTATCCTGACAGAAATACAAGAAAAAGAAATGGCTTCAGTCGTTGCCTGTAAAGTTATTTCGGAACTGACCCAACCTTTTGAGGTACATGGAAAAACAATTCACATTGGAGCAAGCATTGGTATTTCGTCTTACCCTGAAGATGGAGAGGAATTACATGCCATGTTAAAAAATGCTGACTTAGCTATGTATGCAATCAAAGATAATGGCAAAAATTCTTTTGCATTTTATTCTCCAGAAATGAAGACACATGCCAGTTATCGCATGGAATTAGAGCAAGATTTGCATTTAGCATTAACTAATAATGAACTCTATATAGACTACCAACCTATCGTCGACCTGCGAACTCAAAAAGTTTGCTCGGTCGAAGCTCTATTACGCTGGGTTCACCCCGTCTATGGTCTAATTGATGCCGACAAAATCATCTCTATTTCAGAAGAGAGTGACCTTATATTAAAACTTGGAGGATGGATTTTAGAAAGTGCATGCAGTCAATTATCTTTATGGCAAACTCAAGGCTTTAAAGACCTAACCCTTTCAATCAATATGTCTTCTCGCCAATTTGATAGAAACCATCATAGTGTTGCATTATTAAAAAAACTCATTCAGCAGTACAAAATCCCAAACAATTCCATTCACCTGGAAATTACTGAACCATTAATCCTTGCCGACTCCATGCTTATTATTGATACCTTGACTGAATTAAAAGAGCTTGGCATATCTCTTTCTGTCGATGACTTTGGTACAGGTTATTCATCACTTAGTTACCTACACCGATTTCCTATTGATATTTTAAAAATAGACCACTCATTTATCAAAGATATGAAACTTGGCTCTGGAAGCGATATATTAATTAAAGCGATTATTGCTATGGGACAAAGTTTAAATCTAACAGTGATTGCCGAAGGCGTTGAAACAAAAGAGCAACTTGACTTCTTACAGGACCACGGTTGCGATCAAGCACAAGGCTATTACTTTAGCGAACCCGTTTCGGTAGAAAAAATAGACTTTATATTAAGAGAAGGGAAGGATTTTTTTCAATAAATGCTTAATGCTGGAAGATTTTTATTGGCCTTTCAGCACTATCATTTCAACTTTCCACCATCAAAACCCAGCTGCTTCCATGCTTCAAACAATACAATTGAAACTGTATTTGAAAGGTTTAAGCTTCTACTTTCTGGCTTCATCGGTAAATACAGTTTTAATTCTTCTGCATGCTGAGACAAAAAACTATTGGGAAGCCCCCTAGTTTCAGGCCCAAACATTAGAGCATCACCATCCTGATAAGATACATCCACATAATTAGTTGCTCCTTTAGTCGTTAAAGCAAATAATCGATTTGGCTGAGCCTTTTCAATAAAGTCAGTTAATGAAGCATATTGATGGACATTCACCCATTCATGATAATCCAAACCTGCCCTACGAAGCTTTTTATCATCCAGCTCAAACCCTAAAGGGTGAATCAAATGTAATTGTGCGCCAGTGTTGGCGCACAATCTAATAATATTGCCTGTATTAGCCGGAATTTCTGGCTCAAATAAAACAATATTAATCATTCGATTTATTTTGTTGTATCAACAGCTTTTAAACTCCAAATATCATTTGCATACTCAGAAATTGTTCTATCTGTTGAAAATTTGCCACTTGATGCCGTATTTAGAATACTCATTCGAGTCCAGTTTTCTTTATCTCTGTATGCTTCACTCACGCGGGCTTGCGCATCAATGTAACTACGGAAATCAGCAATTGTCACCCATGGATCATTCGGGCTTTTTAGTGAACCAATAATGTCATCAAAAATACCTTGCTCAAACTGGTTAAAATGACCACATTCCAGCAAATTCATCACTGCTTTCAAGTCTTCATCTTCCTCAATCATTGCAGCAGGATTGTAATGGCCTCTTAACTCTTCAACTTCAGATTCAGTTAAACCAAACAAGAAGAAGTTTTCTTCCCCCACTTCTTCCCTAATTTCAACATTTGCACCATCTAATGTACCAATAGTTAAAGCACCATTCATCATGAACTTCATGTTACCAGTTCCTGAAGCTTCTTTACCAGCAGTTGAAACCTGTTCAGACAAGTCAGCTCCAGTACAAATTTTCTCCATCGCTGATACTCGATAATTAGGTAAGAAAACTAACTTTAATTTATCGCCAACATCAGGGTCATTATTAATAACATTTGCTACATTGTTAATCAATTTAATGGTTTTCTTCGCCATGGCATAACCTGGTGCAGCTTTACCACCAATCAATACACAACGAGACACCCAATCTTTTGTATCACCATTTTTGATACGATTATATAAATGAATAACATGCAAAACATTTAATATTTGGCGTTTATATTCATGTATCCGCTTAACTTGCACATCAAATAAAGCATTTACATTCAAACCTAATTCATAACCCAACTCTTCAGTTTTATAATCAATCAGACGTTGCTTGCTTGATTGCTGTAATTCAAACCATTTTTTTCTAAATGCTGGTTTTTCAGCATGTGGCTTCAATTTTTCCAACTGAGATAAATCTGTCACCCAGCCATCACCGATTGTTGTAGTAATGAGTTCAGCCAAATCTGGATTACATGCGGCTAACCAACGACGAGGGGTAACACCATTGGTTTTATTATTAAATTTTTCAGGCCATATTTGATAAAAATCATTAAACAGACCTTCTTTCAATAATTGCGAATGTAACGCAGCCACACCATTAACAGAAAAACTACCAACAATTGCCAAATAAGCCATTCTTACCTGCTTATCATGCCCTTCTTCGATAATAGACATTCTTGTTAAACGCTCAGAATCACCAGGCCAATGCGCGGAAACTTCAGCCATAAAATGCGCATTAATTTCGAAAATAATTTCCATAATGCGTGGTAATAAATACTGCATTAAGCCAACAGACCATTTCTCTAATGCTTCAGGTAGTAGAGTATGGTTTGTATAAGCCATGGTATTACGAGTGATTTTCCATGCTTCATTCCAACCTAAACCGTGCTCATCCATCAATAAACGCATCAGTTCAGCAACTGAAATACTTGGATGAGTATCATTTAACTGAAAACAATTTTTCTCAGCAAAATGAGTAAAGTCAGTACCATGGCGACCGACCCAGTTTGCCACAACATCTTGTAAGCTGGCAGACGCCAATAAATATTGTTGCTGTAACCTTAAAACTTTACCGTTTTCGTTGGAGTCATTGGGGTATAACACCATAGTAATATTTTCTGCAGTATTTTTTTCTGCAACTGATTCAGCATAGGCACCCGCATTAAATTCTTGCAGATTAAACTCTTCAGTTGCTTCTGACTTCCATAAACGCAAAGTGTTAACGGTTCCATTTTGAAAACCTGGGATAGGTGTGTCATAAGGGACGGCTAAAACATCATTGGTGTTTACCCAGGAAATTTTTTCCTTTCCATGTTCATCAACATGCTTTTCTGTATGCCCGCCAAATTTAATACGCACTGTATATTCTGGGCGTTCTATTTCCCATACGTTACCATTACGTAACCAATGGTCGGGGCTTTCAATTTGCTCGCCATTTTCAACACTTTGAGCAAACATACCGTATTCATAACGTAAACCATAGCCAGTGACTGGTAGTTGCAAAGTTGCACAACTATCAATAAAACAAGCAGCTAATCGCCCCAGTCCACCATTACCCAAACCAGCATCGGGCTCACTGTCTATCAATTCTTCTAAATCTAGACCCAAATCGTATAACGCTTTATCTACAGTATTGGTAATACCTAAATTTAACATGGCATTACTCAGTGTTCTACCCATCAAAAATTCCATTGAAATGTAGAATGCTTTTTTACAATCTTGTTCTCTATAGGTATTGTAGGTTTTTTTCCAGCGTTCAATCAATCGATCACTGACTGCCAATGAAAGTGCTTCGTAAGCATAGTGTGGTGAGCGACAAAGTTCATCGCGCCCCAATCTATGACTGTAATACCTTTTAAAGTCAGCAACAAAATCCTTTTTGTCCATTCCCAAGTCGGGGAGTTTTGTTATATTTGCTTTTGGTTTACTTTTTTCAAAGCTTCTAGTTGGCATATTTTTGACCGTTTAATCTTAAAATTTTCATTATTGAGTAATAACAGAATCCTTTTCGATCATTACTTGTAAATTTTGTTACTTCACTTTAATCCAAAAAATTCTACCTCCAGAGATAGAGGCAGAATAAACCAGAACAAGTTATTTCAATTTCCCATGACACTGCTTGTATTTTTTATTTGAACCACAAGGACATGGATCATTTCGCCCTACTTTTTTACCATCTCTTACAAAGGGCTGTTCAGTATCTTCTGCTGTTAGCTGCTGAGGTTCTGGCTGATCAATAACAGGATGCGCCTCAGCATGTTCATAATGCATTTCTTGTGGCGCCTGTCTTTGTTCATCAATAGCTTCAACATCTTCCTCTTGAGCCACTTGAACCTTTGCTAAAATACCAATCACTTCATATTTAATGTGATCTAACAAACTGGTAAACATTTCAAAAGATTCCCGCTTATATTCTTGCTTAGGATCTTTTTGAGCATAACCTCTAAAATGAATACCCTGGCGTAAGGAATCCATTGCAGCCAGGTGTTCCTTCCAGCTATTATCAAGTACCTGCAACATAATTGACTTTTCAAAGTGTCGCATAACGTCAGCTGTTGAGCTTTCTTCCTTGGATTTATTAGCTTTTTCCAGTTCAGCAATAACAAATTTCCGTAAATCACTTTCCTGAAAGGATTTATCAGTATCCAGCATATCTTTTAATGGTAACCCTAAAAGATACTCTTGAGATAAATGCTCTTCTAAGCCTTTAATATCCCATTGTTCTTCCATTGTTTTTGCCGGGATGTATTTTGTGACTACATCATTCAATACATCTTGACGAATTTCAGTAATCATCCCACTGATATCATCAGAAGCCATCAATTCATTTCGATGTTCATAGACAACTTTACGCTGATCATTTGCAACATCATCATAGGCAAGGATTTCTTTACGCTGATCAAAGTTTCTTCCTTCTACCTTGGTTTGTGCATTTTCTATTGCCCGAGTTACCCAAGGGTGTTCAATGGCTTCACCTTCTTCCATTCCTAATGATTTCATTAGTTTCGATACACGCTCTGAGGCAAAAATACGCATTAAGTCATCTTCTAATGACAAGTAAAAGCGCGTTGACCCTGGATCACCTTGACGTCCAGAACGCCCTCTTAACTGATTATCAATTCGACGAGATTCATGGCGTTCGGATCCAACAACATGTAAACCACCACTATCAAGAACCTGTTGATGTCTATCTAACCAGGCACCTCGTACTTTTTCTTTTTCAGCATCAGGCGCTTCTTCCCCTAATGCCTTTAATTCAGCATCCAGGTTTCCACCCAAGACAATATCAGTACCACGGCCAGCCATATTAGTTGCAATAGTGACAGCACCGGGCATACCTGCATTTTCTACAATATGCGCTTCACGTTCATGCTGTTTGGCGTTCAACACTTCATGTTTAATGTTTTGCTGAGTCAGGATTTGAGCAATAATTTCTGAGTTTTCAATTGATGTTGTACCCACCAGTACAGGTTGATTACGTTCAACACAATCCTTAATATCCTTGACCACCGCTTGATATTTTTCAATTTTAGTCAGGTAAACTGAATCACCCTTATCATCTCTAATCATATCTCTATGAGTTGGAATAACCACCACTTCCAGACTATAGATTTTATTTAATTCAAAAGCTTCTGTATCTGCTGTCCCTGTCATGCCTGACAGTTTTTCATACAAGCGAAAATAATTCTGAAAGGTAATTGAAGCCAGGGTCTGGTTTTCGTTTTGAACAGTCACCCCTTCTTTTGCTTCAACGGCTTGATGCAGGCCTTCTGACCAGCGTCTACCCGTCATCATTCTGCCAGTATATTCATCAACAATGATGACTTCATTATTTCTGACAACATAATCTACATCTTTTTGAAACAGGACGTGAGCTCGCAATGAAGCATTCAAATAATGCATTAAACGAATATTTGCTGCATCGTATAAAGTTGCCCCTTCCTCCATCATGCCATGTTCAACCATGAGTTGTTCAATCCGTTCATGGCCTTGTTCTGTTAGATGAATTTGTTTGCTTTTCTCATCTACCAGATAATCACCTGGCATTCTTTCTTGCTTTTCTTTGTCTTCTACAATTTCTTGTGCGGTTAAAAAGGGCACAATGGCATTGGTTTTTTGATAGACTTCTGTGCCTTCTTCCGTAGGCCCTGAAATAATAAGTGGTGTTCGGGCTTCATCAATAAGGATAGAATCAACCTCATCAATAATTGCGAAATTTAATTCACGCTGAACTTTTTGCTCTAAGCTAAAAGCCATATTATCGCGCAAATAATCAAAACCGAATTCGTTGTTGGTACCGTAGGTAATATCGGATGCATAAGCTTGTTGACGCTCCTCATGCCCTAAATCACTGACAATAACACCGACACTCAAACCTAAAAAGTTATAAAGCTTCCCCATCCAGGCAGCATCTCTAGTTGCCAGGTAATCATTCACTGTCACAACATGAACACCTTTTGCAGGCAAGGCATTTAAGTAAGCCGCCAGTGTCGCCATCAGGGTTTTACCTTCCCCCGTTTTCATTTCAGCAATTCTGCCGTCATTTAGGATCATGCCGCCAATAAACTGCACATCATAATGGCTCATTCCGAAAACACGCTTTGACCCTTCTCTGACAACAGAAAAAGCCTCAGGAATCAAATCATTTAACTTTGTTCCTTGCTCAAGACGATCACGAAATTCCTGAGTTTTTGCTTGTAACGCATCATCTGACAGGTTTTCATACTCGGTAGCAAAGGAATTAACCTTTTTAACCAGCGCCCGTTTTTGTTTAACATTCCTGTCATTACGACTTCCAACAACTAATTTGACCAGCTTACCAAACATGCTTATTTCCGATGAGATTTCGTGAGATTTCGAATAAAAAAATCGACAATTATATACTGTATAACAAACTCAAGTGTGATTAAAAACACAAAGAATAGGGAAAACAGGGGGATTTATAGCTTTTTTATTATCCTGCCACAGCCAGTAACAGTATAGTTTCTGGCATGAATTTGAATTTTCACCCCCTTTATTACTTAAGACCAAAATGTCTTTCATGGATAAAAATTAAGAGTAAAAATGTACCACACACAAACAGCTGAGCAAACTAAACTGCCGAGAAAGAGCAAATATTTCAAACTCTTTTCTGTATGCTTTCACCCCAGCTCAATGCCCTACAAGAGTCATCGCAGCTTTTCTTAATTAATGGGGATCAGCAAAAGTTTTTCAAGACTTGCATCTACAATCAAAGACTATACGACTCTTAAGGATCCTCTGATCAAGTCTAATTATTTTCATGCCTGTGAACAAACCACAGGTTTCTCGTTCCCACCGTATTCGGTGGGAACGCATACCGTGCTGAAACCCAAGGCAGGTATGTATTCCCACGCAAGAGCATGGGAATAAGATGGGCTAGTTTTTTACTAACCTGTGCTTTGTTAATAGCCATGATTATTTTTAGCTTGCTAAGTTCTAATCGACTTAATCAGAGGCTCCTTAACTAATTGCTGGTTACATCCAATTTGGCTTGCAAGACACGAAGCGAACACATCCCTGGGTCTTGACGGCAAAGCAGATCATTTCGCTACAACCTACAACAAGTGCCCCCACAAGTCATATTCATCTGCTTCTTCCAGCTTTACATCAACAAAATCTCCCACCTTCAGGTGAGTTGCCCCATCAATAAAAACTTGTCCATCAATTTCTGGTGCATCTGCTTTACTACGAGCAACAGCACCTTCTTCAACAACTTCATCAACCAGCACAGTTTCTATTTTTCCCACTCTACGCTGTAGCCTTTCCGCACTAATAACGGCCTGATGAGCCATAAACCGCTGCAAGCGCTCTTGCTTTACTTGCTCAGGCACAGAGTCTGGCAAATCATTTGCCACCGCCCCTTTTACTGGAGAATAAGCAAAGCAGCCAACCCGATCCATTTGTGCTTCGGTTAAAAAATCTAATAACTGTTCAAACTCTTGTTCTGTTTCACCTGGAAAACCAACAATAAAAGTACTTCGCAAAATAATATCAGGACAAACACTACGCCAGGCCCTAATTCGCTCTAAATTATTTTCTGCCGCCGCAGGTCGTTTCATTAATTTTAAGATACGACTATTAGCATGTTGGAAAGGAATATCCAGATAGGGCAATATTTTACCTTCAGCCATTAATGGAATGACATTATCTACATGAGGGTATGGATAAACGTAATGCATTCGTACCCAGATACCTAGATCACCTAATGCTTCTGCCAAATCATAAAATCGGGTATTAATCGAGCGGCCTTTCCAGTCTCTGGCTTGATATTTTAAATCCAACCCGTATGCACTGGTATCTTGAGAAACAACCAACAGCTCCTTGACTCCTGCATTTGCTAAGTTCTCTGCTTCAACTAATACATCATCAATTGGGCGGCTTACCAAATCACCCCGTAACGATGGAATAATACAAAAAGTACAGCGATGATTGCAGCCTTCTGATATTTTTAAGTAGGCATAATGATCAGGGGTTAACTTGATGCCTTGTGGAGGCACAAGGTCGGTAAAAGGGTTATGAGGAGCCGGTAAGTGCTCGTGAATAGCAGAGACCACTTCATCCGCCGCATGAGCACCAGTAACACTTAATACTTGCGGGTGACGCGATCTAATTTCATCTTCTCTTGCACCAAGACACCCAGTGACAATAACTTTACCATTTTTAGCTATAGCTTCACCGATACTATCCAGCGATTCCTCTACTGCTGCATCAATAAAACCACAGGTATTAACAACAACAATATCAGCCTCTTGATAAGTAGGAGATACTTGATACCCTTCTGTACGCAACTTGGTAATTATCTGTTCACTATCAACCAAGGCTTTCGGACAACCCAGACTTATAAATCCAACACGGGGATTACTCATTACACTTTCTCAAACTATCATTTAAAACGAAGCATAGTTTATCAAATCCCGAGTAATGAGACGACTAATGAATATTTTTGTTTTTGGCGTTAAAAGACTAAAAATGTAAATAGTCTCGGTAAACGCACTTAATTTGACAGAGCATGCTGTCATCAAACATACAATTCAAAAAAACTGGCCGCCGAATCAAAACAACCTTGGTTTGTTCATTGCCATTTTATTTATTTAAAAAGCCTTTCTGTATTACACCTTGCTTATAATACTTTTCAGTATTAATTTGATAAAGCGTAGGATCTATAATGGCTTTAATTGTTAATGGCTGCCCAGAGATATCTAAAACCATCTCAGAAAGATCAACCACTGATTCATCAATAAGGTTCTTCTCTTCATCCAGGATAATTAGAATCTTTGGTCGTAATTTAAATTGACCATTCACTTCCAGCACGACAGCAACACTCCCGCTGCTTAATTCAACATAACACCCAGGCGGATATGTACCCAGGCTTTCAATAAATTTAACAACCAACCTTTCTTCAAGGTGACGACCTGAGACATCCAGCATAATTTTTATTGCTTCATGATGTGTTCTGCCCTTTTGATAAACTCTATCACTGGTTATCGCATCATACATATCTGCTATTGCGACAATATTAGAATAATACGACAACCTATTGGCATTCAGTTTTTTTGGGTAACCTCTGCCATCCATATGCTCATGATGCGTTAATGCCGTTTCAATCGCACCATAATACATCCCGTCACTCGACTTTAATAACTCATACCCCAATGTTGTATGGCTTTGCATTATTGCCAATTCATCATCATCGAGTCTTCCTGGTTTATTTAGCACTTCCAAAGGCACCAGAATCTTTCCCATATCATGCATCATCCCGCACAAACCAACATTATTTAGGAATTCCTCTTCCAACCCCACATGCCTGGCCAATACAATTGATAATACACAGACATTTAAACTATGCTGCGAAGTATATTCATCTTTATCTTTTAACTGACTTAACCATAAGAATGCATCAGGAGAATGCAATACGCTATTAACACAAGCCTGCACCGCTTCTTTAGCCAACTTGGTGTCGATACCACCTCCATCAGCAATTTTATCCATAAAACCAGAAACAATAACCCCTGTTTCTTTATATGTTTTCTCAGCTCGACCAACCTCCTTCTCAAAGGAGCCCAAACGCTCTGGCGGCTTTCCAAAGGTCAGCAATCTCTTTTCTTCTAATTCAGGGCTCAACTTAACCCCTTTTGCTTTTGCCTGTTTGGTTTGATCAATATAGACATACTGACAAGTATCTCTAAGCAATTTCATATCATTTTCAGTTTCAATGGTAAACCCACGAAACATAAAAGGTGAGTCTAACCATGGAATATCTAATTCGGTTACATACATTCCAACGAGTAAACTTTGCACTGGGGTATATACATGCCTAAGAGAAGAATAGGTTTCTTGCTCTGTTTTTTTCTTACTTTTTGAAAAAAAAGCTAAAATTTTTTGCCACATATGTTTTTCTTAGTGTTGTGAAAGAAAATACCATCCATCCAACATCAGTCTCAATCACGCCAGAAGCCAACACCCTCGCCCAAAAACATCAAGATAAAGCACAACCAAGACTGATTTAACCTTAAAGCCAATATATACCAAATATTAAAAAACTGTCAACTTAGAGAAAGTGCTAAACATACTACTGTTATACACTCCCTTTGATTTCACAAAATGCTCTCTGATGAATATTTATTTCAAGGCGCATCCGCTATAAAGATAGCTCGCCTTGGTGCTGGCAAGCCTTCACAAGTTAAAGTATGGTCTTGTGGATCAAGAAATTCTTCTAAAGAATGAAATTTCATCCACTCTGTAGATCGTTGCTCTTCAATCGTTGTGGTACTGACATCAATAACCCGGCAATTTTTAAATCCACAACGCTTCATCCAGCTTATCAAGGTATCACAACTGGGTAAAAACCAGACATTACGCATTTTTGCATAACGATTTTCAGGCATTAACACCTCCCCCTCTTTCCCATCAATGACCAGAGTTTCCAGGACAAGCTCTCCCCCTGGTTGTAAACAGTCTTTTAATTCCAGCAAATGATCAATAGGCGACCGTCGATGATACAACACACCCATTGAAAAAACCGTATCAAAAGCTTTTGTTGCTGCTGGTATTTTCTCTAGACCTATAGGTAAAACATAAATAGGCGCTTCACCATATAAACGCCTAATTACTTGGAACTGAATGACATTCAATAGCAAAGGATCCACACCCGCCACCATCTTTGCACCCGCCCCCAGCATACGCCAGCAGTGGTAACCATTTCCACAACCCACATCAAGTACCAGCCTGTTATGTAATGGAGAAATATGCTGGCTTAAGCGATCCCATTTCCAGTCAGAGCGCCATTCTGTATCAATATGAGCACCAAATACATCATATGGACCTTTACGCCAAGGATGAAAGGCTTGTAGCTGTTCTAGTAATTTAGCCTGAGTTATCTCATCCAGGTCTGCTGCCTCACCTATTTTTATAAGACAAGCATTTAAATCCAGAACAGAGGCTTTTCCTTCGGGTAATTGTTCAAGAGTAGCCAACCAGTTTTCAGCATGACCATTAGAACTAAAATCAAAAGCCTGATCAATCTGTTGTGGCAACAATTCCACCCAGGCATCGGCCTTTAATTCAGTTAATATTTGATATAAAGGTTGGTAATCAATCATTTCAAGGCGATCATAGAAGCAAAATTAAAATACTGAAACCATACTTCCACACTACTAAATCCAACATTTTTTAATCGTTGCCGATGAGTCGTATATGTTTCTGCTAATAGAACATTTTCTAAAGCTGAACGCTTTTGACTTATTTCTAAATCGCTGTAGCCTTGTGATTTTTTAAATGCATGATGCAGTTCAGTTTGTAACTCCTGCTGACGCAGATCATCAAATTTAAGTTTTTCCGACAAAATTAAAATACCACCCGGAAGTAATCCTTGATAAATCTTGTCCAAGAACGTGTGCCGATCTTCTATCGGGATAAACTGTAAAGTAAAATTCAATACCACAACCGAAGCATTCTCAATTTCAATATCACGAATATCTGCACAAAGACAATCAACATCAATCGTTGCAACATCTTGTAATAGGTTTGATTGACACTGCCGAATCATGGCCTCTGAATTATCAACAGCAACGATCTTACAATGCCTGGCTGAAATTTGATGTCTCATTGAAAAGGTCGCAGCTCCCAATGAACACCCCAGGTCATAACATACACTATGCTCTTGAGCATATCGCTCAGCGAGCAAACCAATAGCAGAGATAATTGTCTGATAACCGGGAACTGATCGTTGAATCATGTCAGGAAAGACATTAACAACAGACTGATCAAACTTAAATGAACTTACTTGTCCGATGGGACTAGAATATAAAGAGTCCTGATTGATGGACATTTAATTATGAATATGCTGAATATTTTTTGAATATTTCCTGCTCAAAGGTGTAAAAAACACCTAAGCGCAGGAAACCAGTTTTTATTTATGACTGACTTTCTTGGTTTCCCTTTTCGTCAGTTTTTTTTGCCAAAGCAGCTGAATTCTTCTTAGCCAAATATTCGGTCACTGATGCTAAATTAGAACCAGCCTTTTTTACTCTGGCACCAATTGATTTACGGTAATTTTTAACCAGACTGATCCCTTCGATCATAATGTCATAAACCTTCCACTTACCATCAACCATCCACATTCTATAGTTAATTGAAAATGGGCGTTTACCAGGCTGCAATATCTCAGTTTTAACAATAACCGCTTGAGTATTTTTCACTTTTTTAACAGCCGTTTCCATATTTAAAGGTAAAAAACGCATTGACCAGTCATCAAAATCAATAAAGGCACGAGAATACGTTCTAACCAGTAATGTTTTAAACTCTTGAATAAAATTCTTTTTCTCATCGACTGTCGCGCGTCTCCAATACTTGCCGACTACCAAGCTAGCTATTTTATTAAAGTCCATATGAGGATCAATAACATCCTCAACAAACTCATTTATTTTTGCAAAATCCTGAGTAAAGTTCTTATCTTGAAGGTTTTGCTTTAATATTTCAGATGCTTTTTCAATAGCGACCTGAGGTGCAGCCAAGTCTGCAGCAACAGCTGTTGATACTGAAAGCGCCCCGGTAAAAAAGGTAAATACAGCAGCCAGAAAAAGTTTTTTAATACATAGATGTTTCATAAGATCTCCACTTTATTAGAGTGTCATATTATTTATTTTAAGTACCTATAAAATAGGTACACTGATACAATACCCTTTGTAAAGAAAGTGTATATACTTTCCTTTACAACACTTTAAACAAAGAATATTTTAACCATTATTTATGGGTAATATGTCACATAATAACATTATTTTTCCAACTACACGCATGAGAAGAATGCGTTTCAATGATTTTTCTCGTCGTTTAATGCGAGAAAACCAGTTATCTGCTGATGATCTCATCTATCCGTTATTTGTGATTGAGGGCAATAATCAGAGGGAATCAATCGCATCAATGCCTGGTGTTGAGCGCCTTTCGATTGACTTAATTCTTGAAGAAGCCCAGCAGATCAGTCAACTTGGTATTCCTGCAATTGCTTTGTTCCCAGTCATTTCTACAACAAAAAAATCAAATGATGCCCGGGAAGCATATAACCCCGAAGGTCTTGCCCAACAATGTGTCAGGGAATTAAAAAAATCATTTCCTGAACTGGGTGTTATTACCGATGTTGCTTTAGACCCCTTCACGTCTCATGGTCAAGATGGCCTTTTAAATGATGATGGCTACGTCATTAACGATGAAACGGTTGAAGTGCTATGCAAACAAGCTCTATCTCACGCGCAAGCAGGTGCTGACATAGTTGCTCCATCAGATATGATGGATGGTCGTATAGGCGCAATAAGACAAACTTTAGAATCAAACCAATTGACTAATACCAAAATTTTAGCCTACTCCGCCAAGTATGCTTCTAGCTTTTATGGGCCCTTTAGAGATGCGGTTGGCTCAGCTAAAAATCTGGGGACAGGAAATAAATACAGTTACCAAATGGATCCAGCCAACTCAAATGAAGCGATACGTGAAATTCAGCTGGATTTAGAAGAAGGCGCAGATATGATTATGGTTAAACCCGGCATGCCATATCTGGATATTGCTCGCCGCGCCAAAGATGAATTTGCAGTTCCCACCTTTGCCTATCAGGTAAGCGGTGAATATGCCATGTTAAAGGCCGCCTCTATGAATGGCTGGCTTGACGAAAAACAAGTCGTACTAGAATCATTACTTGCTTTTAAACGTGCAGGTTGCGATGCCATACTCACCTATTATGCTAAAGATGCCGCCAGGTGGTTACAACAACAATAAAAAATAAAGAAGGTGAATTCAAGGAAACTGTCAAAAAGCAATCATTACACGGGGCAACAACCATTACTAGATGACTTACGCATCGACTGGTGTTTCAGTCAGGTATGACTGATTCTGGGGTCCATCTCAATAATCAGAGTTTTTATGCCCCCTATATGCTAATCGTTCCAACATTCACTGTTTTAGCTACATTTGCATGAGAATACTGAACAAACAATCGAACAAACAGATGAAAACAATTGATCAATACGCAGTTTTTGGACACCCTATCAATCACAGCAAGTCCCCCCGCATCCATACATTATTTGCGGAACAAACCCAACAAAAATTAAACTATTTTGCTCAAGACGTACCTGCAGACTCTTTTGAGCATGCTATAAGCGATTTTTTCAACCAGGGCGGCAAAGGTTTAAACTGCACCGTACCTTTAAAAGAGCTGGCATGGCAACGAGCCGACACACTTTCTGAACGCGCCAAATTTAGTAAAGCCGTTAATACTTTAGTTTTACAAGAAAACGGTACATTGCTGGGTGATAACACCGATGGACTGGGACTGGTTGCTGACTTAACCATTAACCACTCAATTGATCTACTAAACAGCCGCATCCTAATTCTTGGTGCTGGCGGAGCAAGTCGAGGAATTATCGGTCCCTTAATGGAAAAAGCCCCCTCTCATATTGTTATTGCAAACCGCACAGTTGAAAAAGCGATAATCCTTAGCAATGAATTTTCTCAATTAGGTGATATTACCGGATGCGCTTATGATGATATCAAGAACAATGAATTCGACCTGATTCTAAATGCAACATCAGCCAGCTTAACAGGTGAACTTCCTCCTCTGACCGATAACTTACTTGCTAAAAATGGCAATTGTTATGACTTGGCCTATGGAAATCAACCAACCACTTTTGTTAAGTGGGGACAGACTCACGCGGCAAGAAAAAGTATAGACGGACTAGGCATGTTAGTTGAACAAGCCGCTGAAGCATTTTATATCTGGCGGGGAGTACGCCCTGAAACAAAAGCAATTATTGCTTTATTGGATTCCGAACGGAATTAATTTAATAACAAACTCAAAATACAAACCAGACCAGCCATGAATAGCTCCATGCAACGATTCATGGCTCTAAATAAGCTATCGCTACTACCAAGATTACAAGGCAATACTGAATATTTATTGCGCAGGGGCACATAAAAAATCTTAAAGCCTATCTATTATTTTGAGCATTTCACTCAAAAGTTACAGCATAAAAGGAAATTTAATGATTATTGAAACACACCCAAAAGATACCTTTATTAAATTATTATGGCTAATTTTTTCTCTTTTATTTCTTAATATATTAGGGATTGTTTCCAGATTCTATTTTAATCATGATTCTGTCTATGGATTAATCCCCTTGTTTGATTTTGACACCGAGAAAAATGTTCCTACTTTTTATTCATCGATTGCCCTTTTATTTTCAAGCACCTTACTTTTGATTATTGCTTCAATTCACAAAAACAACGGAACAAGCTACATATCCTGGTTAGGACTAGCTTTAATATTTGTTTTTTTATCAGTTGATGAATTCACATCAATTCATGAAGACTTAGGCAAATCAACTAGAGATGCATTAAACATCAAGGCAACAGGGATTTTTTATTTTTCCTGGTACATTCCATATGGCATAGCGACACTAGCCTTCGTAATGACCTATTTAAAATTCTTGATAACACTTCCAAAAAGCATCATGATCCTGTTTATTATTTCTGGTAGCACCTTCGTTACGGGTGCGATAGGCTTTGAAATGCTCTGTGCCGAGCATATTGAACAATCAGGAACCAATAATCTTATGTATTCATTCCTTTATAGCTGTGAAGAATTTCTGGAAATGCTGGGTATCGTGATATTTATTTATACATTATTGTCATATATAGTTTCTCAGTTTGGTTCACTCTCAGTAACCATAAATAAATCAAAATAATTTCAAAATCAAAGAACCAAAAGCAATATGCATTTAACCCTTAAGCGGATCGATTAAACACTCATCCTTCAAATGCTTATAATGTTTATAGGAATATTCCAAAAACTGTTTTTCAATGTTTTTCAAAGAGCGTACCTACATGTGCCCCCAAGTTCAAAAGGCTGAGCTCATGAAGAATCAATGGGCTATTATCCAGAAAAACAACCTCAAGATTCTCCATATCCATCCAACTTTTATTTCGCATTCAAACTCACCATAATTGAATCATCAATTTTGCAAGTTACAACATACTCAGGGAGCTCAATAGTTCCATATTTAGTAACTTCCTCTAAACCTTCTTTCTCAATGGCAATAACTTCAGCTTCACAACTTAGATCACTGACATAATAATCCGTATCTATTGAGACATCTTCAGCGAATACATTCATTGATAAGGAAAGTACAAAAACTGTAATGATTTGTTTTAAATGATGCATATCCAACCTCCTCCGCGCCACATATATCTCAACATCCTTGTAAAAATTATATAGACGATTTAAAAATACAAATTAACTACTCCGTTAAATTTCCTTATACTCTTAATTAAAAACAAATACCATTAGCATTTTATAAAAATGTGATTCAGTTCAAATTTTTTACATGCCGCTTGATTCAAGACTGAAATTGCTACAGAAAACATGCCTAAAACTAAATTTATTGCCTGTTATAGATCAATTCATCCAATTTTTTACACTTGTAATCAAGCAGACTTGTATCTTGAAAGTAGTGCAGGTCAATCATTATGATTTACACTACCCAATGACGATTAGCAGATGAGCGAGACATTTTAAGTTGGCCTTGGTTTTCAAGGTCGAGGGTCAATTTGATGCCTCCCTCTTTAACCTTTTCCCTGCTCTAATAAATACTCATCCTTCAAATGCATATAATGTTTATAGGAATATTCCAAAAACTGTTTTTCTGTATCTTTTAAAGGACGTACTTGTTTAGCGGGAGACCCTACATATAAATAACCTCTTGGTAATCTTTTCCCTGGTGGTACCAGTGCACCTGCACCAAGCATGACATAATCCTCTATCACTGCATCATCCATAATGATTGCACCAATTCCAACTAAACAATAATTACCTATGGTACAAGCATGTACTACGGCTCGATGACCAATTGTCACACCTTTTCCTATATTTAATGGATGGCCTTCTGGCGAATAATCACCAGCATGTGAAACATGCAGTACGGAACCATCTTGCACATTTGTACCTTCACCAATACAAATACTTTCCACATCCCCTCTAATCACAGTTGTTGGCCAGACTGAAACATCATCCCCCATAGTGACATCACCAATAACAATTGCACTATCATCAATATAAACATTTTTCCCGAACCGGGGTTTTACATTTTTAAATTGCCTTATCATCACAAATCCTCTAGATATTTACTATAATCATACAACATATATATAAACAGAGGTTGACATGGCTCTTCTTGATGGCATTAAAAGGCAGCTCCGTTCGGTCATCGAATGGAAAGACCCTTCAGCAGATATCATACTGTCCCAATGGACAGGAAATGGCGATGAAATTAAAAATGCTTCAAAGCTGATTGTTGGACCAGGACAAGGTTGTATCTTTGTTTACGAAGGTAAAGTTCAGTCAGTGATTGAAGAAGAGTGCCTGATTGATTTAAAAACTGCCAACATCCCTTTCTGGACGACTATCAAAAAATTTATGCAATTTTTTGATAGTGAACATAAGGTTGGCATTTACTATTATAAAAAAAGTAAGATTCTGGATCAAAAATGGGGAACCACCTCATCCATAAAATATGATGACCCTAAATACAAATTTCCTGTCGGTTTAAAAGCGTATGGAAATTACAGCTACCGTGTTTACGATGCAAAAGAGTTTTTTGTTAATGTTGTAGGAAGCCATTCTGATTTTTATATCGATGATTTCAGATCTGTTATGTCAGCTCGAATCATCCATCCCATTAGTGACTACCTGGCAGAAAGTAAATTCAGCTATGCAGAAATTGATGCTAACCGAGAAGAAATTGCTCGTGGTATTTCAATTAAGTTATCTATGGCTTTCCGTAAGCTTGGTTTTGACGTTACTGATTTCCGAATTGAAGGGACTGATTTTGATAAGGAAACCTTAAAACGAATTAACCGAATTGCTGATTTAACCGCAGAGGCTCAAGCAGCTAAAGCAGTGGGACTTGATTATGCAAAAATACAACAGTTAGAAGCCATGCGTGAAGCGGCTCGTAATGAAGGTGGTGGAGCGGGTATAGGGATGGGTATGGGAGCTGGAATTGGCCTAGGTCAAAATATGGCTCAAAGCATGAATGAACAAAATACCCCACAGGCTCAACCAAAAGCTGATGACCCAATGGCTAAATTAGCGCAATTAAAAAAAATGTTTGAAGCCGAATTAATAACCGAGCAAGAGTACTCTGCAAAAAAACAAGACATTTTGAGTCAAATGTAAGATGGCTAAATGTAGCAGTTGTTCAGCCCCCTTACAGGCAAATAATAATCGTTGTCGTTATTGCAATGTACGTAATGATATTGATCTACATGGCAAACATCAATATAACGTCAGCACAAAACAGTCTGAGCGTATTTGCCCACATTGCGACAAACCTTTACAAACTGTTGAGCTTAATTTAAACGGCCCCTTTCATATCGAACGCTGCAAAACCTGCTTTGGCTTATTCTTTGACCCTGGTGAAATAGAGACTTTACTGGAAAGCACCGTATCAAATGTATTTGATATCAACCTGAAACTGATAAAAAATATAAATAGAGACCGCTATAAAAAAAACCAGCAAGTTAAATATGTAAAATGCCCAGTCTGTCGCATTTTAATGAACCGAGTAAATTTTGGACATCGCAGTGGTGTTATTATTGATCAATGTAAAAAACACGGTATTTGGGTTGATAGTGGTGAAATCACTCATTTAATGGAATGGAAGAAAGCCGGGGGGAAATTATTACACGATAAACAAAAAGAAAAACCAAAAGTAAAAAAAAGACCTGTTGAGACATCTAATTCTTATGACTTACCCACCTATCAGCAGCAATCCAACAAACTTGAAATTGATTTATTAGATACCGTTTCCTCTCTTGTTTATAAGCTTTTTGGCTAAAATTTTACATGGTTATATACAAACCACAGGTTGATTAAAAAACAAGGCGTTGTAAGGCGGACTTCAGTCCGCCATATAGATAGTTTATAGCAAGGTTTTTAGGCTATTTTTTTTATGCATAATTTTAGACAATCTATTACATTACTTTTTACTTAAAACACATTGAGAGTGTCTGGGTATATTTTAAATATACAGATATTTTTGTCTGTTATACTTCGCATTAAGATAATAGTAATTAGTGCATTATAGGGACTAGGCTCAAATAATTTCTATCAGCGCCTTTCTTAACTTAAAGTAGCCATGATTTAATTTATGGCTTCATATTCTAAGAGTATTTTAATGGCTTTAATACCTTCTTTTTTAAAAGGGAAAAAACAAACTAAAGGCTCATGCAGCCTTGTTAGTGAAAAAATAACACTGGAGTTATTAAAGAGTTTGATTCCGATCAGAAATTTAAGTACAGATAAGCTTGAATCATTCGCCTTAGAACACAAATCAGAAGTATTTTCCGCAGGAGAAAAGCTGTTTAGTGCTGATGAATCTGATGAACCTGCCTTTTATCTATTGAAAGGAACGGTATCATTATCCGATAGGAATGGAAAAACTTACGAAGTTGAGGCGACTGAAGAGTTAGCAAAATTTCCACTCTCAGGTGGGGTACAACATACTACGACCGCAACAGCAGTAACAGATGTTAGTTTATTACGCGTCTCCCAAAAAATAATGTCTATTAATTCTGAGAAACACCAGTCTCTTGAATTAACTATTCCAGATGAATTAAGTCATAGTCGTTTATTACAAAGCTTTGCTCAGCATTTTATTGATGATGAGCTGGTCGTCCCCTCATTACCTAGTGTTGCAGTACAACTCGGTAAAGCAATGCAAAAAGAAATTGGGGTAAATGAGGCGGTAAAAATCATTCAACTCGATCCCGTTATTTCTGCAAAATTGATCGAAGTTGCAAACTGTCCTTTATATATCGCCATATCTCCAGCTAAAAGCTGCTTTGAAGCCGTCAATAGAATTGGTTTAAATGCCACTCGTAGTTTAGTGATTAGTTTAAGCATCCATAATTTATTTAAAAGCAGATCCCCAAAAATTAAAAAACGTTTGGATCGCTTGTGGAAAGATAGTCTGTCTGTTTCAAGCTTATGTTATGTACTTGCTGCAGTAAGCAAACAAAAAAAGCCCGAAGAGGCGTTATTAGCTGGTTTAGTTTGTGACATAGGTGTTATACCTTTTCTTGATTTTGTCACAAATCTACCTGCTGACTATTGTGATGAAAAGGAAATTGATCAAATAATCCCCATTGTAAAAGGTGCTGTCGGCGCTTCAATTCTGGAAAAATGGGGCTTTGCTGAAGAGTTTATTGCAGTGCCTTTACTTGCTGAAGAATGGTATCACAACACCGAAAAATCACTTTCTTATGCTGATATAGTGACATTATCTAAGCTTCATAAAGCAATTGGTACAAAAAATACCACTCATTTACCTGTCATTACATCTATACCTTCAGCCAGTAAAATAAAAAATATTACACTGTCTCCAGAAAACTCATTAAGTATTTTGCATGATGCAAAAGATAAAATTAATGACGCTTTAAAAACCTTTTCAGCTTAATACGCCATGTTTTGGAACCGTACAAAAAAAACAACTGATAAAGACCAAAAAAGTGAAGACGCCCCCTCTGAGCAATCTGGTAATAATGCACAGCGGGATCATAGAGTCAGTAAAAAAATACCGCTATCATTTCTAAAGCGCCTAATTCCAGTTAGCAACTTAAGTGACTCTGATTTACAACAATTAAAATTCACTTTATCTCAACATAAACCAGGAGATATTATTTTTAATCGCAGTGAATCTTCGGACTCCTTAACCTACATCATTAAAGGGCAATGTTATATAGAAGCCAGTAATGGCTCTGGTTATGAAGTTGATGCAGCAACTTTTAAGGCTTATTATCCATTATCCACTGATCTTCAGTATCAATGTACTGCGATTGCCAAGACAGATGTCAACATACTTCATGTTCCACAAAGTATTCTTAGAAATAGCAACACGAATCATCGTAACCCTCTACTAAACGTTACAGATATTTCAGAGTCATTAAAGAACAATGCCTTTTTCCATGCTTTTTGCCAACACTTCAGGCAGGATAAATTAACCATTCCCAGCTTACCCGATGTCGCACTTAAACTGAGAACAGCGGTTCAAAAAGATATTGCGATAAAAGAAGCCGTCAAAATTGTCAGTTTAGATCCGGTTATTTCTTCGAAATTAATACAAATTGTAAATAGCCCCCTTTATAGAACACTTAACCCGATTACTACCTGTCATGATGCGATTAACAGACTAGGATTAACCACTACTCGAAACCTGGTTACCAGTATTAGCATGAAAAACCTGTTCAAAACTACTAATAAAGAGCTGAATGAGCGGGTTCATCAAGTTTGGAAGCATAGTATTCAGGTTTCTAGTATCAGCCACACATTAGCAAGGCTAACAAAAAAAACAAACCCTGATGAGGCTCTGCTTGCCGGGTTAATTCATAATATTGGTGCCTTACCTATTATAATTTTTGCTGATAGCCTGAATAAGAATGAATATACTAGCGTAGAAATGGATCAAACAATTAATGCCTTACAAGGTCTATTAGGTAACTTTATTCTTAAAAAATGGGGGTTTCCGAAAGCACTCGACACAATCCCTATGCAAACAGAAAATTGGTACCATAGCGTAGGTGAAAAAATCGAACTAAGTGATATTGTATTATTGGCAAAGTTTCATAGTTACATTGGTAGTAAAGAAATGCAAAACTTGCCATCAATAAATACCCTGCCTGCCTTTAAAAAACTGGGGGATAATGCATTAACCCCTGATATGTCACTACAAACACTGCAGGATGCAAAACAAGAAATATTTGATGCGATAAGCTTATTTGGGTCTTAAAAATGAATTGGTTAAAAAAGGTATTTTCAAACAAACCGGCTACTGAGCAAAAAAACACACACAAACAAAGTTCACAAGATACAGAAAATAACTCTGTTATATCTTGTTCAAAACCAGTTAAAACATACAGTAAACGACTGAGTACGGAGACATTCAAAAAATTTGTGCCTTTAAGAAGTCTTGACGATCAGTCTCTATTGCTCATCCCCCATTCAACTAAAGTCTTTGCCAAAGACTCCGTTTTGTTTATACAAGGCCAGCAATCTAATGAGATTTATTACTTGCTGGATGGTGTTGTTTGCTTGCAGCCAAAGAGTGAAAACCATTATGACATTCCTTTTAACAGTACCCGCGCCCACTTACCGCTTAATAGCAGTAAAATCTTTGGTGCAACGGCTACAGCACAAACAGAAGTTACCCTGCTTGTCGTTGAAAGCGAGCTAAACCAACTTTGGGCAGATAAATCTAAAAATGACCTTTCATGTGTTGAACTGGTAGATATAGAACTGCCCCAACAACTTGATGGACACCAATTTTTTAAAAGTTTTACCCAGGCTTATAGAGAAAATCACCTAAGCCTGCCTTCTTTACCTAATGTTGCGATTAAACTTAAAGAAGCAATGGCACATGATATTGGTGTTAATGAAGCAGTAGAGATTATTCATTTAGATACGCCTATTGTGACTAAACTCATACAAATAGCCAATAGTCCCATTTATTCTTCACTTAATCCCATCACTAATTGTCATGATGCTGTCACGCGCCTAGGGCTAGCCGCAACCCGTAACATGGTAATGAGTATCAGTCTAAAACAGCTTTTTCAGTGCAAAGATAAACAGCTAATGAAGGGGATGCAAACCCTATGGAAACAAAGTTTATATGTTTCTAGCTTAAGTTTTGTTTTGGCAGCTGAGACTAACACTATTAATCCTGAGGATGCTTTACTAGCAGGACTGATTACCGATATAGGTGCTATACCTTTATTACATTTTGCAGAACAACACCCTTCAGAATATGCTTCATTTGAAGAGCTTGAAAATGCAATGCCCTTTTTAAGAGCTCCCGTCGGCGGGCTGGTTTTACATACTTTGGGGTTTTCTGAAGAGCTTACTGCAATTCCACATCTTGCTGAAGACTGGTTCTATGATGGAGGTGACGAGTTAACCCTAACCGATATCGTCATTTTAGCTAAATTGCATAGCTACATCAGTACCAAAAAAACAAAAAACTTACCTTATATAAATTCAATTCCAGCCTATTCAAAACTTAAAGATGGCAAATTGAATCCAGACTTTTCGTTACAGGTTTTACATAAAGCCCAAAAACGAATTAATAGTGCCATGCGTATGCTCTCGTAATAGCTCATTAGAAAATGATATATTCCTGTTTAATTGTCCAAATCTATTAATAATCATGAACAACCCCTTGCTTGAAAACACCCCGTTACCTCAATTTTCAAAAATAAAACCAGAACATATTGAAGCGGCCATAGACACCTTATTGGCTGAAGCTCGACATGTTGTTGACAGTCATCTTAAAGCTGTCACTGACTATACCTGGGAAAACCTGGTTGAGCCTATCGAAAATAGTGAAGATAAACTAAACAAAGTCTGGTCTCCAATCAGCCATATGAATTCAGTCGTAAATAGTGATGAACTTCGTGATGCCTATAATGCCTGCTTACCCAAACTCAGTGAATACTCAACAGAGATGGGCCAAAACCAGGCACTGTTTAAAGCATACCAGCACATTGCCGATAGTGATTCTTATGTTTCATTAGATACTGCACAACAAAAAACCATTAGCAACGCCTTAAGAGATTTCCGTTTATCAGGCATTGATTTATCTGAAGAAAAACAACAACGCTATAAACAAATCAGTCAGGAATTATCCCGTTTATCCAGCAAATATGAAGAAAACCTAATGGATGCTACCAATGACTGGAGCAAACATATTACCGATGTTGATTTACTGACTGGCTTACCGGAAACAGCCTTAATGCAGGCAAAACAAACGGCAGAAAGTCAGGATAAAGATGGCTGGGTGATTACCTTGCAATTCCCTTCATACATCGCTGTTATGACCTATGCTGACAATCGTGAATTACGCAAAGAACACTATACCGCCTTTGCCACTCGCGCATCAGATCTAGGGGCAAATGCAGATTGGGATAACAGCCAAATTATGGAAGATACTTTGGCATTAAGGCATGAAAAAGCACAATTATTAGGTTTTGAAAATTACGCCGTGTATTCTTTAGCCACAAAAATGGCAAATAAACCTGCTGATGTTACTAGTTTCCTAGAAGATCTTGCTGATAAATCCTGGCGTCATGCCCGTAAAGACCTTTCAGAGTTAAGACAATTTGCCAAAGAGCACTACAACATTAGTCAATTACAAACATGGGATATTGGTTATTTTTCAGAAAAAATGCGCCAGCATTTTTACCAATTATCACAAGAAGAAGTTAAAGCCTATTTCCCTTCAACACGTGTTATTCCAGGATTATTTTCAGTCGTAGAAAAACTCTACGGTTTGAAAATAACTGAAATCACCGATTTTGACAGCTGGCATGCTGACGCCCGTTTTTTTGAAATTAAAGATGAAGATGATCAACTTCGCGGTCAGTTTTATCTGGACTTATATGCCCGCGAAAAAAAGCGTGGCGGTGCCTGGATGGATGATTGTGTCGGTCGTAAAAAAGTGGGCAATGAAATACAAATTCCTGTGGCTTATTTAACCTGTAATTTCACTCCTCCGACAGGCGATACCCCTGCCCTGCTAACCCATGATGAAGTAACCACCCTTTTTCATGAGTTTGGTCATGGTTTACAACATATGCTGACCAAAATAGATCACTTGGGCGTATCAGGTATTAATGGCGTGGAATGGGATGCAGTCGAACTACCCAGTCAATTTATGGAAAACTGGTGCTGGGAAAAAGAAGCCGTAGACCTGATTTCGGGGCATTATCAAACAAATGAAAAACTACCGGATGAGTTATTCCAAAAAATGCTCAATGCCAAAAACTTTCAAGCTGGAATGATGATGGTCAGGCAGCTAGAATTTAGTTTGTTTGATTTTAAAATGCATCAACAATATGATCCAGCTAAAGGTGGACAAATATATAAGACACTGAATCAAATTAGAGAACAGGTTGCCGTTATACAGCCACCAGAATTCAACCGTTTTGCCCATAGTTTCTCGCATATTTTTGCTGGGGGTTATGCTGCTGGCTACTACAGTTATAAATGGGCAGAAGTCTTATCCAGTGATGCTTACTCCTTATTTGAAGAAAAAGGTATTTTTGACCAAAATACAGGAAAAGCCTTTTTACACAACATTTTAGAAACCGGCGGTAGCCAGGATGCCATGGATTTATTTGTTAATTTCCGTGGAAGAGAACCCGAAATTGACGCTCTACTCAGACACAATGGAATGGCCGCATGAAATATAAAGATTTAAGAGATTTTATAAAGCAACTTGAAAAACAAGGCGAATTGAAACGTATTACCGTTGAAATTGATCCTTATCTGGAAATGACTGAAATTTGTGACCGTACCTTAAAACAGGAAGGTCCAGCGCTATTATTTGAGAACCCTAAAGGTTCAAATATTCCGGTTTTGGCCAATCTGTTTGGCACCCCTAAACGGGTTGCAATGGGTATGGGGGCAGACTCAGTGACTGAATTACGCAGTATCGGAGAGCTACTTGCCTATTTAAAAGAACCTGAGCCTCCTAAAGGCATGAAAGATGCAATGGAAAAGCTACCTGTTTTTAAACAAGTACTTAATATGGCTCCCAAAGTGATAAGTAACCCACCATGTCAGGAAGTCATCCGAGTTGGCGACGAAGTTGATCTCAGTGTTTTCCCTATCCAGACCTGCTGGCCAGATGATGCTGCACCATTAATCACCTGGCCATTGGTCATTACCAAGGGCCCCAATAAGGACCGTCAAAACCTGGGTATTTATCGTCAACAAGTGATCGGTAAAAATAAAGTCATTATGCGTTGGTTATCTCATCGAGGTGGCGCATTAGATTTTCTGGAATGGCAAGAATCCCATCCAGGTGAACCATTCCCCGTATCAGTTGCATTAGGCGCTGACCCTGCAACCATTTTAGCTGCTGTCACCCCAGTCCCTGATTCCTTATCTGAATATGCTTTTGCTGGATTATTACGCGGCAGTAAAACAGAAGTTGCCAATTGTTTAAGTAATAACTTACAAGTCCCTGCCAGTGCAGAAATTGTTTTAGAAGGCTTTATCTATCCTGATGAAATGGCACCTGAAGGGCCTTATGGTGACCACACTGGTTACTATAATGAAGTCGATGAATTCCCTGTGTTTACCGTGGAACGCATTACTCAAAGGCAAGCACCCATTTATCACAGCACCTACACGGGTCGACCACCTGATGAACCCGCCATATTAGGTGTGGCATTAAATGAAGTCTTTATCCCTATTCTGCAAAAACAATTTCCAGAAATCATAGACTTTTATTTGCCCCCCGAAGGCTGTTCCTATCGTATGGCCGTCATCAGCATGAAAAAGCAATATGCCGGACATGCCAAACGGGTGATGCTTGGTACATGGTCATATTTACGTCAATTTATGTATACTAAATTCGTTATCGTGGTGGATGAGGATGTTGATGTGCGCAATTGGCAAGATGTGATCTGGGCAATCACCACCAGAATGGACCCTGCTCGAGATCTAACAATTCTGGAAAACACACCAATCGACTATCTTGATTTTGCCTCTCCAGTCTCAGGTTTAGGCTCCAAAGTTGGTTTTGATGCTACCAATAAATGGCCTGGGGAAACTAATCGTGAATGGGGAAAAACCATTGTTATGTCTGATGATGTAAAAAAACGGGTCGATGAAATATGGGATTCGTTGTAGTTAGAACTAAATAACATAGAGATTCAAGCAAGATTTACTGGAATCCAGGGGTAGAATTTAAGCAACATTCACCTTATTTACGCTCACCTTCCCTGGACTCTGGATCTAGGCACCCCCTCTGCCAAGATGACGAGCAAGGAACTCCCTGCAACACCGTCATTCCAGCAGGGAGCGCTGGAATCCAATGACCAGGGATGGAACGTAGCAACCTTTAGATTCAGAACATCAGGATAAAACCCTTTTAAAATCCTCTAAAGCCTGAAAATAACTATCGTATCCACTGGTTTTCCTACCTAATATAATAAATTCCATTTCATCTTCAGCTTGCCATAAACCACCTGAAACTTTGCAATCATCAGCGACCAGGTGAGGCATTCGCTGTAGAGATAACCTCTGTTTCTGTTCGCTATCATAACTCCAGCATAATGAGATGTTATCTTTATTCTTTTTTCCAGCAACGTTAAGTAAGATAAGGCGACGATTTGACCCCAGCAGCCATAATTCTTGAAGATCAGCTGACTTAGCAACGGGCTCAACATGTATATCCGTATAAATAAATTGAGGTGTTTCCCCCTCCCTCATCATGGCTAAAATATATCTTGCTAAAAAGGGTTTAACTTTCTTTTCAGGAGAACCTGAACTCAGCATATTTCTTAAATATTCAGCATCATTTTTATCAATATTTAATTGAATTTTTACTCCCAACCTGGATTCAGTTTTTTGTCGCCAGGCAACAACCCTTTTATCAGTTTCGTCACTTCTCTGTTTATTAATTTGCTGTTCAACAAAGTCGCTGAGTTTATCTGCTATTTTCTGTCTCTCTTCACTACTGATAAATTGATAATCAAACTTTTCTGGATTGGCCGTTATTCCTTGGGTTAAACAATGGTAAATAAAAACTCTGTCATACTCACTACTCATTAACAAACCACTGATAATCTTTAGGGCTTTAGACAAAGCTTCAGCCTGGACAGGGGTAAAATGACGAACAATCTCCGTGATTTCCAGTGCAAATATCCAGTCTGAACGACGATAACGGGAAGAATCATCCCCAAAAATAGTTGTTGCCTGCTCACCAATGATTTCAATAACATCATGTAGTAAATTTAAAGCATATTTTTCCGAGCCTTTTTTAATCGCATGTTTACCCGCTTCTATCGCAACTGTTTGAGCAATGCCAATCATGGGGTTAGCCGCCATACCAATCCGCAACACTGGGGTTACAAAGGTTAAAAAAGGCTCTGCTTTTTTATAATAGCCAATAGTATTTGCTGATTTTTGAATATATAAATAAGTTTTTCTCAGATTGTATTCTTTAATATTAATCGGGAAGCTATCGACTAAAACCAGCAACTGCAAAGAAAGTCTATTGAGTGACCTTAACAAGTTTTCTACACTGGTCTCCATTAACGGATGTTGTGATTCAGGATGATGAATCCGCGCAACAGACTCGATTAAATCAACAATATCATCTAGCAATAACTCATTTTTGAAGTTTTTATTTTCGCTATATTTCTTATTTACAATTTTATCAAAAATTATTTCAGCTCTTTGTTGCAATAATTGTGCAACTTGTTGATCAGAAGCTTGATTGTTTTTATCCCCTTGGTACTCATATTCATCAGGGAATTCAAAATATTGCTGATATTGAATTAATTTCTGTTTAACCTCAGTTTCTTTTTGATTTAATAAAGACTGTTTGGACTGAAATTCTTTTTGTAACTGCTGTAATTTTTCCAGATCTTCTGCTATTTTTCTTTCTTGATAGTTTAACCTCAAGTTCTCACTGCTTTCCTGCCGAAACAAAAAAATCACCAAACCACTAGAAAACAGGATAAAACCACCACCATAAAGCAGCCATTCCCAACGCCCTAAAGTAAATTCTTTAGACAAAAGAAAAATAGTAGCAATAATAAAAAAGAAGCTAATAAATAGTAAAAAAACAGCAATTTTATAGATAGTTTTATATTTCATTCTTTCAACTTTGACCTGTTGCCTACCATTATGCACTTAAGTATATAACCCAATGTCATTAAGTTAAGCAATTTAAGGTAAATATTTTTTTCTCTTAAGCCCCCCTCCTGATGGAGGCGCTGAGGGGGGGGGAGAAATCAAAAATGGACTCTTTTCACCTTAACTTAATAACATTGCTATATAACCTTTACTAATAGTGAGAGTTAATTAAAAAAGCAATTAATTTTCTATAAATATGGATATCGTGTATTGAGGGACAGGATGAAAGCTAGATAAGGATTGCCTATGCCCCTTTTGAAATAGGGTATGTAAAATGTATAGTTGACTAGGCTTATTGAAGTTTCCATAAATATATAGAACAAGGTATTAATTATTTAACGAATTGGGGTGGCAATATAAATGATGCAATTGGAGTGATAAACAACATGCGTCCGATTACACTACGCTAATCGAACCTACAGTGCTTGCATAATCATTCTTTAATACACTGTTAGAAATTTAAAGATGAATAATGCCTGTCAACAGCATGCTTTACTATTTAAAACCTGGGACGACTGACTGGCATCATCACAAAAACAACGCACATCCTGACAACAATGTTTCCCAGCAATCACCTTGTTCTCGACCTTTTATTTGACGGTCAGTTTTTGAACACAGCAACAATACTTTTTTTAATTTTTGAATGTCCATTCTAGACAAAGTAGCATTAACTAGTTGTTTTCGCTTATCCCATAAACGGTGTTTTTTAAACACAAGTTCTTTATTTTGACCCTGATTAATCGCTGTCTTTATATCAATCAGCATTCTGGTATCTCTAGCTAAAGCCCAGACCACTACGGGCGGTGCAATACCTTCTGCTTTTAAGCCATTAAGAACTTTAACTGTTCGGTTCATACGCCCAGCTAATACGCAGTCCATTAATTTAAATACATCAAAACGGGCACTGTCAGCAACCACCTCTTCTACTGCTTGCTTAGAAATTGGGCTGGCACCATACAACACATAAAGTTTTTCTATTTCCTGAGCCGCGGCCAGTAGATTGCCTTCCACCCGGGAAGCTAATAATTTGATACCGTCTTGCTCTACCTGTAAACCTCTTTTTTGAGCCCTGCGTTGCAGCCATTGAATTAAAGCGGCGCCCTCTAATGGCCACACTTGAACAATAACACCTGCCTGATCGAGTGCCTGACACCATTTAGACTTTAAAGTGGCTCCTGTTACTTTTGCTGCGGTAATAAGTAATAAAGTATCATCAGGTATCCGTTGGCAATAATCGATTAATGCCTTTGCACCTTCTATTCCTGGTTTACCTGAAGGCAGCCTTAAATCGATAATTTTTTTGTCAGCAAAAAGTGATATTGAATCTGCTGCAAAAGCCAGCTCGCCCCATTCAAATCCTGCTTCTACAGAAAATACCTCTCGAGTAAAATAACCCGCATTTTTTGCAGCCAGGCGAATGGCATCCGCCACTTCACCTTGCTGTAATGGCTCATCACCAGTAACAAAATAGACGGGAGCAAGTTGTTTTAATGCGCCATTTAATTGTTCAGTATTTAATCGCACAATTAATTTTTAATACGGTTATTGATGTCTTTCTTTTCTAGCGCCACTCTGGAGCGATTAAAAATAGACTGCACAGCTGTACGATACATCTCTTCCCTGATCACTTGCTCTTCATTATCTTTTCCTAAAACTTCTTCCTGATCATTAAAATAGTCTTTATCAATTTGTATTTTTTGTTTCCCAGATATTGTATTTCCCTCAATATCAAGCAGGTTGAACTCAAGTTTATAAATTATTTCATACTCATTTGCTCTTCCTGTCGAGCTTAAAGACAGAACACGCCTTTCCATTTCATCTTTAACAACCTGCACCACAAGTCCAGCCTTTTCTATATCAGAAACTAGTTGTCCACCAGATGATTTTAAAGTTCTTTTCATGGCTTTTCTCAACTGACTAGAGCCACCTTGCAGGTAAATACTTTTTAACCCTTCAGGTAAATCAATACTCCCTCGCAGATGATATCCACAAGCCGATATAGACAACAGTAAAGTGAGTAGAAAAATATTTTTAATCTGAATCATGGTTTTTTTAAATTCTCGCATACATAGACTCCATCTGACGACAGTAGCCTATCTATCTTAAAGTTTGGTTTAGTAAATTTAAAACCACCTAATTAAGGCTTTTTTATTTACCAGGCTAATTAGCCACTTAATCTTGCTAGATATCTGTAACAAAATTTGAGGGGCTAACCACAATTATTTTGTTTCGGTCGCGGCCAAAGGCCCCTCCTACAGATATCATCTTATCCTGAATACTTTTTAAGCTGTGGCTTGTATATAAATCTCTTTATTAAAGACGACTACCCTCTCTCAGTCTATTTGTCTATACGGGTGGGTGCAGACAAACAGACTGAGAAAGGTAAAAATAAAAACGCGCCTAATCTTTCAGTTTTCTGTTAAATTCAGCCAAGCACAGCCAAAAAACTATTAAACAACAATATTCACCAGACGTTTAGGCACAACAATCACTTTTTTAATGTCTTTACCGTCGATAAACCGTATAACGTTCTCATCTGCAAAAGCTAATTTTTCAATTTCATCTTTACTTGCAGTCGCCGACACCATAATATTGCCACGCAATTTACCATTGACCTGTAACATCATTTTCAATGAATCTTGCTCTAATGCTGATTCATCAACTTCTGGCCAGGATTCAATCACAACATCTTTATCATGCCCTAGCTCCTTCCATAATTTTTTACAAATATGCGGAGCAATGGGGGCAAGCATTAATGCTATAGCTTCTAATGCTTCCTGGCGTATGGCAATTCCATTATCAGAATCATCGTTACATTTTGATAAGGTATTAACCAATTCCATATTGACTGCAATCACCGTATTAAAGGTGTAGCGTCGACCATAATCATCGGTGGCTTTTTTTATAGCCAGGTGTAATTGACGACGAATATTTTTTTGCTCTTCTGTTAAAGTCGCTTTGTCCAGAGCAGGCACGCCTTGAACGCTATCAACATGTAAATAAACCTGACGCCACAAACGCTTCAAAAACCTAAAAGAGCCTTCTACTCCACTGTCAGACCACTCTAAAGATTGCTCGGGCGGTGCTGCAAACATCACAAATGTACGCACTGTGTCTGCGCCATATTGTTGTATTAATCCTTGTGGGTCGACTGTATTACCTTTTGATTTAGACATCTTGGCACCATCTTTCAATACCATGCCTTGAGTCAATAAACGTTTAAAAGGTTCGTCATTCGTTATTAAACCTTCATCCCTTAATAGTTTGGTGTAAAAGCGAGCATACAATAGATGTAGAATTGCATGTTCAATACCACCAATATAATGATCAACAGGTAACCAGTATTTAGCACTTTCAGCCAGCATGCTGTCATCACTTTTACCAGCATAACGAGCAAAATACCAGGATGACTCCATAAAGGTATCAAAGGTATCTGTTTCTCTTTTTGCTGCTTTGCCACATTTAGGACAATCTGCATGTGGGAACGTTGGATGTGCCGCTAAGGGTGATTGAGAGCCATCAAGCACAACATCTTCTTTCGGTAACACAACGGGTAGATCCGCATCTGGAACAGGTACTGTGCCACAGTCATCACAATAAATAACAGGAACAGGCGCTCCCCAATAACGCTGCCTGGAAACACCCCAGTCACGTAAACGAAAGTTAGTTTTTTTCTCACCTTTGTTGTCAGCTTCTAATTTAGTAGCAATCGCATTAAAAGCATCGTCTGAAGTTAATCCATCAAATTCTACCGAATTCTTTAATACTCCTTTAATCGTAAAAGCCTGCTCAGAAATATCATCATCTTCACTTTTTGCGGAAAAGATAACCTGTTTAATATCTATGTTATATTTCTTTGCAAACTCGTAATCACGTTGATCATGGGCCGGTACTGACATTACTGCCCCTGTGCCATACCCCATCAAGACAAAGTTGGCAATCCACACAGGCACTTGTTCACCTGTAATAGGATGAATAGCTTTTACCCCCGAGTCTACACCGCGCTTTTCCATGGTTTCCATGGCGGCTTCGGAGGTTTCCATTACTTTACATTCTTCAAGAAAAGCAGTTATTTCTGCATTTCCTTCAGCGGCAGTGATTGCCACGGGATGTTCTGCGGCAACAGCAAGATACGTCACACCCATTAATGTATCAGGGCGAGTAGTATAAATTCTGATTGGGTCGGTACTGGCAACGGCAAAGTCCATTTCCACCCCTTCAGAACGACCTATCCAGTTTGCCTGCATGGTTTTGACCTGTTCAGGCCAGCCACCCAGCTTATCTAAATCCTGTAACAACTCATCAGCATAGGCTGTAATTCTTACAAACCACTGAGAAATCTCTTTTTTCTCAACCTTTGTGTCACAACGCCAGCAACAGCCATCAATAACCTGTTCGTTAGCCAAAACTGTTTTATCGTTTGAACACCAGTTGACTGGCGAGGTTTTCTTGTAAACCAGATCTTTCTCTAATAATTTCAAGAAAAACCATTGTTCCCACTTATAATAACTAGGGTCACAGGTTGCCAATTCTCTGTTCCAGTCATAACCAAAGCCTAGCTCTTTTAATTGATCACGCATGTAATCAATATTGCTATAGGTCCAGTCAGCAGGATGAACATTATTTTGCATCGCTGCATTTTCAGCAGGCAAACCAAATGCATCCCATCCCATTGGCTGCATAACATTTTTACCTTGCATCCGTTGAAAACGACTAATCACATCGCCTATCGTATAGTTTCTAACATGCCCCATATGTAATTTTCCACTGGGATAAGGAAACATTGATAAACAATAATACTTCTCTTTATCAGCATCTTCAGTCGTATTGAACACACCAGACTTCTCCCAATTCTCTTGAGCTGCCTGTTCAATTTCTAATGGCGTGTAATTTTCTTCCATCCTACTCGTCTTTTACCGTACAAAAGCGTTAGAATACAGTACAGACGCTTAAATCTAAAGTGTATTTTAAGGAGAAACCTATGAGTGATAATAAATTTGTCGAAGCGTATAACAAGCTTATGGAGCATTTATACGAAATAATGGACGATACATTGCACTCTGTTGCTGATGCAATGGAAATGGCCAAAGAAAAAACCAGTGAATTAGGAGGCTTAACTCAGGAAGAAATTAATGAAGTAGCAGACTTTTTAATGCGGGATATTGAGCATGCAGCTCATTCAACACCAGCCATCAGTGACAACAATTCATTAAACGAATGGTTTAAATTTGATATTGATTTAATTGAAAACTTTGCTTTAGATGATTTTTTTAGCCTTGCAGATAAAACGCGTATTGAATTAGCCAAGATAGAGAACCTGGCGAAAAAATTTCACCCCTATAAAAGTGGCGATATTACTGGGCCAGGGACATTTAATTGTGATCAATGTGGTAAACAATTGGCCTTTAAAACAACCAGTCAAATACCTGAATGTCCGGAATGTAAAGCAAAAACGTTCACTCGTAGTTGATATTACTGCTTCAAGGCTTATAATGCAGTTTTATCTATATGATTTCACGAGAGAATAATATGCGCAGGGTCATTTTTAATCAAAAAGGTGGTGTAGGCAAATCAACCATCACTTGTAATCTAGCCGCTATAAGCGCGGTTGAAGGGAAAAAAACATTGGTTATAGACCTTGATATACAAGGGAATTCAACCCAGTATCTACTTGGTCATAAAATAACTGACCCTGACAAAACCATTGCTCACTTTTTTAAAGATTGTTTAGGCATCAGTCTTTTTGGCGGAGGTAAAGAAGGTATTGAAAGCGCAATTCATGAAACACCATTTCCGAATTTATTTATTTTGCCCAGTCACCCTGAACTTGAAGCGCTACAAAGTCGTTTAGATTCCAGATATAAAATTTTCAAACTTAAGGAAGAACTGGAAAAATTAGAAGGTTTCGATGCTGTCTATATCGATACCCCACCCGTTCTTAATTTTTATAGCCAATCTGCTTTAATTGCAGCAGAAAAATGCTTAATTCCATTTGATTGCGATGCTTTTTCCAGAGATTCTTTATACACATTAATGAATTCAATTGCCGAAGTAAAAGCTGATCATAATGAAAACCTTGAAATTGAGGGTATTGTTGTCAACCAATATCAAAAGCAGGCCAATTTACCAAGAAAATTAGTTGAAGAGTTAATTGGTGAAGGCCACCCAGTACTGAGTAGTAAAATTTCACCTTCAGTTAAAGTACGAGAGTCTCATAGCGAATCTCAACCATTGGTCCACTATGCACCTAACCACAAATTAACTGACGAGTATCGTGCGTTGTATGTTGAAATTCATTAAGCTATTTCTTTTGGGCAGTTGATATCAACTGCCCTTTATGGATGCTGACTCAAAGAGAGCCTCCATTAAGGAACCTCTGATCAAATCCAATTATTTTTAGCTTGCTAAAACTTAAGCTGCAGCTAGACTTTTATGAATCAAATCCATTTTATACAACAGGTTGATATCAATATCATATTCTTCAGCTCTCACCATACGTTTAATTCCATAACTTTGGGCACTGGCATCAAGATCTATTTTTGACAAATCAACTAATCGAGGTTTAACTCTTTTCTTATCTTCATCAAGTAACATGGTCACTTTAGGCTTTAACTTTTTAGTCTGATTCACTTCGATAACAATCGCAACTTCACCATCTGTCATTTCAACAATATTGCCTGGCGGATATATTCCCAGACATTCAATAAACTTTAATACCAATCCTGAATCAAGCTGTTTCCCCATCGATTTGGTCATTAGGTTAATCGCTTCAAGATGTGTTCGTCCTTTTTGATACACTCTATCACTGGTTATAGCATCATAGGTGTCTGCTATAGACACAATACGAGTAAATGGATGAATACGGTCCAATGTTAAGCCTCTAGGATACCCCTTGCCATCTGGCCTCTCATGATGCCCATAAGCCACATCAATTGCACACCCAGGCATATCAGGGTCAGACATTAATAACTTCCCGCCTATCGCTGGATGTTTCTTCATAACAGCAAGTTCATCAGGTTCAAATCGTCCTGACTTATTAAGAATTTCCAGTGGGATTCTCATTTTCCCCATATCATGCATCATGCCGCATAAACCCAGATCTTCAAGCTTGGCTTCAGATAAACCAATATGACGCCCTAAGGCAATGGACAATATACAAACATTCATACTGTGCTGAGATGTATATTCATCCCTGTTCTTTAATTGAGTTAACCACATTAAAGCATCAGGCGATTTGATTATACTTTGTACACATTCTGATACTGCTTTTTTAGCCAATTGAAGATTAATAGAACTCCCCATTGCCACTTCTTCCATAAAGCTTTTTATTAAACCACTGGTTTCCTGAAATACAGACTCTGCCTGATAAAATTCGTTGCGAAAACTTGATCTTTTTTCTGGAACCCTACGCTCTTCTAACCAGCGCTTTGAAAAAGCCTTATTTGTTGATATATTTGATTTTTTTTGTTTTGTTACGTCAATAAATACATAGCCACATTGCTTTTGCACCTCTCTAATATCGGCCGTTGTTTTCAATTCAAAACCTTGAAACAAAAATGTCGTCTCTAACCAGGGACGGTCAAGCTCTGAAACGTACATACCTACTTGCAGATCTTTAACATCAATTTTCGTCAATTCCACTACAGATCTTAAAAAAATATTGTCATCATCTTTCATGGGCAACTCTATTTGTTAGAAAAATCAGAAATACAACTAAACAAAAAAATAATATCAAAACAATAATATCATCACCTACTCTAGCATAAGGAGTCATGCCCCCCATAGGGAAAATACTGCCTTTTAATACAACCTTTTTAAACAGAGGTGCTTTTTCCACAATTGTACCATCAGGCGAAACAATCCCCGTCAATCCAGTATTGGTCACTCGCAATAAATAACGTCCTGTTTCCAATGCTCGCATTTGTGCAATTTGCATATGTTGATGCGGTTCTATTGAGTCCCCAAACCAGGCATCATTAGTTACATTAACCAAAAAGGCTGACTCTGGCATTCCTCTGATCGCTTCCCCAGAAAAAGCATCTTCATAGCAAATTGATGTGGAAAACGGATAGCCACCCGCTATTAATAAAGGTTGATCATCACCACCTGAGGTAAAACTTCCTAAACGAATATTTAAAGAATCTAAAATAAAGCCCGATAATGGTTGCAAGGGTAAATATTCCCCAAAAGGTAATAAATGATTTTTATTGTATTGCCCCCGGTTTTTGCCCAAAGATAACACCGTATTAAAATATTCATCAGCCTGTCCTCTTGAAGGAAGACTAACAATCAAGTCTGTTTTTTGTGCTTTGGCTTTGTCTGAAAGAGGGTTTAAATAAAACTTTTTTACTTGGGACAAAAATGCGGGAATGGCTGTTTCTGGCCAAATAATAATATCCGAGTCCCAATTCTGCTCAGTCAATTGTTGATAGCTCTTTAAGGTCTTTATTCTGTTTTCTGGCAGCCATTTCTGATCTTGAGAGACATTCCCTTGAATAAGCGCTACCTTAATAGGTCCAGCTATCGCCTCTGTCCATTTCACAGTGTTTAAATACGCACCTGCACCCCATATCAATAAAATGGCAGCAAATAAAGTTTTGTATTTAATCGTTTTATTAACGCCTAAAGCTATAATGGATGCGGTTAAGGCCAACATAAAACCAGTTCCATAGACTCCTACAACAGGAATAAAGCCTTGTAGAGGCGTGCCTAATTGAGAGTATGCAATTTGTAACCAGGGAAATCCGTTTAGAAACCAGTAGCCTCGATAATATTCAATTAATATCCAGATTAAAGGAATAACCCAAAGGGTTCTACTTTTATGCTGCTTAGCCACTAATTTAACAGAAAGAAATGCGGTTAAGGCAGGAAATAAAGACCAGAAACAAACAATGGCTATAGTGAGCAGAACAGCGCCGACAACAGGTGCTCCGCCATAATCATGAATACTAATATAAACCCAGGAAACTCCACTTCCGAATACCCCTAGCCCATATAGATAGCCACGCAAGGCAGCACGTCTGGGAGAACAGTTTAACCAGGATAAAAATATAAAGACTAATGAAACAATAGCTAAATAAGAATAGTTAAAAGGAGCAAATGCTAAAGTTAATAATAAGCCTGCTAAAGGAGAAAATAACTCCCACCGCCACTTTAAAAAAGATTCCATATTTCGCTGACATTCAAATAGATAGGGAAATGTTCATTATAACGTTTTCCCTGCATTCTACTACTGACTCAAACTTGATCGGGCATATTTAAAAATTGATCGTACTAAAATTTTACATTTAAAGACAGTCATCGATCCACTTTGGTCAGTCATAACCTATTCTAGAAAGAGAATAACCATGAGTTAAGCGGCTCAACCGCTTGAATGACAAGTAATGAAAATTTACGTGAAGCACCGTATTAGCATTCCATTTTAAAACTTATAAATAATGTAAACAGAGCGAAGTGATGCACAGCTTATTTTTTCAAATATTTCTCAATCTTTAAAGATCCATGAAATATCCCTAGTATTTCTACTGAATCTTCTTTAACAAAGTAAGCAATTCTATAATGACCATAAAGAAGCACTCTAATTTCACCTTCTGGTTCTTTTCTATATCTGTAATCAATTTCTGGAAATGATTTTAAAATTTGAGTTTTATCGTATATTCCTTATACAACTCGCTGTGCCGCTAACGGGTTTTCCTCTGCAATGTAGTCAAATATATCTTTCAGCCATGTACTGGCTTCTTCTGTCCATTTTATTTCTGCCATGCCTTTATCCTGCTCGACATCTCTTCTCTTGAAAGAACTTTTCCTTCTCTAGAATCTTTGAGACCTCGCTCAATCATCTGTTCAAAAGCTAACTCTCTAAAAATTTCCTCATACGAAGAATCTTCTGGTTGCTCCAAAATTACTTCAGTCATTCTCTCTTTAACAGCGGACATATTATACCTCTTTATGCTTTATCGTCAGTTTATACAATTAGTGTGCATTGCATAAAGCTTGGGGTCATGGGCTATTACAAATCACATTCTTAATAGTTTTTTTTCATATAATTTAACATCTTTCTTTACTCTAGTACTTTAGCATTTTTAATACCATAACTCTAACCAACTTCAGGTAGTGTCAAGTGTAAGACCCCAATCTTGCTATAAAGAGTTTTTAATCACAAATCAAGCTGGCTGCCCCCTTGATAACCTGGTAGTTGTAAGGCTTATGTTCTCCACATAAAGCTTTCCGGATTTAGTTCTCTGCTTTTCTTTTTCCAATTAAGATGTTTTATTTCGCAAAGACATTGCTTTTCGGCTTAATTCTTCAAGGCTTATATCATCATCCAAATTTTGATGCCATTTTGTGTAATCAAACGGCTCTCTTTGGATAAGTGCAATAAAACGTTCCATCTCAACATCGCCTAGATGTGTTGCAAGAATTTGAACTCCCTTGGATTTTATTTCTGTATCAGTAATCATATTGAAATCTCTTTAATGAACCCAATCGGGTCTACGATTTGGATATTTTTAATGTGTTTGGCTTTTTTGATTACCCCATCATCAGTTGTTAAAAAGTAATCTGTGTTTGCTTTAATTGCACAGGCTAAATGCAAAGAATCTAGTTTTTTAATACCATGCTTCATAATCATGGATGCAATATTTAGAACATCTTCACTCTCTTCAATATCATTTTCAGAATATGTTCGCCATTTTATAATTTGCTCTCGCCTTTCTCTAAATGGATTTTGGCTATTTTCATAATCCAAAATATACGACCAAACTAGTTCAAATGTACCAGAACGAATATTTTCTTGTATCCTTAATTTAGCCTCAGATTCTAATAAAATTCTAAGTTGTGATTGATCATCAAATGGTCTGTTAAAACAACAGTTGTCTAAATAAATTTTCATACTGAATATTACCATTCTTAATGATAAATAAGTAAGAGATGCATTGGATTAGTATTAGAAATTATTTAATTTCACCCTGACCCAAATTATTGGATTGAACTGGCTGATCCAATTATTTCCCGCTGGAATTATCGACCTTGCTCGGCCGCACACCTCATCCTTCTGCTATCGTTCTGGAGTTAAACCTCTTTTATGAAGCTCCCTGTCATTTGGCAGAAAGCACGGATAGAAGGTTCTCGGTTTTCTTGTCTAGAAGAAATAGTTTCTCTAATGATATGTTGAGGTACTTTTTTTATAAGCCGAAGACTTGGACTGGGATAAGGAGCTTATCAATATTGTTCGTCCCAAATCACGCACAACTCAACAGTTTTCACCACCCAGGTCTTCTGTCTGACACTGCACAATACTTTGACAAACGCTGGCTTGGGCAGGTGTCAATCGATAGCGTTGACGGTAAGCGGGTAGGAACGTTTGAACAACCTGTGTCATATCTGCATGTGTCGATTCAAAATGAGTCACCTTGCACCTCCAGCTTTGTCTGCATAACATTTTTATCTGGGATAAAATCGGCTAACAGATCGGAAGCCATGACTTGTGAACTGGCGGGAATCCAATGGAGATATTTCTGGGTTATTCTGATATCACTATGCCCCAGAAATTGTTGTAATTGATGAATGGGAAGCCCATGTTCTAGTTGATGGGTGGCATAGGCATGCCTTAGACAGTGAACACCTGTTGCTTGATCAATACCCGCTTTGACTTTAGTTTTGCTGAACATTTTTTGCACACTGCTGACGCCTAGTGCTTTTTTCTGTTGCTGAAAAGAGCAAAATAAGAAGTGATTAGGCTGCCAGGCGTGCCAGTAAATTCTTAGTAAGACCAACAGACTGGCTGAAAGTGGAACAACGCGATCCTTTCTTCCTTTACCCTGAACCACTCTCAGTAACAAACGCTCTGAATCAATATCGTGTTGAGTTAAAGCGACCAGTTCACTCACTCTGAGACCACAGCCATAGCACAAACTTAAAAGTGTCAGGTTTTTGAGGTTATCGGTTGCCAGCAAGAGGGCATAAACTTCTGTTTGAGTCAGTAATACGGGGATTTTCTGAGGGCGTTTGGGTAAAGGAATATCAAGAAAGAAATCCTCTTTTTCCAACACATGCTGATAAAAAAACTTGAGTGCCATCAAGGTTTGGTGCACCGTTGAAGCTGACCATTTTCGTTTAGCCGCTGTTTCCATGAGCCAGGACTTCACCTCTTCTGAACTGATCTGATCCGGTGATCGATGATAATAAGTGCTGAGATGGATAACGGCACGAAGGTAGACCTGACATGTTTTGGAGGCATATTGTCTGAAGTTCATCAGATCAATCATTTTTTGACGTAAAGGTGTCATGTTGATTCTCCTTATTCAATTTAAAAAGGAGATTTCAGTATCTGTCTAACTTATCTTTATTGCGAGTATTTTAAAGGGACGAGGTGCTTAGGAAAGGCTTACTTATCGGGGGCTGTGGCTCGAAAGCTACCGCGATAGCGGTTTTGTTCAACTAGTTATTATCTCGATCCGGCTATCATACTCACTAGCTCTCGTTCTATGTCAAGATTACGACCGGAAGCCAGTAACTCTAAACGGGATAACATGTATATATTGCAAGATAGACAGGTCTGAATAATATTCAGTAGCTCAGTTGTGAATTAAAACCCAACTTTTCCAAACTCTTTAAATGCCTGCTTATGGCAGTTTTGAGACGACCAATTTACATCTTAATGTAAGAAGAAATCAAAAATTAATTTTTAACGTTGCCAGACCAGATCCGAGACTAATATATTTTAAGAATCAGATGAAAATCGAGGAATTCCGATGATACGCCCACTCTCCATATGAAGATACTGAAGCCCCATTGAAGTCGACCCATCTTCCTCATGATCAATCCAAACAACCTTAACCTCTCCTCTTAAGGTTAACTTTTGAAAATGGAAAGTTGTCACTAAGCCCTCTTCAACATCGACTGTTTCTTTTATATGAACCATCAATCCATCGACAGATACATTTTGAGTTAAAAACAGATAAGGAATATCGTTTAAAAAAATCTCTCCAGAAGACGCTAATGATTTTCTATACACTTTTCGGTTATACACCAGGTTATTGACATCATAGGACAGGTTTCTAAATTCCAGCGCTAAATAAATATGTCCGTCACTCTTCTCTGCCCTAACGACATTGACCTCCCCGGCTAAGCGCATTTCAGGCAAATAAAGATCAATTGTTGAGGTTGATTCGAGAGCATGAAAAACATCTTCTATTCCTGTAATAACAAAATTAGCATCTAATTCAGCCAACAAACCAGTAATAGATAGATTTTTTACCGAAATTTCCAGCTCCCTATTGCCCAAATAAATGAGACCATGAGATGAAAGAGCTTTCCGGTAAGATCTTTTTTCTTTAACCATTGTAGTTACTTATAAAATAGAGACATAATGCGAAGTATAGACACTAATTTTAGTTATTACATCCTTTAGACCCATTCTTTTTATGAAAAAAATAATTTTCTACTTTGGTGTAGTTTTCTGCTTATTATCTTGTACTGCCTCAACTCCTAGAAAAACACATAATATTTGCGAGGTTTTTAAAGAAAAAGATGACTGGTATGCAGAAGCTAAAGACACTTATGAAAAGTGGGGATTGCCTATTCACATTAATATGGCAATCATGCACCAGGAATCTCGTTTTGTAGCTGATGCAAAACCTCCTCGCCCCTGGTTACTGGGTATAATCCCCTGGTTTCGCTCTAGTAGTGCCTATGGCTATGCACAGGCTCAAGATGGTACTTGGGATGATTATTTAGAGAGTGATGGAGGCTGGGGAGCAGATCGAGATGAATTTTCTGATGCCTGTGACTTTATAGGCTGGTATTGTTCAATTAGTCATCACAAACTGGGGATATCAAAATGGGATACCCAAAATCTCTATCTTGCCTATCATGAAGGTCATGGAGGGTTTAAGCGAAAAACTTATTTGAAAAAAGCCTGGTTAATGAACACCGCAAAGAAAGTAGCTAAAAAATCAGAACAATTTAACGCCCAATTATCTGGCTGCAAAGAGGAATTAGAAAGCACATCATGGTTTTTTTGGTAAACTATACGGTTTTAAACTTAATTAACAACGGAATATTCAATGAAAATCCCTTTTCCAATCATTTTATCCGTTATTTTAATAGGAATTTACATGTTCTCTGTAACAAACTTCTCTTCTCCAGAAGAAAATCAAGCTGCTGCTGAAGCATTTCTTGCTGAAAATACCAAAAAAGAAAATATTGTAACCACTGCGAGTGGTCTGCAATATGAAATTTTAACTGAAGGTAAAGGCCCTTCTCCATCAGCAACAACTAATGTTACTGTTCATTATCAAGGAACGACTCTTGATGGTAAAGAGTTTGATAGCTCGTACAGCCGTAACGAACCGGCTACATTTCCTTTAAACAGAGTAATTGCAGGCTGGACAGAAGGCTTACAATTAATGAATATAGGCGCTAAATACCGTTTCTTTATTCCTTCTGAACTTGCTTACGGCCAGAATGGCGCAGGTGCAGATATTGGTCCAAATGCCGCACTAATATTTGAAGTTGAATTACTAAAATTCTAAAACAGTCTGCAATGTGATATAAAGCACATTAATATTACTTATCAGTATCTAAAGCCTTGCTCAAGCAAGGCTTTTTTAGTTAAAGCCTATGAAAAAATATCAACTCTTTGCCACTACACCAAAAGCTATGGAAGACATCCTGGCTGAAGAACTAAAACAACTTGGTGCAGAAAATGTGCAAGCAAAAATGGCGGGGGTTACTTTTCAAGGTGACCTTGAAATGGCCTATAGAGCCTGTCTTTGGTCCAGAACAGCAAACCGCATTTTACTGCCTTTAAAATCTTTTGAGGTCCATTCTAAAGAAGATCTTTATGATGCGGTTAAAAAAATCAATTGGTTTGAGCACTTCACACCGGATGAAACCTTTGCGGTGTCTTTTAGCGCAAAAAATTCAGAAGTGATTAATAACACTCACTTTGGTGCTTTAGTCGTGAAAGATGCCATCGTTGATCAAATGAGGGCAAAATTCCAAAAACGACCCAATATTGAACTGAATCGCCCAACGATTAAAATCAATGTGTATTTAAACAATGAAAATGCGCAATTAAGTCTCGATCTATCAGGTGAAAGCTTACACAGACGGGGTTACAGAGAGGCTAATGTGACGGCCCCCATTAAAGAAAACCTGGCAGCAGCCATGTTGTTACGCAGTGGCTGGCCAGAAATGGCTAAGCAAGGTGCCTCACTTATTGACCCCATGTGTGGCTCGGGCACTTTATTATTAGAAGCCGCTTTAATTGCTGCTGATTATGCGCCAGGCTTATTACGAAGTTACTATGGTTTTCTAGGCTGGAAACAACATGATGCCGAATGTTGGCAAAATCTGTTAGCGGATGCTGAACAACGTAAAACCATTGGCTTGCAAAACATGCCTATAATTTCAGGCTTTGATCAAAGTCGTCGCACAGTTGCCACAGCTATTCAACATGTTGAAAATGCAGGATTTAACAATAAAATACATATAGAAAAAAGGGACATTGCTGATGCTAAACCTGCCACCAGCTGGAAACCAGGTCTACTCATTTGTAACCCTCCTTATGGCGAACGTTTAGGTGATGAAGAAGAGATTTCTCAACTTTATCTGCAATTTGGCGAGGTATTGAAATCTCGTTTTCAAGGCTGGAAAGCTTCGATGATTATTAGTAACCCAGAAATGGGCTTTCGTTTAGGTATTCGCTCACAAAAACCAATCACCCTTTTTAATGGCCCTCTGGAGTGTAAATTACTCCGTTTAAATATTGAGGAAAAATCATTCTTTGTGCCTAAGGCTAAATCTCAACAAGAACGAATAGATCGCGTCACTAAAAACTCAGACTCTGAAGGTGAAGATGAAGGTGGAGCAACAGCTGAAATGTTTGCCAACCGACTTAAAAAAAATCTAAAGAAAATGTCTAAATGGGCAAAACAGAAGCAGGTTAGCTGTTATCGTTTATACGATGCTGATTTACCCGAATATGCCGTCGCGGTTGATGTCTATCAAGGAGACAGTTTTTGGGTCAATGTTCAAGAGTACGAAGCACCTAAATCAATTTCAGCACATAAAGCTAATGAACGCCTTGCAGGCATTTTAGCTGAAATACCTCGTGTTCTTAAAATTGAAAAATCTCAAGTTTTTTTAAAAATCCGCCGTAAACAGAAAAACTCTGAGCAATATGAAAAACAGGACAGCAAAGCAAATTTTCATGTTATCGAAGAAAATAACGCTAAATTTTTAGTTAATTTTGAAGATTATTTGGACACTGGAGTTTTTCTTGATCATCGCCCTATTCGTCTGACTATCCAACAACAGGCAAAAGGTAAAAACTTCTTAAATCTGTTTGCATATACTGCAACGGCTTCTGTTCATGCTGCATTAGGCGGAGCCCTATCCACGACCAGCATAAATTCTTCTAATACTTATTTAGACTGGGCAGAAAAGAATTTTGCTTTAAATAATCTGTCAGGTAATAACAGACATATTCGTGCTGACTCTTCTGCCTGGCTTGAAGAGGAACGTAAAAAAGACACGCCTTCTCAATTTGATTTGATTTTTTTAGATCCACCGACCTTTTCAAATTCAAAACGTATGGACAATGCATTTGATGTTCAACAAGACCATGTCACATTAATTAATGATGCTTTAGCCTTATTAACGGGTGATGGTACTTTGTATTTCTCTACCAACTTTAAGCGCTTTAAACTTGATGATCTAGGTATTATCAATGCAAATATTGAAAACATTTCTGTCTCCACAATACCTGAAGATTTCTCAAGAAGTCCAAAAATTCATTATTGCTGGAAAATCACGCACAAATGAAAACAGTCCATCTCATCATAACAGGCCGTGTTCAAGGCGTTTATTTTAGAGCGTTCACTCAAAAACAGGCTATTAAACAGGGTGTTACTGGTTTTGTTAGTAATAATATCGATGGCTCTGTAGAAGTCGTTGCCTGTGCAGAAAAAGAAAGGCTAGAACCCTTTATTAATTGGTGCCATAAAGGACCTATGCTAGCTAGAGTAAAAGAAGTCGTTATAAACAACGATATATTGACAGAGACTTTTACTCAGTTTGAGATTCGATAGAAATGCCATCTTGGAAGTGAGGGAAACAAACCAAAGTCCTCACTTCCAAATTAGCAAATGATCAATCCATAAACTTACGTTTCAACCAATAGTCAACACTGACAAAGTTACCTGCCCCAATAAAAAACAATACCAGTAACATAATAAAATAGGTCGCTGCAAACTCTACCCCGTTATTAAGAATAACAACGCTACCATTTTCAGTCAGCCATTCATAATTGCCGTTATCCTGCAAAAGGGTTTTCATCCTGTCCAGGCGCTCAATTGCACCTGCCGTTCTTTCATTAGCAAAAAAACCACTGCCTTCAGCAATAGCCAGCCAGCCATTTTTCAAATGAACGGTGATGCCAGCGACTAGCATAGTAATCATCAGAGGGATTGATATTAATCGAACCCCAAAGCCTAATAACAAGAAAATTGCTCCGAGTACTTCAACCAAAGCAACCAGAAAAACTAATAAATAAGGTAGCGGTAAGCCAAGCCCCCATTCATCGTTTCCAAACCAGTCTACAGTGCTACTAAAGTTGATAAATTTCTTGCTACCTGCCATCCACAAAACAGGTACTAGATATATACGTAAAAGTAAGGGAGCGATAAAATCCAGTACTTTTGTTTTGTCACACCAGGTCATCAACAGATTTGTTATTCCAGGTGATTTTTCAATAATTGCTAATATATATTTATTATTCATTGTAAAAACCTGTTTTTTTATTATGCTTAATAGAAACTGCCTATAACATCTTAAATCATGACTCCAGTAGTTAACAATATATTGCTTGATATTCCCAAAAAAAAAACGGGGGAGTTTTTTCAAACACTACTTTCTCAGGGACAAATCACAATTGAAAGAATTGTGTCAGAAGGTCATTGCTCTCCATTAAAACAATGGTATGACCAGATTCAAGATGAATGGATCATCTTAATAGAAGGGCAGGCAAAATTACAATTTGAACATGAGGAGTCGCCTATTTGTTTAAAAGCAGGCGACTATCTTTTGATTCCTGCACGTACAAAACACCGCGTTCACTGGACTAATCCAGATATAAAAACCATTTGGTTAGCCATTCATATATTTCCAAACGAGACAGATCATGAATAAACTTTTTTCTACCCTGTTACTGTTATTATTTCTTTCTCTAACGGCTTGTAGTGATAAACAATCAGAGACAGACAAGGGACAAAAAAAAGTTTTTGACCTAGTCAGCATAAAAAAACAATATGCCAATACTGAGCTAGAAATTGCCGATATTAGTGAACAAAGTTATCAAAACGGGGCAGCTCTAGCCGTTACTTTTTCAGTTCCACTTAACCCGAAGCAAAATTTTCAGGATTTTTTTAAAGTTAGCGATAAAAAGGGCCAAATATTCAATGGCAACTGGATTATTTCATCTAATGGCTTAGTCGCCTACTTTCCAGAAATTGAACCATCAACTACTTACATTATTGATGTATTTAAAGACTTAACTGCAGCGACAGATGCAAAACTAAAACAAGCCGTCAATAAAAAAATCACAACTCGAAAAATGCCTGCGCAAGTTAGTTTTGCAAGCCAGGGATCGATACTACCTGCAAAACTTGCAAAAGGTTTACCGGTCATTAGCGTCAATATAAATGAAGTTGATGTGGATTTTCACCGCATTAAACCAGACAAAATTAATCATTTCATCTCATCATGGACAAACAATTCAGGCCGGTCTAGCCAAAGATATTATGACCTTCAGGAATATAGTACTTATACAGAATTAGTTTACAGCGGTCGATTCTCTCTTAATCCCCCAAAAAATACACGCCATACCACTCATCTTAATTTAAATGCCATCGACAAAATCCAACAACCCGGCATTTATCTGGCTGTAATGAAACCAGCGGGAACATATGAATACGAGAAGCAAGTCAGTTATTTTACTGTCAGCGATATAGGTCTACATATCAGAACTTATCCAGACAGAATGGATGTACAGGTTAGTTCTTTACGCTCAGGAAATGCGATATCAGAGGTCTCTTTATCTTTAGTTGATAGCAAAGACAACATACTGGCTCAAAAGTCATCCGACCCACAGGGACAAGCAAGCTTTATTTCTCCATCACATAAAGCTCAATTATTAATTGCCCGAAATAAAAATAATATTGCCTTACTCAAATTAAATACGCCTGCCTTAGATTTATCAGAATTCAAGGTAACAGGACGTTCTTATAAGCCTATAGAAATTTTTACTTACGGCCCCAGAGACTTATATCGACCAGGAGAAACAGTTAAAATCAATGCATTACTACGTGATGCAGATGGACAGAATTTAACTGAGCCACCACCACTCAGTGCTGTTATTTTGCGTCCTGATGGTCAAAAAATAAAATTTTTCACTCTCTATGCCAATAAAAACTTGCAAACACAGGGTATTTATCAAACAGAATACTCATTACCTGCAAATGCAGCAACGGGACAATGGACTCTAGAGCTTAAAACCACAAATAAAAATAAACATCTATACCATTTTCAAGTTGAAGCCTTTTTACCTGAACGCATGGAATTACTATTAGGTGATCAAGCTGTTCAGGAAAACTGGACAAATAGTAAAGATACGCTCAATATTCCAGTCTCTGGCCAATATCTATATGGTGCTCCAGCTGCAAACAATCGCTTAAGTACCAAAGTGATCATCAAACCCGACAGACACCCTATCAAATCACGACAACAATACTTCTTTGGTCTGGCTGATGAAAAGCCACCCATTGAGTACTTTGAACAGGATGATATTAAACTGGATAAGCAAGGGCTAGCCAGCATGAAAATCCCTTCTCGTTGGCAGGCTATTAAAAACAGCCCTTTTGCAATAAAAGTTATCGGCAGCCTGTATGAAACTGGCGGAAGACCAGTCACTCGCTCAATTAATTATCATTTATGGCCACAACCCAATCTTCTTGGTATAAGACCTCAATTAAACCTAAAGAGTATCCCCGCTGATACACAAGTTACTTTTGATATCATCAAATCAAATTCAGAAGGTTCCTTACAAGGAGAAACAGAAGTTCTAGCCACTTTGATTAAAGAAGGGCGCAATTATTATTGGGAATATTCATCTACCGAGGGTTGGCATTATGAATTCACAGAAAGAAATTTCAAGTCCTTTGAACAACGTATCAAGCTTAATAACAAACAACCTTCAACTATAACGGTTCCCGTTGATTGGGGTTCTTATTTATTAAAAGTAAAAGATACAGAAACTGGACAAATATCTAGCTTACGTTTTCAAGCAGGCTATGGCTGGCATAAAGAACAAAGTAACACCGCTGCACGTCCAGATAGGGTGGTTTTAAAACTGGATAAAAAGAATTATCAGGCGGGTGAAACAGCTATGCTGCAAATAGTCCCTCCCTATGCGGGTAATGCTTTTGTCATGGTTGAAAACAGTGACAAACCTCTCTGGTTTCAACGGGTCAGCATTCCTGCAGAAGGTCTAAACTTATCGATCCCTGTCGACAAAAGCTGGAATAGGCATGATTTATATATCTCTACCATCATTTTTCGCCCCGGTGATGCTAAAGAAAAAATAACCCCTAACCGAGCCATTGGATTAATACATCTCCCCTTAAACAGAAGTGATAGACAATTAACCGTAGATATCGAAGCACCAACTTCAGTCATCAGGCCAGAGAAAACATTAAGCACTGCGGTTAAAATTTCAGGTTTTAGCCCAGATAAAGAGACCTATGTCACTCTTGCTGCTGTTGATGTCGGGGTCTTGAATATTACTGATTTTAAAACCCCAGATCCTCATCAATGGTTTTTTAAACCACGTCGTTATGCCGTTGATCAACGGGATATTTACAATAAAATAATAGAACTAACTGACGGTACTTTGATCAAGCCTCGCTTTGGTGGAGATGCAGATAAGCATGCTGGTGGAGCGAGACCCGACTCATCGGTAAAAATTATTTCTTTATTCAGTGGTATTGTGAAAGCGGACGAGAATGGCGTTGCTATTGTCAAACATGAACTCCCTGACTTTAATGGTCGTTTACGTTTAATGGCTGTCGCATTTAATCAAAACCAGTTTGGCTCAGCAGAAGCTGATATTACGGTCGCAGCCCCTATTATTGCAGAGTCTTCCCTACCCCGCTTTTTAGCATCAGGGGACAAGTCAACAATGACATTGGATGTTCGCAACCAAAGCGGGAAAACTCAATCATTATCAATTGTGGTTTCTGCCAGTTCTCCCGTGTCATTAAATAGCAAACCGTTGTCTTTAGTACTTAAGGACAAAGAGAAAAAAGTTTTTCAATTTCCGATCACCGCAAAACAGGCTTTTGGTCAGTCTCAAATAGATTTATCTTTAAATAATGACGAAACCAGCTCTGAACCTATTAAAATCAATCGCCAATGGCATTTAGGTGTTCGTCCTGCATATCCGGCTATTAATACCGTACAACGTAAAATCGTTGCTGCTGGCGAAAGTATAGAGATTAAACCCGCTCTAGAAGATATGGTCGTGGCATCCGCACACAGTCATTTATTAATTTCTACTCAGCCTCCAATCAATATTAAACAACATGTAAAATCGTTACTACGCTACCCTTATGGTTGTCTTGAACAAACCATTAGTAGTACCTATCCCTGGTTAGCAATCAACCAACAGAACCTGATTTCACTTGGGCTGAATAAAATCAGAATTAATAACAAAGCGATAGACCTCACAAAAAAACCTCTATATATAGAGAAAAGTCTCAATACCCTTTCAGGTATGCAACGCAGTAATGGCAGCTTTGGTTTGTGGTCTAACAAAGATCAAGAAGAACATTGGCTAACTGCCTATGCAGCGGACTTTCTATTAGATGCCAAAGAAAAAAGTTATCTGGTCCCTGAAGAATTACTCAATAAAACGTTGCAACGTTTGACTCAATATTTAAATAATCGAGGCAATATGTATGGAGAACGCTATAGCCAGGCTCCGGGTCATTATAGTTTTTC
>Ga0209707_1000074_pt1 | contig 64166 bp, 40 predicted proteins | sample EN4Hudsemesocosm_FD_184630 | JGI IMG/M metagenome (GOLD analysis project Ga0209707, IMG submission 184630) | Methane-oxidizing microbial communities from mesocosms in the Hudson Canyon - EN4B Hudson Canyon (SPAdes) (version 2) | ecosystem: Environmental > Aquatic > Marine > Cold seeps | place... | reverse complement strand
CATCCATTTATACCCCTTTATTTGGGGGGGGCTAAAGTTCGGATGAGGTACGAACCCCAACATGTAGTCGTAACACAGACGTTGGGGTTCCCAACCTATAGTGCTCCTCATGCAGTGCCGCCTTAATTGAAGCCTGGCGTTATTTTTAATCTACAGATGTTAGATACAAGACCAGTACATATATTTTCAAAAGTAAATAAGTCACAAAATCGAGGCTAACATCTCACATCTTTGTTTTCATCAAGTTTGTATCATTGACCCACGATCTAAAAAATCATTACTTCTTAAACAAACAAGGTCAAAAATTATGAAAACTTTAACTTCAGTAGCAGTATTTGCAATCGCTTCAGTACTTTCATTTAACGCAATGGCAGATTCTAAAGTGAATAAAAGTATTATTCTTAACAAGTCTTTAAATAAAGGCAATGCTGCAATAGCCATTGGTAAGGGGAATGCAGCTAATGTAGGTTCTGTATCAGTTAAAGATTCAAAAATAAACAAAAGCATTATCCTTAACAAATCTTTAAATAAAGGTAATGCAGCTATCGCAATTGGTAAAGGCAACGTCGCTAACGTAGGTTCGGTATCAATCAGGGGATCTAAAGTTAATAAAAGTATTGTGTTGAATAAATCACTAAACAAAGGCAATGCGGCAATTTCTATTGGCAAAGCTAACTCTGCTAATGTTGGCTCAGTGAGTTTCGAGTAAGTTTTATTATGTTCTGACGCATGAAAATTATCGTGCATTATTTATTTATCATGTAGAAGAAAATTACTCGATGAAATTAGGGTAGGTGTGAATAGTGGGGTGGTAATGGATCATGGTCATTTACAAGGTCTTAAAGGATGACATTGAACTGTTAGTTGGTCGACCTATTGGGTGATGGATAACAACGATACAGAATTAATTTGTATCTGACTCAGTGTATCTATGCCTCCGCCCATCCTATGGGCTATTCGTTGAGTTGATATTTTCTTGTCTAGTAAGTGGGGTCAGGATGGTAAAAGGTGTAAGCAAAGTAGCCTGGTTTACAAGCTAATACCAATTTATTGGGGTGAACTCACCTTAGAAGAGTTGTTAGTCTACCAAACCTCCTGGAGGCTATATTTTTGTTCATATTGGAGGCATATTAAAGGAAAAAGGAAATGAAACGTATAAATAAATTATTAGCTGTGACTTTGTTTTTTTTCAGTTACTCATCGGCTTCATTTAGTGTTGTTTTAAATATTAACGGTGATACCCTTATGGGGGCCTCTGGCGTTGATGTTAATGGCGCTTTGTATGATGTCCAATTTTTAGATGGAACATGTAGTGATCTATATAATGGATGCGATCAAAATACAGATTTCCCTTTTACCAATCCAAATGACCTTAATGATTCGGCTTTGCTAAATGCCGCCATGACCGCTTTATTTGAACAAGTGTTATTAGGTGTGTTTGACACTAATCCCGACTTAACTAATGGTTGTGTTGTTGCGGGCGGGTGTCAGATTAATACTCCACTTTTTAAAGGGGGTAGTAATGAATTTATTGGTGCTATTGGTGCCTATAATTCTACTGCCGTAGAGCAAAACCAAGCTGGAAATTTTGATCACCTTACCGCGGGAAGTGTATATTTTAATAGTAACCCTTTGGCTCATTCTCCAGATACAGATGCTTCGGTATTTGCTGTTTGGACTCAAACCGCTGTAGTACCTGTTCCTGCAGCCGTTTGGTTATTTGGTTCTAGTTTAATCGGGCTAATTGGAATGAGAAAAAGGCAGAGCAACCTGCAAACAATAATGCCTAGTCAATAGTTTGTTTCTAACTGCCATTTTTATATCCAAGTTGAGTTGATGCTATCAGGAATTTTGTATACCTGAAAGCATCAACTCAACTTGGTGCTCTAGCTATCGAAAAACGACAAAAAACTAAAGTTTGGTTAAAAATTTATTAAATTTAAGGTTTTTTGATAGCCAAATGTATTGCCTATGACTACAATCTAAAACTGATACTGACATGAAATATGTATTGCTTTTTCTTTGCCTTCTAATTTCTAATCACTCCTTTGGCTGTATGATAGGTGAGAGTGGGCCTGAATATGATAAGCTTATAAAACTCAAAAAACTTGATGATTTGGGACGATATCAAGTATCAATACCTAGTAAGTTAGATGCTTTTAGTGGTGAGCCAGTAGTTACAGTTTATCAACACTTATCTAATTTTGAGAGCGGAGAATGGTTCAAAGCCATTTTAGAGGGTATTATAAAGGTTGCAATGTCAGCTAATGAGGAAAAATTGACAGGAATTTTCCAAATAAATCTGGATAAATATGCCAAATTTGATGTAAGTGTTTATTGGCCTCCAATACAATCAGGCCTTTGCAGCACTTCTGGTGAATTATCTATTAATCTTCAAACAGACCTATAACTGTATTGGATGATAGAGGACTGTTGAATAACTACCGTTTTATCTTGCTTGTTGTCTAAAGTAAAAAATGACTGAGTGGCAAGATTGAACTTCTATTTATGTGATTTTAGTGGCTCGCTAGCCTATCTGAGAAACAATAATATGAAATCACATTTTAAATCATTATTTCTGGTCGTTTTTTTGTTGCCTGCTAATGGATGCAAAGAAATTGTTAATATGCTTGCGTTTCATCCTAATAAAATAGATGTAATTGCTTCAAATAAATTGCCATTAGGAATTGAAGAGTTAGATATTATTACGGATGATAAAACTAAAATTATCAATTTATTTATCCCTGAAAAACAGTCAAATAAATTAGTAATTTATTTTCATGGTAATGCCGGAAATATCTATCACCGTATTCCTATTTTAATTCAGCTACATAATTTTGGTGTTAATGTCATTGGCGTAAGCTATAGAGGTTATGGAAAGAGTGAAGGCAAACCTAGTGAAAATGGAATATATCTTGATGGTAAAGCTGTGCTCAACTACGCGCAAAATATATTAGGTTTTTCTTATAAAAATATTATTATTGTCGGACGTTCTATTGGGACAACGGTTGCTGTAAATACATCTCAAAACAAAGAAATTGCTGGCTTAGCATTAATCTCACCTCTAACCAGTGGCAAAGCTCATGCTAAAATTAGTGCGCTGAGTTCGATCTCTTCATTTGCGGGAGATTCATTTAATAACTTAAGCAAAATGAAAAATATTGTTGCCCCAGTTTTAGTCATACATGGAACAAATGATAGCGTTATTCCATACTCAATGGGAAAAGAGATCTACCATGCGACTTCTTCTAAAAAACAGCTTTTAACAATTGAAGGTGCTGGACATAACAATCTGCATCAAAGTTACGGCGAGCAGTATTGGGCATCACTTCATAACTTTATTAAAGGTTCATTTAAAATATAACATGGCTAATAACAAATAGCAGGTTACCAATTTTAAAGTTGCTTCCCTTCTGCTCCCCGGGACTGTTGACAGCAGGGATGCTGTAGCCAAGGCTACATGGATGAATTAACGTCGTGTTTTTAGGGGCAGGATGGAAGCGACCTGTGGTTTGTATATAACCATGTTAGATTTTTAAATAGTAATCAAATCAAATCAAATCAAACGAATAATGGTGTATGGAAAGCCCCCTTGATCCATGCTGCCTTATTCAAATCAAAACAACTTCAGTTTTGAAACTTCTTTGATTCAGTTTTCCACTGTTGTAGCCATGACTTAATCTGATCAGCTGGCATAGGTCTAGAAATACCATAGCCTTGGGCCAGTGGACAGCCAATTTTTATCAATTCTTTGCCATGTTCAACCGTTTCAACGCCTTCTGCAATGACATTACGATTAAATGCTTTGGCTAAGCCAATAGTCCCAACAATAATTGCTTTATCTTCGGGATCAACGAGCATATCACGTACAAATGTCCGATCGATTTTCAAGGTTTTTACGGGAAGGTTTTTTAAATAGGTTAATGATGAATAGCCTGTGCCAAAATCATCTAAAGAAAAGTGAACGCCTAGTTTTATGCAGGCTTTCATAATATTACTGACACGCATAACATCATCGAGTGCGGCTGTTTCTAGAATTTCTAATTCTAAATATTCAGGCGATACCTTTGGATAGAGTTCAAGATGTTGTTGTAATTGATTGCAAAAATCTTTTTGTATTAAATGGCAAGGCGCTATATTGATGCTAATAGATAAATTTATATTCTTTTTCTGCCATTGATTTAGCTGCTTAAGTGCAGTTGTTATAACCCAGTCACTGACTTCCAGCATGCAATCCGTGTTTTCTATCACAGGTAAAAAATCAGCGGGCGGTAATAGGCCTTTGTCCGGATGTTGCCAGCGTATTAAAGCCTCAAACCCCAATACCTGACCATTTTTTAAATTGACTTTAGGTTGATAATACAAAATAAACTCATTATTAATGAGTGCCTGTTTTATACGTGCCATTGCTTGTTCGTGTTCAAAAACCTGGCGGTTTAGTTTGGGGTCAAATAAGTAATATTGATTTTTCCCTTTTTGTTTAGCAATATACATTGCCTGGTCTGCATGACGAAGTAGGGTGTCAGGGTTATTATCATTTTGTGGAAATAGCGTGACTCCAATGCTGACAGAGATGCTTATCGCGTTTTTTTCAATTAAAAAAGGTTGTTGTAAAGTGTCTAAAATACGCTCTACAGAGTTAATAAAGTCATTATTATGAGTTAACTCCAGAAGTAACAGTACAAACTCATCACCTCCTATACGTGATAGGGTATCAATCTTGCGTAAACAACTTGATATACGTTCTGTCACTTCAATTAATAGTTTATCACCGACATCATGACCAAATGCATCATTAACTTGCTTAAAACCGTCTAAATCTAAAAAACAAACAGCCATTGTTTTTTCACTACGTAGCGTTTGCGCAAGTGCTTGTGTCATCCGGTCTGATAACAAAGTGCGATTGGGCAAGCCAGTGAGTTCATCAAAATAGGCGATTTTTTTTAAGGCCTTTTCATGTGTTTTACGTAAGGTGATGTCAGAAAATACAGCAACAAAATGATCAATATTTCCTGAGGAATCTCTAATAACTGAAATACTTGTTTGTATAGCAAATAAATGGCCTTCTTTATGTTTGTTCCAAAACTCGCCTTTCCAATGGTCGTTTTTAAGTAGGTGATCCCACATATGTTGATAGAAATCTTTACTATGTTTTCCTGATTTTAAAAATGTAGGGTTTTTATATAAAACATCGCTTAGCTGATAACCTGTAATACGAGTAAAAGATGAGTTGATATTTATGATTTGGTTGTCGGCATTAGAAATAATAATACCATCATGAGAATGATTGAAAACACTGACGGCAAGTCGTTGCTGTTGCTCTTTAATAACCAGTTCGCGTCGCATGGTATCGCGTTCTAATATGTTATTAATACGCAAACGGGCAACAGAAATATTAATGGGTTTATGAAGAAAGTCTGCCGCACCTAATGCCAGACTTTGTATTTCTGTCTCCATTTCATTTAAAGCAGTAATGAAGATAATAGGAATATGTTTTAAATTATCATCCTGTTTTAACCGCATGCAGACTTCGTTACCATCCATACCAGGCATCATAATGTCTAGCAGGATTAAATCGGGGGGATTTTTTTTTGCAAGTTGTAAGCCCTTTTCTCCTGAAATAGCGATTTGAACTGTGTAAATCTTCTCTAGTGCCTCACCTAACAATTGAATGTTTGCAGGTGTATCGTCGATTATGAGAATCTTTAGGTTTTCATTCATTTGCTTTGTACTCAGGATCAAGTTGTTCAGCAATGGCAAGCTGGTTTAAATAATCTCGCGCTAGCTCAAACTCCATGTTATTAACCAGCTCTTCAAGTGGTGCAAGCTTGCTAGATAGACTAGTTTTATTAAGTGTAGACTTTAACACTTTAAACTGGCTAGTAGCAGAAAACATATTTTCAGAAAGCAAATAGTCCAGTTCTGTTAGCAAAGTTCTGATTTGTTGCTGTTTTTGAGGTGACAAGAGATTAATGGGTATAACTGTTTTAGTTTCTTCAACTGCTGTTGAATGGCTTGTTTTTGTATGGTTATTAGATGGACATAAAGAGGGTTCTGTTTGGCTTGCTATACTAACAGTGATTCGAAGCCAGAACCTTGAACCGTGCTCTAGCTTACTGTCAAAACCTATTTCACCATTCATTAATTCGATCAGTTGCTGCACTATAGATAAGCCTAAGCCTGTACCTCCAAAATGGCGTGTTTTAGAATTATCAATTTGTGAAAATGGTTTAAATAGTAGGTGCTGTTTATCTGCAGAGATGCCTATCCCTGTATCTTGAACAGAAAACTCTATCGTCGCATTATGCTTATTTCTACTAATTTCCTTAACAGTAACCGTAACCCAGCCATGCTCAGTAAATTTAATTGCGTTACTTATTAAATTAGATAACATTTGTCTTAAACGCTGATGATCAGCAATATACAATTGCTTTTTTGCAATTGAGCAATCGGCTTGGAGCCTAAGGTTTTTATGTTGTGCTGATTCGGAAAATAGCAATTGAAGTTCTTTAATTAACTCATATGGGTTAAAAACAGAGGGGGTTAATGTTAATTTACCCGCTTCAATTTTGGATATATCTAATATGTCATTCAGTAAATTCAGTAAATTATTTCCTGACTTTAATATAGTCCCTGCATATTGTTGACGTTCTGTTGCAGTCAATTTTTCAGCCATTAGTAATTGAGTATTTCCAAGTATGGCATTCATAGGCGTCCTGATTTCATGCGACATCATTGCAAGAAATTTACTTTTTGTTTTATTAGCAACTTCTGCTGCTTTTGTGACTAATTGATTATTTAAAATTAAGGCCAGATGTTGAAAAAAGGGGATTAGATAATCTCGCATTTGGGCTGAACCCAGCATATTGGAAATTTTAATGGCACCAATAATTTGTTTGTTAATGACGAGAGGAATAACCCAGTCCCAAGCCATTGCGCTCGTTGTATCGAAAAGTCCTGAACTTGATAATGGTACTGTTTGTTCAATAAGGTTTTGTTGTGCAAAAATTTCAACAATGAGTGGGTCTTCAATTTCTTTTAGGACAGTGCGTTGACCCAATAAATTGGCGTAATGTAAGTTATCTTCTTCCCAGTAATAGATCTCAATATCCGTTCCACCAACACATTCACCCAAACCGATCATTAAGCTGTTAAGCATGCTATCAATGTCATCATCAGGTTTTAAAACTTCCATAAGATGATGAATCAAAGACAAATTGGCTTTTTCTTCAGATAAGCGAATAATTCGAGCTTTTAGTTTCTGGTTTTTCTCTTTTAACTGAGTGATGTCAGTTTCACAGCTCATTTTTTTAAATCATCAAGTTTTTCTTGTATCGCATCAGCCATCACTGTTTCTAATTCTTGCAGGTCAATATCAAGCCAATGCAAAGGTAAATCAATAAAAGCCGCTGCTTTTTCAGCCGCTTCTGTAAAGTCATTGCTACAAGGGGTACGCAATGCCAAAAAATATTTATGACTACTATGAAAAATTTCTCGTATAACAGAAATATTATTACCAAAACATTCTGTAATCATGGGTTCCCAGGTTAAAGCCCAGTCTTCTAATAAAAAATAGGCACCTTTAGATAGTTCTTGCATAAAATGCTCATAACCTAACAACATAACAACACAATTTTGTCCATGAGTGCGACAGGTTTTATGGTCTTCAAGTAGATTATCCATTCTGGGGTGACAGCTACCATAAAAAACAAGGGTATTTTTTCCCTTTTTTTGCTCTTCGTCTAAAGCTACATTGAGTTCACTGGATAGTCTGTTTAAATAATTATGCAAAGCGGAGTTAAGATAATGTGTTTCAATGTGCCAGTTATTTTTTTTGATTAAATAATCAACTTCCTTATGTAAAATTGAACAACCGACCAACACTAAGTTATCGACCTTTTCCTCGATTATAGGTATTTTTTTCATGGGTATCTGCCATATTCAAACGCTGCATCTAACATCGCAATAATATTTTTTTCAGGTATATCGAGTGGCATAAACCCCGTACCAAATAGAAAATGTCCTTCGGGTTTGCCTAACGCCATAATACATTTTACTTCATCTCGGGTTTGTTGTTCTGTCCAATGAATCATTTTAATATCATCAAGAACACCACTGGTTAAACCTTTTCCATTAATAAGGCGTTTAGCTTCAGTTAAATCATCCGAGGGCGCAGGGTAAAAAATATTGACATTTAGTTTTTCAATGACAAGCTCCGTAACAGCATTAAGCGGCGCCATACCACAGTAATAAACAATGTTATCGGGTCCATCTTTTAAATCCTGCTTCATCCATGGCATACTCCAGTCAACAATCATTTTTTGAGGAATAAAATAAGGTGAGCCAAAAGGGTTAGCGTAAATAATTACATTAGCACCTGCTGCACGATAAGCCGTTAATTGTTGCTGAACAAAATGACTGCATTTTTTAACCAGCTCATCACGTACATCGATAGGGCCAGTTAAAACCAGTTCCATCCATTTATCCATACCCATAAGTATGGCTGGTAATGTGGTTGATGCAGTCACATAAGCACAAATGGGGTGTGTAGCACCTACTTCCTGGTGTAAGATTTTTAAACAATCACCTATAGATTGCCAGTGGGGGTGTTGGGTAATATCTTCAGGGATTTCAAATGTGGATATATCATCCCAGCTTTTAATGACGAAATCAGCAACATTGGGGGCACCATGGTCTGCAAATAGAATCTCTTTGCAGCCTAATAACTGGGCTTCTTTACCTACATAACTGGCACTCCATACATTGTCATGACCAAAATGTTTAAGTATTTTTAATTGCCCTTCGGCAACATATTCACCTTTAGAATAATATTGCTCTGGGGACATGTTTAATAGTTTTGAACCTTGGTCCAGTAGGTTACAAAATATCGGGACTCTTGGGGTGGGTTGCCCGGAGATAGTTGCGGATAATATTTCTAAAGGTGTCATGAGCTCTTCCTATCAAGAATTACCTGGCGGATAACTTTTGCTGCGGTTACGCCATCTGCCGCCCAATTATCTGCACCGACTTTACTATATAGCTCATGGTCAAAGCGATAAGGTGCTCCTCCGACGACCAGTTTGATTTGATTTTCCAGGTTTTGTTCTTTTAATAAGGCGCGTACTTTTAAACTTCCATTTTCTCCCGTTGCGGTATGTACCATCATTGATGATATAGCAATGACCTGGGCATCTTGTGCAACGGCAGCCTCAACAAAATCCTCTGCTTTAACATTTACGCCTAAATCAACCACTTCGACCATCATTGATTTCAAACACCCTATAACAATTCGTTTCCCCAAAGAATGTAAATCACCGTACGATGTACCAATAATCACACGACCAATCACTTCTGGAGGTGTTTTAAATTTGGCCAGCATGTTTTCTGTGATTTCTGCGGCTATTTGTGCCGTCATAAAATGTTGCGCTAAATTGGTGTCAGCGTTTATCACAATCTCTGCCATCATTTGTTCTATCGATGGAATGATAATGTCAAATACGACTTGCTCGGGTGTAACGCCTTGCTGAAGTGCGGTTTCAACCACTTCTAAAGCCAATTCTTTATCAATTTCAAAAACGGCTTCGTTGTAGTCTTTGATATAGGTCTCGAACATTATTCATCCTCTATAAAAGGTTTTAAGCGTAAATGATTAATAAAACATTCATCATATTCAGGGTAGTGGGAAAGGTTTATTACACGAATCAATTGCCGCACTTCCTCTATTGTATCTTTGGCATCAGGGGCTAATAGCATTTTTTCACAACCTGATAGTGCCGCATTATCAAATAACTGAATGCGCGAACGGTCCATTGTTGGAATTAAGCCTGTTATTTGAGCATTTTGTATATGTAAGTGCTGACCAAATGCACCGCAAATCCAAAGTTTACTTAAATTATGTGTGGAAATGCCAGCTAATACAAGTAATTGTTGCATAGCAGCCGCAGTTGCAGCTTTCGCGCGTTGAAATGCATCTATATCGCCAGCCTTAATTGCGCTACAAGGATTGTTTTTATCTAATAAATAACCCTCTGGATTAGGGTTTAAAAAACGGCCAGATAATTTAATTTCGCCATTCGTTCGTAGTAAGGCAATGGCATCAACAAAACCAGAGGCACAAAAACCTTTAGCCGATTCTTCGCCAATAATATCTAAAACAAAATGATCATTTTTGATACTCACAGCACGAATAGCACCTATATCAGCACTCAATCCATGTTGTAAACCGACGCCTTCAAAAGCTGGGCCACCAGGGACAGAAGTCAACCATAATTGCTTTCCATCCCATAAGGCAATTTCGGTGTTAGTTCCAAAATCAGCTAACATAACCGGTTTTGAGTGCTGGTTAATATCAATAGCAATCAGGCCAGCTAAAATATCGGACCCCATAAAACCAGCCAAAGGTGCTTGAATATCAATTTCAGCATTGGGTATACGCCAAGTCTGTTTCCATAATTGTAAATCATCAGCTAGACATGAAATGTGGCATTCCCAGTTTTCTGGATCATAGAGCTGACTGCCATCTTGACCACTTAACAAAGCTAGCATTGCGGTATTACCAACGATACAGACCAAACCAACTTTTTCTAAAATAGATTTAATTTCCCCAATATCTCTGGCTAATATATCTCGAATACCTTCAATAATGGCATCACGAACAATGTCAGTTAATGACTGTAAATCCTGGCTACGTTTTTGCTGTATATCAAGCCGAGTTAAAACATCTTCACCTAAAGCAACTTGTGGATTATTACCATGTCGGCAAGCAATACGTTTTTGTTGCTGTCTATCCCAAAGCGATATGCGGATATGTGTTGTACCTAAGTCAACAGCAATGGCATAGATAGCTGGTTTCAAATCTAATACAGGAAAGTTATATTTAGGCCAGTGACTCAGGTCGAATGATTTCCAGTTGGATGTAGGCGCAGGGTTTTGTAAAAAAACTTCGGCATCACTTTTAAGGTAAAGTTGGCAGGCAAGGCGGATGCCATTGTCACGATCAGAAGGCGGAATTTTTTGATATTCAGCTAGGGTGGGGGGGCTAAACTCCCCACTAATCATTTGAATGGTGCAAGCACCGCAAGTCGCAATCCCTCCGCAAGCTGCTCGAACGCGAATCCCAGCTCTATCCAAAGCAAGTCGAACCGATAAGTCTTTAGGGATATCCAGTTGTAAAAAATTGTTAGGTGTATGTAGTTTTAAAGTATGTTTTTTAATGACTTTACCCCTATGTCTTGTTAGCTTGAATTTAGCATATTTTTTTATTGCTCACATGCACATTTTATCTTGCTAAAAATCAAGACAGCTTGATTTATGATCGAGAATTCATTTAAGTTCACAAATGGCCAGATTATCTAGAATTGTTATTCTCAACCAACCAGTGCATATCAAGTATCTGGTCAACAAAAGACAAAACTATGAGACCTTGAAGAGAGTAATAAATTAACACTGATTGAACAATGGGAAAGTAAATAGAGGCAGGAGAGTATGACTGTAAAGGACTATTGACTATTAAAAAAGAAACCCCAATCTTCAGCTTACCTTGATCAAATAGCTAAATGATTTAAAAAGATTGGGGTTTCATTAACTTGTAATTATTTCTTGTTAGGTAAAGCAAAAATCGAAAAGGTACCGCCTAATTTGGTGAAACTGCTTAGGCTTCTATACGCGCCACAAGCACCTAAGCCACAACTATCTTCAGTATCATCTGGTAAGTCAGAAGCAATTCCAATGCCTGCCCAGCCACCAATACCAGATAAAACACCGACAAATTGTCTGCCCTGGAATTGCCAGGTACTGACATTGCCTATAATTCCTGACGGTGTTTTAAAGCGATAGAGTTCATCACCTGTATTTGCATCAACTGCTTTTAAATAACCTTCTAAAGTGCCGTAAAACACAATATCGCCTGCAGTGGCTAATGCACCTGACCAGACAGAAAAGGGTTCAGATTTTGACCAAATAATTTTCCCTTTTGTTGCATCCCATGCAGTAAAACTACCTAGGTGTGCTTTTCTTGGATCATTATCTTTATATGCAAGGCCTGTTTGTACGTCTTTGCCAGAAGGTCTCATACTTAAGGTGGCCCCTACATAAGGTTGCCCCGCTGTATATGAAACGTCAAAGGGTTCATAATCCATGCAGAGATTGTTGCCTGGAATATAGAACAATTGTGTTTTGGGTGAATAAGCGACAGGTTGCTGATTTTTACTTCCTAGTGCGGCCGGGCAGATATCTGTTGTATTGGCATCTTCACCGTTAAACTCAGTACTGAATTGATTGATAACTAATGGTCTGCCCGTTTGCATATTGATATGTGAAGCCCAGTTAACGGATTTGTTAAACTTTTCTGCCACTAGTAGTTCGCCTGTTACTCTGTCTAAGGTATAGCCGAATCCATTACGATCAAAATGGACTAATAGTTTGCGCTTTTCCCCAGCAATTTTCTGATCCACTAAGACCATTTCATTTATGCCATCAAAGTCCCACTCATCATGAGGCGTCATTTGATAGACCCATTTAACTTCACCTGTATCTAAGTTTCTCGCCCAGATTGACATAGACCATTTATTGTCTCCAGGGCGTTGTACAGGATTCCAGGTACTAGGGTTTCCAGAGCCGTAATACATTAAATTTAAATCTGGGTCATAGCTATACCAGCCCCATGTGGTGCCTCCGCCAATTTTCCATTGATCACCAACCCAGGTTTTTAAGCTAGAATTTTTTCCTACCGGACGCATTTTACCATTCGTCCATGTTTTGGTTGTTTGCGGGTTAATGAGTATGTCTTTATCAGGTCCCATACTGTAACCTTTCCAAACTTGGTGACCGTCATTAATATCATAAGCAACGATAAAGCCTCTAATGCCAAATTCTCCTCCGGAAATCCCTGTAATCACTTTATCTTTCATAACAACAGGTGCCTGGGTATTGGTTGCACCCAATTTAGGATCTCCATTTTTGACTCGCCAAATAACACGGTCTGCATCGGTGATTTTGCCATTACCATCGCGATCGATTAATCGAGGATTAATATCAAGCGCAACTAAAGTGGTATCGGCTTGTTGTAAAAATATTTTTCCTTCTGCATAGGCCAATCCACGATTAACAGTGTCACAGCACATCACTGGGATGATACTATCGTCATCTTGTCTTGGTTTATATTCCCAGAGAACTGACTGAGTTTTCTGGTCTAAGGCATAAACAATATTCGGAAACGGAGTGTGGATATAAATCACATCATCCACGACTAAAGGGCCTCCTTCATGCCCTCTTAAGACACCGGTAGAAAAGGTCCAGGCTAGTTGCAGATCTTTAACATTTTTAGCATTAATATTATCTAATTTACTGTAGCGTGTGGCTGCGTAATTCCCCCCCCATATTGCCCAGTTTTTTGGGTCTTTAGTTAACTGTTCTACATTGTAATTTGCATAACTATGTTGATTTGTTAATAGTAAAACCAGTAATAACAGTGTTTGACCAAGGTTTTGATGTTTCATTGTATAATCCAGAGTTTTTCTGTAAAGATAGTGACTTTGTAACTAACAAGTCATAAAATACCGTAAGGTTTTGTCACGGATAATGCTATAAACGTGAAGCCAAGAAAAAAGGGTTAAATTATTTTATTTTTTATAGGTAACTTGATTTTATTGACATGTAAAAGACATGATTGTTAACAAACCACAGACTCATAAAACATTTGGAAAAGTTTTTTATGAAGAGGAACGAGCCTCCCTCGACCATAAAGGTTATTGAAAAGTATCCCATTAAACATAGATGAGAGATCGTATTGAGTGTTGTTAATATTGTCGCTAGCGATGAGCAATTAAAACTGTTATGTAAAGAAGGGGATTATGCCGCTTTTGAGCAACTTTACTACCGTCATAAAGACCCGCTGTATCGTTTTATCTTTAGACAATGTAATGATGACGAACAGGCGAAAGATATCGCTCAAGATGTCTGGTTAAATATTCATAAGGCCTGCGGCAGTTATGTACCTACAGCAAAATTTACTACCTGGCTATATCGTATTGCACACAATCGTATTATTGATTTTTATCGCCGTAACCAGAAGGGACTTCCTGTCTCTTATGATGAAAACCTTTCTGAGCAACAATTGCTTAATCTTGATGACCGTAATGCTCCGGAACAATTGCTCCAGTCAGCACAACAAACAGAACATGTGTTGCATGCAATCTCTAATTTGCAAGAAGCTCAGCGTGAAGTGGCTTTATTACATTTAGAAATGGGCTTTAATGTCAATGAAATTGCCAATATCACCCAAATTAACCCAGAAACTGCGAAAAGTCGTTTACGTTATGCTTTAAAGAAAATACGTCAGCAGGTCTTATCATGAGTGAAAAGATGAATTCAGACGATAAAATTCAGCAGCTCTACAATAAAACCAAGACCCTAAAATCTCCAGCAGATCTGGATAGTTTGATCTTAGGGAAAATACGGGAACTTGAACAACCACCTATTCCAGCTGATTCTAAGAAACAGTGGATCTATTTACCTATTGCGGCGAGTATTTTGTTAGCTGTTTTTTTGCAATTTAAAACGGTAGATAGATCAGAAATAAACCCTGTTAAAACAGTTGAAATAGCTCAATTACCGATTAAAAGTAACGCTGTTCCTAAAGCTAAAAATGCGAATAAAAATCAGTTGCCTGAAATGTTTTTTATTCCGAAAAATGATTTTAATAGAAAAGTTGTGCCTGCATGTAATGGACAATTAGTTGAGCCTGATGGGGTTGTGGATAAACTTCTTATCCCTAAAGAACAGGAAAGCGAGGGCAAAGAATCAAATATACCTATTAAACCCCTCTATTCGAATAAATCAGCTAAGAAAATACCCGCCTGCGACAGTGTGTCTAAACAGATTTTTAAATAGTTATTTTCTTGAAATATATTCCCTTGAGATTCAGGGTTTAGCCAGGTAGGGTGGGCAGGCTTTATTGCCCACCATTAAAGTTGAATCATGGTGGGCAGAATAGCGTTGCCCACCTGGCTTAAAAGACCGTTCAGGTTTAAAGGTAAAGCAAATCACGGCTCGCTTTACCAGGTAAACTTAATAGTAAACACTTTAATTCGTTGTTAAGCTTAAAGTACTTGTTATTAAGCCATCTGCATTTTCAGAGTCTATATCAACATCCAGCAAAAAAACTCTTTTTATATCAATTTGTTTTTTAACTAAGTGTTTTGCTATTGCTTGTGCTCTTGTTACACCTAAATCATGTAGTACTTGAGCATTAGGTGGAATGATGGCGGCTAATTTGTTTTGTGCAACCACATTAAAATCACCCATGGTCGGGTCAATTAGTCTTGGTGTGCCTAATAATGATCTGTCTGCTAACTTAGGAAATTTGCTAATAAACAAGTCAGCTAACAGACGTTGATAATGTTCATCTGAATGTAGCAAAAATTTTGGTATTGCTTTTTTATCACCGTCTTTAATTAATTCATCAGTCCGTAATTTCACTATCTGTTTATCTAGTTCTGCTGCTTGTAGTTGAGGCCAGTCCTGGACCGAAAATGCTGTTCCTTTAATTTCAAGATTTAATGCTGGACGTTTTGATAATGCATTGACTAAATTATCAAGTTTTCCTCGTTGTTTATCATCTAATTCGGCGACGCCAGCAGAAAATGTAATTTTACTGATATCTTCATCACCTTCTATTAATGATGCGATGGCATAAAAAGGGGAGGTTACAATTTTACTAATAACATTCACCAGAGCATCAACGATGATACTAGCAACACTAAACTCTGGATTGTCTAAATCACCAGTGATTGGGACAGATAAGGCAATCTTTCCATCGGCATCCTGTAATAAGGCAATAGCTAGGCCTAATGGCAAAGAAACTGCCTCTGGGTTTTCGACCTCATCGCCTAAAATTAACTGATCAATTAATAAGCTATTTGATGCAGTTAACTTATTGCTGTGTATTTTATATTCCAGGCCTAAAGACATATTACCTTTTTCAATTTTACGCCCGGCAAATTCGGCCATATAGGGAGTCATTAAAGGTAAGGGCATGCTGTTAAAATCAAGTTTGAAATTAGAGTTGCCAGTTGAAGGGGTGATTTTTCCTTTAATAATAACGGGTGCCAGGTTATCTACCTGTCCATTTAAGGCGACTCTAATTGTTGCATTTTTCTTAGACGAAATACCTTTTACTGAACCTTTTAAATGATTAATATGGGCAGAAAAAGGTAATATAAGTGAGCGATCAGAAAAGTCAGATACACCTTCTGTCATTACAAAGTGAGTGATTTTAAATTTGAGATCATCCTTCTTATTGGTTTTAGGCGGCTGTTTTTTAGTGCTGACCTTTTTATTTTTATCCGAGCCAATGACAATATCATTAACATTCATTGTTTTATTTTTTCTAATCAAAACTCTGCTATAAGGACGATGAATTTTTATAGTGTCAATACTATAGTCATTAGCTGCAAGGTCTAGTTTGATTTTATTTAAGCTTAATATCTTCCAGTTTAAAAAGTCTTTATTAGAGATTTGATCTCGGCTGACAAAGTTATCAATATGGCTATCAGCATTAACATTTATTGCTATGGGCTGTCCTTCGTTTTGTTTTATGGCAATATTAGCATCGACATTGAATAAGCCAGAAATAATATCTAGTCGAGCAAATTGATTGATGTAAGGCTGGAAATCTTTAAGAGCAATATTGTTGACAGAAAGATTAAGGTGACTGGAAAGTGGAGCTAATATGGCTTGCCCATTAACATTTAAATGGCCCGTTTTGTTGAATGTGAGAGCCAGATTAAAAGGTAGAGATGCCCCGGGTTGATTTGTTAAATCTGTCGCATTGAGATTAACGGCGCTTAAAGTGGTTTTAGTAGGCGTTGTTAAGGTTTTATCAGTAAAGTTTAAAGAAAAATTAGTCATATCCAGCTGATTAAGCTTAACTTTCCAGGGTTTTGAAGGCTCTTTTTCTACTGGCTCAGTTGTTTGTGGTTGTTGTGAATCATCTGATTTAGTGGCGAAAAGGGATTGATAATTGATACTGCCATCAGCATTTAACCAGGAAATAAAGTTCGCATCAGCTGCTGATACTTGAGATATTTCTAATTCCTTTTTTAGTAAATCAACAGAAACGCCTGAAACTTTAAAGGATGGAATACTGATTAATGCATCTCTAGAACCTTTTTTAGCCAGTTTTAAATCGTGCAAATCTACAAGTGCATTGTTGATCAAAAGCTGTATGCCAGCTGATGTTTCTGATACTTGATATTCGGCTTCAATATTTTCACTGCCGTCTAAAATCTCGAAATTAACGCTATCTTGTAGAAATAGTTGCCAAACCTTATGAAAATCAACTTTTTTCAGGGTTATTTTTCCAGCAGATTGAAACGGAGATAATTCTAACTGGCCTTTCCAGTTAAATTCGCCACCTGATGCAAATTTTAGTGAGAAGCCGAGATCTGACTGTTTATTGACTATGGTAGTGAAATTATCAATGCTTAAATTGAGTGGGTAGATTTCTTCCTGCTGCGATTGAGAATAAAAATCATCTTTCCAGTTTAATTTACCCGTTAATATAGCTATATTTGCAATGGTGACAGGAAAAGGGTCTTGGTTTTCTGCTGGCTGTTCTTTTTTTGATTTATCTTGGGCTAACAAGTCGGAAAAATTAAAAGCTGCCTGTTTATCTCGTATAATCGAAACATTGGGTGATTTAAGCAGTACCTTGTCCATTTTTAATGACAGGTCATAGATTGACTCAAGCACTGCAATGTTTGTATAAAACTGTTCAAAACTGACAAAAGAGCTATTATCTGGATTGTTGATTTTAAAACCCTGAATATTTAATTCCATGGAAAATGGATTAAACTGAATATCTTCAACTAAAGCGCTTCTGTTTAAGTGTTCTTGAGTTAACTTAGGCAGTTGATTAGTTATGATAGCGGGTAAAATCAGAAAGCCTAACAGGGCATAAAACAAAATTGCGCCAGTAAGAGATAACGTGATGGTTTTAATTTTGGGAGGGATAATTAGTCCTTTCATCATCTTGCAGTTTCCTGTTTTTTAGGGGCGTGTATAAAATATTTAACAATTTAAATTGGGCTAACAAATGAAACATGCCATTATCTATTTGCACGGTTTTAACTCTGCTTCTCTTGGTTTATCAGGTAAGTTGCTGACTTAAAAAGAAAAGTTAGTTGTTTTAGAGCGGTTCTGTTCTCAACAGCAAATTAAGTTTTGTACACCAAATGTAGATTATAGAAATTTAACACAAATTATAAGTGATTTGTCCCATTTGTCCCATTTGTTTGAGTGTTTGGTCAATGAAGGTTATAAAGTTTTATTTATGGGCTCGTCTTTGGGTGGTTTTACCAGTGAATACATGGCGATGAAAACTCAGACAAAAGCAATAATGATTAATCCGGCCATTTCCCCATCGGAATTATTAATAAAGTATATTGGCATCACTGAAAACTTTGAAACCAAACAAGCTTTTGACTGGAGTAAAGCGCATTGTGAACAATACCTGGCATATGAAAATGAGTTAAAAATAGACCCGGGTAGTCAAATTAATCGGTTAATTTTACTGGATATGGCAGATGAGTTACTCGACTCATCTTTAACGGTAAAGAAATATCAGCATTGTGCAAATGTCATCACTTATCAAGGTGGCTCTCATAGTTTTGAACATATAGAACAGGCCTTGCCTGAAATTAAAAAAGTCATTTATAGTTAGATTTGTATCAATAATATTTTTAAAAGGACACGAAAAACATGAATAGAGCTGTTTTAATGAAAATCCACATGTTAGTGGCTGCTTTTATGCTGCCTGTGGCCATTATGTACCCATTAACGGGTGCTTTGTATACCTGGGGAGTGAAAGGGAGTTATGAAACAACTCAATATCCGATAAAATTAGAGCAACCTTTAAGCAAAAATAAGGAAGTCATGGTTGAATTAGTGACTCGAGAATTAACCCAAAGAGAGATCGCCTTACCCAGTGGTAAGGCTAAAATAAAAGCGATAGGAAATTCTTTTCAGCTTGAATGGACAGGTTCAAATCGGGATGTCATTTTAGGGCCTGGGTCTGATCAATTAATAGCAAAACTTAACGTTAAAGAAACCACTTTATATCGACGAATAGTACAATTACACAAGGCTAAGGGGGGTATCGGGTTTAAGGTCTATGCCGCTGCGTTTGCAACAGCCTTATTAACGCTATTAATAACTGGTTTTATAATGGCACTACAAATGCCAAAATTTAGAATGCCTGTTTTATTATCAATGAGCACGGGTATTGTGATGTTTATTGCGATGGTTATGAGTAGTTAATTTGTTTTTAATTACTGAAATATTTAATACAGTTTTTTAAACCAATAGACGAAAGATTATGAAGCAAGCTATTGTTATTATTGGGATTGGAGAATTAGCAGGGGTATTTGCACGGGGTTTTCTTCGTTGCGGTTATCCCGTCTACCCGATCACTCGAAGTATGAATCTGGCTGAGGAATATCAGCAGATTCCATCGCCTAAATTAGTGTTGGTTATGGTACAGGAAAGTGAACTGCATACCGTATTAATACAAATACCTGATAGTTGGCAGCAAAAAGTAGCCTTAGTTCAAAATGAGCTGTTACCAAGAGACTGGAAATCTCATGGTATAGATAATCCTACGGTTACCGTGGTCTGGTTTGAAAAGAAAAAACAACTGGAACTAACAAATATTCTTTATTCACCAAGTTATGGGCCAAATGCTTCAATAATTTCTGAAGCTCTACAGGCAGTGGATGTTTCAGCACCTATTTTGGTTGATCAGGACGCATTGTTATATGAGCTCGTTCGTAAAGCGCTTTATATATTGACTGTGAATATTGCCGGATTAATAGAAAATTGTACGGTCTTGGAACTTTGGGAAAAGCATCAAACCTTAGCCAGAGAAATTGCTGGAGAAGTGATTCTGGTTCAGGAATCATTAACAGGAACACAACTATCCAGTGAAAAATTGATTGATGGAATGGTAGAAGGGATTAATGACTGTCCTCACCGCCATTGTTTAGGGCGCAGGGCAATATCACGTTTGGAGCGCACTTTAGGCAATGCTGAGAAAGCCAATTTAAAAGTACCTAAACTTAGGGCGATTTATAAGATAGCTATCGCTTAAAATTACATGCTCCTTAAGGAACCTCTGATCAAGTCCAATTATTTTTAACTTGCTAAAATAGCCGATATTTTCCACGAAGATCGGCGCAATAGAATGACTATTACTGCTCACTTCATGAAAAATAGCGACAGTTTTTTCTGCGCTAAATTCTAACCAACTTAATCAGAGATTCCTTAACAAACCACAGCTTATAAGTTGTTTTCAATCTAAAAAAATCATAACCAGCTGATTGTTTATAGACATATAAAATAATATTTTACCTGATTGCCCATAAGCGAATTAGCCCTTGCGGCCACCAATCAAAGAATAACAAAATCAATGGTTTATAATTTTGTTATTCAAGAGCTTCAGCCAACTAAACTAACCCCTGGTCCCGTCATACTAGCAGGGATCGCTGGTATCCAGTGTATAGGGATGTACGATCTGAATTATTAGCATAAACTTGTTTCTATAGCGATACCATCCTTGGATTCTGGATCTCGGCAATCCCTGCCGAGATGACGTATAACAGCTAAGTAGGTGGTTTTGTTAAATAGCTGAAACTCGTACGTAATCAGGATATTTTATATATTCTTGACTTGTCATAATAACTTAAATGAACTAACCTTTATAAGGTAATGATATTAAAGGTGAAATATTATGACTGAATTAGCTCAAGAGCGTTTTAGCTTTATAGAACTTTTGCATGAAGTGTTTTTTACAAGAAAAGGTCATGGAGCCTACGCTTATATCACTGTGACAGAGGCCATGACATTGTTTGATGAATATTTAGTTTCAGGTGAGCAGGCGAATCAATTTATCAATCATTATGTACGATCGATTTGAAAGCTGGAAAATAATTAGATCTAAATTTCAGCTTATTTCAATAGACCCTCGCCCAATATAAATGCATTATCCGGATTGCACGGGCACTGGTGTTTAATGTTTTTAGCCCTAATGGTAGCTGCTAGTCTGTTTTGGATTGATAAAGCTAATCTCAAATTTTGGTTTAATATAGAAATGCCTTTCTGTGCCTTGAGACTTATCCGAGTTTAAATACATAACTGATTTTGATACCCCGCATGCTTGTAACCTAATAAACCATATTTTGTAAAAAATAGTAGAGCGTTAGTGACTATGGGTTGACTAATTGGATCACTATGCTAAAAGTTATAATGGGTCATTAAAAAAAGATAAGAAAATGAAAAAGAAACCATTAAATCCTGATCAATTATATAAACCCTGCAATGTTGGGCATTTTCATTTTAAAAGTACCGATGAACTGGAAGAGATCGATATTACAATTGGTCAGAATAGAGCGATTGACTCAATTCAATTTGGCTTGCGTATTGATCAGAGTGGATACAATGTTTTTGCATTGGCTCCATCAGGAACGGGGAAATTAACAACCATACAACAACTGGTTGCTCATGAATCTAAGCAACTGGATACCCCTTCTGACTGGTGTTATGTGCATGATTTTAGCAAGCCAGAAAAACCAAAAGCGATTGAATTCTCAGCAGGGAGAGGTAAAGAGTTTCAGCAGGATATGGAACAATTAATTGATGAGCTCAGTGTTGCTATTCCAGCAGGATTTGATGGGGATGAGTATCGTTCAAAAATGGAAGGGATAGAAGAAGAATACCGGAAAATGGAAGTTGCTGAAATTAACCAACTCAGGGAAGAAGCGTTAAATAATCATATTACTCTTAGCGAAACAACGACTGGCTACGCATTTACACCTATTGATAAAGCTAATAATATTATTAACGCTGAAAAATTTAATAAGTTAACTAAGTCTGTTCAGAAAAAATATCAGCAAGATATTCTTGATCTTCAACAAAAGCTACAAAAATTATTAAGGAAATTTCCTGTTTGGCGTAAAGAAACCAAGCGTAAATTACAGTCATTGAATAGAGAGGTTGCTACCTTAGCGGTTAACCATTCGATTGATGAATTAAAAAATAAATACGCAAAAAATAACAGCGTATTAACTTATCTTAATGATGTTGACTCAGATATTCTGGATCATGTGCGTGATTTTATTCCCCATACCAGAGAGCAAATGCTCCCTTTTATGGAAGCACCGCAAGAAACAAATCCTTTCAAGCGTTATCAGGTTAACTTGATTATATCCAATGGTGATAAAACTTCAGCGCCAATAGTTTACGAAGATCATCCTAATTATTCTAATTTGTTAGGTCGTGTTGATCATCAGGCCTATATGGGCGCGTTGATGACAGATTTTACAATGATAAAGCCGGGGGCATTTCATAAAGCTAATGGTGGTTATCTGATTCTGGATGCACGTAAACTTTTAACACAACCTTATGCCTGGGAGTGTCTTAAAAGAACACTACAATCCGGCGAAATACGTATTGAATCTCTGGAACGTTCTTTAAGTTTAGTGAGTGCCTCATCATTAGAACCTGAACCCATTCCACTGAACCTAAAATTGGTTGTTTTTGGTGACCGTATGATTTATTACCTTTTAAATCAATATGACCCTGAATTTCAAGATCTATTCAAGGTAGCCGCTGATTTTGATGATACGGTAAAACGCACTAGTTCAGAGGAAGAATATGCTCAGCTTTTAGGGACCATAGCCAAACGAGAGGGATTACGTCCATTAAATCCTCAAGCTATAGCCAGAATAATCGAGCAAAGTGCACGTCTGACTGGAGATGCTGAAAAACTGTCAACTCACTTGAGAAGTATTAAGGATTTATTAACTGAATCTGATTATTGGGCTAAATTTAATGGCCATGAAGTGATTGCCAATAGCGATGTTCAGCAAGCAATTGAGCAGCAAGTTTATCGTCAGGATAGGATTCGGGAAAAAATGTATGAGAATATACACCGAGGCACTATTTACATCGATATAGAAAATAAAGTTGTAGGGCAAATAAATGCTTTATCTGTATTGCAACTCGGCGGTTTTTCTTTTGGCCAGCCAACACGTATAACCGCAACCACTCGATTGGGAAATGGCAAAGTCGTTGATATTGAGAAAGAAACAGAATTAGGCGGTCCAATTCATAGTAAGGGCGTGCTTATTTTATCCAGTCTGATTGCCTCTCGATATGCACGTATTACACCTTTTTCACTATCGGCAAGTCTGGTATTTGAGCAGTCTTATGGTCAGGTTGAAGGAGATAGTGCCTCATTAGCAGAACTCTGTGTCATTTTATCTTCTCTGGCTGAAGTCCCATTGCGTCAAGACCTGGCTATAACGGGGTCTATTAATCAATTAGGGCAAGTCCAGCCGATAGGTGGAGCCAATGAAAAAATTGAAGGTTTTTTTGATATATGTAAAGAGCAGGGTTTAACGGGAACACAAGGGGTTATTATTCCTGCGAGCAATATCAAATATCTGATGTTACGCTGGGATGTCGTGCAGGCAGCAAAGACCAAACAATTTCATATTTACGCGGTAGAAACTTTAGATGATGCCTTACATTTACTCACAGATATTGAGCCTGGGATCTGTAATGGGCGAGGTGAATATCCAAAAGGATCATTAAATGCGATGGTTGCCGCTCAATTAAAAGCGTTTAATACCATTAAACAGGAATATAGTGCGACTGATAAAGGCAAAGGTTAGTTGGTTTGCTTGCATAGAGAAAATTATGACAGGATAAGGGCGGACTTAAGTCAGCTGAATTTCAGAAATAATTGCGGACTAAAGTCCGCTCTACAATAAAACATTTCAGCTTTAGTTTCTAAGCAGACCCCTTTTGTTCAAGGTTCTTAAGGATTTCTTCTAACGGTACCAGGTTCATCCTTACTCTGAATAAAACGTCATTATTATGTAGCAATCCAAAGCAATCATAAGTGCGTAGCATGATGTTGCTTTGGTTTAATGTATTTTTACTGGACTCTGGATGCTGTTTTACCAGAATATAAAGTTTATCATCATTTTTTAATGTTTTTAAATGCTGGCGATCTACAGATATTTCATGTGAGGTATACACCATGGGGTTGCGTTTAAAATCATGATGTTCTAATTGTGCTTTTTCTAATAATGCACCAGAGGCCAGACTACAGGGGAATATTTCAGGGTAATTGGCAATGTGAGCTAATTCATCAAAATAATCAGACTGTTCAACTAAGGAACCAGAAAGAAAGTTCTTAACATTACCATTATGTAAAAACTTTCTTTTTAAAAAGAAATCAGTACCTGGGATCATCGATTTATCAGGGATAACATTCAGGTTAGGCAATTTATTAAACTTCGCATCAGCCAGGAATAAAGGTGTTTGAGTTTCTTTTTTGAAGCCTAATAAAATAGTTTTTCCACCTGATTTAATAGAAACACGATTCCCTAAGGTTAAGTGAGGAATGGTTTTAATCAATGTTTTTTTTATGTCCAGCTGAAAAGGAGTCGCTGGTTTTAAAGCATTAACAAAGGTCGTTTGATAATTGCTGAAGCGTAAATTATTTTCGGAAATAATCTTATTTTCATGATGCGCTTCTCTATAAAGACGCATTTTGTATTCAATCAGCGTGTTGAGTTGATAACCAAGAACAATAGGGCCTTTAAATGGGTTATGGGTAATTTGTAGCCATTTATGCTTATCGTGGAATAAGTTGAAATCATCGGAAGCATTGCGTGCAACTTCAATATGAATTTGCTCAAATATAAACTGTTCAGAGGTCATTTAATCGCTTGTTCAATAAATGTAGGTGAAATAGAGGGTTCGGTTACGGGCTTATCAAACCAAAAGTTCATGGGATAGTCAAAGCCCATGCCGTGCATATAATTATAGAGTGCTTTTTTTAATCCAAGCCCTAATTGATCATGGTCAGTGTTAACTGGATCATGATAGTCGATATCATTTTCGGCAAATAGCACATTTTTATTAGCGATCAATTCAATATTGTACTGTTCAGGGTGCAGACCAATAGGACTATGGATAGTCGCTGCAAAGCGATGCCAATAAGCTGACTGGAAACAACCATTAAGCATTAATTGCCGTACTCGTTCCAGAGAATCTACTGTTTCCTGTTCAGTTTGAGTCGGAAAGCCATACATCAAATAAGCATGTACCAGTATGCCAGCTTCGGCAAAGTTTTTGGTTACTTTAGCCACTTGTTCAACTGTGACGCCTTTTTTCATTAATTTTAATAGGCGGTCAGAGGCAACTTCTAGACCACCACTAATGGCAATACAACCTGAGTCAGCGAGTAATTGACACTTTTCCTCTGTAAAGGTTTTTTCAAAGCGAATATTACCCCACCAGCTAATAATGATGTTTCTTTCGATTAGTTTTTCAGCCATTGCGAATAAGACTTTAGGAGGCGCTGCTTCATCGACAAAATGAAACCCCGTCTCACCAGTTTCCGCTATTAAAGTTTCAATCCGGTTAACTATAATCTCTGCACCAGCATCATCATATTGACCAATGTAACTGAGGCTGATATCGCAAAAGCTACATTGAGACCAATAACAACCGTGGGCAATAGTAAGTTTATTCCAGCGGCCATCACTCCATATTCTATGCATAGGGTTGAGCATTTCACAGAGAGATAAATAATTCTTTAGGTCAAGTCCTTCATAGCTTGGTGTGCCAGTGTCCTTATGAGGAATATTGTGTAATGTAGGGTTGTTACTATAATAAACCTGATTGTCTTTTAAATAATAAGTACGCACTAAATCTTCAATAGGGCGATTACTGGTTAAATATTCTAATAAAGTTAAAAGCGGTCTTTCTCCATCATCAACCGAAATGTAATCAACAAACTCAAAAATACGCGGGTCTTTAAGTGATCTTAGTTCTGTATTGATAAAGCCACCACCCAAAATAATTTTGATTGTTGGGTCAATTTGTTTACAGCACTGGGCAATTTTTAAAGCACCTAGCATATTGCCAGGGAAGGGCACGGTTAGTCCAACAACGGATGGTTTTTCAGCGACTAAATATTCATTAACTAAAGAAAAAATAATTTCATCGGTATAAATGGGGGCTTGTTGTAATTGCTGATATAAGTCATCAAATGATGGGTTAGATGAGGCTAAACGTTCACCGTAACGAGTCACTTCAAAATTGGGGTCTACGCCTTGTTTAATAACCGCTGAGATATCATCGATAAATAAGGTGGCCAGGTATTTTGCTTTATCCTGAATGCCAAGATTACCAAAAGCTTGCTGTAACACATTCCCCGACATTTCTTCCATTTGATACAAGCTTTCAAATTCAGGACCTTCTGGCAGAAAAGTGCGAGAAGCAATACGCAGTGCTAAAGATGAATTTTGGCCTTGTAAAAATTTAACTGTAGGTTCAATGCATTTTTGATAATCAGTAAAATTAACTAAAAAATTATAAATAGCATCAGGTAATTCGTTATCTTCAAATTCGGCATAGTTATCTTCAACCGTGTTATAAATTTGTTCTAAGCCTTGCTTTGTTAACAAACAAAGGAATAACTCTATGGCCAAATCGCGTTGGCTAACGGCATAATTTTGTTGCTTCAGAAAACCAGTTAAATAAGCCGTTGCAGGATACGGCGTATTCAGCTGTGTCATCGGTGGCGTGATTAGCAGTATTTTTAAATCAGGTTTTTCCATCGATGCTAACAAAAGAGTTTGTATTTAATATAATATTTTACCTTGATCTTAAGAAATTCAACATAGCAATTTTATTAAAGGGCTTAGTATAGTTTGTAAAATTAGGGGAGGGACAGATGAAAGGAATGTTTCAGTAAATACATTGGCGGATAGCTAAAATATATTAGCTTAGGACAAAAAAGCATTGCTATTTGAGCAAACCACCCGCGTTGGTTATGGGGTGGCGCTTTTATGACTGATGGTGATCAGCTTTATATATCAGGTCTATTTTAAGTAATTACAATTTATCCAAGGTTGTTCTCTTTAACCCATGTAATAAAATCATCTACAGGCATGGGTTTGGCGATAAAGAAGCCCTGTGCTATATCACAGCCTAAGTTTTTTATATGCTCCCATATTTCTTTTGTTTCAACACCTTCCGCCACTGTTTTCATATTAAGTTCTTTCGCTAATAGAATACAAATTTTTGTAATAGCGCTTGCATCCTGATCAATGACGGAACGCATAATAAAATGCTGGTCAATTTTTAATTCAGTAAAAGGGGCCTGGTATAGTTTTACTAAAGATGAGTATCCTGTGCCAAAATCATCTATAGATAATGAAAAGCCTTTCATTCTTAATCTATTTAAAATATCTAGAGAGTCAGAGACTTTATTCATTAAGGCCGACTCGGTCACTTCTAATACAATGGCTCCAGGATCAATATTATTACCTTTAATCAGTGCTTCCAACTTTTCAGGCATTGATAAATCATCAATATTTTGGGCTGATAAATTAATAGAAATTTTAATATTTAAGCCACTAGCAATAACTTTTTTATATTCTTTGATTGCCAACATAAGTATTTCTTCTGTTAGCAGATTCATCAATTGGTGCTTTTCAGCCAGGGGAATAAAATCCTCAGCTACGATTAAGCCTCTTTCAGGGTGTAGCCAGCGAACTAAAATTTCAGCGCCTTGTAAATCACCTTTGCTAAAGCATGTTTGAGGTTGAAAATAGACCTGTAGCTGATGTTTACGAAGGGCAAGTTTCAATTCTTCAATGCTTGCATTTTCGGTATGACTTACAAGCTCTGATGGATTATTAATTTGTTGTAAACACTTTTCTTCACACTTTTCATAGGTAAGTTTAATTAAACTAATGAAGTCTTTAGCTTTAAAAGGTTTGGATAGCGTGTTGACAACATTGAGTTGTTTGGACTCTGCTAATTGTTTTGCTGAATGTAGTACACGTTCGTCAAACCCACTGACTAAAATGAAATAAGGTTTTATATCTTTAGATGCCAACTCTCGCATAATTTCAATGCCGTCAATGTCAGGCATTTGCAAGTCAAGAACCACAATGTCATTTTCAGTAACAGGCGTTTTTAAAAAGTCGACACTAGAGGTGAAAATTTCTGTCTCAAGCTGGATGGTTTTTACCATTGCCTGCATTAAATTTGCTTGTTGCTCATCATCATCAACAATATAAATTTTGCAAGGGCATTGTAGGGGTAAAGTCATTTTATCATTCATTGTTTTGTCAGGGGTAACAAGTAGCCATCCAGTAATAAGCGGATACTCGTAAGCAATTCTTTGGAGCTATAGGGTTTATGTAACATTTGTTGTCTCAGATGTAAGTCAGAGTCGGTATGTCTATTGTCACTAAAGCCACTAGCTAATTGTATTTTTATTGAAGGATATTGCTTAGAGACCAATCTGGATAATTGGTAACCATCCATATTTGGCATAATAACATCACTTAGCATAAGGTCAACACTTTGAGAGGCCAAAAGTTTTAGAGCATCATCTCCAGAACTCGCTGTGACAACATTATAGCCAAAGTGGCTTAAAATTTGCTCAGCAAGTTGACGTAATGCAGGTTCATCATCGACTACCAAAATACACTCACTACCGGTTAATTGTGGGGCAGATTGACTATCAAATGGTTTGCTGGTCTTTTGAGAACCTATATAACGAGGGAAATATAAACTAAATTGAGAGCCTTCTCCAAGTTGAGTATATAAGTTTATAACGCCCCCAGAACGTTCCGTAAAAGCAAATACCTGACTCAGCCCTAATCCATTTCCAGCTTCTCCCTTAGTGGTAAAGAAGGGATCATAGACATGAGCTTTAGTTTCTTCATCCATGCCGCAGCCAGTGTCAGTAATGCAAAGCCTCAAATAATCATTTGCGGATAAGCCGAGCAGTTTTGCTTCATCTCTGGAAAGGTAAGTGTTTTGAGTTTCAAGGGTTAAAGCCCCCCCTTTTGGCATGGCAAATTTTGCATTGATGCTTAGATTTAATATGGCATCTTCTAATTCGTGAATATCCAGCCATACAGGCCATGCGTGATCGTATAAATTATAATTAAGTTCAATTGAAGCGGTTAATGATTTAGATAGCATATCCTTTAAATCAACTAAAGTTTGATTGATATTGCATATGCTTGGGTTACTGCTTTCAGACTTAGAAAAGGTGAGCATTTTTCGAGTTAAAACTCGGCCTCTTTCTCCTGCACGCATGATTTCGCCAATATAGCTTGCTGCATCAGGAAACCCGTCACAATTCATTTCCAGTAATTCCGCATAACCTAGTATGACGCCCAACATATTATTGTAATCATGGGCTATTCCACCCACTAATTTACCTAAGGCATCCATTTTTTGGCTGCGTTTAGAATGTTCTTCAGCTAATCTTCGACGCGTTGCATCACGAGCTTCTATAACTATAAAGTTCACTTTATCTTCATTATCAAAGATCGGGTGTACGCTAAAATCGACCCAAATCTTATGGTCGGCTAAAGCAAATTCAATTTCTCTATCAATATATTCACCTTTAGCGGCTAGCTGGCAATCATTTCGAATTTGCTCTTGTGTTGTTTCGCTATAAGAAAACCAGGGGCAATCCCATATTTTCTTACCAAGAACATCGTCTTGTGTTAAATGTGCAAGTGTTAAAGGTCTGGAGCTAGTGAAATCCAGTGTGCCATCTGGTAAGGCAATGCTAACCATAGTGAGTAAGCCATCTAATACTTGCTGAGTTTTCTTTTGGCTATTTTCTAAATTTTCCAGCAGGCTAGTGATTTTTTCTGCCAGTTGATTGAAACTGAGGCCTATATGATTAAGTTCATCTTGAGTTTTAAGGTGAATTCTCTGATGTAGATCACCATCAGCAAAAGCATGTAGAGAGCGGGTGAGAGATTGTACGCTTCCCCTGATGGAATAATAAATACCAATGACAAAATAAAGTACTGTGAGTAATAAAATGACAGAAATACCAATTGTAATATAGAGCCTGTTTTTTGCCTTTTGAAGCCGACTATTGGTAATTGATTTAGTTGTGGGCAATAGAATTTGATACATTTTTGTATAACTATTATCAATAGCTTCTGTCACCTGAGTGAAAAAATCTTCTGGTTGAGTATGATACCTTCCACCTAGAAGATCATACTGTACCAAGTTAATAATTTGTTGCGCATATTCAGTAATATTTGATGATGCTATAAGTAATTGAGGGCTAATATTGTTATTGAAGCTGGCCGTTTTATTTAGGTTAACGGTTAATTGACGAAGAGAAACCTCTAATTTGGCAATCAAGATTATTAATTCCATTCTTTGATAGTCGGAGGCATGTTTCTTTGCCAGAATACTGGTACCAAAGTCACGTATTTGAGCAAGCTGCTCCATTGCTCTTGGGAGTTTATTAATACTGGTATCTATTAGATAAAAGGTATCAATCTCTGTGTTATAGGTCAGCGCGTATTCATCGGCAAGTAATACCTTGAAAAAATCCAGTTGCTCAATAAGTTGAGTGTGTTGAGTAAAGTTTTTTGCAATCGTTAGCTGAAGTCCATCACTAATAATAATATTCCAGTTGTTTTTTATTGATAGCCAATTGACATTTTTTATAAGAGGGTAAGGGAAATGTGTTTCGATATTGTGAATATTATTTAAAACCTCTAAAGCTTTGACTTCACGCATTAAAAGCATGGTTTTGTTTCCACCTAACAAACCAGCTGATAAACCGCGATGTTGCTGGATTGTTTGAATAGCCTTGGACATTGGGGTAATCAACCTAAGCCCCTGTAATTGTTGTTGAGAGTTTGAGACAACATGATTAAGACTAAGAAATAAACTATAAATTAAAATACCAATAGCAATAAGAGAAATAGCACCTAAAAAAGCGAATTTTCTCCGATAATTGAATTGGTTCATCAGAGAAATTGCAGGTTTATATAATGTCTTCATTTGGTAAAGCCTGTTTCATCAAATTTAGGGAGCCTCTGATCAAGTCCAATTATTTTTAGCTTGCTAAAACTGCCGCTATTCTCCACGAAGATCGGCGCAATAGAATGACTATTACTTCTCACTTCATGAAAAATAGCGACAGTTTTTTCTGCGCTAAATTCTAACCAACTTAATCAGAGGCTCCTTAAGTTTGATAGATTAATTTATAGCCATATTTTCAGTCTGCAATAAGCAATATTAGTCATAAGGCATTGCGAGGCTGGTTAAGCTACTTGCGGTATTATTTGTGTCAGCCTAAGCATAACAAACCATCAGAATAATAGTCATATTTATATAGCTGAAAGTGATATAGTTCTCTAATGTCTGTGTACTTTGGGATGATCAGTGATTAACAACCAATCAACATTTAGAATATCAGGAAAACTGGGTGAAAGTATGCATGCTGAAGTTTATAAAGCTTCAGTTGTTGGGTCGTTAGATAAGCAAAAATATGTTTTAAAAAAAATCAATGAACAGTTTTGTAGTGCGGAGTTAATTAATTATTTGCAACAACAGGTCGATCAGTTAAATGAAATAGAATTAACTGATACCATTATCCCAATTGTTCATGCCCCTAATAGTGAAACAATATATTTGGTTCAACCCTGGTTTCCTTGTTTTACATTAAAGCAATGGATGCAACAAGGTAAACAAATTACGATAGCAGAAACACTTGAAATAGTCATTGCCATAGCCGAACAACTAGAACAACGACATCAGGCAGGGCATATCCACAAAAGTGTTAAACCGAGCAATGTATTGCTTTCTGCTGATTCAATGCAGGTACGTTTAATAGATGATATTCGTGTACTTGATATTAATCAAATTAGTCATTTTATCTATCAAGATAGTTTTCGTACACAAACATTACCTTATCTATCACCTGAACAAACAGGGCGTATAAAACATACCGTCAATTATTCAACTGATTTGTATTCATTGGGTATGGTTCTTTTTGATTGTTTAACGGGACAGCCTCCTTTTTTATTTGATGATCCCATTGCTATCATTCATTCTCATTTAGCTGAAATCCCCCCATTAGTACAATCTATCAACGTCGAAGTACCTGAAATACTCTGTAAAATTACCGCAGAATTATTAGAAAAACCACCTGAAAAAAGATACCAAACAGCTGCTGGCTTAGTCTTTGATTTAAGGCAATGTTTAAAGGACTGGAAAGACCATAAACATATGGGGCGGTTTACCCTAAAACAGCATGATTTTAGTAATAGAATTACTATTCCATCACTTATGGTAGGGCGTGAAGAAGAAAAAAAATGCTTACTAGAGGAACATCAGAAGTCTTGTACAGGGCTCTTTCGTTCGGTACTTATATCGGGGTTATCAGGCATTGGAAAAACGCGATTAATCCAGGAGCTGCAATTACCTATTGTTAAACATAAAGGTTATTTTACTTCGGGTAAATTCGATCAGTTTAAAAAACATATTCCCTATAGTACCCTGATTCAGGCATTAACAAGTCTTGTACGAGTTTTTCTAACTGAAGATAACCAGCGTATTGAATATTGGAAGCAAAGAATATGCTTGCAATTGGGTGAGAATGGAAAGTTAATAACGGATTTAGTTCCCGAGTTGGAATTGATCATTGGTAAACAATCAGAAGTGATTAAGTTACCTCCTATTGAAGCGCGCAACCGATTTAACGATGTTGCAGGAAAGTATATTGCTTGTCTGGCCACTAAAGAGCATCCGTTAACATTATTTATAGATGATTTACAGTGGTGTGATGGCGCAACATTCGATTTATTACAACGTTTATTCGATAATGCCCTTGATTACCCATATTTGTACTGGATTGGCGCTTATCGTCACAATGAAGTAGATGATTCTCATCGTTTGAGTTATTTGGTTTCTAGAATTAAGAAAACCAACCGACCTTTAGTTGAAATTCGATTAAATGCATTGAACCGTTCTGATGTTAATCAGATGACGGCATATATTTTAAATACTTATCCCAGTCGTACTATCGAGCTGTCAGATGTTATTTATCAAACCTCGGCAGGTAATCCATTGTTTGTTAATGAAAGTTTGCGCTGGTTGCATAGCTATAAACATTTACACCTAGCTTCGGATGGGACCTGGACCTGGGATAATGAACAACTAAGGCATACTAATATCCCTGAAACAGCGCTAGATTTATTTAAAGATAAAATTGCTAAACAAAGCAATGAGACACGAGAGCTTTTAGCTGTTTCTGCCTGTTTAGGCGCAAGTTTTGATGCTAAGGATCTTGCCCTGGTTATGAATACATCCTTACCGATATTATTTCAGACGTTAAGCGATGCGTTTGCTGATAATATTTTAATGCGTGAAAAAGAACAAATATACTTTTTTCATGATCAGGTTCAGGCTGCTGCGGAAAGTTTTCTTGATGATTTAAACAAACAACAGGTTCATAAAAAAATTGCTTCAGCATTTATCAATGCAATTCCTGAACATAGCAATATTGAGCACTTACCCAATTTATTCTCAATTGTTGAGCACTTACAGCTTGGTAGAGAGCCTCAGCAAGATGTCTCATTAATTAAACAAGAGGCTGAGTTTAACTATTATGCTGGTAAAGCAGCCATGCAAGCATTGGCAATGGATAATGCAAACTTCTTCTTTCATCAAAGCCTGCAACTATTTCCTGATCATTCATGGGATGTTTATTACGATTTTTTATTTGCATTACATAAATATCTAGCCCGAACTGAAATGGCTTTAGGTAATCAGCCAGCATCAGAAAAAATACTAAAAACCTTAATAAAAGAATCGAAAAATGATCTAGATAGAATTGACTGCCTGTATGAACAAACGACTGGTTTATCTTCTATGGGGAAATTTAAACAGGCCATTGAGCTAGGTAATCAGGGCTTAAGTTTTTTTAATCGACAGATTCCAGAGGATGATGCACTGGCATTGGAACAATCAGCAGTGATTTTTGAACAAATTCATAGTGGAAATGCTGATATTTGGCAACAGATACTCAATATTACCCCAAGTGGAAGCAGAGCCACCAAAATTGAAACAGGTATTTATAGTGAGTTAATTCCAGATTATTACCTGGCAGGTATGGTACCTCAATTGTATTTGTCAGCCATTCAATCGACTCAAAACTGTCTGTCAGGTGGGGTCGATGAGACGGTGATTTATGGTTTCTCAATGGTGGGGTTGTATTTGCAGCGTAAAGGGAAATATGAAATGTCCTTTAATTACGAAGACTTAGGGTTGGCTTTATCTGATAGGTACCCAGATACCTTTGGTGCGACAAAAGGGATTAATGGCATATTATGGACTAATATGCATAACCGTAGAAACTCGGAATATATTATCGAACAATGTCAGAAAAACATTCTTCGTGGTAAAAACTGTGGTGATTTATATAACGCTGGACTATCTTATGGCCCTTATATCTGGCATTTAATTAACCAGGGAAAGGATCTTGAACAGGTTTCTATTGTCGCTGAGGAATGTAGTCGCTTTTCGGAAAAATTTAATTTATCACTGTCTTTAGGTTTAGCGCAGAGTGCTATTGCGGGTTGGTCTGATTTAATGTTGACGGGGGAGCACACCTACAGTCCCGAACAGATGAGCAAAAAGTTGGCACGTTGGGAGCATGATAAGCACGTAGTGTCCATTGGAGGGTATTTTACCCTTAAAGGCATTAGTCACTACTATTTAGGCGATTATGTTGTAGCAGAACAAGCATTGACTCAGGCAAGGCCATACCTACGGGGCTTAAGTGATAATATTCTTAATAGGTTATGGTATGTATTCTGGTTTGTTAACGCATTAAGATTAAGTAAAGAGATTTCAGATGATGATACATCTGCTTTAAAATCATGTCTTAAACAAGTAAAAACCTGGTCAAATTTAGGCCCTATATTAAAACCTTATTTTCTATTGATGAAAATGGAAAGTAGTATTCATCAAGGTGATACCAGTAATTTTCGTCGACATGCATTTGATGCAATAGATTTAGCTGTTATCAATCAGTTTACTTTGTTGGAAGCCTACATCAATGAAAGGCTAGGGCAGGTCTATATTGAACAGCATCATGATCATGCAAATTATCATTTAACCCGAGCAGTCACGCTGTATCGTTTATGTGCAGCCAAAGTAAAAGAAAAGCAACTGTGTGATCAGTTTTCTTTAACATTTAGTAAAAAACATAAGCTGACGGAACAACCTTTAGCTGAAATACTGGATGTTAATTATTTATTAGATGCTACTCGAAGTATTACCCAACAACTTGATTTTAATTTGTTATTAAGTACTATTTTGCAGGCTGTCATGGAGAGACTAGGTGCAAAAACAGCATACTTGTTAATGGATAATAAACAACAATTAGAAGTTATGGCCAGGGGAGACAAGCATGATTTCGTTGAAGTTAAAATAAAAAATAGTGAAGTAATAGCGACTGAAAATTTGAGTATGGCAGTTGCAAATTATGTTTATCGTACTGCTGAGATGCTGGTTATAAAAAATGCCTGTGAAGAGGGGGATTTTAGTACAGATTTCACTGTACAAAAACAGCAGCTTAAATCAATACTTTGCATTCCTATTGTATTAAAGCAAGAAGTTCTGGGGGTACTCTATTTAGAAAATAAATTAATGCCATCTGTTTTTACTCGCGAACAAATTGAATTGACTAAATTATTAACAGCTCAAGCAGCTGTGGCTTTGCAAAATACCAAATTAGTCAGAGATATGCAGCAGAACCAAAAAGAAATTGAATCATTAAATACAAATCTTGAATATCGTGTTGAAGAAAGAACGGCGGAACTAAACAGAGTCAATGAAGAGTTAAATAACTTTGCCTATGTGGTATCTCATGATTTAAAGGCACCGTTACGAGCTATAAATCAACTGTCTGGCTGGCTGGCTGAAGATTACGCAGCAGCATTTGATGACGATGGTAAGGAACAAATGGCCTTGATATGTGGCCGTGCAAAAAGGATGCATGAAATGATAGATGGTATTTTACAATACTCCCGAATTGGTAGAGTAAAAGAAAATACTGAAGAGGTTGATCTTAATGCTTTAATTAAAGATATTATTCAATTAATTGCTCCGCCTGATAATTTCACAGTTAATATTAAGACTCCATTTCCCGTCATTAAAGGAGAAAGAGCCAGAATTCATCAGGTTTTTCAAAATTTAATCGATAATGCAATAAAGTATAACGATAAAGAAAAGGGCATTATTGATATAAGTTGTATGACACATGAAAATTACTGGCAAATAACAATTAAGGACAATGGCCCTGGCATTGCTAAAAAGTACCAGGAAAAAATATTTCAATTGTTTCAAACCTTAAAACCTAAAGATCAGGCAGAGAGTACTGGAATTGGTTTGAGTTTGATTGAAAAAGCCGTGGCCCATTGGGGAGGGCAGATATGGATTGAATCAGAAGAGGGGAATGGGAGTCGTTTTGTTTTTACGATACCTAAAGGCTGATCTCTAGAATTATCTAATAATGAGAGTAAATGAAACTGGTGATTGATTTATAACTAAAGAAGGTTATCTAAGCTAGGTTTTTTTCTCTTAGTTTGTAATCGATAACGGACATACTTTTTTAATGTAATTTGTTAAAATGGTAATTGAATTCTCGTTATTAATCCTTATTCATAAGCAATTGACTGGATTAACCAAGGTTTCTTAACTTTTATTTATGATATGAATCCTCCAAAAACACCCGCAGAGTTTAACGAAAGTTTTGAGCGATGCGTTAATCATCCATTATTCATCGATCAGTTTTACGATCTATTTCTTGCGAGCTCCGATGAAGTCAAAGAAATATTCAAAAATACTGATATGGACACACAAAAGGCTGTACTTGTTACTTCAATGGCCTATATGACAAGTGCTTACGATAATGAAACTGACTGTCTTTCGGCCATAGCAGATAGGCATAGTAAAAATGATTTAAACATAAAGCCCCATTTATACCCATTATGGCTTGATAGCCTAATTGAAGCAGCTAAACTTGTTGATCCTTTTTTTGACATGAAGACAGAAAAAATGTGGCGAGAAACGATGCAAGATGGCATTGACTTTATGGTAAGTAAATATAATTAAATTAAGGTATTATTCCAATCCCAATAAATAATCACGCTAATAACCGTCATTCCCGAAATCTTTAATCGGGAATCCATCCTCACAGATAGATTCCTGCTAAGAGCCTGCAGGAATGACGATCCCTCAGCTCAAGTATAAATATATTGGGATTGGTATTACATAGGGATAGTTCCTGTTTTTGCTTATAAAGTCTTTACGTCCTCCCCCAAAAAAGTTTTCTATATAAGCTGACCAGAAAGAGCCATTTGCGGATATAATTAGTTGGTAGTCTATTTTAACGACAGTGAGGTTGATTGTAGCTTTTTTAAATAGGCTAAAACATGATTTCGGTGTTCAATCAGTTCTGACTTGATTGGTTCAATATTATTCAGCTTCCCATCGTTAAGTAGTGTGATAAGTTCCCCACTCATTTTATGCACTTTTCGGTGTTCATCTGCTATTTCCTTGAATTCAGCCGATTGACCATACAATTTAACTCCGCTATCTGACAACCATTGACCCAAATTACAGAGGGTATGATCATGGCAATCTGCAGGTAATAGCGTTGGAACTTTATTTTCAATGGCATTCAAAATTGCAGCAACAAATCTGTAATGTTCAACGGCAAGCACACATAGACTGACATCAGTATTGGCTAATTTAACGTGTTCAATGTGTTGCCATTCAGCAGGAATTTTATAAGTGTTTATCCAGTTTGGAATTTCTTTTGCTGGCATGGGGCGAGCAATTGCATAGCCCTGTCCTAATTCACAACCTATCATCAGTAATAGTGAGCCGTGTTTATCAGTTTCTACACCCTCGGCCAGTGCTATACGGTTAAATGCTTTAGCTAATTGTAAGATACCCTCAACAATAGCCATATCATTCTGGTCAAGCAAGATATCACGAACAAAACTTTGGTCTATTTTGATTGTTTGTGCAGATAAATACTTTAGATAGGTGAGGGATGAGTAGCCTGTACCAAAGTCATCAATGGCAACATTAATACCTAACTGCTTACATTCTTTTAGTCTATTGTTGACAAGTTGTAAATCTTCAATGGCGGCTGTTTCAAGAATTTCTAATTCCAGTTGTGAGGCAGAAATATCGGGGTAATTATTCAATAAAGATTTTAGCTTAGCTATAAAATTTATTTGTTGTAATTGTAATGCAGCTATATTGACACTTGCATCTAGAGTAATATCTTGAGTTTTCCATAATTGTAATTGAGTTAAGGTTTCATGTAATACCCAGTCACCTAACTTAACAATAAGAGGATGATTTTCAATCATCGGTAAAAAATCTTTAGGCGCTAAGAAGCCTCTAATAGGATGTTGCCAACGAATCAAAGCTTCCACACCGATAATTTCACCAGTACGCATATTAATTTTAGGTTGGTAATAAAGCTGAAATTGATTCTCTGTAATGGCTATCTCAATTTCTCTATAGATGCTTTGAATTTTGGTTTGTTCTTGCTCGTGTTTAGGGTCAAAAAAAGTAAAGCAATTTTTCCCTGTTTGCTTTGCCTGATACATCGCTTGATCTGCATGACGCAATAAAGTGTCTGCTGCATTTTTATCTTCTGGATAAAGAGTAACACCGATGCTGGCAGAAACAGAAATAACCGCGCTAGATACCTCTATAGGTAAGGAAATTTTGTGAATAATACGTTGGATAATTAACTTTATTTCGTCACGGTTTTCAATATCCAGCATGAGCAATACAAATTCATCTCCACCAAGTCTGGCAACTGTGTCGCCAGTACGAACCCCTTGCAAAAGCCTTTTTGATATTTCAATTAAAACCTGATCACCCGCTTTGTGGCCATGTTGATCGTTGACGGGTTTAAAGCCATCCAAATCAAGATAACAGATGGCAATAAAGTTCTTATGCCGGGATGTCTGGGCTAATGCTTGAGACATCCTGTCTCGGAGTAACAAACGATTTGGCAGTCCTGTTAGTGCATCATTATGTGCAATTATTTCCAGCTCAGCTTGGTGATTTTTAATATAAGTAATATCAGAAAATACACCAACATAATGTGTTAGATTGCCAGCTTGATCTGTTACTTTAGAAATTGATAATCGTTCGGCATAAACTTCACCATTTTTATGACGATTCCATAAATCACCTAACCAATGCCCTGAATCAGAAAGTGATTTCCACATGTTTTTAAATACTTCAGCGGGTTGAATATGTGCGTTTAAAAAGCTAGGATCTTGACCTAATAACTCTTCTCTGGAATACCCTGTTATTTTGTAACAAGCTGGGTTTACATCAATAATTTGATTTTCAGAATTAGTAATTAAAATGCCTTCACGAGTGTTTTTAAACACGCTGGCTGCAAGCTGTAATTGTTCTTCGGTTTGTTTGCGTTCTGTTATATCTCGGGCAATACCAAGGATACCAATGGTTTCACCATCATCATTGCGTAAGGGGGTTTTAATCGTTTCAAATAAACCAGTATGACCATCAATAGCATAGGTTAGCCATTCCTCATTAGATGTTGGCTGGTCTGCAGCTTGTGCAATTTTGTCATGCTTACGGAAAAAACTCGCCAATTTCTTATCAAAAAAATCATAATCAGTCCTACCAATAATTTCAGATTCCTTGATATTAAAAAGTCGTTCGAATTCAGCGTTGCACATTAAATAACGCCCTTTTGTGTTTTTTAGCCAGATTGGATCAGGAGCCGTCTGTAAAATTTGTTTTTTTAATGTTTCACTGGTTTTTAATTGAGCTTCGGTACGTTTACGTTCAGTAATATCAAGAATAAAAGCGACAAAAAGAGGAGGGCTATCTTTAGTTAACTGAAGATGTACTTCAATGGGATATAGACTTCCATTTTTCCTTTGATGCATACTGTTAAGGGTGATTTTATTTGCCTTGCCACTGACAAGGGGAGCAGTAAGTTTTTCAAATTTTGATAAGGACATATAGGGAGCAATGTCTAAAACAGATAAGGAACTGAGTTCCTCGCTGGAATAGCCCAGGTTTTGTATTGCTCCAAGATTGACATAAATAAAATCCAAGGTCTTATTGTCAAATAAGTAAACTTCATTAAGAGAGTTTTCAATAATGTGTTTAAATTTTTCAACTTGTTTATTAACTAATTTCCGATCAGTAATATCTGTAGATATTCCGCATGTCGCATATATTTCTCCAGAATCATTTGTTAATGGGAATTTTGAAGATAAATAAGTATGTTCACCATCACCTAATAACATGGTTTCTTCAATCTCAATTGAAATACCTGTTTCTACTACCTTTTTGTCATTTGTACGAAGAATGTTAGCGCATTCAAATGGGAAAATATCGTAATCAGTTTTACCTTGAATTTCAGCATTTGGTGTCTGTAATAGTTTTTCAAGGTAATGGTTTATAAACAAATACCGACCCTTTAAATCCATTATGTAAATTGTTGCAGTGCAATTGTCTAGAAAATCTTTTTGTCTTTTTTCTCCCGCCTTAATTTTTCGGTTTGCTAGAATGAGGTGATGATTTCGGCTGATTAAAATAATAACTAAGATAATCACTGTAAACACAGCTAAAAACAATGGGATTAGAACTGATTGATGCTGTTTCCATATATCTTCCCAGGTCACAGTGGCAATTTTATCAAAAGGAGATAAGCGTAATTCACGCATCACTTCTTCTACGGGTGAATAATCAGCAGGGATTGTAAAGCCATAAATTCCTATGGACTGTGAAACTGGGTGATGATTATCTAATATTAATAATGCTGAAGCCACTTTGTTTGCAAGACGAGAATCCACACTGGGCATAACAAGCAAAGGCCATTCTGGATATAGTCTTGTTGAAACACGATAGGGATAACTGGGTAGATCTTGTTGATTAATTACTTTTAGTTTGTTTGCATCAAGTTTACCTTCTTGTTGCATTTGCTCAATGGCCCCAGTACGTACAAAACCGGCATCAACTTCACCCTTTAAGACTGCATTAATAACATTGTCATGAGGGGCACCAGTAAAGCTGATTTTAAGCTCATTTTTTAAATCAATTCCTTGTTGAGAAAGTTCATAAACCTGGGATAAATAACCACCTAAAAATTTTGCACCACATGAGGCAATAGTTTTGTTTTTTAGGTCAACTAGCTGATTAATATCAGTACGTTCTGTACGCGTAATAAAAACACCACCTAACATTGATGCTTGCGTATTATTTTGTTTTGCAATGAGGGTAACTAAGGCACCTGATAGGGGGAATTGTTGGCGCAGATGAATAAAGTGTGCTGGGTTTGTAAATACCAAATCAAGTTTGTTTTGGCGAATAGCTGTTTCAAGTTCATCAATATCTAAAATCTGAAGTTGTATATCGGTATTTGTTAAATGCTCTTCCAGATAATGGCTTAGTGGTTGCCAGCGGGATTCAAGAACGGCTTTTGGGCGATAAGAAAAAATACCTATTGTCAGAGTTTGTTGCGCAACAATTGTCAGAGGAAACAACAGGATTAAAAAGATTATTACGCGAAGCATATTACAACCCAGTTGATTAATACATATCAGTAAAAAGTTTATCTAATGAATACTGTAATGATATTATCACCTTCAAAAGCTTTAGAGAAGGTATTGTATTAATGATCTCTTATGAAAGAGGTTTTCCTTGAAAGGGAACTCGATTGGTTTTGGTCTTGAGCTGGAAAAATTAATTGGCAACCAGATCAGATTTAACTAGAAAAGTAATCAGTGGTTTAACTGAGCTATCATTATTAATAAAACGATATAACCCGCTCTAATAAATGATGTTTTCTAATTTTAAGAACGTTTTTGGCTTATTAAAGACTCAAATACTGATGTCTTAAGTGCTGGGTTAAATAAGTATCCCTGATAGCAATCACATCCTGCTGTGTCAAGAATATCAAGTTGTTCTTTATCTTCAACACCTTCAGCTACTATGTTTGCATCTAACATTTTAGCCATGGAAACAATGGAATGGACAATTGCTAAATTTGATGGTTTTTTGGTAATATCATCAACAAAACATTTATCAATTTTTAGCACATCAAGTGGAAATGAATTTAAGTATTTAAGAGAGGAATAGCCAGTACCAAAATCATCAATAGAAATTTGGCAGCCAATATCTTTAATTTCATTAAGGCGAACACATACTTTGTTAAAATCACTGATTAATGCAGTTTCTGTTAACTCAATATCTAAATGTGAGGGGGCAATGCCTGATTCCTTAATAATTGAAGATAAATCAGTAACAAAATTTTCATTTTCAAACTGTATAGGGCTAATATTTATTGATACTGTTTTCAGTGTATTGAAAATACCTTGATCTTCCCATTGTTTGATTTTTTTGCAGGCTTCAAAAACAACCCAATGACCAATTTCAAGAATTAATCCTGACGTTTCAGCGATAGGAATAAAGTCAGCGGGAGAAATAGACCCTAGTTCTTTATTTTGCCAACGGAGTAAAGCTTCTGCCCCAATAATTTTACCAGACGATATATTAACTTGTGGCTGATAAAATAATTCTAGTTCGTTAGATAAAATGGCTTGTCTTAATTCGGTTTCAATTAATAGTCTTCTTTTTGCAGCGTTTTCCATCTCTAATTGAAAAAATTTAAAGCTATTTGAACCTTTAGTTTTGGCCTGGTACATAGCCATATCAGCTTTACGAATGAGTTTGTCACAAGATTTACCATCATCAGGAAAAATTGCAATACCAATACTACTTGTTATCAGAATGTCATAGTTTTCAATAGTTATAGGTTTGGAAAATTCGTCTTTGATATCTAGTGCTTGTCGAGTTGCTGCATCAATTGCAGCATTATGAGGTCCATAGATATCATCTATCCAGATAACAAACTCATCGCTACCAAAACGAGAAACAATAACATTGTCTCCGACAATTTGATTAAGACGATTGGAAAATTGAATTAATATCTGGTCACCAAATTTATGTCCCAGTGTGTCATTAAATTTTTTAAAATCATTGATATCAATGTACAACAACGCTGCGGATAGTCCTTGTCGTTGTAATTTTGATAGTGATTGTTTTACAAGTTTTTTAAAAAAGGGTCTATTGGGCAAATCAGTTAAATGATCCTGATAAGCGAGATATTCTATTTTGGCTTCTTGAGTTTTGTGCTGGCTCAAATCAGAGAAGGTGGCAATAAAATGAGTTATTTCATTGCCTTTTTTTATCGTGGTGATGATTTCCCACTCTGGATAAATTTGGCCGCTTTTTCTTTTATTCCAAATTTCCCCAGTCCATTTTCCATTGCATAATAGGGACTCCCACATTTCTAGGTAAAAGGCCTGGTCGTGTTTTCCTGATGCGAGTATCTTAGGTGTTTTACCTAAAATATCTTGTTCGCTATAGCCCGTGATTCGGGTGAAAGCCGGATTGATTTTTATTATATTTTGTTGGCTATCTGTAATAAGTATGGCGTTAGAGCCTTCATTAAAAATGGCTGCTGATATATTGAGTTCTTTTTCAATTTCTTTTCTTTTTTCAACCTCAAGTTGAAGTTGAAGGCCATGTTGACGCAATAACTTTTCTTGAGTTGCAAGTTTTAGATAAATGTTGACTTTTGAAGACAGTAACTTGAAATCAATCGGTTTTTCTACATGATCAATAGCGTCGGTATTAAGCTTTTGGAAATGATCTAGATATTGTTCGTTTTTATTTGTTAAAAAGATTATCTGTATATGCTTGGTTTTATCATTGGTGGTTAAATGCTCTGCTAATTCAAAGCCACCTATGATAGGCATACTGACATCGAGTAAGAATAAATCAAAGTCATATTGACCACATAAATTGATTGCATGCTGGGTTGACTCTGCATGTGTGATTTGATGCTGCGCTGTTTCAAATGTTTTGTCTAATAAATGTCTATTGCTTTCCTTTTTATCAACGACGAGTATATGACTTTTTTGAGGTGGGGCAATCATACAGCATATTTAATCCATTATTTTAATATGGTTATTTTACTGTTTTTAATTAAAAGCATCATCCTACAAAAACAACCCCAATGTGATGAAAACTGATTTTTTTGGCTTGGCTATATATTTACCTGTTATTTTGTCAGTAAAATCTTACAGTTCACTTAGTGTGTCGTTTTTTTCTTTTTTAAAGAAGAATTTACCCTAAATTTAGGAACTTATATCTGTGAAAACTTTCTTAAATAAATTAATGCAAATAAATGTTTCTGGTTGTTAACTTGTTGTGATGAATGATATCCATATAATCTTGGTTGAAGATGAAATTTTATTAAGAGATAGCTTATCTGAGATGCTTGAACTTTCTGGTATCAAGGTAGATGGCGTCGGTACAGCAATGGAGTTGTATCAAATTATTAATACGGTACACTTTGATGTGGCTGTCGTGGATATTGGTTTGCCTGATCAATCGGGTCTTAAAATAGTAGAGTTTCTTCGTAAAAATACCAATACAGGTATCATTTTATTAACAGCAAAAAGCTCAATAGCTGATCGTGTTGAAGGATATAATTGCGGAGCAGATCTTTATTTTGTAAAACCTGTTGATTGTAATGAGTTGATCGCAGCTATTAAAAGTTTACGAGCTAGACTTGTGAATAGTGATAATAAGATAAAAAAGGATCTCAATAGTTGGCATTTAGATAAAACATCATGGAAACTGATATGTCCTGAAGGACGTGAGGTTAAATTGACATCAAAAGAAATGTTATTTATGGAAACACTGATGAAACAATCTGGAGAAAATATTTCCAGAGAAACATTGATTAAAACACTCAAGTACCCATTAAATGAATATGGAAGTCGATCAATGGATGCAATGCTTCTAAGATTGAGAAAAAAATGTGAGAAAATATTGCAAAAGTCTATACCAGTGCAAACAGTACGTACGATTGGTTATTGTTTTTCATCCTCAGCGATTATTTTGAATGGCAATTGATTTTTTGATTGGAATGGATGTTCAATCAAGGTGGAAATGTTTTTTTTGCGTCCCCTTTTTCGTTCTGTTTATTTTAATTTTACCCACGCCTATCGTTTATGCCCAGGTCAACACCGTAGAATTATCTGAAAAAGAACTTTCTTATTTAAAGGCTAAAAAAAATATTAGACTTTGTTTTAATGTTAACAATATGCCTATGCAAGGGACGAACTCCGAAGGAGTGCATGTTGGCGTTTTAGCGGATATAAAAGGCTTAATAGCCCAAAAAATTGAAAAACAGATTGCTAGTGTTAGTATTGGTGGGGAAAAGTTACTTTCTGATTCTCTAAGGAAAGATGAGTGTGATTTTTTTTCTACCCCAACTCGACCTAAAAAAGGTAAGCAGTCACTTGTTATCAGTTTGCCTTATTTTTTGGAACCCATCGCAATGCTTGTCGCTAATGAGCAGGCAGCTATCAAGAATATTAAATATTTTGCAGGTAAACGGTTTGCTATTAAAAAACAGACAACTATTTTAAAAACCTTACAGCATAAGTATCCAGAAATACAATTTATCCCTGTTCATAATGCAAAAACTGGTTTAGCAATGGTGACTGAAGGGCGTGTCTTTGCTTATGTTGATTCTTTAACAACACTGGCATATCAAGCAAAAAAAACCGGCGTGACAGGGTTGAAAATTACCAATTTTTTGGATAATACATTTCAGAATTTTTATGTTATCCGAAATGATCAGTCGATATTACTCGGGATTCTTAATAAAGCTATTTCATCAATTACTAAGGCCGAAAAAAATGCAATTGTTAATAGTTGGGGAGGGATAAAATATCAGAAAACAAATGATAGTGATGTCCAGTTCTATTGGGTTATCACACTTTTATTAATAATACTTGTTTGCTGTTGGGTCTTTATTTATAGAATTAGATATCAAAAAAAATTTTTACAAGCTTCATTTAATACTTTAGAACTAGAAAAAAAACAATTATCAGCTGATCTGGATGAACAACAACAATTATCAAAACAAAGTATTCGTTTTGCTGAAATGTTTTCCCACGAATATAGAACTCCCGTTTCTATTATTAGTACTAATCTGGATATTCTTGATTTAAAAAACCATCAAAGCTCTCTTTTTATCGAATCTCAAATTGAGAAAATGAGATATGCTATTTCAAAACTGATTGTTTTAGTTGAAACGGCATTGGATAGAGAAAGTATGGCATCTACTAATCTGATAGCAGACAAGTCTGAAATGGATTTTATTCAGTTGTTGGATGAAGTGAAAGAAGAAATAAAGCTTAATCATCCTAAGCGGAAACTTGATATACAGGCAACTGAAACTCCATGTCTGTTGTTTGCTGATAAAAAACTACTCAAAATAATGCTTAATAATCTGTTAGAAAATGCATTTAAATACTCTCATATCAACCAGCCAGTTATAGTGAAGCTGGCTACAGAGGATGCAATAATAGCTGTTAAGGTTATTGATAAGGGGATTGGCATTCCTTATGCAGACATAGAACATATTTTTGATAAATTCCATCGGGCATCAAATACTTCAAATACGGTGGGTATCGGCTTAGGTTTATATTTAAGTAAACTGATTATTACTCAACACCAAGGTAGTATCTCTGTCATATGTCCTCCTGAGGGAGGGACACACGTCAATATTGAATTACCAAAAAACGGTGTCTAAGTGAATGTACATATAATAGGAAATAGTTCAGAGAAACTTAAGTTTAAAAAACTTTTGATGATTTTTATTTTTTCTGTGATTTATTATCTGATAGGGAGGCTTGTTTTATTATTAAACCCAGAGTCCTTTAATGTCGTTCATTTTTGGCCAGTAGCTGGTTTATCAGTGTTTTGGGTGCTCCGTTATGGGGTGAAGGTAATCGCTGGCGTATTTGTCGGGCAACTTGTTCTGAGTATCGATTTAAATAATGCGATTCAGAACTTTCAAAACACTCAACAGATACTTTTATTTATTGGCCTAGCATTAAATGCGTCATTGTTTAGCTTTCTTGCTCGATATTTGATTTTACGTTACACGCATTTTCAAGGGAATATCTTAGAGAAAACCAATATTCCATTTTTGTTGTTTCTAGCAGGGCCAGTCAGTTCTTTTATCCCTATGTTGATAAGTATCTATTTATTAACTATTTCGGGAATAATCTTATCAAATGACATTGTTCCTTCGATACTTATCTGGTGGTTTCAAGACAGTTTTAGTGTGGTGATTTTTTTACCCGTTTTACTGCTATTTTTTAATACGGAAAATATTTCTTTTAGCCAAAAGAGGACTGTTTTTATTGTGGTGACTGTGTTGTTAACAGCAACATTTGCAATGTTTAAATATGCTGAGCAGAAAGAGTCTCAGCATTTAGAGCGCATATTAAATAATCGTGGGATAGAGTTGGCCCAGAAGATAAAAAATGAAATGCAGCAACATATGCATTCAGCAAGACATTTAACTGCCTATGTTGATGAGGGTCATCCTCTTTCATTACAAAAATTTAATCAATTTTCTTCTAATCTGTTGAATGAACATAAAAGTATTGGTCATCTTCAATGGGGGGACTATGTTAATGAGGATGAGCGGGATGTTTTTGAGAAAAAACTACGACGGTTATATCAGAATGAATACTTAATAAAAGAGAAGAAAGCTTCGGGGAAAGTTGTTATTTCACCGCCAAAAAATGATTATTATCCTGTGAAATTTGTCTTTCCATATGACGAAAATAAATCAGCTTTAGGTCTTGACCCAACAGTAGGGCAGGGTGTTTTAAATAATCTGTTAATAGCAATTGAAAATGGTGAGGAGACATTAAGTCGTCTAACTGCAAGGGGGCATGAATCAACTTCTTATGAAAGCTATATTGTTCTTTATACACCATTCTATCTAAATCAAAAGTCTAAGCGGTCTGTAGACCGGAAGATTGAAGGGTATTTAAGCCAGGCCATTAATTTAAGGCTTTTTTTTGAGGCCTTAACTGAGAGTCGCTTATATAGCAATATTCAGATAAAGATCATTGATTCTACTGAGAACCTACCGACAATACTTTTTAGCAATAATACAGGGGATATTGCTGAGGGTAATCAACTAAAAGCCTCCCATTCATTTTATTTAGCTAATAAAGTGTGGACTGTGGAGATGACGAAAAAAAATGGGCTATCAGACAATAGTCTTTTAACAGCAGGGTATTTTTTGATTTCTGGTTTATTTATTACAATGGTTTTCATTGTTGTACTACTGAAATTAATTCAAAAACAGCAAATCCTTCAACAGAAATTACATAAAAAAACAGTCATTGTAAAAGAGTCTGAATCGTATCAAAACTTGCTTTCAGCCACTTTTAATACCCATCAAGCTATTTTAATTACAGACCCTGAATACAATATCATCAGGGTCAATAGTGCATTTTGTGACATTATGGGGTATACCGAAGTTGAGGTAGTTGGAGAAAACCCCAGGATGCTTGCATCAGGGAAACAGTCTTTAGCATTTTATAAGGACATGTGGACTAAGCTACTTGGAACAGGTCGATATGAAGGCGAAATTTGGAATAGACGAAAAAATGGTGAGATTTTTCCAGAGTACCAAACGATCACTGAGATTAGAAATGCTCAGGGAGAAATAATTTACTACATTTCTGTTTTTTCTGACATTACAAAGCTAAAACAAGACGAAGAGAAAATCCGTCATCAGGCTTTTTATGATCAATTGACATTATTACCTAATAGGTTGTTGTTTCTTGATCGCCTGGATCAGGAGCGAGCAATTGCACGTAGATTTGATGGCGTAGGTGCTTTATTGTTAATTGATATAGATAATTTTAAAAGCATAAATGATTCAATTGGACATCATTTTGGCGATGATGTATTGATTGAGCTAGGTAAGCGTCTATCTTCCATGTTACGTGAGACTGATACGGTGGCGCATTTGGGAGGTGACGATTTTGTGGTGCTTATGCCTGTAGTTCAATGTAATGAGCAAGATGCAAAACAGCATGCTTTAATTATTGCAGAGAAAATACTAATAAAAATTCAGCAGCCATTTTTAATCAATAAGGCAGAATATAATTTGAGTGCAAGCCTTGGAATAAGCTTTATTAAAAAGAATAAATGTACTGCATCAGATATCTTAAGGCAGACTGAACTCGCTTTATATAAAGCAAAAATGGCAGGGAAAAATTGCTTGAGAATCTATTTGGATGACTAATTAACTTATATGACTATTAACAAATTACTTTTTTGACAGCACCGGGTTCGAAAATTAACAGTAAAAAACCTTCAACCTGTGACATCTTGATAAGCCTGTTTTGTTATATATTGTAATGCTATATTTATCAATGGGTTATATGGTTTTAATGGGTCGAGAGGCAAGAATTAATGCCTCTGTAAGAAATTTCTTTGAAAAAAATTTAATTTTTTGATTTGTCCACCATTACTGTTATTGTTAGTATGTTATCTAACATAATGCTGTATATGGTTGATTTATAATAAACTGAATGATTTATAGCTAGAATTTTTTTGCTTGAATAGGAATAAGTTTGATACTGATTAGTACTTGAGGTGTTAAGATAAATCCCATTTTTTATTTTTTACGTGAACGACTTGGTGTAAAACATAAAGGTGTTAGCAGTCATTTTAAAATGAAAGTCATTAATAAAAAAAATAATAATAATGAATAATATACAGCCAATTTTGTTAATTGAAGATGATCTAGTGGATATCATGACGGTTAAGCGTGGTTTTAAAGAACTTAATGTTTTAAATACTTTGGTGATTACAAATAATGGAGAGGAAGCTCTTGATTATTTAAAAAAACCTGAGCAGGGCTTGCCTTGTGTCATTCTTTTAGACATCAATATGCCTAAAATGAACGGACATGAGCTTATAGAACATCTTAATCAACATACAGTGTTTAAAAACATTCCCGTTATCATGCTTACCTCATCAAAAGAACAGCAAGATGTCGATAATAGTTTTGAGAAAGGTATTTCTGGCTATATCTTAAAACCAGTCGACTACCAACAATTTCTTTCTTCGATACAAGTGCTTTCTCCTTTTTGGACTCAAAAGAGATAATTAACTTGAAGCCTATACATCTTTTATTAGTTGAAGATGATCTTACTGATCAATTAGGCTTCAAGCGATTTATAAAAAAAGAAAATTTACCCTACGATTATGATATTTCTGGTTCTGTAGCGGAGGCTATAGATGCCCTGGCTAATGATACTTTTGACATTATTATCACCGATCATGCTTTAGGTGATGGTACTGCATTTGACTTGTTTGAATATATTCCTGCTGTTACACCTATTATATTTGTAACAGGGAATGGGAATGAAGATACTGCAGTAAAAGCATTAAAAAATGGCGCGTCTGATTATTTAACTAAAGATATTGATGGCAGTTACCTTAAACTGCTGCCCCATATTATTGATAATGTACTGAAATCAAAATCTGCTGAAGTTGAACTTGAAAACTATCGAAACCATCTTGAAAAAATGGTGCAAGAGAGAACAATCGAGTTAAACAAAGAAATAAAACAAAGAAAGAAAATTGAACAACAGTTGCGCTTACTTGCTGTTACATTTGAAACCCATGAAGCAATTGTCATAACAGACAAAAACGCAACAGTCCTTCGAGTTAACAAGGCTTTTACTGATTTAACTGGCTATTCATCAAAGGATATCGTTGGTAATAATATGAGCATGTTGAAGTCTAGTGTTCAAAATGCTGAGTATTATAGCCAAATGTGGGAGCAATTAATTAAAACTGGACAGTTTCAAGGCGAGGTGTGGAACCTGCGAAAAACGGGGGAAATTTATCCAGAATGGCTAACCATCACTGCTATTGTGAATGGTAAAGGTAAAACCACCCATTATGTGGGGAATTTGGCAGATATTTCAAAGCAAAAAAATGCTGAAATTGAAATTAAGAAATTAGCTTTTTATGACCCATTAACTGGGTTGGCCAATCGAAGATTATTACTTGATAGAATTGAACGTGAATGTGCAGTCGCTAAACGTAATAATTATTTTGGATCCGTCATTTTTATAGATTTGGATAATTTTAAACAACTGAATGATAACTTTGGTCATCAGGTAGGTGATGAGTTATTAGTTCAAGTTGCTAAACGTTTATCTGCAACTTTAAGAGATGCAGATACTGCTTCACGGTTTGGAGGTGATGAGTTTATTGTGCTCCTTCATGCTAATGAATCGACATATGAAACTGCGATGGAAAATGCGCTTGCTGTAGCAAGCAAAATACAGCGGGTACTGAACGATGTTTATAACTTGAATGGTCAAGAACATTTGTTTACTGCAAGTATAGGCGTTGCAGTTTTTTCCAAGCTTGCACTTGATTCAGAAAGTATCATTAACCAAGCTGATAAAGCGATGTACACATCAAAGAAGACGGGTAGAAACTCAATTAATATTTATCAAGAATAGCTTAATTGAAAGAGCCTCTTCTTTTAATCATCAGTTCCTGTTTATTGAATACGGAATGATCATTTAATTCTACTTTTCATTATGAACCGTATTAGATAATAGTATTTTCATGGTTTGTAATGATGCCTCTTTTTCATATGCGGCTAGAAAAGTTTTATCACTTGGAAGAAAGTAACCTTGTTCAGGCCATTTATCCCCAATTTCTGGTGGATTTTGAAAGCTGTTACATTTATCTAAATACTTTTTATAAGCCGTTAAAATACCCGATCGAATGGCAGATGTCGCTTTTACTATATCTTCTAATGAAACTGTTTTGTCAGGGTATAGCCAGGTTGTAGCGCCCATAATATCATGAAGTTTCCAGTCTTTCTTAGGGCTGTCTGGGTGCTTGTTATGACATGTTACACAGCCCTCCGCAACCGCATAATCAGGGAACATGGCGACATAACGCTTGATATCAGAAGAGTAGAAATAGGCTGGGTTAAAATAAGTTTTAAGCTGAATAAATTTTTCTATTTGCTGTCCAGAAAACTTGTTGGTCGATGCAATTGGATAATCTGATCCCAGAAAAAGCCCTAATGGAACCGGGCTTTTTTCTAAGTGTTGAGAGACTTCTCTTAAAAATAAGGCGGGTAAAGGGCCTGCATCTACGGTCTTATTTTTCCACTTTTCACTGAACTTTAACCCCACTTCCTTGCCTTTTCCGACAATCTTAGAGGTATAGATAGCACGAGCTATGGCGTTTTCAGCAGCTACAACTTTAAATAAAACACTGACAGGAAATTGACTGCCTACCTTTATACTTTTGTCTGCAAGGAGGGCTGGTGCTGTTTTAAATAAATAAACACTGAGAGTCATTAAAATTAGAGCAGTGATAATGAAAATTTTATTTTTCATAAATACTTTCCTTTGCTTTATGGATAAGCTTTCCTGAATAGGGAAAAGGTGCTGAATTAAAATAATCTTGTATTTTGTTAAATTTAATCTGCCTGCCAACAGTTTTTTCAAGTTCCATTTCATGGTTGCCATGGAAATCATGACAACCTAAACAGGTCTCCCAGTCATCTCTTTCAATTAATTCATGATGAGGTACGGTGATGGAGTCATCTTCTATATGCAGTTCTTTATGACATAATTTACAGTCAGTTGGTTTAAATTGACTGACTCTTCGAGCTGAATGTTCCTGGTGACAAGAAATACATAATTCAGGATGAATTAACTCTCTCACTTTTTTAAATCGTGGTTCATTAAATCGATAAGTCGGGTGATGGTCATCCTCTCTATCGTGACAGGCAATGCAATGTTTATTATTTATTTTATTAAAAACAAAATCATTTTCTGTTTTACGCTGATCCAAATAGTATTTTACATTAGCCTGAATTTGCTGACGAACAGTGCCTTCCGATGTGATATGACATTCTCGACATTCAAGTTCTTCATGCCCAGGGTTTAAATCCCCCGAGCTATGCCAGCTTTCAAAGTCTTGTTCCAATAATAGAAATACCGTTCCAAGTGATAGACTTAACCCCATAAAATAACCAAATGCTTTAGCGGTCATAAGTCAAGAATATGAAAAGGCAATATAGACATGATAAAACATCAGGCTAGTAACAAAAACGGATAGAAAAACATGTGTTCCCAACCAGGTTTTATAAATAACCTGATTTTCAAAAAGACTTTGAAAATTATCTTTATTGCATAAAGGCAGAAAGAAATTGACTAAATAAGTGATGGATAAAACAGATAAATAAGCATAACCAAAGTGGGTGGAATGAACATAAAACACGGCAGGAGCAAATGCCCCCCACATTTTATGTAATTTTTGATAGCCTATAAAATGCTTGTTTTCTCTAGCCAAACGAACCAGAGGGTAACTCCACTGAAAAGTAAAATAAGCGAGTAAAGCATAGCCAGTCCAACGCTTGTAATATTCTTGTAATTGTAAAGTTTCTAATGCAGGAATCTTTAAATTAAAGAAATCCTGAATCAAAAAACAGATAAACAGAATCGACCCTACGTAAAAGTAAGGTTTAAATTTACCTTGTTCATCAATAGGGTTATGTTTTTTTGTAGTTTTATCAACTAAATGTTTACTGGATAAAGGATAAATATTGTGACTTTTAACCCCGGCTTTTAACAGGCCTTTTTGTACATGTAACTCGTATTGAACAGGCCCGGAAATATAATAGAGTGTTCTGGAATGTGCTCTGAGCGCTATATTTTTAATATCTCTAAACTTGATGTTTCCAATAACATCAGTGTTTCTTAAATTAAATGAGAATCCATCATTTTTTCTAGTTATTTTTTGAAATTCTGTTGTGGTTCGTAATGATATATCTGTATGTTCAGCAGTAGAGTAATCTATATGTAAGTTATGATTATTTATTTTTTCATTAGAAATAGAGCGACAGGCAGAAATAACGGGGGTTATGCCTACGCCTCCAGTAAAACAGATAATGGGTCTACTTTCATCTTCTATATTAAAGGTTTTGCTGCCTTGAGGGTCAGAGATCAGTAATTTTACAGGCGTTTTTTGATTAAATAACCATTCAGTAAATTGACCGCCAGGCTTTCTTTTAACAATAATTTCTCTATAGGCAGTTTCTTCTCTTGTAGAAGATATGGCATAGGGTCTACTGACCCATACTCCCTTTATTTTTGCTTTAACAAAAATATAGTGGCCTGGTTGATGTTTAGGGAATTTATGTGATTTATCAGAAGCAACTAATTGGAATGACTTTACATCATTGGCAATAAAAAAACTCTTAACTACTTTTACAGCAGTCCACTCAACTTTCTCTCCTAACATTTCATGTAGGTATATTGCGCAAGACCCACAACCAGTAGATGCTTTGGTCTTGTCAACCAATTCAGAGAAGGTTGAAGTGCCTGAGTCAATAGCCTCTTGTACGGTAGCTTTAGTAACTTCCATACAATGGCATAACATTAAATTATCGTCATGCATTACTTCTATGAAGCCTGTGTAATCGTTGTATAAATATCGTTCTGTTTAAGAGAAAGAACGAAAAGAGTTGGGTAGTTGTTTTTTATAATTATGTTTAGGGTTTATAGGCCCTGACTTAAAACCTTTTGAAAGAGATTATTTTGAAGAATGATTTTAGTTCTGTTTCAGAAAAGATAAATCATGTGTTCAGTATATAGAAATGAAGTTTTTTATCAATATTCGAATGAACCCCCCCGTTTGGGGGGGGTAGGATTAAGTGGATTGCAGAAAAAGAATAAGCATGCAAATATCGGTTATGAATTAACAGAATTGTCTGCTTTTAGTATTAATCAGTTTTTGCGTTTAATATTTCGCCAACCATGCTCTCCATATATTGAGGAGTAGGGGCATCAGTCCATCCCAGGCGGACAATAACTAACTGATGTGATGGGATAATAATGACATGCTGACCTTTATAGCCATCAGCATAATACAGATCTCCAGGTAAACTAGAGAAGGGTCTATTTATTGGTTTGGAAGTCAAGCCACCGTTGCTCCAAAAGTGTGCAGCATATTGGCCCTTAGCGGCTGTAGGCGTTGGAGTAGAGCTGTATCTTACCCAGCTTTGTTCTAGTAACTGTTTACCTTCCCATAAACCATTCTGTAGATAGAGCAGGCCAAAACGAGCCCAGTCTCTGGCTGTTGCATACATGTAGGAAGAAGCAATCAGGTTGCCGCTACTATCGGGCTCAATAATGGCTTGCTGCATTCCTAATGGGATAAACAGTTCTTTGAATAGTAAATTAACAACATCAGCAGTAGAACCGCCGCTTGCAACGCGTACAATGTGGGAAATAATATTAGATGTACCGCTGGAATATTGCCAGTGCGTACCAGGCGGGTAGGCCAGTGGTTTGTTAATGGCGAAAGCTGCAGTATTAGGGCTAAGAAACAACATTTCGCTTAAATCAGTAACAGCCGCTCCAGCAGTCTCATCAAATTGTAAGCCACTACTCATATGAAGCAAGTGATCCAAAGTGATACTGGAACGAGGATCTTCAACTTTAGCCCAACTTGAAATAGGGGCTTTTTGATCAATGGATAATTTCCCTTGTTTAACCAAAATGCCTACTAATGCATTCAACACACTTTTGGTCATAGACCAGCCTTGCAACGGTGTGTCTTTAGTAATATTTTGAGCATAGCGTTCAGCAACCAGTTGACCTTGGTAAACAACCAAAAGCGCACGGGTTCGAGTTGCAGTATCAGCATCAGTTTCTGCAAAGGCATTATCAATCGCAGTTTTTAGTGGTAACTGATCAAAAGCAGGGTGGTTAAAGTTTTCAATAAATGCAGAAGTTTTGCTTGCAATAGGATTGGCTTTAATTTCAGTAGTCCAGTGCTTTGAAAGTGCTTTAAATTTATTTTCCTCAAGATCAGCTGACCAAACACAACCCAACCCATCCAGATAAAATGCCTGTTGTGTCATAATCCCCGGGAACCAGGTGCTGACAGATTTGTTACTGTAATCAATGTTTGAAGAAATAAACCTTTCAGGCCCAGAAAGATCTTCACGTAGCACTATGTCTGGTTTACGTCCGGCAAAAAAAGTGTTGGTACAGAGTAATTTGGCTTTATAGGCAGCACCTATGCTGGCAATCTGCAAACCACAATATACCGGGTAAGAAAATAGGCCAATTAATATTAAAATCAAGAGATATCTATTGCTAATTTTTGTAGGCATTAATTGCAGTTTTCTCATTATGATTGGCTTTGTTATTGTTTTCGCTCTAAAAGCCCTTTCCTGAAACCTCTCGGAAATAACTCCAACTTTGTTTTACTTATGCTTAATACAAACCACAGGTCGCTTCCATTCTGCCCCTCAATACACGGCGTAAATACATCCATGTGGCCTTGTTGACAGCATCCCTGTTGTCAACAGTCCTGAGGAGCAGAATGGAAGCAACTTTAAAAATTGGTAACCTGCTTTTTGTTAATAGCCATATTTTATAATAACACCGACCACCGACTTAATCGTTATACGTTGTCTTGATAGAGATTAGCAAGACCCAGAACCCAGAGCTGGGATGATGAGACCAGGAAATGATTTGAATAGCTGAAGTTTATGGTTAATTAGTATTTTAAGCTAGGGCGGATAGCCAGCTAAAAGTAACAAATTAATCCTGGGTAATCGTCATGCTGGCAGGGAACGCCAGTATCCAGAACACAGGGATGTGCTTCAGATATTTCACTGTGATCGTTGTTAACATCCTTGTCACTGGATCTCGGCATCCCTGCCAAGATGACGGTTTTTGATAGGCTAACAAGTGAATAAACCAATAATCTTAGCAAGCTTACTTTTATCAACCTGAGCTTCTGTTTTAGATAAAATACTGGACATCAATTTTTCAGAAAACCCCGCTATAAAACACCCTATGATCAAGGTGAAAAAACTTCTAGAGCGTAAACTGATTTCTTCATTATTTCTAAAGTCAGGAAACAGTGATCCACTTAATAAATTGGCTCTAAAAATCAAGTTGCCCCATCCCAGTTTGAGTTAGTAAGCTAAAGTCCAAATTTCTCCATTTTTTCTCACAACCCAAGGCTTGCCATTGGGATCTACTGCGATGGAGACACCATCTCCTTCGATGGGAGTCCAATTGGAACCGTATAACTGATAGACATCTCCGTCATCAGCTCTGTTGGTGCCAATGATATACACCGACCCATCAGCACCAATACCGATATCACGTGCAAGACCACGCATTTCTCCATGTGACTCACTCCAAATTTGATTTAAATTATTAACGATCCACCAATGACCTTGTGGATCAACAGCAATACGTTCTCCAGAAGAACCAACAGGATTTACCCAGTTAGAACCATCCCAACGGTAAATACGGCCACCAGTACCAATAATATAAATGCTTCCATCGGCTCCAATGGCAATATCACGAGCATGCCCTGGTATATCATTGCGAGCATTACTCCAAATTTGATTTGAGTTATTAACAATCCACCAATGACCTTGTGGATCAACAGCAATACGTTCTCCAGAAGAACCAACAGGATTTACCCAGTTAGAACCATCCCAACGGTAAATACGGCCATCGGTACCAATAATAAAAACGGACCCATCGGCTCCAATGGAAATATCACGTGCATAACCTGGTAACTTCCTCCATTTAGGTATTGACAACCCGTTACGATCTGAGAAGGCATTATTGAACAAGGACGAGTCGTCGATTACTGAGTGAATCGTGCGCCGAACAAGTTTGAATTTTTCCAACTTAGAGGGTGTACCGGTATTGAACGCCGAGATATGAGCAAGCGCCTCGGCGTTCATTTGGTCACACTCCAAACCCCAATGAAGAGTTGCTTCTAGTTCGTCGTGTGTGATCATCTCGACCACGCGTTCCTGGACCGAGTTGACGAAATTTTTCGCGCTCAGCGTTGCGAAACCGACGAGCTCGACCATCACGCTTGGAGAGTACTGCTGCATACCTAAATGCTGCTGAGTTTGAGGACATACCCTCACTGAAATGTATCCGAAGAACGGCTCGTTCAGTCGATCAAGAATTTCGTTTTGAATGAAGGGGAACGCGTCGGCGGCGGACATCCCCACTTCCAATGCAGAACCGACTATGCCCGCACCGGGGAAACCAATCGCGCCAATATTGCTTGCCACATTTGATGATTCATTGCGACCGTCGGTTACGCCAAACAAACCGGAGAACACACCAGATACGATTGCGCTCGCTGGAGCAAAATCTTGTATTTCTTGAAACGGTTCCGACAAAACATCAAGGAATGCGTCGATTGTGTCAGTCGCAGCTGTAATCCGAGAGACCTTTGAGAATGTGCCATCCGCGCTTTCCTTTGTTTGCTCGATAAAGCTCGTGAGCTTCGAGACGAGATCGATACTCTCCCAGGGGAAGATATAGGTCGTTGGCTCGTGCACCATCTTGATGATCTCGTTAAATAAATCGGCATCAAGAAGAAACAGAGTGATCAGCCGGTCCGAAATCTCTGAGTCGGAGAGCCGGTCAAAAATATTGCCGATTATCGCGCCGATGCCTCCAGATGACATTGGTTTGGGGTCAAATGGCACGGCGGGTAAGAACTCCCGGTTGACCACCCACGAATTCCACGTTCGCGTTTCCGGTGTGGTTCCAGACGCTGGATTCGGATCAATCGCTATGTCGATATATTGATTAAGGTCCGAAGAGATTCCAGTGAGCATTCCATCGGCAACAGACAGAATAGCTTCCCCCAGCTGTTCGCACATTGCTGGCGAGGCCGGCGGATGCCGCAAGTTGTTCACCGTTATCGGATTCAATCCTGACCCAGAATCGAAAGAGCCCTCTGCTAGCAAGCCGGACCAAGTTTGTTCAACAACAACTTCGTGGATTCCGAAAAGTGGAACAACTTCAAGAACCATCGAATAGTTGAAACCGATTGTTCCCATGGAAACGACCACTGCATTCAACCAATCTTGCCCCGAGAGACTGCTAACCGTGTCTGTACCTAGGATAATATGTTCTCGCGTGAGACACGGATACTTGACCATCAGCTTATCAGGGTCCGCGATGGGGTCATCTCCCTCAATCCACCATTGCACACCTCCTGGTCCAACGAGGTGAACTGCTTTAACACGATCAACCAACAAAGGCTTTCTGAGTTCTCCTCCATGGGTCGCCGTTGCCAAAGCACCGGCGAGTGTTGCGCCGGGTGAGCCGCCACTTGCCTCTATTGCAAGACGCGGAGATTGGTGTGATAGCAGCTTGGCCAAATCCGCCATCGTAATGCCAGCCTCCACGTGAAAAAAGTGTCGGTCTGAGTCTTCGAGCACTTCATTTACCGCTATTGATGGAAAGTCTTGTTGAAGCGACGACACCATATGTTGCGTGTTCACAAGATATGCGCGCTTAGGTTGCGTCAATAATGAGAGAGCAAACTCCGGAGTACACGGGATAACAATTGTTCCCAACTTTACAACCTCTTCGGTGCTTGCGAGCGTTGCGCTTTCTTGTAGCGGGTTTACGATCCATTTTCCGCTGCCTAGGTAATAAACCTGGGAATTGTAGCTTCCGCTTTCGGTTCCAATCACGAGGGTTCCCGGTCCATCGCCTGTGGGGTTCATTGGAAAGTACCCCCGTGTGATCGCGTACGAAAATGCTTTGGCCGAATCAACCACCTTACCAAGGTCATTCACATCAACGATCTCACCAAGCCAATCAATAAAGTCATCCAATGCGACTTCTGTGTCACCCCCAAAACCAGCAATGGCTTGCGAGATCGCGTCGTTGATCGCGTCCCACTTGCCAGCACCAAGATAAATCCAATCGGGATCTGGCCCTGGCACTAGCTCAAACGGATTGAATAGAGAGATCCCCCCGGGAAGGTCCGCCGGTTCAGAAGTCGGCATTCCAACCCCCGCACGAATTGGACCCCAGTCATCTTCTGGAGGGTATACAGCCGTAGCGGGAATCATTTGCGCGAACGACTCGACGCCCTTAGCGGGTGGACGGTCGGAATAGACGCCGCCCGGTAACACCGCTTCTGAAAACCCCCAGCCTCCTCCGATGGCCTTAATCGGCGTACCTGTCTCCTCGGCGCGATAAATAGCGATTGAGATTTCATCGACATTCGTCGGGAAAAACATTTCTTCGCAAATATATCCAAAGTGTTTTCCCCAGCTCTGCCACCAGTGGTTAGTTTGAGAGGTTAAAGATGCGTTCGCAGACATTGAGCGGAAGAGGCAAGGGTTGATGGTCTCAAGCGACGGCAGATCCCGCCAGTGCGGGACTATGCCTTCGGCCATATAATCTCTAATGGGAAGCCCCTGTACTGCGCCGATGCCATCTTGGTGATGAATAAACTCTCTGCCCATTTCATCGATCTCTTTTCCAAGTTGATCTCGAATTTTAATTTGCGCTTCGGTGGTGTCGGCATCTGGTTTTCGTGCGATTTCCGCGTTCAGAATACCATAGGCTTTTTGACGTTGCAGCAGGCTAGCGAGTTTTTCGTTTTTGTTTTTAACACTAGCGTCGTCTTTGAAATTGGATTTCTGATACTTGTCGCTATTGTTTTGGTCACTTGGCATATTTTTTCTCCGATTTATTGACGATCGACGTTGAATCAACTGTACTGAAAGCTAAGGTAGTACGTTGATGATGGTTGAGGTGATTTATTTCGGAAATGAACTCTAAAAACCCGGGGGGGCATGACGATCTCCAGTTTTTTATGTATCCAATACCTTGTATATCATTCACTAAGTGGCTTTAGACATAGGAATCGATAGCTTTGAGAAATAAGCAAAGGTAAGGTTGTGTTATGTTTTGAATAACTTTATAAGCTAGAGTGGGATGGAACAACACCCATTCAGACCCCTACATATGAAGGGGTACTAAAAATTAACGATGATTTCTACGCCCCATAAACTGGGTTTGTCGGGTCTGACATAAGGTGTGCCTAGTGCTACAGCAGAAACTGGAATAACGTGAGATGAGTAGGTATTATTAAAAATATTTTCTCCCCAAAGTGCAATTTGCCAATGTTTTTCTCTATCATGCCAACTCATTCTCAAGTTTGTATAGTGATGCGCCGAATCTCTGTTTGGATAGTTAAAATAAAAATCGGCATCGGCCGCTGAAAATTGACGTTGACTGCTAAAGTTGTTGTCGATATGGAAAGCTAAACTTCTAAAGCTATTTAATGGGTAACTGTAATCTAATGAGCTTATAACTTGGTGTTTGGGTGTCGTGAGCACTTGTCCGGCAAGGTCAATCAGTTGGCTTTTTGATGTGTTGTAATTAGTTGCATTAACTATTTTGTAGTCCAGGTGGCATCTAGGTTGCCATAGTTAACTGCGCATATTCTCAGGAGACTATCAGCCCGTCTAGAGCTGATAGTGGGTATATAATCGAATCTAAGTATTAAACTCTTTATCCATGTCTTTTTGATCTGACTAGTAATCCTGTTATAGCTGTAAAAAATAAATAAAAGGCGGCTGGAACTGGTACAGGTTGAATGGAAATGCCGTGATTAAAACTATAATTGTTGAAATCACCTGCTCCTTCAATATTAGGTAAGAAAAAATCTGGTCCGAAAGGTGCGTCATTATTATTCAGTACATTTTGGAAATATGATGTTGCACCATTTGAAGTATTTTGAAACCAATGGGATCCTAAATTATCGTCTGCATCTGAATCTCTGTCTAATAGTACAAAATAGAACCAGGTATTAGTTAATGCAACATCTTCAATAATGGTACTTACTGTTATTGGGCCTGGGTTCCAGATGGATGTAGTAACAGGGTTTGATTGAAAGAAAGTTTGCAGATTCATTTCAGTTGGTGAACCATTAGTTGAAATACCCATGGCAAAATATAAATCAGGGTTTCCTAATAGGGAGGCATCATGATCATTAACTTGAAATCCAGAAATACCAAACATCGTGAAATCCACTTGGTATGCTGTTGCATTTGCTGAAGATTGAATACCAATTAATAGTATGCTTGTAATAAATAATAGTCGAACTTTCATGGAGGTTATCCTTTTTGAGTTGGTCGTAATGTTTTTTGTTTGGTTATTAAGTAGTCTATAACCAGGATAGATGTGTCAGATTCATTTTTGCTGACATGACCTGATTTTAAAGTACCAAATGTTTTTATATAAAACTTGAACCTAAATGCTATTACTAAACAAAGTGATGAACAACACCCCTTCAAACCCCCTTGTTTGAAGGGGTACTAAAAATTAACGATGATTTCTACGCCCCATAAACTGGGTTTGTCGGGTCTGACATAAGGTGTGCCAAGTGCTACAGCAGACACTGGAATAACGTGTGATGAGTAGGTATTATTAAAAACATTTTCTCCCCAAAGTGCAATTTGCCAATGTTTTTTGCTATCATGCCAACTCATTCTCAAGTTTGTATAGTGATGGGCCGCATCTCTGTTTGGATAGTTAAAATAGAAATCGGCATCTGCCGCTGAAAATTGGCGTTGACTGCTGAAGTTGTGGTCGATATGGAAGGCTAAACTTCCAAAGCCATTTAATGGATAGCTGTAATCTAATGAGCTTATAACATGGTGTTTGGGTGATGTAAGGGCTTGTCCGGCAAGGTCAATCAGTTGGCTTTTTGATGTGTTGTAGTTAGTCGCATTAACAACTCTTTTAGTCCAGCTGGCATCCAGATAGCCATAGTTAAAGCCTAATTGCAGGTTATCTAATGGCAGCCAGCGTATTTCAAGTTCACTGCCATAGGCTTCAGCATTTCCTGTACGCGTTACAAATTGACCTAAGCCACCTTGTTGCTCAAAGCTGGTGTCCTGTTTATTATCATATAGATAGTGAAATATTGAAGCATTGAACAATAACTTTTGATTAAACCAGCTTGATTTTATTCCGCCTTCAAAATTTTCAACAGTTTCGGGCTCAAAGCTTGAGCGTAGTTGTTGTGAATTAAAGCCACCCGCTTTATAACCTTGTGAATAAGAAAAAAAGTTCATCAGCTGTTCATTCCATTGATAAGAAATCACTGCTCTAGAACTGGTGTTATGCCAGCTTTTTTTACTATTTAACCATTGGTTTTTTAATGCTAAAGGGTAAGAGGTAGCAGGATAAAAAATATCTGAGTTTGCCGTAGTGATGTTATTACTAAGATTGTTCCAGCTAAAGTGTTTTTCATCTCGGGTATGGCGGATACCAAAGGTTAAGTTTAACTGTTCAGTCATCAACCAGCTTATATCTGCAAAGGCTGAAAAACTATGTGCAGTTAATTTATTTTTCATGGATTCATTCCAGGTTAAATTATCTGGTAATGGCGTATTCGCTGGAAAGGGTGCATTAGGTAAGCTGCCTAACAGCAGGGCATTGACAGCGTTGCTATAAGTTGAAATTTTTGTTTCTTGATCACCTTTTTCATAGCTGTACATCAACCCACCTAGCCAGTCAAAATGTTCGCTAAAGCCATTAAAGCGAATTTCCTGGGAGAATTGCTGATTGCTCTCAATATTATTTGAGTCAAGATAGGCATATTTTTTTCCAATGCCATCTTCATCTTCTCTATTATGGGTGTTGAATTGTCGATAGGATGAGATTAAATTCATCGTGGCAAAGGAAAAATGATGTTGTAATTTTAAGCTATGACCAAAAAAATAGCGTTTTTCCTGACTGGCAATAGCATCATTTGAAATTGGACCAGATAGCTTGCCCGGGCTTGGGCTCAGGGTGGAATGAAGACCAATGGCAGTGGGGCCTTGCTGATCTACATGATTAAATTCGAAGTTATAATTTAATTGAGTTTGTTCTGTTGCATGCCACTGCAAATTGGCTCTGGCAGCCTGATAATCTTCATCAGAAAAATCGTTGCGACCATCGGCATTGTCGACAAAACCATCTCGCTGGTTATAAATAGCATTGATTCGAAGTAATAACTGTTTATCTACAATGGGTGTGTTAAATACGCCTTCAACTAATTTTTTGTCATAATTACCCCGCCGGGTTCTGAGAGAGCCTGAAACTTCATTGTCTGGTTTTTTTGTAATGATATGAATAACACCAGCGGCACTGTTGCGACCAAAAAGAGCACCTTGTGGTCCTTTAAGTACTTCAACTCGTTCAATATCGGTAAACTGTAGTAAGGCATTTCCTGAGCGGCCAATATAGATATTATCTTGGTAAATACTGACTGCTGGGTCTGTGCCTATTCCAAAGTCGGTTGTTCCAATACCTCTAATTTTAAATCTGGGTTGAGTGGTACTGTCGTTATCAACTTCCAGTGCCGGACTGAAATTATCTATGTCAGCCAATGACTGAGCACCAATG